>Ga0315282_10013059_pt1 | contig 12587 bp, 7 predicted proteins | sample YL17G07_20_MG_FD_203693 | JGI IMG/M metagenome (GOLD analysis project Ga0315282, IMG submission 203693) | Sediment microbial communities from Yellowstone Lake, YNP, Wyoming, USA - YL17G07_20 | ecosystem: Environmental > Aquatic > Freshwater > Lake > Sediment | place: USA: Wyoming | collected... | reverse complement strand
CTTATTGCAGAAGCACTCAAACAACATGGAAAGGATACAGGCAACTGGTCAAAGGGAGGGTTAGGCTAAGGAAGTGCAAAAACTGTGGAAGGAAGTCCACTCCCAAGGTGAAAAGTAGAAAATGATCCATGATGACTTTTTTTTCCGTGATCTCTTCTGCTGGGATGATCCAGGGTTATCTCTGAGAAACATGGGACTGATAAAGGAATTGCGCATTTTCCAGAAATCTGTCCGAGAAAGGTTGGCAGAGCTAGAGAAAGAACCCGTATCCAATAAGGAATTGATAATGCAGGAAAAAGCAATCTCGGAAGCTATACAGAAAGAAATCCGAAGACTCGAAAAACAATCCTTTTACTTCCAATTCGGGCCTGGTTAGGTTGCAGTTCGATGTATAATCCTAGGCAGTCCCCGTCTGATTCTAGGTTTTGGTTTTTCATTCAAACCGAAGTTTTTGGGATGGGGCAAGATATATGCAGTTTAGAGTGTAAAATTCTTCATCGCCACTTTATTTGTTTCTTCCTCAAGTTAATGATTTACGGATTCCATTAAAAAGTACAGATTTCAACTAATACTCGATAAGCCATTGCGAGTAAATAATGTCACAATGATGAGAGAAAGTTTTCCCAAAATGGCCAAAGGAGGAAAAGAAAGGTGTGATGGCCCGGACACTGCGGTTAAATCACCTGTGGTCTCCCTTAAGATGGTATACGACGATCAAACAATTATTTATCCGGGGAAGATGGTTCTACCGCTTCGGGTTTACTTCAAGAACAGAAAAGGGGCCAAGAAGCATTTCCTAAACCCCTTGAATTTTGTGCCTCCCCATTGTGGACGAATTTCACAACTTTTTAATGAGTGAAGAAACAGATATGGAATTCTGTAATTAGCTAAAGGTGTATTGAACTTTTATTTTTTCAGCAAGATTCTTACATCTGCGACGACGCATTCATCTGAGGAGCAGAAAACAGGGTTTAGATCGATTGATTCGATATCACTTTCGAGGTTCATCACTAAATCTGAAAAAGTCAAGATCAGCTTGTTTAATTCTTTAAAATTAACAGGATTTGAACCCCTGTAACCCTCCAGAAGTGGCCGTGCTTTGATGCACCTCATCATCGAATCAATATCCCTTTGGCCAAGTGGCGCCATCTTCAAAATAATGTCTCGATAAATCTCTACCCAGACACCTCCGATTCCAAAAAGAATCACTGGACCAAATTGGTAGTCATTCTTTGCTCCGATGATTAACTCTAGACCAGAGAGCATTTCTTCCACCATCATTCCTTCAAACCCTTCGATTTTGCTGAATCGATGAAAGGCCTCCCTCACCTTTCTCTCACTATCGATCCCCACTTCCACTCCATTTTTATCCGATTTGTGAATAACCTTTGGGGATACGACCTTGCCAACGATGGGATAGTCAATCTCTTTAGCAAACCGAATGGCCTCATCAACCCCTCTGGCTAAGAAAAATCGAGGAACATCCAATCCAGCTAAAGAAAGAAGTCGCTTAGCTTGGGGTTCCGAAACCCAACCCTTCACTTTCGAACTCAAAATGATATTTTTCATTTCTTGGGTTAGCATGGCTGGTGTCTCCTCAATGCTTCCGCCATGTGGACGGCTTCTTCAATCGAATGGGCAACGGGTATGTGGTTCAGTTGAAACCCTTCGATAAACATAAGGTATTTTTCTACGTGGGGTACATAAGCAATCATGGGCTTACCTGTTTGTCGATAAATCTGACTTAAGCGTGCTCCCAAATCCGATGTAATCCCTGGTAAATAGGGTAGTAACAGAATCAAAATGCAGTCAATCTCTTTCCTTCTGCTTAGTAAGTTCGTCGCCGTGACAAAATCTTCGTCCATGGCACTTCCTGTCAAGTCAATGGGGTTTGTGAATGAAGCAATAGCCTGAATCCTCTGGGAGATCTTCTCTCTGATCTCAATTTGATCTTGTTCTGACAATGTTGGTACCGAAAGTCCGTGGGACAAACAGGCATCCACAGCCAATGCACCATGCCCACCGCTACCTGTGATGATGCCGATAGTGCCCTTAATGGGATTCTGAAAACAGGAAAGTGCTTCACAGAAGGGAATCAATTCGAATTCATCTTTGGCTTCCACCACCCCATATTGAGCGAGAACTGAAGAAAAAACCTCATAGTCGCCAGCCATGGAGGCGGTATGGCTTGACACAGCTCTAACACCCAAAGAAGTCTTTCCAGCCTTTAATACCACTACAGGCTTTGGACATTGCCCTGCCTCTAAAACGAACTCTCTTCCCTCCCTTTTTGCAAATCCTTCAATATAGAAGGCAATCACATTTGTCTCAGGATCATTGGTGAAATAGTCTAGGAGGTCAATTTCACCAATGAGGGCTTTGTTCCCAATGCTCACGGCCATGGAGAGTCCCACTCCCTCGCCCGCTAATTTCAGCATATGATCAACCAGGATGCCTCCGCTCTGACTGACTAAAGCAACTTTGCCTTTCTCCGGTCTCATGATTCGCTCACTAGGGATGAAAAAGGTGTCCATGTAAGGAGGAGAATAGATTCCCAAGCAATTAGGTCCAATGAATGGAAAATCTGCCTCTCTGGCGATTGTGACAATCTGATCCTGTAACCCTATGTTTCCTCTTTCAGCGAATCCACCTGAAATCACAACAGCTCCCCCAACCCCAGACCGGATGCAGTCGGTCATAATCTTCGGAACGGCTTCTGCCCGGGTAGCGATTACTGCTATATCGACTTTTTCAGGGACATCGAGGATACTGGCATAAACCTTCTCTCCTTGATAGATACCGCCACGGTCATTGACCGGAAAAACTTTTGCCTCCAAACGAAGGTTATTTTTGTTATAAATGACATTGGCTGGATGCTTTTCGTTGGTAAGGGAAATCCCAATCACGGCCATGGTTTTAGGTTTAAACAGATCTCCGAGATTCACTTGTCCCCCTCCAATCAATAGATTATTTAAACTACATCCATTATACACCCATTTAATAAATCGTGTCATTTTTAAAAAAGTACATGAACAGATCTAAATTCTCTATGAAATTAAAAACATCGGAATGAAAATAAATGCTGTTTGGAGAAAGGTGTTCACATTCGCGAACTTGCTAAAAAGGAGGTAATTCTTTATGAAAAACAGGAAAAGGTTAAGAAGCGTGTTTATATTTTCGGTGAGAAAATTTGGGAAATATAATAACATAGTGCCGGAGAATAACTTTGAATAATATTTAATCTCATATGAAAGGATAATTTTAATTGCTTTTGAGGAGGGAATAAAATGGCAAGAAAGAAAGAAGAGAGTGTGTTATGTCAAATTCGTAAGGGAGAAAAGAAATTAAGTGAGGTAATTCCGGCAGAATTAGTTCGTCAACCTATTGTCGAAATCATTAAGAAAACCCATCCTGATTGGTCCACCAGTGGTTTTATTTGTGTCTCTGATCTCAATCAGTTCAGGGGAAAATATGTCCAGGATGTTCTTGAAACAGAAAAGGGTGAAATGTCAGTGTCAGTGTTAGAAGCACAGGTCATGAGAAGCCTCAAAGAGCATGAACTTTTGTCTAAGAACATCAATATAGAATTTGACCGGCAGTTAACATTTGGAGAACGTTTAGCAGATAAGATTACTGAATTTGGGGGAAGCTGGGGTTTCATCATGGTCTTTACCAGCTTTTTTCTTCTATGGATTGCTATAAATTCCGTCATGCTGATCTGGAAGCCCTTCGATCCATACCCATTCATTCTTCTTAACTGTTCCTTTCTTGCCTTGCGGCCATCCAAGCCTCCATCATTATGATGAGTCAGAATCGGCAAGAGGCAAAGGACCGCTTACGGTCTGAGCACGACTATAGCATTAACCTCAAAGCAGAATTAGAGATCCGCCACTTGCATGAAAAAATGGACCATCTTCTAATGAATCAATGGCAGAGGCTTTTAGAAATCCAGGAAGCCCAGATGGATTTGATGGAAGAACTTACCCATAAAATCCCCCGGGGAGACAGAGTTTGATGAGCATTCCTGGCAATGGGTAAAGAAAATTTATTTAAACCTAATCTTCACTTCGGATCAACCTTATATATACGATTCTCACTTCTCCTAAATGAGTTAGAAAATTCTATTGGTTTTATCTTTTTAATGCTATATAATTAATTGATTATTGCATTGGGAATAAAATCATGATTTCAAATACTTATAAGTTTCCATTGGTCAGAGTGAAACAATTAAAGCACTCTGATTTAAAATCCTTGCCCATTTACTTATCAGGGGTAAAATGAAAGGGAAATAAGATGGCGGTAAAAGAGAAGTCCAGTTTAAAAAAGCCAAAGGGAGTTCGTAGATCGGGCAACAGGTCGGTTTCAAAGAAATCTCCTGCTCTTCAAAAGAGGGATTCTAAGAATTTGGGAAATACCATTCATGAGCAGCGGCGAAGCGTCACTAAAATGAAGAAAGAGAAGATCGAAGCGAGAATCGCCCGGCTTGCTTCTTTCCCTGAACTTAATCCAAACCCTATTGTTGAGGTAGATTTAACAGGTCAGGTCCAATATCTCAATCCTTCGGCGGAAAGTCTATTCCCTGATCTCCGATCCAAAGGATCCGATCATCCATGGATAGCAGATTTTGAAGAATTAACTGCTTTGGGTCAACAATATCCCCCGAAATCCTATCTCCGTGAGAAAAGGTTCGGGAGTTCTTGGTATCAACAAGTGGTTCACTATTCACCCGAATGGGGACGGATTCGCATCTATGGATATGACATCACTAATCAAAAGCAAGCAGAAGATCTGATAAGCCAAAGTGAAGAGCGTTACAGAAAACTTTTTGAGGACGATTTAACTGGAGATTTTTTAGCAACTCTTGAAGGAATGATTCTGGATTGCAACCCCTCCTTCGTAAAAATGTTTGGGTTCGCCGGCAAAGAAGAGGCATTGAATGCTAATTTCTTAGATTTGTTTCCAATTCATGCAGAGAGAGAAGCCTTTATAAATCATTTAGGAGCGAAGAGAAAACTTGAATTTCATGAATCTGTCCTTTTAAAGCGAGATGGAACTTTGATCAATACCATAGAGAATATTGTTGGTCATTTTGATGAACAAGGGGACCTCAAACAATTTAAGGGTTATCTGTTCGACAATACCGAGCATAAGCGTGCGGAGGAGGCACTTCACAAGGCGAAAGATGAGTTAGAGATTAAAGTCAAGGAGCGAACAGCCGAACTGCAGCAAACAAATGACCGACTGAAAGAAGAAAACCAGGAGCGTATCCGTACTGAGCAATCACTTAGATTGGAGGAGGCCCGGTTAGACGCACTCTTACACTTAAGTCAGATTAGCGAAGCTTCCCTCAAAGAGATTACCGGCTTTACCCTTGAACAGGCCATTGCGCTGACGCAAAGTAAAATTGGGTTCGTGGGATTCATGAACGAGGATGAATCAGTTTATACCCTTCATGCGGTTTCAAAAGACGTTGTGAAGGAGTGCAATGTAATAGGTGATCCGTTGCAATGGCACGTTGTTGATGCCGGCATTTGGGCAGATGCTATCAGAGAACGCAAAACTCTGTTTGTAAACGATTACAGTAAGCCCCACCCCAGAAAAAAAGGTTTTCCCCCTGGTCATCCTTATGTTGAGAGATTTATGGTTGTGCCTATCCTTGAGGGCGAGAGAATCGTGGCCATCGCTGGGGTCGGCAACAAGGCCTCAGAGTATGACAAATCCGATGAGCGGCAGATAATTTTACTCTTGAGCGGAATGTGGGGCTATGTGCAGAAAAATCGTTCTAGAGAAGAAGTGGCAAAAGCTAATGAGCTTCTGGAAAAGATGTTTTCCAGTATTGATATCTCAATAGCCTACATGGATAAAGATTTTAACTTCATCCGGGTCAACCGGGCTTATGCTGAGGTGGATGAACGGGAGCCGGAGTTTTACGTTGGAAGGAATCACTTTGTCTTGTTTCCAAATGAAGAGAATGAGCAAATTTTTAAGAAGGTTGTCGAAACAGGTGAATCTTACTCCGTTTGTGCAAAACCTTTTGAATATACTGAGCATCCTGAGCGCGGAGTGACCTATTGGGATTGGAGCCTCCAGCCTGTCAGAGATCCAGATGGCAGTGTGGGAAGTGTTGTCTTGAGCCTTGTCAATGTCACCGAGCGCAAACGAGCTCAGGAGGCAGTGGAAGCAGAGAGACAGCGGTTCAATGAGGTCCTGGAGATACTCCCGGCTTACCTGGTGCTGTTGTCGCCGGATTATCATGTGCCTTTTGCCAACCGCTTCTTCCGGGAACGCTTCGGCGAGTCCCACGGCCAGCGCTGCTTTGAATATTTGTTTGGTCGCAGCGAGCCCTGCGAGACTTGCGAAAGCTATACAGCCCTGAAAACCATGGCGCCCCATAAGTGGGAGTGGACTGGTCCGGACGGCCGGAATTACGATGTCTTTGACTTCCCCTTCACTGACACGGACGGCTCCGTCCTCATCTTGGAGATGGGCATCGACATTACAGACCGCAAACGGGCTGAGGAAGCCTTACGTAAAAGTTCCCTCTATAGCCGCAGCCTGATTGAAGCAAGCCTTGACCCTCTTGTCACGATCAGCACAGATGGGAAGATCATGGATGTGAACAGGGCTACGGAACTTGTAACTGGTGTCCATCGTGAGCAGCTCATCGGAAGTGATTTTTCAGATTACTTTACCGAACCTGAGAAAGCCCAAAAGGGGTATGAGGAGGTTTTTTCTAAGGGATTTGTCAAAGATTATCCTCTGGCGATTCGCAACATCTCAGGGAAAGTGACCGAAGTATTATATAATGCAGCAGTTTATAAGAATGAGCACGGAGAGATTCAGGGTGTGTTTGCGGCGGCCCGAGATATCACCGAACGCAAGCAGGCAGAGAACTCACTAAGAGAGAGGGAGGCGCTTTTACGAACCGTATTTGAGACGCTGCCAGTGGGCGTCTGGATAACGGACAAACAAGGCCGTATTATTCGTGGGAATCCGGCAGGTCAACAAATTTGGGCAGGTGACAGGTATGTGGGAATTGATCAATTTGGAGAATATAAAGGATGGTGGGTGGACACAGGAAAACGTATAGAATCGGAGGAATGGGCGGCTGCACGGGCAGTCCTTAAAGGAGAGACATCCATCAACGAGGAAATTGAAATAGAGTGTTTTGATGGATCACATAAAATCATTCTTAACTCGGCTGTCCCAATTCGGGATGAAAGGCAAGAGATCCTTGGCGCATTCATCGTCAATCAGGATATTACTGAACGCAAAAGGGCCGAAAAGACCTTACGCCAGATGCAGAAGATGGAGGCTCTCGGCACACTGGCCGGAGGCATTGCCCACGATTTCAACAATATCCTCATGCCCATTGTGATCAACACGGAACTGGCCATTTTAGATACCCCCGAGAACAGTCCCATTTCAAACTATCTGAAACTGGTACAGGAGGCTGCCAATCGCGGAAAAGATTTAATCAAACAGATTATCACTTTCAGCCGTCAGAAAGAACAGGTGAAGGCCCCTATTGAGATAGGTCCAGTCATAGAAGAGGTTCTTAAGTTTCTAAGGGCCTCCATACCTAAGAATATTGATATTCGTGAACATATTAAGGTGCCGACCAGTATGGTCGTGGCCGATCCCACCCAGATCCATCAGGTCTTAATGAACCTCTGTAGTAATGCCGCTCATGCCATGCGAGAGAAAGAGGGTATTTTGGATATAAGCTTAACGCCCGTTGAAGTGGATGCGGAAATGACAAATCGACATTTGGACTTAAAACCTGGGCCTTATCTCAGATTGACAGTGGCTGACACAGGCCATGGAATGGACAAACAAATTATGGAAAGAATTTTCGATCCTTTCTTTACCACTAAGAAACCAGGTGAAGGGACCGGAATGGGACTTGCTGTTGTCCATGGAATCGTAAAAAATCATGGTGGAGCCATCACAATCTATAGTGAAGTTGGGAAAGGATCTACTTTTAATGTCTTTCTTCCGATGATAAAAGAGGAATTGAAAACCGAGACCGCTCCGTCGGAAACGATTACTACGGGAAAAGAGAGAATTCTTTTGATCGATGACGAGAAGATTCAGATTCGCAGTGTTCAGCCCATGTTAGAACGACTTGGTTATAGAGTGATTGCAAAGACAGACGCCATCGAAGCTTTGGACATCTTCCGTTTACAACCCAATGAGTTTGACCTTGTGATTACAGACCAGACCATGCCTCATATGATGGGTCGAGAATTGGCTGAAGAACTTTTGCGCATCCGACCTGATATTCCAATTATTCTTTGTACTGGATTTAGCGAGGTCATTCATGAGGAAGAAGCGAAGGCAATGGGAATTCGAGAGTTCATTATGAAACCTTTCTCCTTAAATGAAATGGCTGGAATAATACGAAAATCTTTGGAAAGAAATGGGTAGGAAATTAGGAGGGAGAGGATCGCTATGGCAAATGTTCTAATCATCGATGACGATAAATTGATCTGCGAGACCATCGCAAATTTAGTTCGCCGGATGGGTCACCAAGCCACATGCTCTTATACTCTTCAGGATGGGCTTGAAAAATCTTCCTCACAATTGGTGGATGTTGTTTTTCTCGATGTCAGGTTGCCCGACGGAAATGGTCTCGAGGTCTTACCCCGTATCCAAGCTTCGGCTTCTTTGCCCGAAGTCATCATCATGACAGGCTATGGCGATCCGGATGGAGCAGAGTTAGCGATTAAACATGGTGCCTGGGATTATATTCAAAAGCCCTCTACGATGGATGCGATGACTCTCCCGCTTGTTCGCGCCCTTCAATACAGGGAGGAAAAGAAAGCCAGCAAGGCAATGATGATCTTAAAGAGGGAAGGGATTATTGGAAATAGTCCAAAGATAAGGGCATGTCTTGATCTTTTAACTCAGGTGGCCAGCAGTAATGCAAATGTGCTCGTCACGGGAGAGACGGGTACAGGTAAAGAACTCTTCGCTGTGGCAATCCATAAAAATAGTTCTCGTGCTGATAAGAATTTTGTAGTCGTGGATTGTGCTGCCCTTCCCGAAAACCTGGTAGAGAGTATTCTTTTTGGTCATGAAAAGGGGGCTTATACCGGAGCAGATAGAGCGAAGGACGGCTTGATCCTTCAGGCCGATGGGGGGACCCTCTTTCTTGATGAGGTAGGCGAACTTCCTCTGCCTATACAGAAAAGCTTTCTCAGGGCCCTTCAGGAGAGAAAATTCCGTCCGGTTGGTGGGAAGGAGGAGATCAAGAGTGATTTTAGACTCATCGCTGCTTCCAATCGAAATCTTGATGATAGGGTTCGACAGGGGAACTTCCGGGAAGACCTTTTGTTTCGTCTGCGGTCCTTTTCAATAGAATTACCTCCACTGAGAGAACGACCAGAGGACATAAAAGACTTAGCAACATACTATACGGAGGTATTATGCAAAAGATACGAAATTGAACCGAAGGATTTTTCCCCTGAATTTTTTGACGTTCTGACGAGCTATCCTTGGCCAGGAAACGTTCGCGAATTGATCAACGCTTTGGAGAGAGCATTGGTTAATGGGAGATACGAACGTATTCTCTTCCAAAAACACCTGCCAACACATATTCGAGCCCAGATCGCTCGTTCTTCAGTGAGTGAAAAGGAAACAGCTGAAATAAAAATTACCCCTTCTTCGAAAATCTTCCCCAAAATCCAGGCATTGCGCGAAAAGGCCATTGCTAATGTGGAAGAACAATATTTAAGAGATTTAATTTCATTTACTCAGGGCAATATAAAAGAGGCATGTCAAATATCAGGCCTTTCACGGTCCCGTTTATATTTGCTATTGAAAAAGTACAATATCTCCACCTCAAATTAATTTCTAATTTCATAGAATTTTTTTGAAATCCCGCCGAAAGGGATAAATTCCTATCTAACGAGATTTTTTCCTGTCTCGCAAGACTTACTCATTTATTTTTCTTCAGTCTTAGTGTATCCCCAATGGTCTTAAGCTCTCGAAAAAGTTGACAATTTTTAAATGCTCAAATTTTGGTATATTTCTTGCTCCGTGATTAAAAAAGTTCTATCTAAAATACTTTTAATTTTTTGGGACTGTTTTCAGTAGAAAGGTAAGGCATGAATAAAGAAACGGTTGTGATTGGAATAACGATCTCGATTCTTTTATTATCTTGCTCCAGCCAGAAAAAAGAAGATATCCCAATATCTTTCCCCGTAACTGTGGCCCCTGTCGTTCAAAAAATAGTCCCTCTTCAACTTCGCGTGATTGGAAATGTTCAGGCGTATTCCACAGTCTCCGTGAAGTCGCGGGTTGCGGGACAACTCATGCGGGTCTATTTCAAAGAAGGTCAGGACGTGAAAACGGAAGAGCTTCTTCTCACGATAGATCCGCGTCCTTTCGAAACAGTTGTCAAGCAGGCCGAGGCCAACCTCGAAAGGGATGTGGCCCAGGTGAAGCAGGCCGAAGCAGACCTGGCAAAAAACATTGCCCTTGTAAGGCAGGCCGAGAGTAATCTCGAAAAAGATACAGCGCAGGCGAAGAATGCTGAAGTGGAAGCCAAGCGTTATGAGTTCTTAATTGAGAAGAAGGTTGTTGCCAAGCAGCAATATGATCAGTTCCGCACGAATGCGGAAGCCCTTGATGCATCGGTTCGCGCTGATAAAGCTGCTATGGAAAGTGTAAAAGCAGCAGTCCGTGCATCCCAGGCAGCAGTAGAAAATGCTGAGGCAACCGTCCGTGCGGACAGGGCCGTTGTGGAAAACGCAAAAATTCAACTTGGTTACTGCTCCATTCGTTCGCCTATGGACGGTCGCACAGGGAGTCTCATCGTTCAAGAAGGTAATATGATAAAAGAAAACGATATTGCGATGGTTGTGATCAACCAGATCACACCCGTCTATGTGGCCTTTTCCGTTCCTGAACAGGACCTGGCAGAGATCAAGAAATATATGGCTGAAGGAAAACTCAAGGTTGAGGCCATCATTCCTAATGATGAAGTGCGTCCAGAGGAGGGCATTATCTCTTTTGTTGATAATACAGTAGACACCGCAACAGGAACGATACGGCTTAAAGGGACCTTTGCCAACAAAGAGAAGCGTCTTTGGCCCGGGCAGTTTGTCAGGGTGGTTCTAACACTGACCCAAGAGCCGAATGCGATTGTGGTCCCATCCCAAGCAATTCAGACCGGGCAGGAAGGTCAGTACGTCTTTGTTGTAAAACCCGACCTCACTGTGGAATCCCGGCCAGTTGTTTCAGGCTTTACGCTCAACAACGAGATTGTGATTCAGAAAGGTCTCAAACCAGGTGAGAATGTGGTGACCGATGGACAGCTCCGGCTCTATCCAGGAGCTAAGGTAGAGATCAAAACTACCACTCCCATGACGCCCCCTTAGGGTAGTGAAAGATGAACATTTCTGAACTTTTTATTCGACGCCCAATCATGACATTCCTTGTCATGCTGGCCATCCTGATTTTCGGCATCATGGGCTACCATTTCCTTCCTGTGAGTGACCTCCCTAATGTCGATTTCCCCACCATTTTAGTGACTGCCAATCTTCCTGGAGCCAGTCCTGAGACAATGGCATCATCTGTGGCAACTCCCCTTGAGAAGGAGTTCTCCACCATTGCAGGTCTCGATTCAATGAATTCCACCAGCACCTTGGGGAACACACAGGTCACGCTCCAGTTTAATTTAAGCCGCAACATCGATGCCGCTGCTCAAGACGTTCAGGCTGCCATTGCAAGGGCCCAAAAAAACCTTCCTCCTGACCTGCCGAGCCCTCCTTCTTACCAGAAGGTTAACCCTGCTGATCAGCCCATCCTCTACTTGGCCTTGAGCTCACCCACCCTTCCATTGTCCACAGTCGATGAATATGCCGAGACATTCATTTCCCAGCGCATCTCCATGGTCAGCGGTGTAGCTCAGGTCCAAGTCTTCGGTTCTCAGAAATACGCCGTCCGTGCCCAGCTCGATCCTGAGGCCCTTGCCACAAGAGGAATCGGAATTGACGAGGTGGCGAGTGCCATTGCGCGAGCAAATGTGAATCTTCCTACGGGGACCCTTTATGGAAAATATCAAGCCTTCACGATAGAAGCAAGCGGCCAGCTCACTAACGCCGAGGCCTATCGGCCTCTCATCGTGACGTACCGCAACGGCTCTCCTGTCTTTCTTCAGGATCTTGGTAGAGTGATCGATAGCGTGGAAAACGATAAAATAGCGAGCTGGTATAACACGACCCGAGCTGTTGTCCTGGCTATTCAGCGTCAGCCAGGTACCAACACGGTTGAGGTGGTCGATTCGATCAAACAACTCCTCCCCACCTTCCGAAGCCAGATACCTGCTTCTGTTAACCTAGCGGTTCTCTATGATCGTTCTGTATCGATTCGTGATTCGGTCAGTGACGTCGAATTCACTCTGTTTCTTGCTCTCTGCCTGGTTGTTCTCGTGATCTTTCTCTTTCTGCGTAACGTTTCGGCTACGGTCATTCCCAGTTTAGCCCTACCTATGTCCATTGTAGGCACCTTTGCCGTCATGTATCAGCTGAACTTCACACTTGATAACCTTTCTTTGATGGCCCTCACCCTGTCTGTCG
>Ga0315282_10013058_pt1 | contig 12587 bp, 5 predicted proteins | sample YL17G07_20_MG_FD_203693 | JGI IMG/M metagenome (GOLD analysis project Ga0315282, IMG submission 203693) | Sediment microbial communities from Yellowstone Lake, YNP, Wyoming, USA - YL17G07_20 | ecosystem: Environmental > Aquatic > Freshwater > Lake > Sediment | place: USA: Wyoming | collected... | reverse complement strand
CGTGGTTCCGTTCAAGATCGCCGGCGTAAGATCCTCGGACGTCACATACGGCCACCGGGCCTACGGGCGAAAACCGGTCCGCGTGCAGAGCTTCAAGGAGTACGAGAAGAAATTGCGGCAGGCGCACGTGGAATTTGACCCGGAGCGCCGCCTCGCTAGGGTGCGACAGAAATCTAAAGTGTTACTTGAAGGCAACCTCAAGCTGGTCGAAGATCCCAGTCTCGAGCACTGGATCGTCAATTCCACCGAGTGGCCTTCTGCCATCCGCGGGGGGTTCCACGAGCGCTTCCTGCATTTACCTCGCGAGATCCTCATCACGGTGATGCGCGACCACCAGAAGTACTTCGCGGTCGAAAACAGTCGAGGAAAGCTCCAGCCTTTCTTCGTCGCCCTCCTGAATATTGACCAGGACGCGCGCGGGCTCATCCGCCGGGGGCACGAGGGGGTGCTCGCGGCGCGTTTTGCGGACGCGGAGTTCTTCTGGGATTCCGACCAGAAGGTGCCGCTCGCCGAGCGCTCGGAGCGGCTCGCGCGGGTGACCTATCAGGCCGAGCTGGGGAGCTATGCGGACAAGGTCGAGCGCATGCGCCAGATTGCCAGGGAACTTGTGCGGCAGCTCAGCAACGCCGATAGAATCCAGCACGCCGAGGCTGCCCACGCGCTGCGAGCCGTGGAGCTGTGCAAGTGCGACCTCACGACGCAGATGGTGCGGGAGTTCACCGAGCTCCAGGGGGTGGTCGGCGGCCTCTATGCTTCCGCGCAGGGCGAGCCCGAGGAAGTCGCCGAGGCCATCTACGACCATTACAGACCCGAGGGGTTGGAGGACAGTTGCCCCCGGACTTTGCCGGGCGCCATCGTCTCGATCGCCGACAAGCTCGACAGCGTGGCGAGCGGCTTTGCCGTGGGGCACGAGCCCACCGGTTCAAGCGACCCCTTTGGTTTGCGCCGGCAGGGGAACGGAATAGTTAAAGTATTGGTTGAATTCTCTCTCCCGGTCTCGCTGAGGATCCTCGTCGACCAGGCTCTGGGGGGCTTGCGGGTTCAGTGGCAGAGCCCCCAGCATGAGGTTTTTGGGACAGTCATAGAATTCCTGGAAGAACGTGGCCGGTACTACCTGGAAAAATACAAGGGCTTACCTTTCGATACAGTGCGAGCGGTGTTTGAAGCCTCGAAAATACCCCTGGTAGGAACTGCTACCGGGACGGCCACAGCCGTGGGAACTCTGGCGGATGTTCATGACCGAGCAAAGGCACTTGAGGCGATTCGCAACACGCAGGACTTTGTGGCGATCGCGGCAGCCGCCAAGCGCATCAAGAACATTCTAGCCAAGTCCGCCACGGCCGAGGACTGGACTCCCGGGGAAGTGGACACGGGGCGCTTGGAGTCGGGGCCAGAACAGGACCTCTTTCGGGCGTATGAAACCGTGGCGGGCGAAGCAAAGCAACTGGCCGGTTCGGGGGATTACGCGGCGGCGCTGGGAAGGATTGCGACGCTGCGGCCGGCCGTCGATAAGTTTTTCGACAAAGTCTTGGTGATGGCCGAAGACCGCACGGTGCGGCAGAATCGGCTGCGCCTGCTGGGGAAGCTCGACGCGCTGTTTTCCGGCATCGCCCAATTTGCCGAAATCGTTCCCGGCCCGGCAGATGTCGACGCGTCGACATCAGAAAGACAGTGAATAGTGACCAGTGACGAGTGAACTGCAAGCGACGCTGGTCACCAGTTTCTAGTTTCCAGTTTCGAATTTCAGTCGGCTGAAAGCTGACCGCTAAAAAGCAAAGGAGCAGCATTCATGGACAAGTACGTTTATTTCTTCGGCGGCGGGAAAGCCGACGGCCATGGGGACATGAAAGATGTCCTGGGCGGCAAAGGCGCCGGACTCGCCGAGATGACCAACGCGGGCCTGCCCGTCCCGCCCGGCTTTACCATCGCCACCTCCGGCTGCCGGCTCTACTTCCAGAACGGCAACAGGACGCCGGAGAGCATCAATGCGCAGGCCTTCCAGGCGCTCGATAAGCTCGAGTCTCTGCTCGGCCAGAAACTGGGCGCCGCCGAGAAGCCCCTTCTGGTGTCCGTCCGCTCCGGCGCCAAGTTCTCGATGCCCGGCATGATGGACACCATCCTCAATCTGGGGATGAACGACAAGGTGGCGGAGGCTATCGCCCGCAAGACCCAGAACCCCCGCTTCGCTTACGACAGCTACCGCCGCTTCATCCAGATGTTCGGCAACGTGGTGATGGAAATCCCCAAGAACAAGTTCGAGCACGTCTTCGACGGGCAGAAAAAGAAGAAGGGCGTCAAGCTCGATACCGACCTCACTGCGGATGACCTGAAGCAGGTGATCGCGGACTACAAGAAGGTGGTTAAGCGAGAAGCGGGCAAGGACTTTCCGCAAGAACCTAAAGTACAACTTGAAATGGCCATCGAGGCCGTCTTTCGCTCCTGGTACAACCCGCGGGCGCAGACCTACCGGCGACTGAACAAAATCTCCGACGACCTCGGCACGGCCGTCAACGTCCAGACGATGGTGTTTGGAAATATGGGGGATAGCTCGGGCACCGGCGTGGGCTTCACGCGCGACCCGGCGACTGGCGCCAAGGAGTTTTATGGCGAGTTCCTCATGAACGCTCAGGGCGAGGACGTCGTGGCGGGTGTCCGCACGCCCGTCCCCATCAAGGAACTCGAAAAGATCATGCCGGACGTCTACAACCAGCTCCGCGAGATCACCACGCGCCTAGAGAAACACTACAAGGACGTCCAGGACTTCGAGTTTACCATCCAGGAAGGCAAGCTCTACATGCTGCAGACGCGCAACGGCAAGCGCACGGGGCCCGCTGCGGTGCGCATCGCCGTGGAGATGGTGAAAGAGGGTCTGCTGACGGCCCAGGAGGCGCTGCTGCGTGTCGAGCCCGAGCAACTGAACCAGTTGCTGCACCCGGTGCTCGACGAATCGAAGCCGCTCAAGGTGGTCGCCAAGGGGCTTCCGGCTTCGCCCGGCGCGGCGGTTGGCCGGGTGGTCTTTACCGCGGACGAAGCGGTGTTGGAAGGCCGGAAGCACCCCGTCATCCTGGTGCGGGCCGAGACGGTGCCCGATGATATCCACGGCATGGAAGTGGCCGTGGGCATCCTCACCTCGCGCGGCGGCATGACGTCGCATGCGGCCGTCGTGACGCGTGGCATGGGCAAACCGTGCGTCGCTGGCTGCGGGGAAGCGGACGTGGACGACAAGCGAAAGCAAATCCGCATCGGCCCGCACGTGGTCAAAGAAGGCGACTGGCTAACACTCGACGGCTCCACAGGTCGAGTGATCCTGGGGAAGGCGAATCTGGTTGAGCCGGACCCCCACAGTGGCGTGTTCGCCGAGTTCATGAATTGGGCCGACGAAAACCGCACGCTGGGCGTGCGCGCCAACGCCGATATCCCGCGTGACGCGACGGTGGCGCGGAATTTCGGCGCGGAGGGCATCGGGCTTTGTCGCACGGAGCACATGTTCTTCGCCCAGGACCGCCTGCCGCACATGCAGCGCATGATCATGGCCTGCAAGGACACGCAGGACGAGAAAGAAGCGGCTAAGTACGAGAAGGAACGGCGCGCCGCGCTCGCCAAGCTCTTGCCCATGCAGCGCAAGGATTTCTTCGGGCTCTTTAAGGCCATGAACGGCCTGCCGGTCACCATCCGCACGCTCGACCCGCCGCTGCACGAATTCCTGCCCAAGCGAGAAGAGTTGATGGTGGAGATCGCCATACTGGAAGTGAAGCGTAAGACAGGAGCGAAGCTCAATCAGCTCAAGAAGGTGCTGGCGGTAGTTGAAGGATTACATGAATTCAATCCCATGCTCGGCCTGCGCGGCTGTCGCCTCGGGATCATGTATCCGGAGATTAGCGAGATGCAGGCGCGGGCAATCTTTGAGGCCGCCTGCGATTGCCAGAAGCAGGGGATCGAGGCCAAGCCCGAGGTGATGATTCCCCTCGTGGGGGATGTAAAGGAACTGGCGCTCCAAAAAGAGATCGTCAATCGCGTCGCCCAGGAAGTTTTCAAGAAGAAGGGTGTGAAGGTGGAGTACTTGGTGGGGACGATGATCGAGCTGCCGGCGGCGGCGCTCTCGGCGGCGGAGATTGCCGAGGAGGCAGAATTCTTCAGCTACGGGACCAATGACCTCACGCAGACTACCTTCGGGCTCTCCCGGGATGACTGCGGGAAGATCATCAACGCGTACACGAAGCTAAAGATCTGGCCTGCCGATCCGTTTGCCCAGCTTGACTCGAAGCGCGTCGGACGGCTGATGAAGCTCGGCACGGCGGAGGGCCGGTCGGCGCGCGCCAACCTGAAGGTGGGGATCTGCGGCGAGCATGGCGGCGATCCCTCCTCGATCGAGATTTGCGCCGAGGCGGGCCTCAACTACGTAAGCTGCTCGCCTTACCGCGTGCCCATCGCGCGATTGGCGGCCGCCCAGGCGGCGGTGAAGAAGCAGGCCGCTAAGGCCTACACGACGGCGTGAGGGCAGTGGCGAGTAACGAGTGACAAGCCGGGGAACCGGCATTACAGCTCATCGCGGAGGGCGTGGCGAACTTAAAGTATTACTTTAAATGTTGCCTTTGGCCGCAAGCATTCAAGAGCTTGCGGCCGTTTCATGTTTGGTGATCCTGGCCGTCCGGCGCAGCCCGTTCCTCTGTCGCCTCTCCATCTCGCTCGTCACTTGTCACTTTCCACTTGTCACTGCTCTCGAGGTGTCGACGCGTCGACATCCAGCGGCGGTGACCAGTGACGAGCGGCAAGTGACAAGGCAAAACACCAACGCCATGAAGCCAGTCTGGCTCGTCACTGTTCACTTGTCACTGCTTTTCAGGTTCTGACTCGCAGGAGAAGGTAGACGCCGCCCAAGCCGAAGAGCACGTCCGGAGACCAGGCGGCGACGATGGGAGGGAGCTGGTTCAGGTTTCCCATGGCTTCAAAAAGGCTCGAGGCCGACCAGTAGATAATCGCGATCCCGATGCTCAGGGCCACGCCAGACAGCGCGCCTTTCGCTCCGGTGGTAAGCGCGAAAGGGATCCCGATCAGCGCCACCACGAAGGCGATAAGCGGGAACGAGAACTTGCGGTAGAACTGCACGGAAAGCCGGACCACGTCAAAGCCGCTCTGCGCGAGGTCGTTGATATAGCGCCGCAATTCCCAGGCGCTCATCTGCGCCGAGGGCTTCACCTCTTTTTTGAAGTACTGCGGCTCCTCGTTCATTTCATCGAACTTCGCCACCGAGAAAGGCATATAGGAGGTGACGCGGTCGCCGGAAAGATCCCGCACCCAGCCGTTTTCGAGCACCCAGCCCCGGACCGGAGCTTCCCAAACCGCCCGGTTGGCATAGATGCGCCGCTTCAGGACGAAGGTCTGCGGGTCGAACTCGAAGACCGCGAGGTCAGCGAAAACGTTGCGGTCGGGGTCGAAGAAGCGGTAGTTGTAAATGCGCGCTGATTGCCCGAAGATCCACTGCCGGTCGGGGCGGTAGTAAGTCTGGGGCGGTTTGCCTTTGATCTGGTTACGCAGGGCGTCCTGGCGCTGGTTGGTCTGCGGCAGGTAGTAGTCACCCAGAACGTACATGGCGACGCTGAGCAGGCCCGCGGCGATCAGGATAGGAAGGGAAGCGCGATAAACACTGATCCCCGCCGATTTCATGGCTGTCACTTGGTTGGATTTGGTGAGCAGCCCGAAGTTGACCAGCGTCGCCACCAGGATGCTCAAGGGCAACATCAGGTAAACGACCTGGGGCGTGAGGAAACGGTAGTAGTTGAAGACCACTTTGAGCGGGCTGTGATTGCGGACGATGTCCCCCAAGAGCTGGAAGAAATCGAAGATCATGTAGATGCCCGTAAAGGCCACCAGCAGCAAGGCGAGATAGAAGAGCCATCCCCGGATGATGTAGAGGTCGAGAATCTGGAAGAAGCGCTCACTGGGTGCACGGGGGTCAGGGCGGCTTGGGGCGGGCGACGGGTCGCCGCGTTGGGGAGCCGCAGGGTGTCGGCGACGGTGCCACTCGCGCCAGGTATCCTCGACCCAATCCTGGATGAAGTGCAGGCGCATGCGCACGCGGCGGAGGTGAGAGAGCATCAGGGCGCCGGCCGCGCCGAAGGCGGCATTGGCAAGCCATAATCCGATGGCGGGGTTGAGGCGTCCCTGCTTGGCAAAGCCCAAGCCCAAGGCCATGAGGATGTAGTAGACGAAGACAATGAGGATGGTCAGGACCACGCCGACCGCCTTCCCCCCCTTGCGGGTGGAAAGGCCCAGAGGAATCCCGACGAGCGTCAGGACCAGCGAAGCGATCGGCAGGGCAAGGCGGTAATGGAGCTCGACCAGCGCCGCCTGGCGCTTTGCCGGGTCGCGCGTTTCCTCAAGTAATTCTTTAAGCCCCAGCGCGGGTGGCGCGCGCCACTCGGCAATTGTTCCCTCGCCCCGGTCGAGCGGGATGGGGAGATCCGTGTCGGTGAAGGTGGCGACGGAGTAACGCTCGGGATGCTGGGGGTCGATTTCATGCGTCGTGCCTTGCTCGAGGTGAAGCGTCAGCCGGCGGGCATCGCGGTCGTTGACAAGCATTCCCCGTTCCGCTAACGTTACCTTCGGCGCGTCGCGTGAAGTGGTGTCGGCGATAAAAACGCCCCGCCAGCGCGAACGGGAGCCGGTGACGTCCTGCAGGTAGAGCAACAGGTTCGGAAACTGTTCCACGAAAACCCGCGGTTGGATCTCGTAGGGGACTTCGCTGGTCGAAATTTCCTGCTCCATGCGGTGGAGTTTGCGCAGCGATTGGGGCGCGAGGAACAGGCTCATCCACATGGCCAGGCCCCATCCCGCCAGGGCCACAATCATGACTGGGCGGATGAACTGGCCGATGCCGATGCCGGCGGCGCGCGCGGCGATCACCTCGCCGTCCGCCGACATGCGGCTCAAACCGATGAGCGTTCCCACCAGCACCGCCATGGGGACGGTCAGCACCAGGATGCCCGGGACGGGAAGAATGAAAAGAGTGAGGATGCTCGAGGGCTCCAGGCTGTGCCGGACTACCAGCTCCAGCAGGCGGCCCACGTGCCGGATGAAGATCACGAAGGTAAAGACCAGCAGCCCCAGCAGGGCGTGCGCGAAGATTTCCTTGAAGATATAGCGGGTCAGTATTCGCATCGTGAGAGCATCACAAACCCGCGCCCACCGCGCGCCTGCGTCATGCTAGCATACCGCTCGTAGCGCCGCAAAGAGACACCGTCGCCCAACATGCCTCCTACCTACGTCACGCTCCTCTGGCACATGCACCAGCCCTTCTACAAGGATCTTGCCGAGGACGTCTACACCATGCCCTGGGTGCGCCTGCACGCGCTCAAGGACTATTACGGCATGGTGGCTATCCTGAAAGAGTTCCCGGATGTCCATGTGACCTTCAACCTGGTGCCCTCGCTCCTCGCCCAATTGGACGATTACGCCCGGGAGGTTGCCCGCGAAGAAGAGTACGACATCGCCTTCCGACCCGTGGAAGCCCTGACACTCGAGGCGCGGGAGCGGCTTCTCAACTTCGCGTTTCACCTTAACCGCGACAACCTGCTGAACCGTTACCCGCGCTTTCGCGAACTCTTTGAGAGGGCCCAGGCCACTCGCCACCAGGAAGGGGCAGCGCGGCTCTTTACCCTTCAGGACTTGCTCGACCTTCAGGTGTTGTCTCAACTCGCCTGGCTTGATGAGATCTACCTCGCCAACGATCCCCAGGTGCGAACCTTGGTGAAGAAGGCGCGCGGCTACTCCGAAGGCGACAAGGATTTGCTGCGCAGCAAGGGAATCGAGATATTTAAAGTAACACTTGAAGAATATGTCGAAGCCTCCCGGCGGGGTCAGGTGGAAATCTCAACCTCTCCTTTCTATCATCCCATCCTGCCTTTGCTCTGCGACACGAACGTGGCGGGAGAGTCCCACCCGGGAGTCAAGCTGCCACGTCGGCGGTTCAAACATCCGGAGGACGCGCGGGCGCAATTGCGTGCCGCCGTCGCGCTTCACGAGCGTTTTTTCGGAACGAGACCGCGCGGTCTCTGGCCGAGCGAGGGGAGCGTTTCCGATGAGGTGCTCGCGCTGGCCATCCAGGAAGGTTTCGAATGGACGGGGACCGACGAAGGGGTTCTCGGCCGCTCGCTGCGGATGGGTTTCTATCGCCAGGCCGACGGCACGATGGCCGGCGGGCACGAACTTTATCGCCCCCATCGCTTCGCCGTCGGGGAAAAGGGCATCAGCATCTTTTTCCGTGACCACCAGCTCTCCGACCTGATTGGCTTCGTGTATTCGCGCATGGACGCGCAGGCCGCCGCGGCGGACCTGCACCAGCGCATCCGCGCTGCGGGGCGAAGCACCGGGAATCGCCCCGCGGTCGTCTCCATCATCCTCGACGGCGAAAACGCCTGGGAGTTTTTCCCCGGCAACGGGCGCGAATTCCTGCGCGCCTTCTACGGCCGTCTCGCCTCCGATCCTGACCTGCGCGCGGTGACGGCGAGCGAGGCCCTGAGCGTGACCGAGCAGGGCACGCTCACCCACATTGTTCCGGGCTCTTGGATCAATTCCAACTTTGATGTCTGGATTGGCGCCGACGAAGATAACCGCGCCTGGGACCTGCTCTCCGAGGCACGTGATTTCTTCGCCGCGAAGTCCGGCGACCCCGGGCTCGACCCCGTCAAAGTCCGCATGGCCGAGCAGGAGCTCTGGATCGCCGAGGGCAGCGACTGGTGCTGGTGGTACGGCCCCGAGCACTCCAGCGCGCACGATGAGGAATTCGACCTGCTCTTTCGCAAGCACTTGAGCAACATCTACCATCTGCTCGGCGGCTCACCGCCCGATGAGCTCGCTGCACCCATCAAGCGGCCGGCAGTGAAGGCCAAGGTCGTCGCGCCCATGGGACGCATCGCGCCGCGCGTGGACGGCCAGGTCACCAGTTATTTCGAGTGGCTGGGAGCGGGTGTCTACTCGCCAGACTACCGGTCAAGTTCGATGCACGGCGGCGCGCGATGCCTCGAGGCACTCTACTTCGGCCACGACGAACGGGCGCTCTACCTGCGTTTGGACTTAACCGAGAAGTTCCCAGAGGAATATCCCCGGTTCGAGGTACGGGTGAATGTGGACGGCGAGAGCCGCGCGCGCATCCACGCGTGGGTCGAGCAGGGCAGGCTCGGCACTGTGCAATTCTGGAAGCGTGATGAACAGATACTGGTCCCACTGGCGACCGGCGACCAGCTTCAGGTGGCCTTCCGCCGGATCTTCGAACTACGCCTGGATTACGCGCTGGCGGGCCTCGCGCCGGGACAGAAGACGAGTTTTCAGATCTCGCTCTGGGCGGAAGACCTGCCGCTCCAGGTTGTCCCGCCGGAAGGCTGGCTGACCCTCGACCTTACCGACGATTTGGTGAGCTGGTAGGTTGAGAACAGTGAAAAGTGACGAGTGACAAGCGAGAACGGAAACACTTTCTCCTCTTGCCGCTTGCTCGCCATTTTTCACTGGTCACTCGTCACTGCCCTTAACGTCGGCGCGTCGACAGGAATGAAAGTGGAACTTTCAATCCGACGTGGCAGGAGACAAATCTTGTCGCCCCGACTGCGTCCCGCAAAGTGACACGGAACTTCAGGGCTTGAGCTGAAAGCTACATCGCGGCGCCTCGGGGCCGGCTTACTTCAAGTAAAGGTCGAACTGTTCCAGGTTTTCTCTCATCGACACCGTCCGCTCAGTTCACTGCTTCCATAGCCAGTCGGGAACGACGACGTCCACCGGCTCCGAGCCGACGGGAACCGTGGTCACCAGCGCCGATTTGAGTGTGGTGACGCGCTGGGGTTCGGCCACCAGCACTGCCAAGCTGCCGGTGCCCGCGTCGGCCGCGACCAGGAAACGCTCGTCAGGCGTGAGTGCCAGCGCGCGGGGCTGTTTGCCGACTTGGGTCGAGGCCAGGACCTGGCGGTTCTGCACGTCGAGAGTCGTCACCGTCCCGTCGCCGGCGTTGGCAAGGTAGAGGACGCTCGAATCCCGGCGGAAGACGCCTGCGACGGGCTCGCGGCCCGTGGGCAAGGTTTGGGAGACGTTGTCGTGAAAGGCATCGACGATGGCCAGCGTCGAGGCCTGCGGGGCGAGCACGAACAGCTCGCCGCCGTCCGGCTTGAGCAGCAGGGTGGTGGGCCGAGATCCAATCTCAATGTGCGAGAGAATCTGTTGCGAGGCGACATCCGCAGCCGTGATCTTTTCCTCGCCCGTGTCGGCCACGAAAACTTTCGAGCTGTCGGGTAGGATGGCAAGCGATCCGGGCTGCTTGCCCACCTCGAGCGCGCCGAGCAGCTTGCGTTCACTGATACTCACGAAGAAGAGGCGGCTTTCAGTTGCCGAGGCGGCAATGAGGGTTTTGCCGTCCGGCGTGACGGCCAGGCTGGCGAGCGGCGCGCCCAGGCGGACACGCGCGGCGACCTTCCCTTCGGCGCAGTCTAGGAACGCGACTTCACCCTCCATGGGATTCAACGTGAACGCCTGCCGGCCGTCGGGCGTAAAGGCCAATCCGCGCGCTCCTGAGCCGATCTGGATGGTGTGCGTGACGCGCAGAGCGGGGAAGCCGATGACGTCGATTCGACCTGCATCGGAGACGACGTAAAGCTCGCGGCTCGATGGTCGGGCGAGAATTCGTTCCGCACCGGCATCCACGAGAATGGAGGCCACAACGCGGAAGCCTTCCAGCTCCACGGCGGCGACGGAATGGCTCTCGCGCGAAAGCACAAAGGCCAGATAGGGCTGCGGCGGAGCAGGCTTGCGAGTGCAGGCGGCGAAGAAAGTCAGGGAAACGACGGCAAGCAGCGAGGCAAGTGCGCGGCAGGCAGAGAAGACTGAGGATTGACGATTGTCGATGGCCAAGGTGGGGTCAATCGTAAATCTTCAATCGAAAATCGGCAATGACTTCGCGGTGGTGCGGCCCACAACGGCGGCGATGGCACTGACCTGCTCCATGAGCGCTTCGAACTGGTCGGGGTAGAGCGATTGGTAGCCGTCGGAGAGGGCCCGCTCGGGCTGCGGATGGACTTCGATCATCAGGCCGTCCGCGCCCACCGCCACCGCGGCGCGCGCGAGCGGCGTCACCTTGTCGCGCTGGCCCGTGCCGTGGCTGGGGTCCACGATGATGGGCAAGTGCGAGAGCCGCTTGACGGCGGGGATGACGCTCAGGTCGAGCGTGTTCCGCGTGTGGTCCGCGAAGGTGCGCACGCCGCGCTCGCAGAGGATGACGTTGTAGTTGCCCTCGGAGAGGATGTACTCGGCGGCCATCAGAAATTCTTCCAGCGTCGCCGACATGCCGCGCTTGAGCAAGACGGGCTTGGACGAGCGGCCGGCGCGTTTGAGCAGCGAGAAATTCTGCATGTTGCGCGCGCCAATCTGCAGCACATCGGCGTATTCCTCCACCAGGTCGCAGTTCTCGGGGTCAATGGTCTCGGTGACGATGGCGAGCCCGAACTCGCGGCGCACTTCGGCCAGGATTTCCAGCCCTTCTTTGCCCAGGCCCTGGAAGCTGTAAGGGGACGTGCGGGGCTTGAAGGCGCCGCCACGGAACAGTCGCGCGCCGGCCCTCCGCACGCGCTCGGCGGCGGCGAGGGCCTGATCGCGGCTTTCGATGGCGCACGGCCCGGCGATCACGGCGAGTTCGCGCCCGCCGACGGTCACGGCGTTCTCTCCCGTGCCAATGCGGATCAGTGAGTCCTCGTTCTTGACTTCGCGGCTGACCAGCTTGTAAGGCTTCGAGACCCGGATGGCCTCGGCCACGCCGGGCAGGCTCTCGAATTCGGCGGCCTCGAGCGCCCCCTGATTGCCGGTGATCCCGATGGCCGTCCGCTGCGCCCCCGGCATGGGATGGGCGCGGTAGCCCATCGCCTCGATTTTTTCGCAGACGCGGCGGACGTCTCCTTCCGTTGCCTGCGGCTTCATCACAATCAGCACGGATTCCGCCTTCCCGTCCCGCCCGACAGCTCCAATGGCCAGTTTAATTCAGCCGTCGAGGCAATGCAATCGGGCAGGGTCGGGGAGCCGCAGGATTCAGTGGCCCGTGGGGGGACGCCTGCTGGAAGTCCCGTACTTCTTGCTCCGCCATGCTATTCCGTTGCAGAGAGCTTGTACCCAGCATATGCTTGAGTGAGCACAGTTGAGGCTTCCTGGGCGAGGGGTTTGATGTCACACGCGGCGGTCGCAGGAGCACAGCCTTCGGGGTTGGCCCAGGCACTGGCATCCACTCACAAGCCGGTGCTCCTCGTCGCGATCCTCGGCCTGAATGTTCTCATTTTCCTCCTTGAAGTCTTCACAGGGGGTTCAACCAATACTTTAAATTTGATCCGTTTCGGCGCTCAGTATGGGCCCTCCGTCGAGGCTGGCGACTACTGGCGGTTCATCACCGCGGCGTTTCTGCACATCGGCTTTCTGCACATCCTGGTCAACAGCCTTTGCCTGTGGGAACTTGGCCGCCCGCTCGAGCGCCTTTATGGGACCGCGCAGTTCGGGTTCACCTACCTGATCGCCGGCGCAGCCGGGTCGCTGTTCAGTTTCTTGGCCCACGAGTTCATTGCGCCGCG
>Ga0315282_10013057_pt1 | contig 12590 bp, 8 predicted proteins | sample YL17G07_20_MG_FD_203693 | JGI IMG/M metagenome (GOLD analysis project Ga0315282, IMG submission 203693) | Sediment microbial communities from Yellowstone Lake, YNP, Wyoming, USA - YL17G07_20 | ecosystem: Environmental > Aquatic > Freshwater > Lake > Sediment | place: USA: Wyoming | collected... | reverse complement strand
TTTGTTCAGATATTTATGAACAAGGAGCTTCTGTGGACCTGTCAGAGATGTCCGGGTTTCCGAATTTCGGGACCAGGTTAAGCGGAGTTTCATCCGTTTACCGTCGCCTTCCTTTTCGAAAGTTTCGGCAACGGCCAAGTGAAATCCGTTTTTTTCCAGATCAATGGTTAGATCTCTGACCGAGACGATTTCCTGGCCTTCCTTGCCGAACAGGACATATCCTCCGTCGGCTTGGATTTCACCGTCCTGATCGGTACGCTGGAGCCGAAAGACGTCCAGACATGGGGTATTTACCTCGGCAATGGAAGTATAAAGCAGGTTTGTCGCTTCCTGTTGTTTCTTGGTCCGGAAAACATGGGGTAGACCAGCGCCGAGAATATCGCCGGCCATGGCCTTCATCATTCCGATCGATACCATCACATTCTGTAACCCCGCGATCTTCATCTTTTTCCTCCTTTTTCGGTTTGATTTTTTTTGTATAATTTTAGAACGTCAATGTTACAATTTCATATTCATCCAGATCATAAGTCTCAAAATAATCCCAGGCATCATTTACCTGTGGCTGAGAAAGTTTACGAGACGAAATTACGACGGAGTGCCGATCCCAACGTTTGTGATTGGGTTCCTGAATGGCTGGACAATTCTTGCCGTCAAACACCTTTTCGATTTTCTCGTTCAGCTCGTAGATCGGAATTTTTTCCTTCCAGTCCCAACTCATTAGAGTACATTTAATTTCCATTCTTTTAATTCCTCCTCTGTTTAGTACTATTTTGAACTAAACGCCAAATCAATAGTTATAAATTTGCCAGATTGCTTCCTGATTATTACTTACAAGGGAATAACAAAAGATAAATTCATAACCATAAATTTGGCGTTTAGTAATGGATTATAAAGAACGTTTAATATATAATAGTAACATATAATAGATAGTTTGTCAAGAGAAAAATAGTAAATCTTTATTAATTTATTTTTTAACTAATATTAGCTAAAATAATTACTTTAAATAACCCCGTGCCAAGAAACAAAAAACAAGCAAATAGAGTATTAATCAGTAGGCAGGAAAAGCCGTCTAGGTTTGTGGTGGATTTAAAACTTAAGCAAGCGGAAGAAGAGCAAGCGGAAAGAATCAAGACTGAAAATAAATTAGGGTATAAACTTAGAAGTTTGCTGGTGTCGGGCAAAACTAATCTGGTTAATATCAATAAAAGTGTGGCGTCAGCCGGCAAAGGCATTGTAACGCAGACTAACCGGTTCGCTCCTAATAGCCGTGGCCAGGCGTCAACTTCGGCTTGGTCTTTAAACTTATCCTTGATTAATATCTTACCTTCGCGCTGGCAAAATGTTGTAAATCAACTGGCTTTGATAGAAATATTTAAATTATTATTTTTTATTTTAAAAAAAGCCTGGCGACTAGTCTACCAGTTAAGTTATTTCATCGGCTATTTGACAGTCTTTATTATCAGATTTTTTTATTTTCTGACTGTAGCCTTAGTTAAGCTGGTCATTGATTTAGTTAAGTTGATCAGGCCGGAACTTTTCCAATTATTTAATAGTGCCGGTAAAGTGATTAACTTCGTCTGGTTAAAAACGGTCTGGACTTATAGTTCAATCGGGCAAAAGGTTAGCGACATTTTTAAAAAGTTTATCAGAGGATTAGGTACTAAGTTGCCGATTGGCGACTTAGTGCCTTTTGGTGAACTAGTGCCGGAAAAAATTATTCCCAGGTTGGAGCGGGAAACATCTAGATATATTCCGCAACCTAAATTCTCCTATTTAAGAAGTGTAATGGTGTTTGCCGCCGTTCTTCTAATTCTGGTTTTGCCCATTAAAGCCTTAACCTATTATAAATCTTTGGATAATTTGCGCGGTAAAGTTTTAGGCGTTAGCGAACAAGCGGTTAACCAATTATTAACCGGCGGAAAGCAGACGCTTAATCAACAATTTGACCAAGCCAGTCAAAGTTTTTCTCTGGCCGGGAAAAATTTTTTAGCTGCCCAGGATCAATTAGAGGAGATTAACGGTCTTATTTTTACTATCGCCGCCATGATACCGAATAATGATTTAAAATTGGCCGCCGCCAGTAAAAATATTATCCAGGCAGGGCGTTTGTCCGCTCAATTAGGCGAAGATTTAACTAAGGTTATGTCCGGTTTATTTAATACGGTTAATCAAAAGGCTTCATCAACTATTGATATTAATGACATCTTGGTCAACCTAGGTAGTTCCGGTCATGAAGCGGTAAATAAAGCTACGGAGTTGGTTGGACAACTAAAGCAGATTGATGATAAAATTTTACCAAGCCAGTATCAAGAACAGTTTATTTCTTTAAAACAAAAAGCCGAAATCTTAAGCCATGGTTTAAGCGATTTTATCGATTTAGCTGATAAATTGCAAATATTTCTAGGGACTAATCTGGATAAAAGATATTTATTGGTTTTTCAAAATAACGCGGAACTAAGAGCCAGCGGCGGATTTATCGGTAGTTTCGCTATCGTAGATTTAGCCGAGGGTAAAATAAAAAATATTGAAGTGCCTCAAGGCGGTAGTTATGATACCGAAGGCGGACTATTAGCAAAGATTATTGCACCCGAACCGCTCTGGCTAGTTAATCCTTTATGGCATTTTTGGGACGCTAACTGGTGGTTTGATTGGCCGACGACGGCGAAGAAACTCGCTTGGTTTTATGAAAATAGCGACGGCTCAACGGTTGATGGGGTAATCGGTTTTACGCCAACGGTAATGGAGAAGCTACTGGCAATTATCGGTCCGATAGATTTATCTAAAGATTATGGTTTAATCATCACGGCGGATAATTTTTGGCTGGAGACGCAAAAATTAGCCGAACAAAAACCGCCTAAAACCAATCAGCCGAAAAAAATTATCGGCGATTTAATGAATAAGATTATTAATGAGCTGCCACAAAGAATCAGCAAAGACAATTTAGTCTCTTTGATTAAATTAGTTGAGGGATCAACCAGTGATAAAAATATTTTATTTTATTTTTTTGATAAAGACCTGGAAAAACAGGTAACGGAACTTGATTGGGGCGGCGAAATAAAGTCAACCGCTTATGACTATTTAGCGGTTATTAATACCAATATCGCCGGCGGTAAAAGCGACAGGAAAATCAGCCAAACTATTGAACAGCAGACGGAAATTACGCCGGATGGTGCGATTATAGATAATTTAACCATTAAAAGAAGTCATCAGGCGATCAATCGTGAACCATTTTATGGCGTGCGCAATGTTGATTGGTTAAGAATTTACGTGCCGTTAGGCAGCGAGCTGATAAACGCCCAGGGTTTTAAAGCGGTTGATCAAAGTTATTTCGAAAAAGCCGATCCGACCTGGCGAACCGATGAAACTATTGCTCAAACCGAAGCCAGGGCCGAAACCGACGAACCAAGCGGTAGTAAAATTTATGATGAACTAGGGAAAACGGTTTTTGCCAATTGGTCACAGGTTGACCCCGGTGAGACAACCGAAATTAATTTAAAATATAAATTACCTTTTAAATTAAAGCTCGAGGAAAATGAAAGTGAAAAATCCTTAAGCCAGAAAGTTGTGGACGCTGTAATTAACACCTTAAATCCAACGCAAAAGCAGCTTTATCCTTATTCGCTACTGGTGCAAAAACAGCCAGGAATGAACGCCAGCACCATTAAATCAACTTTAAAAGTAAACAGTAATTATAAAATAGTCTGGAAATATCCGGAAACGCTAATAAACGATCAAACCAGCTGGCTGACCGAGGGAAATTTAGACCAGGATAAATTCTACGCAGTATTGTTAGAAGAATAAATCAGCTTTTTGTCATCCTCGGGCTTGACCCGAGGATCCAGAAGTAAGCCGTTAAAACGTGAATTTTGATAAGTCATTTTAAAAAAATTGTTCGTGGCGTTTAATACTGGATTCCGGCCCGCCTTGCCGGCGAGGCAGGCTCGGAGGCCGGAATGACAAAACAAAAAATTCTGGATCCCGCATCCCCAGTTAGACAACAGGGCAGGCAAGTGCGGGATGACAAAAGAAAAATATTATAATTAGAAAATATATGGGTATTTAAAATTAAAAATGACTATTAATATTATATGTCCAACAATGAAATAAAAATCAAAAACGGTAAGTCTAGTTTAGCCCAGTTTGTCAAAAAACCGTTACCAACCGATAAAGAAGAAGAAGACTTTGAAAAATTTGTTACTAGCGAAGCCAGAGAAGAAGAAATCAAAGACAGTTTATCGGAAATATATCATGATGATGACGGTAAAATTGTTAATGTCAGAAAGTTAGAGATAAAAAAACGTCGCGGTTTTTTCTTTTGGTTAATTTCGTTTATTTTCACCGCATTTATAATAACCGGTTCGGTTTATGCCATTTATAAATATCTTTATCCTAAATTATCTGCTTCAACATCACCGGTTGATTTAACGATTTCAGGAGAAAAAGAAATCATCCCCGGCAAAGAAACTTTTTATACCGTTGAATATAAAAATAACGATAAAGTGGCGATTCAAGACATAGAAATAAGACTTGGTCTGCCGGATAATTTTATTTTACTAGATAGTGAACCGGCGATGAGTCAAAAAAACTTTATCTGGGATTTTTTGAGTCTCGGGCCACATCGCAGCGATACTATCAAAATTAAAGGTAAATTAATCGGCGAAGAATTAAGTACGGTTATCGTTTTGGCTGACATGATTTATACTCCAGAAAATTTTTCAAGTCAATTTAAAAAATCAGCCAGTTTTGAAACTTCTATCAGCAAAACCGGATTAGATATTTCCTTTATTAATTCTTCCAGCGCTTTGGTAGGCGAGGAGAATAATTTAATTATCAAATATAAAGCCGAAGAAGACAGTTTCATAAATAATTTTCGTTTAACCATTGAGCCGAGCGATAATATTGATTTTATCAGGCCGGATTTAAAAGCGACCTCAAGCCGTGCTACCACCAGCCAAGCTATTTTGACGCCTAATAGTTGGCTAGTTGATAAGATTGATCAGAGCGAGAAAGAGCTAGCTATTAAATTTAAGGTAAATAAAAAGAAGACTGATCAGCAGGACCTAATTTTAGATTTTGATACGGCCGTAACCGAAGCAACCAGCACTAACTATTATTTGTTCTTAAAGAAAACTTTGACTTTCGAGGTCATTAAAAGTAATTTGAATCTTAATTTAATTATTAACGGGTCAACCGCTGACCAGGGCGTAGATTTCGGCCAGGCTTTAAATTATTCTTTGGTCTATGCCAACAAAGGCGAAACCACCATGAAAGACGTTATAATTATGGCGGTATTGGAAAGCGATTGGCTTGATTGGCAAACCCTTAAAGACGACAACCACGGTATAATTAATGGCAATACTTTAAGTTGGAGTAAAAATGAAATTCCTTTGCTGGCTGAGCTAACAAAAAACACCGAAGGCACCATAGATTTCTCCATTAAAGTTAAACCGTTAATCCAGATTGATTTATCTAAAAGTTATCAAATAAAAAGTTATCTTCAATATAACATTGGAAACAAACCGGTGGAACAAAGCGATGATAATCGCAGTAATATTATCATTAATAAGATTAATAGTGATTTGACTTTAAAAGAGCAGGTCAGATATTTTAACGACGATAACCTGGCGGTCGGTTCCGGGCCGTTACCGCCCAAAGTAGGTGAGACCACCAGTTTAAAAGTTTATTTAAACATCACTAATAATTTACACGAATTAACCGATGCAGTAGTTACTGTTACTTTACCTAATTATGTCGGCTGGGATGATAAAAATCAAACATCGGTGGGTAATATCGATTATGATAATCAAAATCGGGTAGTTAGATGGCAAATTGGAAGGCTGCCGACCACCATTAATCAAACTCAAGCCGAATTTAATATTAGCATTACCCCAAGCGAAACGGATAGGAATAAAATTTTAGTTTTACTGCCGAATACCATGGTTAGCGCTATTGATAATGAAACCAAAGCCAGTATTACTAAACAATTGACGGCCAAAACTACCAAACTAGAGGATGATCCGATCGCGGCCAGCGCGGGGAATGATGGAATTGTGCAGTAAAAAACGCCCCCTTGTCAAAGGGGGCTAGGGGGATTAAATATATTCAACATGAAAGCTAGTCAATATATACCGTATAACTTACTTTTAAAAACAAAAGCTCGCGAATTAAGAAACAATCCAACAGATGCGGAAAGAAAAATGTGGTATGAAGTATTAGCTAGCGACAAATTTGTAATGTATAATTTTCATCGGCAAAAGCCAATTTTAAATTATATTGTCGATTTTTACTCCAGCCGGCTTAAGTTAGCTATTGAATTGGATGGTGACTCACATTTCGAACAAGCTAAATATGATAACGAGAGAACAATACAGCTTAATCAGTACGGTATTAAAGTTATTCGTTATTATAATGACGAAATATTAAAAAGTTTAGAATGGGTTTATAATAATATTTTAATAAAAATAAAAAAAAGAGAAAGGGAATTAAAATCCCCCAAACCCCCTTTATCAAGGGGGCAAAATTAAATGTTTAAAGTAATTAAACAATCCAAACTGTCACGAGCTCGCCTAGGGCTGATTAGGACCAATAGAGGAGTTATAGGGACTCCCTTTTTTATGCCTGACGCCACCAGGGCGGTCATAAAAAATACCAGTTTGATTGATATTAAAAAGTTAACCCCACCGGCTTTAGTGGTTAATACTTTACATTTATATCTTGAGCCGGGAATAAAAATAATTAAACGAGCTGGCGGTGTAAATAAATTTATGAGCTGGCCCGGTGCATTGCTCTCCGATAGCGGCGGTTATCAGATTTTTTCTTTAATTTATAAAAATCCCAAGTTCGGTAAAATTTTAAATGATAAAGTAATTTTTAAGTCTCCCGCAGATGGTTCTCTGCATGATTTTAGTCCGGAAAAATCCATTAAAATTCAATTTGATTTAGCTAGCGCCATGATGGTCTGTTTAGATGATTGCCCGCCTAATCAGTCAGCAGCTACTCAGCTTACTAAAGCGGTAGAGAGAACTTTGGCATGGGCAAAAAGCTGCCGGCAAGAATATGATAAACAAATTAAGTTAAGGAACATCGCCGTTAAAAAACAACCGTTACTTTTTGCGGTTATTCAAGGCGGAGCCGATTTTAAATTAAGGAAGTACTGCGCCGAAGAATTAATAAAAATCGGTTTTGACGGTTATAGTTTCGGCGCCAGACCGGTAGACCAACAGGGAAAATTTTTAAACAAAGTTTTACAATTTAGCGCTGATTTAATCCCCGAGGATAAGATTCGTTTCGGTTTAGGTATCGGCTTACCCGAGGATATTGTCGCCTGCGTTAAGATGGGTTGGGATATGTTTGATTGTGTCATACCGACCAGAGAAGGCAGACATGGCAAGCTCTTCCTTCGGAAGAGAAATTCTAAGAACCAAACTCTAAACTCCAATAAAAATTTAAATAACTATTACCATACTATCAACATTAATAATGCTAAATTTAAAAATGATTTTAGTCCGATTAATCCAGGGAGCGGACTCAAAGAATTAAGGCAATATTCTAAAGCCTACTTGCATCATTTATTTAAAATCAACGAACCAATAGGGGCCAGACTGGCCAGCTTGAATAATTTTGAATTCTATCTTAAACTAATGATAGATTTAAAACGAGCCATAAAAAATAACCAGTTATAAACAAATAAAATATTTTGTGCATAACTTCATGCTTGATTATAAATAAATCAGTTAATTTAGCTCGCGATTGACTAAATGTAAGCTAAAATTAGCTAACTTAGACAGTTAAATCAGATTTTGCTAAAATTATATTATCATTTCATTAATTAATTCTAAACTGATAAAAATAACGTTTGATTGATAAACATAATCAATTGTTATAACAAAGGAGATTAAAGCTCTTTTTTATTATAATCTGTTAAATTACTATTATAATATTATTTATTTTAATTTTAAATCTATGGAAGAGAAAAAAATAATCTCTAAAACTCAAATAACCTCGGTAAAGGGGTTGGATTTTCTAATCATTTTAATCGTTTCCTTAATTTTTTTAATTTGTCCGTTATTTTTTACCGGACTGGTTGTGCAGAATGTTGGTTTTGAAAAAATCACCTTATTTTATTTTTTAGTGCTGATGGCAACCGTGGCTTGGGTAACGAAAGGAGTAATTATGGGAGAGATGAGTTTTAAGAGAACGCCCCTGGATTGGCCGATTGTGGGTTTAGTTATTATTTTCATTGTTTCCACTTTTCTTTCGGTTAATCAGAAAGAAAGTTTAATCGGAATTTATGGAAATCCATCAAAAAGTCTGGCAGCCATTATCGTCTATATATTATTCTATTATCTTTTAGTCAATAATCTTAATTTTAAGCGGATAAAAATAATATTTTGGTCGCTAGTTATTTCCACAAGTTTAATCGTCATTTATTCACTGTTGCAGTTGTTCGGCATTTTCCTTATTCCACTAGCGATAACAAAAGCCATAAGTTTCAATCCCTTAGGTTCGCTCTCCGGATTAACCATGTATATAGTGATAACTTTACCGCTGTTGGTTATTGCCATTGCCCAAATTAAGGAAATTTACCCGACCATGAGCAATAAGGTCGTAGAGGTTGCTATTAAGGCGGTGTTAAGTATCGTTTCTTTGATCGCTTTATTTATATTAATGTTGCTTAACGGTTTTACTTTTTGGCCGGCCGCTATCGTCGGTATTGTTATTGTTTTGATGTTTTTACTGTCAAAAATCATCAAGATTACCAGCACTAATCTGGTTTTTCCTATCATTACCTTTTTACTTTTAATTATTCTGTTAGTTTTGGGAAATTTTAATATCATGTCTTTAAAACTACCGGTTGAAGTCAGTTTGTCGCGCCAAGCATCCTGGCAGATTGCCAAAGATACCATAGTCCACCATCCCTTTCTCGGCACCGGTCCGGCTACTTTTGACTACGATTTTATCAAATATAAAGGTATTGATTTCAACGCCTCACCGTTATGGAATGCCCGTTTTGACAGCGCTTCAGGTATCATTTCCGAACTTTTAGCCACCGGCGGCGGTTTAGGCACTTTAGCGGTAGTTATCGTAGCTTTAATCGCTTTATCTATTTGCTTTTTAGCCTTAATCAAATCGGTTAAGCAAGACGTTCAATCAATCTTATTAGCTTTATTCAGCGGTTTTATTACTATTATTATTTTTAGCGTGTTGTTTACCTTAAATTCCGGCTTGGTTTTATTGGTGATCATGCTGTCGATCTTTACTTTGACTACTTCCATCATTGTTTATCCCGAACGCTTTAAATCGGTTAATTTATCTTTTCGTGCCTCACCAAAATACGCTTTGGCCCTGGCGGCTATCTTTTTAACGGTTTCGGCCGGCGTAGTGATACTTTTTACTTTGGGCATCAAAATGTATATGGCCGATATCTTTGCCAATAAATCCGCTCAAGCGGCCAATCTTGACCAAAAAATTAATTATTTGAATAAAGCGGTTCAATTACAACCTTATCAGGACAGTTATTATGTTGATTTAGCCACTAATTATATGGCTAAAGCTAATCAGGAAGTGGTGGGCGATAAAAACCAAAGCGTGATTGAAAATGCTCTGACTTTAGCGATTGACAACGGTAAAAAAGCTGTTCAGATCGCGCCCAATAGCGTCACTGATAACGAAGCTTTGGCTTTGATTTATGAAAATGCTTCTTTTTATGTTAGAGGCGCCTTGGAATGGGCGGAAAGTTTATATAATAAAGCCATAGAACTTGAACCATCCAGCCCGACGCCTTATGTTAGATTAGCTTTAATTAATATGGCGCGAGCTAATGCCGAGACTGACAAAACCTCGCAAGCAGATTATATCAATGAGGCCATAAAACTTTACGATAAAGCTATCTCCAAAAAAGCTGATTTAGGAGCGGCCTATTACGGTAAGGGCATTGCTGACGAAAGGCTGGGTAACACTAACGATGCCATAGAACAGCTAAAAAAGGCCGTGGTTTCCACCACTAACAATATTGATTATCGCTTTGAACTGGGCCGAATGTTATTTAATCGCGGCGTCACTCAGCCCAATATCGCGCAAAATGCCACGACTGACATAACCAAAGGACAAACTGAAGGCCAAGATTTAAGCGTGCAAACTTCCGGTGGGGCCAGAGCGATTACCATGAACGACGATCTACGGGGAGCTGAACAGATTTTTTTAGGTATCCTCCAGGTTAGCCCAAATCATGCCAATGCGTTGTATTCGGTGGCTTTAATTTACCAAGTTACTAATCAAACCGATAATGCCCGTACCGTGGTTAGGGCTTTACTCAATTTACTGACCGATCAATCGCAAAAAGATATTGTTAAAAAGCAATTCTCGGGCTTATATTAAATTTTAATTTTTTGCACAGTTATTAAGAAATTAAAATATAGTTAGATTTTTAAGTTTGATTTTACTTGTTAAAAATTTGTTTATAAGTTGTTAGCAATTATCATCCAATTTTTTATTTTATTTAAAATTAGGTAAAATATTTTCAATTATTTAAGTTTGACAATAATAAAATTTTAATCAAATAATAAAACTAGGTTTTAATCAAAAATTAATATAACTACTGTATATTAATCGTATATTAAAAAACCAATAAGAAGTTAAATTAATAAATCTGTCTCATATGTATTTGAGCCCATGCAATATACTCAAAAACAGATATAACAACAAGCGGTTTATATTTTTAAAATATGGCCTGATACTATTTTTAGTATGAGGTTTTTTTTATTTTTAAGACTTATTAATTTTATGTAAAAAATAAAGTTAAAATATTTAAAATTAACAAAACAAGGCAACATCGTTTTAACATATTCGCTCGCCATAAATTTGGCATTAGAATAAACTAAACATCAACGCCTTCAGAAATAAGTAACTAGAATGTTATTTGATTTTGAAGGCGTTTTGTATCCGAAAACGGGAAAGATTGGTTGATTAAGTGGACTAATTCTTTATTTATTTAGTTATGAAAGTCAGTTTATTAATTTGTTGTTATAACGAAGAGAAAGTAATTGCTAACTGCATAGTTTCCTGCTTAAATCAGACCAGACCGGCCGATGAAATTATCGTCGTAGATGATGCCAGTACTGACTTGACTTATAAAATTTTAAAAAAGTATCAAAAAAAGATAAAGTTGTTAAGGTTATTTAAAAACGGTGGTAATAAAAGTTATGCCCAACAATACGGTTTGCAGTTTATCAGCGGTGATATTTTTATTACCATTGACGCCGATTCGATGTTGGATCAGCATTTTATAGAAAGAATCGTGGATGATTTTGTTGATGAAAAAGTGGTGGCTGTAGGAGGTTACATAAAAAGCAGTCGATATAATTGGTTAACTGCCTGTCGTGCCTTGGACTACACCATTGGTCAAAATATCCATAAATTAGCTCAAAGTTATCTTAATTTTTTATTTGTTATACCAGGTACGGCCGGAGCTTTCAAAACCGAAATATTTAAAAAATATATTAACTTTGAACATGATACCGTAGCCGAAGATCTGGATTTTACCTACAAACTACATAAAAAAGGACTGAAAATAAAGTATGATCGTCAAGCCATAGTTTATACTCAAGATCCGACAGATTTAAAATCATATATTAATCAAATGCGCCGTTGGTACGGCGGTGGCTGGCAGAATTTATTAAAGCATTTGTCCATTATTCAACGCCCGGCCCAGGCCTTACAATTGTCTTTAATTTATGTTGAGGGTTTAATTTTTTCTTTAGTACTGTATTTATTGCCAATAATAAATCTTAAAATTGCTGTTTATCTGCTGCTATTTTATTTAGCAACTATAATTATTTTTACGCTTTATGCGTTAATAAAAGAAAGGAGGCTGGATTTAATTTTTATTCCTCCACTGTATTTATTTATTATGTATATTAATGCTGCAGTTTTTTTAGAACAATTTTTTCAAACAGTTATTTTACGTAGTAATAAATTAACTTGGTATCAACCCAAACGTATAAAAATATGATTTTTTTTCCGGGTATTTCCATGATAATTAATGTCTTGATTATACTTCTAGCCAAAATATTGAGACGAGAATTTACTATTCATCATCTCTCTTTAAGGTCGGGTTTGTTATCTTATTTGATAATCTTTTTTATTGGTTTAGTCATATTAAATTCAGCTATTTTTTTAATCAATATTAGTTTAACTCACCAATCTAATTTTAAAATTTTAGCCGTCATAATGAAAAGTAAAGAAGCCTCGGCAGAAAATATTAATAACGATTTAACGTTATCAACTTTTAGTCAGCCAGATCAATTAGAAGAGCTATCCAGTAGTTCATTAGCTAGTTTAGAAAATTTTTCCCTAGAATCAGTGCCTACCAATTCAGTTTATGATTTACCTACTACCAATAGCTTAGCTAGTTATACTGATTACCGCTTAGCTCTACTTGAGTGTAATCAGGCAAGCAATAAATTTTTATATTAATTAATAATTAATTAAAAGCAAAATCATATGAAAGGAAAAACAGTTTATCTTTTAACTTTCGCTATCTTAAGTTCTTTAGTTAGTTTATTCTTAGCAAAAACGGCTCAAGCTTATCA
>Ga0315282_10013056_pt1 | contig 12591 bp, 11 predicted proteins | sample YL17G07_20_MG_FD_203693 | JGI IMG/M metagenome (GOLD analysis project Ga0315282, IMG submission 203693) | Sediment microbial communities from Yellowstone Lake, YNP, Wyoming, USA - YL17G07_20 | ecosystem: Environmental > Aquatic > Freshwater > Lake > Sediment | place: USA: Wyoming | collected... | reverse complement strand
GAATATCATTGCCATTGCGTCCTCGGCCAACCGGATAAGGATGTCCAGATCGATTTCTTATTGGGTAATACCGACTTCCGGCGTAAAGGGTTGTATCGCCAGCTTTCTTGGGCAGCTTCCCGACTTTCAGCCGGGTATTATGGCTGGCGGGGTGGGACACTGGGAGAGTTCACAACCCCAACCGGTTTGGTAATCCGCCCGGCTGCAGATCTGAATGCCGGTAGCGTGGCTGTGCTTTATTTTTACGCTTTTTACAAAGATAATCGCATCTTCTCTCAGGCTCAGGACATAGAAATTGGGTTGCCTGCTGTGCATACTCGCATGTTTGGCGACCCCTGGCAGCGAGCCGCGTCGGTCGAGCCGCTTTTCCCGGCCGGGTCGGCGCAACCGCCTCTTATTCTGCCATTTGAACCCGGCCGGCTCTGGAGCTTCACCAGCGGCCCGCATACCGTTTGGGAAAACGAGGGAGCTCAAGCGGCCCTGGATTTTGCCCCCGCAACCTACGCGAGTGGATGTATTCAAAGCGATGCCTGGGTCGTTGCGGTTGGAGATGGATTGGTCGTGCGTTCAGAATTTGGCGCTGTAATCCAGGACCTGGATGTTACCGCTAGTGCTCCGGCTGACGGTTTAGAACAAACCGGATGGGTTATACTATATATGCACATCGAAAGCCGCGATCGAGTAGCCCCTGGAACACGACTGAAAGCTGGCGACCGGATTGGTCACCCGTCTTGCGAAGGAGGTCGCGCCACTGGCACTCATGTGCATATGGCTCGCAAATTCAATGGAGAATGGGTGCTTGCGGTTGGCGCAATGCCTTTTGACCTGGAAGGATGGGTTGTTTTTGCAGGCGAAAAACCATATGAAGGCGTGTTGAAACGCGGCAACCAAACGGTTATCGCCCATCCTTATGGCTCGTTCGAGACCAAAATCATCCGCCCAACGCTTACACCGACCCCCGGCGGGGGGTAAAAAAAGTGACAAATATTAAGTTTTCACCCATTATGATCCGATTTTCTGCATTATTCAACCGTTTGAAGTTGTCGGCTAGCCTGGCAATCGGCGCATCAATTGTGCTGAGCGCCTGCCAGCCTCAAATCGCATCCTTCCCATCCGGAGCTTCGGACGTTGATCTGGGCTCCGAGGCTGGCAGCCTCTCTAATCCTGCATCGGCTGACCTCTTGCCTACCCCTTTACCCACCCGTCCAATCTATGCGCCGGGAGAATTGGTCGATTACATCGCCCAAACTGGCGATACCCTCCCCAACCTGGCCGCCCGCTTCAATACGACCGTCAAAGAAATCCTGGAAGCGAACCCATTCATCCCGCCGTCAGCCACCACTATGCCGCCAGGTATGCCGATGAAAATCCCAATCTACTACCTGCCCCTGTGGGGAAGCTCATACCGGATTATCCCCGATAGCCGGTTTATCAATGGACCGGCAATGTTGGCTTTCAACTCAAGCCAATTCGTTTCCCAACAACCCGGCTGGCTCAATGGCTATGTCGAATACGCAGCCGGGTCTAACCGGACAGGAGCCGAGATCGTCGATTATGTGGCAATGAAATACAGCGTGAGCCCCACCCTGCTCCTGGCTCTGTTAGATTACCAATCGGGCGCCCTCACCAACCCTGAACCCGATTCAGACGCCCAAACCTATCCTATGGGCTACCATTCCGCGGCTCGTAAAGGCTTATACCGCCAGCTTATCTGGTCAGCGAATGCTTTGAATAATGGTTATTACGGCTTTCGAACCAGCCACTTGCTTTCGATCGAATACCCGGATGGGCGCCTCGAGCGCTTCGATCCCTGGATAAATGCCGCGACCGCAGCCTTGCATTATTTTTTCAACCTCCTGCTTCCTATTGATCAATATCCGGTTGCCATAGGCCCCGAAGGGTTGGCTAAGACGTACCAAGATTTGTTTGGCGACCCCTGGCTCGATGAGCAACCCCACCTGCCTGGCAGCCTGGAACAACCTGCCTTCAACCTTCCATTTTTACCGGGGGCAGCCTGGGCTTTTACGGGTGGCCCGCACACAGGTTATGGCAGCGGGGAACCTTTCGCGGCGTTAGATTTTGCCCCACCCTCAGATAGCCCGGGGTGTATTCCCACCAGCCAATGGGCAACTGCGGTAGCACCGGGGGTGATAGCGCGCTCGGCGTTTGGCGAGGTAATTCTGGATTTAGATGGCGATGGCGACGAACGTACCGGTTGGGTGGTCTTCTACATGCATACCGCAACCGAAGGGCGGGCCGCTATCGGAACACAATTGAATACCGGTGATCCGGTCGGTCACCCATCCTGCGAAGGTGGTACCTCTACCGGAACCCATATTCACATTGCCAGAAAATATAATGGCGAATGGATTCTCGCCGAGGGCGTTTTAGCCTTCAATCTGGAAGGATGGATTGCGCATAATGGCAGCCAGGCATACCTGGGAACCTTGACGCGCGGCTCCAGCACCGTCACGGCTTGCGTCTGTTCAAACGCCGCTACCTTCATCGAGGCGGGCAAACCCTGACGAAAGGATAATCTAAAAACCTGACCCGTTTAATCGAAGCCCAGATCGATTCGTATATCAAAATATGCAAAGATAACCTGGATAAACCGGTGGATGAAATCCAAAAAAGCAACCTTATCGAAGAATATATTAATCGTTTGGCGCGGCTAATGCGCCATACCAGCTAAAAGACAATGGCTCGCGCTCAAGAAAAAATGCGCCAGGCGCAGGAAAATATCGAACACAAGCTGGCAGCCATGCGCAACAAATTTGAAGCAAAAGTCACCGATGAAGAGCCCGCCCGCCGACTACCCCACTGGCGTCATGTCAGCGGGATTGCGCACAGACGGCACGAAGCCACCTGGCTGGCAGCCCTATCTGAAAGTCGTAAACCACCCCGCAGACAACCAGGCGTCCGAAAATCAGAAAGTAATGCTCATTGGCTCCGCGTGCGGATTTCCGATATAGCCACCGGCAAACCCCAAGCTACGGTCAATTTACCCTTAGGAATGGTGGACGCCGGGCTAAACATCGCCGCTCAATACGCCCCCGAGATAGCTTTCGATGAGCTTGTCGAAACGATTGAAGCCGGGGTAAAGGGGAAAATCATCGATGTATTCGATGAAGAAGAAGGCAAACACATCGAGATTTTTATCGAATGACACGCTAGCATTCCCCACTTGATTTTTAATTCTGAAGCTGCATCGAACCACGAGGAATCTTTCATGCCATCTACCCACTCTTCAGCCCTGCGCGGTTTTACCATTGTGATGATCGGGCAACTCATATCTATGCTCGGCACCAATATGACCGGATTCGGATTGACTATCTGGGCGTACGAAAAAACCGGATCCGCCACAGCTCTGGCGCTGGTGGGCTTTTTCTTCATTACCCCCATGTTATTGATGAGCCCAATCGCCGGCGTGATTGTTGATCGTCATGATCGCAAATTGATGATGATGCTCAGCGACCTGGCGTCGGGGGTTGCGACAATGGGTATCCTGGTTCTGCATTTTAGCGGTCATCTGCAGATCTGGCACCTGTACGTTTCCGGGGCGATCCAGGGCACTTTTCAAACCTTTCAATGGCCGGCATATTCCGCCGCCATCACCACCATGCTCCCCAAAGAGCAGTATGGTCGCGCCAATGGGATGATGTCGCTGGTTGAATCTGGTTCTGAGATCCTGGCTCCATTGATGGCCAGCGCGCTGCTGGGATTTATTGGACTGACCGGCATTCTGATTATTGACATAATCACCTTCCTTTTCGCCATTGGGACGCTCCTGCTTGTCTACATCCCCCAACCTCCAATAACCACTGAAGGACAAGAAAGCCGCGGCAGCATCTGGAAAGAAGCTTCCTATGGCTTTCGTTACATCCTGGCAAGACCTGGGCTGCTTGGGCTCCAGATTGTGTTTTTACTGGGTAACTTTTTCATAGACATAGCATACGCTATCCGAGCGCCTATGATCCTGGCGAACACCGCCAACAATGAACTGGTTTTTGGCACGCTCAGCTCGGTGGGGGCGATTGGAGGCGTTGTAGGGGGCGTGGTGATGAGCGCCTGGGGAGGACCGAAAAAACGGGTGCATGGCGTTTTAGCTGGTTGGACGTTTGCCAGCTTGTTTGGGGCGGTCTTGATGGGGCTTGGGCGGAGCGTACCCGTATGGGCGTTTGCCAGCTTCGCCGGGGCATTCTTCACCCCGGTGATCAACGCCTCCAACCAGGCAATCTGGCAAGCCAAAGTCGCGCCCGACTTGCAAGGCCGGGTGTTTTCTATCCGCCGGCTGATCGCCTGGTTTGTCAACCCGGCTTCGATGCTCATCGCCGGACCGCTGGCAGATTATCTTTTCGAACCGGCAATGAAGGAAGGCGGCTTTTTGACGGGCATATTCGGATGGCTGGTAGGTGCTGGAGCGGGACGCGGCATGTCATTAATTTTCATCCTCGTCGGGTTAGCCGCCGCAACCGTGGGAATCGCTGGCTATGCAGTACCCTTGATCCGCAATGTGGAGACTGATTTACCAGATCATAATCTAACTTATCCCTCTTGAAATAATACCAACCCGCGTCTTAAAAGAAAGTGCTTGAAAAGAGCTGAATGATTACCTTCTTATTAAGGAGAATCACAGAAAGTTTATAAAACGATTAATGGCACTAATTCTTTATAGTCTTGTTGATCATGGACAATGTAAAGAATGTGCCTATAGATCTGATCCAAATTAGTTACACGTTTGGGCTTAGTAAATGGGAAGTTCTATTTCATGTTGTTCTCCGATCATCGCTACCCGGAATCTGGGATACTTTCCGGATAACCCTGGGTTGGGCGTGGACTTATCTAGTTGTCGCGGAACTCGTCGCAGCAAACATCGGACTGGGATACCGTATCATGCGCGCTCAACGTTTCTTAGAAACTGATGCGATCATTTTAGGGATCCTGGTAATCGGTGTCCTTGGACTAATTACCGATTTCGCCTTCAAGATAACCTATCGCTGGCTGTTCCGGTGGGTCAAAGAAGGAATCTGAGTTGTCATCTGAAACAAAGTTGATTGCTTTGTATTAAAGAAAAGCAATCTCCCCCGCCAAGAGCAGGCAGAATTGGTTCAGCGCTATATCAATCTGGTAGGATTAGATCGTTTTGAACAAGCTTTCCCTAACCAGCTCTCTGGGGGGATGCGCCAGCGGGTTGCGATCGCCCGAGCGCTGGTGTATCACCCTCAAGTGCTATTGATGGATGAGCCCTTTGGCGCCCTGGATGCCCAAACTCGCATGTCAATGCAAGAATTGTTGTTACAGGTGTGGGAAACCCACCGTACCACCGTGATATTCGTGACTCATGATGTTGAAGAAGCAATTTTGTTATCAGACCGAATCTATGTCATGACTGCGAGACCAGGACAATTGAAAGCTGACCTTCAAGTTGATCTACCCGTTGTTCACCTGAAACACATAGCCAACCCCCGGCTCCGTCAGGATATAACGCGGGTTATGAGGATCTGCCTCAATCTTCATACGTAACCGCTGCACCAACCCACGCACCAGTTCGCGGTTGCCTTCGCCGGGATAGCCCCAAATATGCTCCACCAGGTTCTCGGCTGAGATGATCTCGCCTACGTGGGTTATGAACATGTAAAGAAGACGAAATTCCAACTGGGTGAGGTGCCTGGGTGATTCGGATCCAACAGTTACACTCCTGGAGGCCGGGTCGAGACTGACATCTCCAAGTGTAAGCTGTGGCAAGCCCAGGAATGGCATACTGTTACTCCGGCGCAACAAGGCGCGAATCTGGTAAATCAGTAACCGAGAGCTATAGGGTCGAGTGACCACCAAATCAACACCCGAATCGAGAAGATTGATATGCATTGTCTCAGAGAGAGGATCTGTGATAATGATCAATGGCGCGATAACGCTACCCCGCAACCTTCGCACCTGGTTGATCACTTCGGTCGATTGTTTGCTCATGCTCAATATGATGAATTCGGATGGATAGGTTTCAAAATCTTCAACCACCTGCCGAACATCCTGAAGACGGTGCACGATAAACCCAGCGTGCTGTAGTACTGCCGCCAGGATATCAGCTTCATCTATAAAGGGGGAAATCAACAAAGCTTGCATATTTTAATGTTAGTACAAAAATCTCCACAAGCAGGGTACAGTTCATACGCGAATAACATATTTACTCAACAAGTTTTATACCTCATAGAGATAACATAAGTGCTTGTGTGTCTGCAAATCAGGCACGGAAGCGTTATAACCAATGAGCACAATTGTAACCACAAAAGAACTCGTCAAACAGAAAGATATTTTACTGCAAGAAACACCCAAAGAACCGCCAAATTCCTGGCTCGCTTGGTTGATCGGAAAGCCATTGCCAACTGCTGATGCGCCCCATCAAACCATCGGTAAAGCGATTGGATTAGCTGTCTTCGCTTCGGATGCGCTCTCATCGACAGCGTATGCTACCCAAGAAATATTGGTCATTCTGGCAGCAGCCGGCGCTTTAGCTTTTGGATATGCTTTTCCAATATCAATTGCAATTGTTGCCCTCCTGATCATCGTAACCCTTTCCTATGAGCAGACCATACATGCCTATCCGGGGGGTGGAGGCGCTTATATTGTCGCCCGGGATAATCTAGGGGAGCTACCGGCCCAAATTGCCGGAGCAGCCTTGCTCACGGATTATATCTTGACCGTTGCAGTATCCATCTCCTCTGGGGTTGCTCAACTGATCTCAGCTTATCCGCTGCTCTTCCCACACCGCGTCACGATAGCTGTAGGGATGGTTCTTTTCATCATGCTAATCAACCTGCGGGGGGTCAAAGAATCGGGGATCACCTTTGCAATTCCTACCTATTTTTTCTTGACGATGGTACTCCTTACTTTGATTTCTGCATTGGGACGATTACTCACCGGTAGCCTTGGGACGGTAATCCAACCGCCAGAGCTAATCCAAACCCATACGGTAGGATATATTTCCCTATTCTTGCTTTTACATGCTTTCTCCAGTGGTACAACCGCTTTAACGGGGGTTGAAGCTATCTCGAACGGCATCACTGCTTTTAAAGAGCCGCGTAGCCATAATGCTGGTCAAACTCTGATTTGGATGTCGACGATTCTAGGGGTTGTTTTCTTAAGCATAACGTTCCTGGCTGGTAAGATCGGCGCGGTGCCTTCCGAAACTGAGACAGTGATTTCTCAATTAGCCCGGACAGCATATAATGGCCGGAATATCCTTTACCTGGCGATGATTAGTTCCACCACCGTCATCCTGATGATGGCAGCCAATACTGCTTACGCTGATTTTCCTCGCTTAAGCGCCCTGCATGCCGGCGACGGTTTCCTGCCGCGGCAACTTACCTTTCGCGGCAGCCGCCTGGTCTACTCCCGCGGCATTGTGGCGTTAGCAATCATTGCATCGCTCCTGATCATTTTGTTCCGGGCCAGCGTGACTGCACTGATCCCGCTCTACGCAATCGGGGTATTTCTTTCCTTTACCCTCTCGCAAATTGGTATGGCGCGTCGCTGGTGGAAATCTGGGCATATTAAGCCGGGTGAAGAGATACGGGAACCAGGTTCCATTATCCTCTACGATCCGAAATGGGTCACAAAAATGGCAATCAATAGCTTTGGGGCAGTTTCTACCGCTACCGTTATGGTGGTCTTCGCAGTAACCAAGTTTACCGATGGCGCCTGGATTGTGTTGATATTGACTCCTCTTCTGGTAACCGGTTTCTTTGCTATCCACCACCATTACCAAAAGCTGGCTAAGAGCCTATCGTTAGAGAATTATTCCACGCCCGTAATAGGGATCAAGCGCCACCGGGTAATCATGCCAATCTCTAATGTACACCAGGGCACTATATATGCTCTAAATTATGCTCAATCACTCTCCAATGACGTTACTGGAGTGTTTGTTTCGATAGATCCACTGGATGCTGAAAAAATCCGCCATAAATGGGAACAATGGGGTAATGGGGTTCGCCTCGTTATCCTCGATTCTCCATACCGAGTGCTGATGGAGCCCTTACTAGATTATATCGAAAAGGTCGCTGCAGTCCGGCAGAAGGGTGAGATCATTACCATCGTTGTGCCCCAATTCGTCCCTGCAAAGTGGTGGCATAACCTGCTACACACGAACACAGCCTTTTGGCTGCGGATGGCATTATTGTTCAAAAAGGGGATCGTGATTACTGAAATACCCTTCCAGGTCAATTAGTCCATCCTGGCTTATTTATTTCGCTACACCCCTAATACGAGCGTCTTTCCCTCGACATCGTGTTTCTCTCGATAGGTGTCAACCGGTGATCGACCTCTACAAGGCGGGTGGTGAGGGCTTCGGCTTTGATATATTCCTGTCAGGTTTGGAATACCGCCTCTAGCTCGCCAGATACCTGGTAATAAGTTGCGATCCGGTCTTCGATGTTGAAATCAGCATCCTTTCGCATGGCTTGAACGCGCCGCACGACCTCCCGCGCCAACCCCTCAGCCCGCAATTCAGGCTACAAAGGTGCAAACGATCAGTTTGCGTCACATTGGAAATTGTGAGTAAAATTGGGAATAAAAAAGGAATAAAGATGACCCAAAAGGCATTCCAGGATTATTACCCCGAACAACTAAGTTATTGTTATGGCTGTGGCCGGCTGAATGAGCATGGTTTGCAGATTAAAAGTTATTGGGATGGCGAAGAAGCTGTTTGCATTTACCAACCTAAGCCGTACCATACCGCAATTCCCGGCTTTGTCTATGGAGGCTTGATCGCCTCGCTGATCGACTGCCACAGCACCGGTACAGCCGCGGCTGCGATGTACCGCTTTCAGGGGCGAGATATGGATAGCTTACCTGCTATCCGTTTTCTCACCGCCTCCCTCCATGTCGACTACTTGAAACCAACCCCGATCGACGAACCGCTGGAAGTCCGAGCAAATGTCAAAGAGATCAAAGGTCGCAAGGTTGTCGTTTCGACCACCCTCTTCTCCCATGCAGAAATCTGCGCCCGGGGAGAAGTCGTGGCGGTTCAAATGCCAGAAAACTTGCTTTCAACCAATCAGAAAGAATAATTTCGCTACGGCGTTATCTCAACCACCACGCCATCCTCCGCCCACTTATACAACTCCTTGGATTCGGGCAGATCGAGGATGATGCAGCCAAACGAGGCTGGTTTACCAAGAATATTCGCCCACAAGCGGACACCATTAGAAAGAACAGGCAGACCATGAATGCCGTTCATGAAACCCGGCCAGGCTTCATAGATCCCCAGGAAGTTAGGCATGGTTAAATCCCACACCGAAGCGTAAGCGTTCGGCTTGTGGGTTTGAACCTGAAATATACCCGGTTGGGTCGGCGACCGATCAATTCCGGTGCTGATCACGTATTTATGAATTTGCTTCCCGTTCTCGTAGACCATCAAGCGTTGCTTGCTGATGCTAATTACGATTCGTTTGGCCGGGATAACCGGCAGAGGGAGCATTTCATCTTTTGATGGAACCTGCAATAACTGACCGTAATAGAGCTTATCGGGGTCAAGGTCCGGGTTGGCCTCGATTAATTTCCACATCGGAAACCCCAGCTTCCAGGAAATTTTCAGCAGCGTATCGCCTTTCTGCACCTGGTAAGTTGAGGGGAGATGGTTGGCAATTATGGTCGGCACGTGACCCGTTCCAATTGCTTGAGCAACCTGTTGGCTATATTTCGTCGCATCGATCCAGCGACCGGCACCCAAGGTAGGGCCTTGAGAGGTTAGAAAATCCGCCACTTTGCTCTCGTCAATTCCGATTTGGAGACCCGAATCACCAACTGCGCCGGTCAACCAGGCACCCAGCTCCTCGCGAGGGATAGGGAGCTTTATCGTCTCATCCGTTACCGGATCATAAACCAGCAGGCTGATTTCTGTCTCCAATAGCTTTTGAGCTTCCGCTAACACGCTCGAAACATCATCCACCTCTGGCAGGATGGGCTTAAGGATCAAACGAAGCTGACCGTTAATCATCACGTTGGTGGGATCGGTCATCAAGCTGCGGATGGTTTCTTCAATATTAATTTCATATCCTAACTCACCTGGCACAGGTTGAACGACGTCTCCTTGAACAGTCATAGAGGCGTTGCGGGGAGGTTTACGAGCCTCAGAATTTAACGTCTCTAGCCTAGAGCGGGCTACCTCAGGGTCGAGATTGACCACCGGCTCGACTTGCCAGCCATCTCGCAGGCTGGTCAACATCTGGGAGACATTCTCCGTAACCGAATTAAATCGCCCCACCTCATAAGCTGCTTGAGCGCTGGCGTAACCATTAACGTTTAAACCCAATTCCGAAGGGAACATCTGCCAGCTGTTTATTCCATCGGTAACCTGTATCTTTCGGGCAAGATTGTAATGGGTATTTATTTCGGTAGCAGCTTCGGAGATTCGCAACCAGGTCAGGTCAACCTCACCAACGTGAACATTGGGGATAATGTGCTCGAAAATCTGCAGGTATCCATACATCCCCGTAGCCAGTACGAAGGGTAAGAGACATAACCCCACACCGACCAACGCCAACAAAATGACCGGCAAACGCCCAGCCAGGCGACGCCTTGTCGCCTGTGCGCAATCCCGCTGGCTTGTCTCGAAAGTACGTGAGAGGCATGAAGCCAGCGGGGCAGCCACTTTAGGATCTGTAACATAGGCGGGTTGACTCGGATAAGGTTGGCGATCGGCTAGATATTTAGCGGTTATATGTCGGGTGTTTGATATCTTTCGGCTGAACATATTTCACTGCTATTGAACAAAACCATCCTGCAAACTAATAGAATAATTAGCAATAACCCAGGTGTATAGCATTAAGCGAGATCAGGGTTCATCGGTTAAGGAAAACCAAACCGGTATTGATAAACAGGATATTCTTCACCCGTCCGGCGAAACCTGGCTTTCGCATAAAGAGCTAAAGAGGAAATGTTACTCAATTGGGTATTAACTGTGACATTGCGTGCTCCTCTTCGTTGGAATTCTTTCAAGACATCCTGAAGAAGCGCATAACCAATCCCTCGGTTCTGGTAATGTGGATGAACCGCAAGCCGCGCCAGGTGCCCACCAAAGGATGTTGAGGTGCTGATCTGGTAGGCAATGATCCCATCTGAATTTTCGACCACGGTTGCGAATGCCGATTCCTGAAAACCCGCTTCGAGACCGGAGGGAGAAAATTGCCATAATGGAATAAATGCGGCATGGTCAACCAATTCGACAGCCTCGAGATCCTCAGGCTTCATTATCCGGATCATGAATTGAGAGGCCCGGTTTTCTGGTAATATCTGGCTGGTTTCCCAAAGTAATACCACCACCTGATCCACCTGAAAAAAACCACTGGATTCTAAAGTAGAACGAAACCACTTACTCAAAGGAATGGCTGCCACTATTAAATTCCGGTCGATCTCAACTAATTGGGCTGACACAGATGTCCATAATTCGTTCCAAGCCGTACTGATCGAAAAGTCAGATAAAACCGCAAATAAGCGGATCCATGCTACTCCCGGCGGATCTGGCGGGCTGGCCAATGCGGCAACAAGTTTTCCGTTGTTCTCCGCTACATCAAAAGACGATCCACCAATCCAATCCAGGGGTGCCCGCCAGTCGAGATGGCGGTGGATATAGCGTTCGAAATGCACCAAATTTGCTAATCCCTGGCGATCTTGTTCGGTAATTGCCCTTATCTTAAGCTTGGGTGGGCTTTGAATCATGAGTACAGGATTGACAAGTGATATATACGTTGATCGAATACAACTTAAAGGATGTTGAAGAATAAAACCACAAGGTAAACCCTAAAGGTTATAGGCATATTTTTATCACAAAAGCAGTTGTTTCCGGTAATTTTCCATGATTTTCACGATGAATTTTTAACCTTTAGGGTCTTTTTCAACACCCTTAACTAAAGTATTCTGACTACTTTTTGCTTAAAAAGCTAAATGGAATCCGAATCATTTTTTTCAACAATCGCTGCTTGAGGGAGGGGTGTTGAATACCTTCCAACCCCGACTGCATGGTTGCTAAAGCTTCAAACTGCTGCCCGGTTTTCAACTGCAAAGCTGAGAGGGATTGCAACACATACGCCCGGTGTTCTTTTTCTCCAGCTTGTTCGAGCAGTTCACTCGATTTTTGGTAAGCCTGCATGGCTTCAGCAGAACGACCCAGGGCTTCGAGAGCTGCGCCCACATTTCCCAACGCTTTTCCCTGGCGACAGACATCGCCAGCCTTTTCGAATACGGTCGGCGTATCCCTGACCACCTCATAAGCTAAGCCGGCGTCTCCGGCTCGTAAATAAGCTACGCTACAGTTATTTAGCATTTCATTGGCAAGCAATAAATCGCCAGCGGTCTGCCCTGCTGGCGGTATGAAGCCGCCAGTCTGGTATCCTTTAGCAGCGGCCTCGAAAAGACGGGCAGCCTCAAGATAGTTTCCCTGCTTATAAGCGCTCTCAGCTTCATCCTTCAACTGGTCAGGGGTAGAGATTTGGCTTGACATGATAGAGGTAACCTATCTCGGTTGGCGATAAAATGCTCAGAGAGTAATCTCCAATAAACCTTCAGCCACAGAACGCAGTTTTTCAACCGAGACTTCGC
>Ga0315282_10013054_pt1 | contig 12594 bp, 6 predicted proteins | sample YL17G07_20_MG_FD_203693 | JGI IMG/M metagenome (GOLD analysis project Ga0315282, IMG submission 203693) | Sediment microbial communities from Yellowstone Lake, YNP, Wyoming, USA - YL17G07_20 | ecosystem: Environmental > Aquatic > Freshwater > Lake > Sediment | place: USA: Wyoming | collected... | reverse complement strand
CCGCTTGCGCACTCGACATCACCTCAAATGCCTTATTCGAGTGACTCAATTCGGATCCCGGCTTGCCAACTTCAAGTCTCTCGTGGAAATGACTTAGATGGCTGGAACAGCCTGTACGCGAGCCTCCCCATCTGGCGGATGGAGCGGCACTGCGACACCCACTCGGTGGTTGTCGATCCCGGCCTTGTGAGAGAGGTCGAGCGGGAGTCGCCTTACGTTGGGCTGAACGCCGGGGACGTCCTCTCGGATGCGGGCTTCGTGGACCGGCAGGCGGGCGTCTACCGGCTGAAGCCGGACAGCGCGCTGCACGGGCGGGGCATCTCGATCCCCGCTACGCTCGACTCACAATACGTGCCCGGGCAGCGGAGTGAGACCGTCAGCCGCGCGTGGGCCCGGACGTTGGCATCTGTGTCTCCGGGCCTCCCCGGTGCGTACGCCGGGGACGGCGGCCACTACAGGCTCCAGCCCCTGCCGCGAACGCGGGCCCTGCTGGACATCGGCGCCGCCCCCCCGGGGACGCCGGGGCTGAACGAGGAATGGCTAAGGACGGGCGCCTATCCCGGCTTCGACGCATCCGCCGGCCCAGAGACGGCCGATGACCTCTCGTACGCGGTCACCGCGCAGAATCTCGTCGCCGACCCGGGCTTCGATCTCCCGTTCCCTCAGGACGAGGGCGCGGACGCTCGGAGCTGGGTGAGCGGCGGGCTGCACACTTTCCAGGGCATGGCGTGCGCGAACCTCGCGGCCGACGAGGTAACAGCGGCTGTCGCTCGCCAAAGGCTCGGGACGGTGGGCGCCGACTCGCGGTACGTGTTGTACGTAGACGCGACAGCCACGTCGCTCGACCCTGGGCTCGAGGCCGTCTGTGAGTGCTACCTGGCCGTCGGCGATGGGCTGACGCCCATCGGAGCGCCGATCCGGATAACCGCCGAACCCGGCAAGGCACGAGCTTGGGCGAGCTACGCCACTGAGTCCGTAGCCGAGGCGGCCTACGCGGGCCGGGATCTCTACGTGGTCCTCGCCGCGAAGGTGGAAGGCACGCGGGCCGGTCAGGCGAACCCCGCGGCGTTCGTCCGCTGGGACAATGTATGGGTCTTGAAGTCACCGTGAGGGAGCTTGCCGTGACCGCTGTGATGTGTGCATGCCTGCTAGGTGCGAGTGCCCTTGGCGCGACTGCGGATACAGTGCAGGAGCCGCACCGCGAGATGCTGCTCAAGGTGTTCCTCGCGGACTTCGAGGACATCCCGCACCCGGCGACCTACTCGCAAGAGTACTTCAAGGGCCTCTTCTTCGGGCTTGGCGAGCCGCGCCAAACTCCCGAGGGTCGGGGGCTGTCCGGCAGCGTCCGGGAGTACTTCTTGAACGTCAGCGAAGGCCGGCTGGACATCGGAGGGGAGGTGGTGGACTGGGCCCGCCTGCCGGGCAAGATCACCAAGATCCCCCACTGGAAGGGCGGCATGGAGCCATTCGGCGAGAGCTGGCCTGTCATCGTGGCTGAGACCCTTCGCGCCAACGGCATCGTCGGGGAAGACGCGGGCAAGAAGGTCCTCTTGGCTGACGGCCGCACTCCCGATCTGCTCGTGTTCCTCAACACCGACTGGGGCGTCGGCGGAGTGAACCGCGGCTGGGGCCACTTAAGGGACGTTCTTGGGATCATGAAGCTGAGCGACCTGTGGGATGACGCGTGGACGGAGCTCCCGTCGCCCTTCAGCAGCTTCTCGCTCACGCTGTGGCGTGGCGCCCCGGCTTCCGGGCCTGACGGCTGCATCGACGGCGTCCCCAATGAGTCGGATCTGGAGTTCTTCCCACTGTCGATCATGATGCACGAGATGGGGCACCAGCTCGCGGGGTGGCCCGACCTCTACGGGGGCGCGTTCGAGCCGTGGGGCGTGTTCGACCTCATGGGCGGCCCGGCCGCGAGCACACACTACCCCATGACCGCGTCGGCGTACCTGCGCGAGAGCAGCGGATGGATGCAGTACACCGACATGCCGCGCCGAACGCAGCGCGACATCGAGCTGAGGCCGCTCGAGACGCACAAGGCGGCGCTGCGGTTCCCGCAGGGCCCATCGCAAGAGTCCATCGTCGTCGAGAACAGGGCTTACCTGACCTACTCCGGCGACTTCGGCTCGCCTCCCAAGAACCTGGGCCAGCGGCTGCTGATGTACCGGCTCGATCCCGCAGCGCGGCGCATCATGATGTACGGCGACAACCCGGTGGGCAAGGTCACAACCATGATCAGGCGGCCCGAGCACTATGGCGAGATGTGGGGCGAGGGAGCCGCGACCGAGGTTACCGCCGACACCACGCCGTCGAGCCGGAACTCGCTAGGCGAGCTGTGGTGGGAGTTCCGCGACATCCGCCCCGGCACGGGCGACAAGGTCTTCTTCGACGCTGGGTTCGCACCGACCGATCTGATCGACGGCTACACCGGAGCGGAGTGGACTGACGGGGCGGGTGAGGCTATCCCCGCGGGCACGATGGGCGAGCCCGGCGGCCAGGCGGCCATCGGGTGGTTCGCGCAAGTCGACGGGACGCAGGCGCGGCGCCTGCTCATCCGCACCGGGCAGGGCGGTACGATGCGAGGCAGGTACCACCTGCCCACTGCGGGGCCTCGGCGGCTGTACGCGCTGGTCAGGCTCCCCGACGGGGCGGAGCATCCTGTCAGCTTCGCGATCACCCCCGTCGGACATGACGACGCCGGGACGGAGGCCGAGCTCGGCCCGGAGCAGGCGGGACAGGCTACGGTCATCGTGGCTGAGATACCGGCGGCGGTCGATGACCTCGACTTGGTGGTTCGGGCGAGCGGCGATCAGCCGGCGTCCGTCGAGGTCGAGGAGGCGTGGCTGGCCGGCATGCCTCCGACGGCGGCTGACTTCGCTGAGGGGTCGCCGGCGCAGTCGGCGCTGTTGCGCGGCGGCGGCTGGTACGGCCCGCGCGTGATGACCATCCCGCTGTCGGGCGACTCGCCCGAGACGTGGACCGCCGAGTGGCCCGTCGGGATCCCGGCTGCGCCCGCCACCCTGAGGGGTCTCGTCGGCTTCACGGATGACGCGCCGGCAGGAGCCAAGGCCACCGTCGGCATCAAGCTCGTCACCACGGACAAGGAGTGGCCGCTCCTCGCAGACCTGGAAGTAGTGGCCCCCGCAGCGGAGGACAACGGCCGCCGGACGGCGCGAGCCAACCTGCTCACGGTGGTCGAGGCGCCGTTACCCAATGAGGCTGCCGGGACCGATGCAAGACTGGTCATGAAGGCCACGTCCGCCGCCGGTGAGGCGGGGTTCCGCCTCGCCGTGCCGGCCTTGCGCATCTGCACGAACCGCGCGCCCGCACCGTAGGGTCAAGCCAGAGTCCTCGCCTGCGGGCGGTGGGCGGCGGGGGCCCGGCGCTACGTGCGTTCCGCGCGGATGACAACGGCCGCCGAGACCGCCAGCTGCGGCACCGTAAGGGACAGCTTCCCGTCCGCGGAACGCACCACGAGTTCCCGCGGCTCCGCGCCGGGCGAGTACACCCAGGCCTTGGCGCTTCCTCGCAGGAAGCCGGGGCCCTGCAGAACTAGGGGGACGTTCGCCTTGCCACGGACGGCGTCCGCCCTCCCGTCGATGTCGTAGTTCACCAAGTGCAGGATCAGGCGCTCTCGGTCGGGCTGCAGGATCGGGTAGGCGCAGACGAGGCCACTCTCCTCCCCCGGGACGATGGAGGCAAGGCCCAGCTCCTCGGCCAGGCGCCAGACCTCCTTCCTGAGCGCGGGCTGGTACGTCCTGAAGTAGTTCGCGCCCACATCGTCCGTCCAGGTGTCGGACACGCTCCCACGCAGAACCAGGACGCGCCCCTTGCTGTACCCAAGCTGCGCCGCGAGACACGACGGGGCGGCCGCGCCGAGGCTCTCCCGATCGCCCGCCATACCCAGCGCGTCCGGCTCCTGGCACACGATCGTGCCGCCGGCCTTGGCGAAGTTGCTTAGCACCTGCCGCTGGTTGTCCGTCGGTGCCACGGGGCTCGGGACGAGCACCGTTCTGTAGGGCATGAGATCCTCAGCCGCGAGACTGTCGCGAACGTAGTGACCGTCGCCCGCGAACACGACATCGAAGGGGTAGTTCCCCTCCGTGAGCGCTTGGGCGAACCCCAGGTAGGATGGGTAGGCGGCCGGGATCGTGCGGCCACGCTCGTTCTGCAGGAACAGCACGGCGAGCGACGAGCCCGAGCGCAGGTCTCCCTCGTACAGGTCGCGGTGCGACTCAACGAAGCCCGCGTGCTCCGCGGCGCCGGCCCAGCACTTGTCGAGGAACAGCCGGCTTCCGGCCTGCGGCTCGATGTAGTACTGCACGTAGGCGCCGTTGGCAGCGTAGGCCTCGGCCGACTGGACCGCCATCCACGTGTTGGTGGTGATGCCCTTGGTCAGCACGTCCTGCAGCACCCGGCCCATCGCGCCGGCGTGGATCACGGCCGGGCAGCGGCGGAGCTTGATGGCGTGCGCGAGCTTGTGATACGCCGCCCACTTGCCCCGGGGGTACTCCGTCGCCTCATCAGACATCATCCCCGCCGGCTCCACGTTCTGCTCGTAGATGAACGTGTCGAAGATGTCCGCGAACATCAGGGCGCGTACCCAGAACCCCCCGGGGTTCACGGTGCCGAGGTCGGCCGCGTTGGTGGCGAAGGCCACCTCGCGCCCCGCAGCTTTGGCGTAGGCCCTCAGGCTGTCGATCAGCTCCTTGCGAGTGTCCCAACCGGACTGCTCCTGGCAGTAGATGAACTCCCTGAAGAGCAGATCGTCCTGGCTCGCATTGTGGAACGGTCGGCTGCTTGGGTTCGCCAGGTTCTGCAGCGGGCTCAGGCGCGCGATGATGGCCTGCGCGTCGAACTCCCCGACCCCGAACCGCTGCCGGAGCTGCTCCGACGTGAACTTGCCCTCGAGGTACTCCCGGAACGCGGCCATGCAGTACCGGCAGAAGCCCGCCTTGAGGAATCCGCTCATGAACGACGCGCTCATGGGGGTATCCAGTTGCACCAGGTCCGCGCCGGCATCGATGCACCGCTGCCCGCAGTCTACCTCCCACCTCTGCCACGCCGGGTTGTTGGTGCACATGAGGAGCATCTCATCGCTCACGCGCGCCGGCTCGCCCCGCGCATCCCGGCAGGCCATCGCCTCCAGGTCGGGCCAGACCTCGCGCATCGTGAGGAAGCCCTCGAGGCCGTTGACGACGCCCGGCACCATGAGCCCCGCCGCGTGGCACGCGTCAGCGAAGGCCTTGGCATCGGTGCCGAACCTGTCTTGGACGGCGGGCACGGCGCCGCGTTGCGTCAGGATGGGGTCGGCGCCTCCCATCCCGCCCCAGACACCGTTCACCGTCACGTGGAGTACCGCCGCGGTCTCCGGCAGCACAGGCACCATGCAGTACGTCTGCACTTCGTCGAGCCATCCGGGGGGATCCGAGGCGGGCACCTGCTCACCGGAGGAGCGGCTGCACAACAGGCACAGGCACGTGAGAAGCCCTGACGCGGCCGCCGTCGCGGTCAGGCGACCTTGCCACCGACTCGACGTGCTGTCATTGCGCGACACGGGCGGCCCTCCTCGTAGCGCGGCTGCCGGTGCATTCCTCAGCACATTACCCCTTGCCTGGCGCGTCGGCGAGATGGGCGATCGCCACGCCGCCCGCGTCCGGCTCAGCGTCGACTGTGGCCCGCTCGGGCCGAGTCCCTCGGCCACGCCCTCAACCCGGTTCCTGCTTTCCGGGGTCACGTGCTCTCCCCGTGGGCCCCGATGTGGGCATCGGGTCAATACGTGGTCATCTCCACGCGAGCCGTGCGGTCTCATTCGCGAACGGCGTGGCGTTGCGGAAGGGTGCGAGGAAGGACAATGTGACAGCCCCCTCACCGGGCTCCGCCGGCGCGGTACCGCGTAGCGCGACCACGCGTCGGTCACCGTAGACCATCGGGTCGCCGTCGTAGTCCCACCTCAGCGGCAACCCCAGGCGCTCGGCATCGCCGCCGAGCCGAAGCTCCTGTCCGACGCCGGCAACCCAGGGCCAGATCCCGGTGTTCTGCAGTTCGACCCGGAGTGTGAACGGCTGCCCGGCGGCGACCTCGGTCAGAGCTGCGGAGACGTGCCCGGCGAACTGTTTCACCTCGAGCGACCACTCGAGCGCGTCATACCCGGCTACCCACTCCCTGAAGGGCTGCGTGAGGCCGGCGCGCCGCGTCGCCGCCAGCATGTTGCCGGGGACGGTGGCGGCCCCCTCGTCGAGGACGGAGGCGAGTCGGTAGACCTCGTCGCGCATGGCGAGGACTCGAGATCGCGCGTCCTCAGGCAGAGCGCCCGCGTCACGGTTCGCGAGCACGAGGGACTGCATCTCTGAGAACAGCTCGAGCCGACGCAGATGGTACTGGAAGTAAGTCGCGAAGAGGTGCATGTGGGCGAACCACGTGGCATCGCCTCCGTCGCCAACGGACTGTTCCAGCGCGGCCAAGCCATCCCGGAACTGCTGCAGGCGCCTCCAACCGGCTGCCGAGGCGCGCGCCCGGGCCTCAACGCCAAGGGCCGCCCACTCCTGAGGCAGCATCGGGAGGTCATAGATGTCCCACAGGTCCTCGTACGCGTCGGCGAGAGCGACGAAGGTCAGGGCGTTGGGGCGGCCAAACTCCCGACTTCCCCTCCAGTAGCGGAACGAGTTGACGGTAGCCGTCGGCTCCCAACCGAAGAAGCCTATCGACTCCCAAGGGAGCTCGGCGCCGCAGTAGGCTCCGCCGATCCAGAAGCTGCCGCGATCGGCGAGCAGGCGCCTCATGCGCGGCGTAGCGGCCGGCCGGAAGCTGGCGAAGACGTTGTCGATCCACGTGTCGCCCATTGGCCCGAGGACCTCGAAGCCGCGGCTGAGCACCCCGGCGCCGCTCCCGTGGCCCACGATGAGGAGGTCGGCGGGCAGGAGGCCGTCAAGGCCCGGCTCGTACGGGTCGTTATAGGGGTAGACGGCGATGTCTCCCTGGAACCCATGCGACCGAAGCCACTCGTAGAGGAGGAGGTGCTGCTCCCACATGGCGCTTCCGGTGCGCGATGCGGCGACGAATGCCTTGCACCGGTCACACCCACAGATGCCGCCATTGTCATCGCGTATCGTGACGACGCCGTCGATGGGGTAGGTCTCCAGCAGCTCCTTCGCGTACGCTTCCAGGTAGCGCCGGTATAGCGGATCGGTGAGGCAGGGGACCGCCGGGTTCGTGGGAGACATGGCCTCGGGGTGAGCCCGGGCATATGTCGTGGGCACGCAGCCGACCGGCACCCACTGCCAGACCTTCACGCCGCGCCGGTGGAGGTAGTTGAGCAGCTTCAGCCCGTGCTCGCGGTGCCGGTCGATCTCGGAGAAGCGGGCCCCGGATGCCTGGTCGAAGGCGTCGGGCGAGTCGGACCGCAGCTCCGGCATGTACTTGTAGGTCACCGGCATCTTCCAGTTGCCCCACATGCTGAGGTCCGCCATGACGTTCATCCCGCTCGAGATCAGGCCCTCGAACGCATGCTCCCACTCGGCGTCGGCCCCGTATGGGAAGTCGACCTCGTGCTCGCCGCCGCCGAAGCCGCCCGACCGGAGGTCGACCGCGGGGTTGCTCGCGATGAGCGGCAGGCTGACCGTGCCGGCGCGGCTGTCCACGTACTCGGCAATGCGTCGGGCTGCCTGGCTCAGGCCGAAGGGTGTCAGCGCGCTAACGCCGACGCCGTGGCCCTCCGGTAGGACCGCGAAGCCATCACCGGAGAGGCCCGCGGCCTTGCCTGGGGCGACCAGGCGGAACCGGATCGTGTCGTCCGAAACCGGCGGGCCCGACGTGGTCGCGTCGATGCCTCGCCTTCGCAGGGCGTCCGCCAGTGTCTCCGCGGCGACCTTGCCCTCAGGCGGAGCGACGATCCTGGCAGCCTTCGTCCTCCAGGGCAGTGAGTGGGGCTCGACGTCCACGACCAGACCCTCGTCGGCGAGTTCGACAAGCTCGCTCGTCCTCGCGAGCCTGCCGCGCGGCACGACATAGAGGCGCCGACACCAACGTCGGCCGTTGACGATCTCCTCGCCCAGCTCGATGACTGCGGAGTGACCAATGCGGCGGATGGCGGCCGGATGCTTGGCGACGGCCGCGAAGTCCTTGAACCCATAGTACGGCGCCCGGTTCACGAGGTAGGGCAGTGTCTCCGGGTCGCCGGCCATGGGGAGCGAGTACTCAACGGCATGAGTGGCCCAGGGCGACGTGCCCTGCCACGGCCGCTCGTCGGCCCATACCTCGGTCAGGCCGCACGAGTGAACGCGGTAGGTCAGCGCCGTCGCAAGCCCTTCGCCCGTATCACGTACGAAGCTCAGCTCGGTCATCGCGGCCGTCGAGGAGGCGAACACCAGCTCCGCACTTGGCGTCCCGACCGGCTCGCGCTGCTTGCCATTGGCGGCCCCGAGTCGGTACACCTGGGCCTTCATCGGTCCCTGGAGCACACGCATGCCCAATGCGTCGACACCGGCCAACAGCCCTGAGGCGGCGTCCACCGTGACCCTCAGACCGGGGTACGACACGATCAGGCTGTCGGCATCGCGGCGGAGGGCGGACCTCCGGTGAGGCTCGCCGGACACCACGTCGACCGTCACCCAAGCACGGGGCGGCACGGCGCACGAGAAGACGAGCAGGTCCTCCGCGCGCGGATCACGGCCGGGGGCCCTGAGGGCTGCCTTCCAGTGCGGGCGGCCCTCGCGAATTGCGAAGGGCACCTCCCGCTCGCCGAGTACCAGACTCACTCGGTCCCATCTGATCAGCCCGGGCGAGGCTAGACGCCCGACCGGCACCTCCACGGGTGTGGGGCCATCCCAGTCGGTGGGGTTGTAGAGGCGAATCCGCGCGAGCGGCCCAGCGTTGGCGGCGGCTGCCATGACGAGCATCACACCCCAAGCGACAGCGCTTCTCATGGGCTGGTGTTACCTCCGAGCGTCTGGTGGTGGGTCAGCGCGAGCGACGGGCGGCTGATCCTCGTGCGAGGGAAGAGGAGCGGGTGTCATAGTCGGCGTGGACTCACGGGCTGAGGCCACCTCATGGAGCTGGCGAGCCTATCCGGCGTCGTCGGCCCACCGGTTGCCGCTGTCCTTCGCTGTCGCAAGCAGGGCCCCTTCCGAGGCGGTGACGTCCGGGCCGGCCGGCCGCGCTTGGACCAGGGCCGGGCCCCCGGTCCTATGCCGACGCGGTGCGCGCGGAGGCACGACGAGGCGCCGCGCCGAACCCGATGGGAGCGGCGCCCGGCGGGCGCGGGCCCGCATGGTGATGGCCGACGCGTTCGTCATGCTAAGGGTGGAATGCTGCCTTGCTCAGAGCCACCGCGCTTCGCCGCACGGGGAGAACACGGCTCGCGCTGCTGCTGCTCGGCATGGCGGTGTGCCCGGGCTCCGCATCGTCAAACGCGCAGGGGGGCGATGCGGGGCCGGTCGGTCTCACCATCAAGGTGCCGGTCGACCATGCCGACCCGTCACTTGGCTACGGCACGCTGTACTGTGAGCTTGGCGCTCTTTTTGACCGGATGAAGCCAACCGTCTTCGTCATCGCCGACGGCCAGCAGTTCTACGTAAGGAAGGGAGCGATCGCGGACCTGCAGCAGAAGCTGTTCGGGCCCGGCATGAACGTCGTGGGCATCGTCGGCCGCGGGTTCTCGGACGACATCATGCAGGCGACCGTCTCCGACCCGAGCCGGCCGGACTGGACACTGGCATGGCGAGTGCTCTCGAGCCGGCAGTGGGTCGAGGATATCGAGGACGTCAGGAAGCACCTGCACCTGCCACATGGGTTCCTGATGCTCTATGGCACATCAGGTGGCGCCTACCTGACCTCGGAGTACCTGACGGTTCACGGCGCGGAGGTCCGTCGCGCGGCTGTCTTGAGCCCGCCCGTGCGCCCCATCGACCGCTCGCTCGGCATCAACCACGATCACTTCTGGAAAGACCTCGGAGCACAAGCGGCCGAGCTCCAGCGGAAGCTGCACGCGGCGCTAGAGGCGCACGCGGACCGGCGACCGTTCATCATCAGACTCCTACAGCGACAGAACTTCTTCCACACCCCCGACGCGCTGCCGCGGGAGCGGGCCATGCTCGTGGACGAGTTCGCCCGCTGGGACGAGGCCGCCCTCGCGCGCCGCGACGAGCAGTACCAGGTCAGCGCCATCGATGAGCTTCTCGAGAGCCCGACAGGCCCGGCGATCCGCGTACGGATCTATGAGTTCGTTCAGCCGGTGCTCGCGGGGCTCGACCTGTTCGGCGACACGGTCTACCCGAACATAGAGAACGAGTACCACATCGCTCGACCGCTCCTCGAGGCGTGGCGGGAGGGCCGCATCCCTGCTCCGTCGATGGACCTGGGAGCTCTGAACCGGCTGGGCACCGAGATGCTCGTCGTGGCCGGGAGATGGGACCATACGGCCGACTACCGAGCCGCTATCTCGCTCGCCAGTCGCTTCCGTAACGGGCTGCTCGTCCTTGCCGATGACAACCACCAGTTGGCCCGGATGGAAGCGGCCGGCGTCCTGCAGCCGCTCGTACGGGCGTTCCTGCTTCACGGTCCCGCGTCGCCTGAGACTCACCAGGCCCTCGAGCAGGCCGGGGAGTACCGGTGGTCAGAAAGGGAGTAGGGGCTGGGCCGCGCTGCCGGTGAGCTCAGCCCGCTGCCTCGAGGTCGATGATAACGAAGCGGCCCGTCGTGTGCGGCCGCCCCGCGTGTGGTCCTGTCACTCGTAGAACCACGACGCCGGCACGCGCGTGAGCTGCAGCGACAGCCCGCCCGCGTAGCTGAAGTAGGTGATCAGTGCTTGGCCGTCCGCCCACGTGACCGCCGGGTACGCCCACCGGTCGTCAGGGCGGTCCTCCAGGTTCCGGAAGTGCTCCCAGGTCTCCCCATCGTCCCGTGAGATGGCGGCGGTCAGTGGGTTGCGCGACACGGAGCTGCCGAGGTCGTTGTTCCAGATGGCCAGTAGGTCGCCGGTGGTCGGGACGCGGCTGATGGAGACAGGTGACGGGGTGCATGACAGGGCGGTAGGCTCCGGCGTTCCCCACGTCTCCCCGCCGTCGTCCGAGAGGCTCCGGAACTGGCTCCCCAGGCCGGTGCGCATCAGCATCAGCACGCGCCGGTCGCGCAGCTCGATGCAGGCGGGCTCATAGCAGTCTCCGCCGGCGGGCCTGACCCGGGCGCTGTCGCGCCAGGTCAGGCCGTCGTCATCGGAGAGGCAGCAGTAGCTGTCGCCACCCTCCCATGCCTCCAGGACGATACGACCCGACCTCAGGCGGATGCAGCGCCCGTTCGTGAGCCCGGTGTACTTGCCGCCGGGCGAGAGCTGCTTGGAAGGCCCGAAGGTCCGGCCTTCGTCCGTGGAGGTCCGCATCATCACCCGGCAGTCGGTCTCCTCCGTGTTCTTCTGGCAATAGAAGACCGCGAGCGCGCCGGTCTGCAGGCGCACGAAGTTGACCTCCATGACGTTGCACCCGCCGTCGTTCTCGACCAGGGTGTGCTTGTCGCCCCACGTACTGCCGCCGTCGCCCGAGACCCTCCCCACCAGCCTGGCGGGCCCATGGTCCGCTCCGCTGCCTGCGTAGAACTCCGTCCACCCCAGCAACAGCCTGCCATCCAGCAACTTAACGATGGCCGCCTCGCTGTTACGAGGGTTGTCGGGGCCGACCGGGCCCACAACGAGATGGAACACATCATCCAGAGTCACTTGAGCCCTCCCGATCTGCGGCGCGACGAGCATGCCGGCGCCGACGAAGAAGGCCACGGCTGAACGCATCACACCTCACTCCGTCCCGCATGCCTGCTTGAACAGGCTCCGCCCGGGGCCGCGACAGCGGGCCAGGACGCCAGCCAGGGTCATCGATCTCCGCCCGTGCGCTCGTAGACGATGAGTGCCGCCTTAGGCTGACCCTCCAGCTTAACCAAGAGGCCGGGGTCCATCAGATCGTGTCCGGCGAGGGCCCGGGAGCGCCCGGCGTCCAGGTCCCGCACGCGATAGGTAGCCTCGGGGTCGAGGCCACGCAGCTTCAGGCGCCCCGACTCATAGATGCTCTCGGCGCGGCGGAATACCTGGACGAAGCCCCCGTCGAGATCGGGTCGGTCGAACTGCCAGGCCATCCAGGCGCCGTTCTCGGTACTGTACGGCGTGAGCGGCCAGAAGTCGCCGAGGTAGTAGGGCGCCATCTTCCGCCACTGTGCCATCAGGCGCCGGAGGAGGTCGTAGTCGAGCTTCCGGTCGCGGATGTCAAACAGGCAGTTTGTGAATGGCACCATGTTGCTGCGGAACACGTACTCGTCGACATCCGCGGCGCCGGTACCGGAGAGCGGTATCCAGAGGGAGATGCCGTATGTGCAGCACTGGGTCCCAACGGGCTCACAGCGGTAGTCCGTGCGCCAGAGCGGGATGGCGCGGCGCATCGTCTCGAGGTCATTGCGGCGGCCGCCCGAGGCGCACGAGTCGATGAACATGCCGGGGTGGCGGCGCAGCAGCTCATCCCAGTACGCGAGGTACCCCTCGACGTACCGGATCTCGGTCATGCCCTGGCGGTCCTGCGCGTCGGCGGCGCGCCAGTAGGGCAGCGGATCGATGTT
>Ga0315282_10013053_pt1 | contig 12595 bp, 8 predicted proteins | sample YL17G07_20_MG_FD_203693 | JGI IMG/M metagenome (GOLD analysis project Ga0315282, IMG submission 203693) | Sediment microbial communities from Yellowstone Lake, YNP, Wyoming, USA - YL17G07_20 | ecosystem: Environmental > Aquatic > Freshwater > Lake > Sediment | place: USA: Wyoming | collected... | reverse complement strand
CTGCTTGAGCTTGCCGCCGTGTGGCGCAACTTGGCAAGTTGCGCTACGGTGGCGCTGGTTGAGACGAAAGTCCCAGGCGTCGCTGAGGTGTTTGAGCAGGCGCGCGGAGACTTCGACGGGCGAGAGCTTCTTCACGTCGTCGGGCGCGCCGAAGGGCAAGAGCGGCGAGCGGCGGTCCACGCCCGGCTGACACAGCCACGATTTTGCGGAAAAAGCGAGGCGCCCCGGCACCTCCTTCCCGCGGCTGCGCGCGAATTCGCCGACGGCGTAGCCGCGCTGCTCGTCCCACGGCAGTGCCAGGCTGCCGGCGGGCAGTTCGGCGGGCGCCGGCAGGTAGAGGAAGGAGGGCAGCAGCGGGCGGCTTTCGACAGCGCCGGGCCGCACGGTCTGCGGGATATCCAGGACGTTGATCTTTTCAGCGGCGGCCTTGTCCTTCAGGTCCACGTAGGCCAGCGCGGTGTTCGTCGTGCCGAGATCAATGCCGACGATGTAGCGATGCTCCGCCGCCGCCTGGAATGCGCCGCGCCTGGCCAAAGTGAGGTTCCTCCTGTCAAGCGGGCTGGAAGGTGAGCTTCCAGCCCGCATGCACAGGTACTCGTGCCGACGAAGGGCTACTCGGCGCCCCTGGTCTCGCGCTTGGACTGCCAGTACGACCACACCAGGCAGGCGATCGCGACGACAATGGCCACGATGCGGACCGTCTGCGCCGGGCTTTGGCCGCCGGCGTATCCCTGCGCCACCTCCTGGAACTCCTTCGGCAATTCGGTGACGTAGTTCCATGCGGCCGCGCCAGCCTTCTCCGTATACGCCTTGGCCGCCCCGAACACACTGTCCACGACACCCTTATCGAACACGGCCATCAAGGGCACCGTGAGGATGGAGACCATGTTCATCACCTTCAGCAGCGGGTTCACAGCCGGGCCCGCGGTGTCTTTCAGCGGGTCGCCGACGGTGTCGCCGGTGACGGACGCCTTGTGTTTCTCGGAGCCCTTGCCCGTGTTCTTTTCGGCATCGCGCGGCTCGTCCTCGACGGTCTTCTTCGCGTTGTCCCAGGCGCCGCCCGAGTTGCACATGAAGGAGGCCATCAACTGGCCGACCACGATGGAACCGGCCAGGAAGCCGGCCAGAGCGATCGGGCCAAGGAGGAAGCCAACCAGGACCGGGGAGAACACCGCCAGCAGCGCCGGGCCGACCAGTTCCTTCTGCGCGGCTTCCGTGCAGATGTACACGACTTTGCCGTAGTCGGGCTTGGTTGTCCCTTCCATCACGCCGGGCAAATGGAACTGCCGGCGGCACTCATTGACGATCAGGTACGCCGCGCGGCCGACCGCGCGGATGGTCATGGCCGAGAACAACATCGGGACCGCGCCGCCGATCAACATACCCACCAGCAGCCTCGGGTTGGAGACTGACAGCATGTCAGCGACGTTCTGGAACAGAGCGATCGGCAGCGCCTTTTCCTCGCCGCCGCCGCCCGAACCGATAACGGTGATGAACGACGCATACAGCGAAACCGCCGCGATAACCGCCGAACCGATGGCCACGCCCTTGGTGACGGCCTTGGTCGTGTTGCCCACGGCATCGAGGTCCGCCAGGATCTGGCGCGCTTCCTTGTACTTGGCCTCGTTCTCTTCCTTGCTGGCCCCTTCCTTGCAGCCCAGCATCTTGTCTCTCTCGTAACCCATTTCGCCGATGCCGTTGGCGTTGTCGGCGACAGGGCCGAAGACGTCCATCGAGATGGTGTTGCCGGTCAAGGTCAGCATCCCGATGCCGCACATGGCCACGCCGAAGGCGATGCAGATCGGGTTGGTGCCCGTGTAGACCAGCACCGAAGCCATGATCGCCACACTCAGCACGATCGCCGTCACCACGGCGGACTCATAGCCCACCGCGAAGCCTTCGATGATGTTCGTGGCATGGCCGGTGGTGCAATTGCGCACCAGACCCTTCACCGGCGACCATTCGGTGCCCGTGAAGTACTCCGTCGTCCGGTTCAGCGCAATGCACAGGATGATGCCGATGAAGCAGGTGTATGCGGGCCGCATGTCGAGTGCGGGCCCCATCAAGCCCCAGAAGTTCGCCCACGCCGGCAAGGCGGTGCCATCGGACATCTGGCCGACCCAGGGCCGGCTGGGGTCCGGGTCGAAGTGCAGGTAGAAGAGGCCCAGGACCATGAAGCCAAGCACGGAGATGGCCGAACCGAGAGCGAAGCCGAAGTTGATGGACTTCATGGCTTGGGCCACGTTGCCGCGGTCCCCCGCGCGCACCGAGTAGGTCGAGATGATGGAGCCGACCACGCCGATGGCGCGGACCAGGATCGGGAACATGACGCCTTTGTGGCCGAACGCCACATAGCCCAGGATCATGGCCGCGACGATGGTCACTTCGTACGACTCGAAGATGTCGGCCGCCATGCCCGCGCAGTCGCCGACGTTGTCGCCGACGTTGTCGGCAATCGTGGCCGCGTTGCGGGGATCGTCTTCAGGAATCCCGGCCTCGATCTTGCCGACCAGGTCGGCGCCGACGTCAGCGGCTTTGGTGTAGATGCCGCCGCCGACGCGCATGAAGAGCGCGAGCAGCGTGCCGCCGAAGCCGAAGCCAAGCAACGCTTCGTAGGCGTGCTCACCGTAGGTCATGAAGATCAGCGTGCCGCCAAGGAGGCCCAGGCCGTCGGTCAGCATGCCCGTGATGGTGCCCGTGCGGTAGCCCAGCATCAGCGCCCTGCCGAAGCCTACCGGACACGCCGCGGCAACCTTCAGGTTGCCGATGGTCGCCAGGCGCATGCCGACAAAGCCGACGGTGCCGGAGAAGAGCGCGCCGATCAGGAAGGCCCCCGCGCGTCCCAGGGCGAAGGGGCTGTCAAAGCCGCTTTGCATGCCCTTGGTCACGAAGAGCACAACCACGAGGACCCCGATCAGGACTGCAACGGTGGTCAACTGGCGCTTGAGGTAGGCGTTGGCGCCCTCACGCACGGCATCGGCGATGGCCTGCATCTTGGGTGTGCCGTTGTCCGCCCGCTTCACCTGGCCCATCAGCATCAAGGCGTACAGCAGGCCCGCGATGGCAATGCCCAGTGTGGCGAACAGGGCGATCCGTTCGCCATCCGAGAACTTCGGCTTGAGGGTGACCGGGTCGGGTGTCTTATCCAGGAAGGAGAAGTACTTGAAACCGGCCTTCTCGGGCGCCTTGCCGGGCTCGGCCTTCGCCGCAGCGCCCGGCTTGGCGTCTTCGGCCAACACCCCTCCGCTCGGCAGCAACACAGGAAGCTGGAACAGGAACACAAAGAGGCCGGACAGCAGACAGGCCGCCAACCACTTGTGCCGTTGGAGCCAGAGACTGGGACGTCGAGTCCCTCTCCGGCCAGACCGTGCAGCGTTCATTCAGGACCTCCATTCAACAAACGGGAACCCGGAAACCAGACCCATCCCCGGCCCATCCGCCAATGGGAGGATTGGCGTTGCCAATGCCGAGATTGGGATTCCCCACTGTAACGCAATCCCACAAACTGCGCCACGAAAACCAGTCCTTGCGGTGAGGTAAACGTAGCAGGACCGGCGATTTTTGGCTAGGCCATAAACGGGGAAAATCACGGACGGCGGCCCGCAGAATGTACGGAGAACGCAGAGGGCGCGGCGGTTCGGCGGGGAAGCCTGAGCTACGCGGACTCGCGGCCGTCTTCGAGGACGGGCCAGAGGGTGTCAATCTGGTCGAGGACGACGCCGGTGCCGCGGGCGACGGCGGTGAGGGGATCGTCGGCGCGGCGGACGGGGAGGCCGGTTTCGCGGGCCAGCATCCTGTCCAGGCCGCGCAGGAGCGCTCCGCCGCCGGCGAGGGTGATGCCGGACTCGATCAGGTCGGCAGCCAGTTCCGGGGGCGTGCGTTCGAGGGTGCTGCGGATGCCGCGGACGATCTGTTCCATGGTGTTGCGCATGGCTTCGCGGATTTCCTCGCTGCGCACGTTGACGCTGCGCGGCAGGCCGCCCAGGGTGTCCATGCCGCGGACTTCCTGGCACAATTCCTCTTCGAGCGGGTAGGCGCTGCCGATCTGGATCTTGACGCGTTCGGCCGTCTGTTCGCCGATCTGCAGGTTGTAGACTTCCTTCATGTGCTTGACGATGGCATCGTTCATCTCATCGCCGGCAATGCGCAGGCTGCTGCTTACGACGATGTCGGAGAGGGAGATGACGGCGACTTCGGCGGTGCCGCCGCCGATGTCCACGATCATGGAGCCTTTGGGTTCGGTGATGGGCAAGCCGACGCCGATGGCGGCGGCCATGGGTTCGCGGATGAGGCGGACTTCACGCGCGCCGGCGCGTTCTGCGGAGTTGATGACGGCGCGTTTTTCGACGGTGGTGATGCCGGAGGGAACGGCCACGATGACGCGGGGGCGGATGAGGCGGCTGCCGCCGTGGGCTTTGCGGATGAAGTAGCTGAGCAGCGCCTCGGTGATCTCGAAATCGGCGATGACGCCGTTTTTGAGGGGGCGGATGGCTTCGATGGAGCCGGGGGTGCGGCCGATCATCTGTTTGGCGCGTTCGCCGACGACGGGCCCGTCGTCCATCCAGACCCTGTTGGTGCCTTTCCTGACGGCGACGACGGAGGGTTCGGAGAGGATGATGCCTTCACCGCGGGCGCACACGATCGTATTGGCTGTGCCCAGGTCAATGCCCAGGTCCTTCGAGAGCAAGCCCAGGATATGGTCGAAGATCATTCCGGCCTCGTTGTCGGTCATTGCTGCGATGGAGACTGCTGCGGGAATGTATCGGCAGGTTCGAGGCGCGGTTGCAGGCAAAACGGCTGGTTTCCGGGCGGGCACAAAAAAGCCGGAGGGCAAACCTCCGGCTTCCGGACGCAAATCTCATTTGCGCAGGCTATTCCTTCTTCTCGGGTTCCTTCTTCGCTTCCGGAGCCTTCTTCTCCTCGGCCTTGGTCTCTTCCTTCTTCTCAGGCTCTTTCTTCTCGTCGGGCTTGGGGGCCTCGGTGCCGGTCTTGGGGGCCTCGGTGCCCGCCTTCGGGACTTCGGCGCCGCCAGGCGAGTAATCTTTCATGAGGGCGTTGCGCTGGGCTTCCGGGATCTTGGTGAGGTTGTCAACGCCGGGCTGGACGGGACTGACGAGCGGATCGTAGCCTTCGGGATACTGGAAGTTGCTGACGGGGAAAGGCGTATTCTTGCCCTTGATCAACTGCCACTCGTCGAGATCGGTCTTGGTCACCTTCACGATGTCCTGGTACTTCTCGGGGTCATCGTTCATCTGGGTGATGTGGGTGGCCCGGTTTCCGGCCTTGAAGGCGGCATCTTCCTTCGGAATGTCCCAGCCCCAGCTCTCGACCAGGTCCTGCCTGATGATGAGGGCCGCGCCGAGAGTGATGAGACAGGTGAGGATCACCATGGTGCCGTAGACGTTGAACTGCGGCTTATCGGCGATGCTCTCAGTGGTAGGCGGCATGGTTGCAATCCCGAGTCCCTAAGTCCTGAACCCTAAGTCCCGCGGTCAGCGCGAGCTTGCCTGATCGTGAACCTGGATTTCCTTTTTCAACATGCCCGGCACAATCTTGGCGGAGCACATATCAGGATAAACGCGGTCCACCTGGACCTTCGCCACGTACTGGTCGCCGTTGCTGATGGTGAACTGGTAACCGGCCTTGACGCCCTGCTGGGAGCCGACGGAGAGCATGACGAGGTTGGCGTCAGGCTTGACCGCCAGGACCTGGCCGTCAATCTGGGGCTGGGTGGCGCCGGCGTCTTCGCCAAGCAACTGGGTGACGGGGACGCCGCGCTTGAGGAGGCCTTCGATGCGGCCGGTCTGGAGGGCGAGGTCCTGCTGGGTCTGGTGGTAATCGCGCTGCAGCGTGGCGTAGGCCTGCTTGGACACGTTGAGCTCGTTCTCCATCTCGCTCTTTTCATTCCGCGCGCGCACGGCATTGTCGCGCTCGACGGTCAGGGCCTGCTGCTGCTTGAGCACGACGGCCTTGCTCTTCTGGAGGTCGTCGGCGTAGCGGCGGACTTCGCGCTGCAACTCCTCATTGGTGGCCATGAGCATGTCGCGGGCGTTCTTGACGGACGCCAGCTCCGTGCCGGTCTTGAGCTCGTTGTCGCGAGCCTCATTGTACTTCATCTGGAGCTTGACGTAGTCGCTCTTGGCCTTCTCCACGAGGTCCTGCTGGTGCACCACCTCCTTGGAGAGACCCAACTCGCGCCCCTGAGTCTTGGCCAGCCACTCGACGTTCTTCACTTTCTCCTGCTCATACATCTTCTGCCATTTGGTCTGGGCGGTCCAGACGTTGGCGGCGTAGACCAGGAATGCGACCGAGACCAGGAGGTTGAGTACGACAAAGACCTTAGCAACAAGGCTCACGGGACAACGTCCTCCGTTACAGGTTTCGCCCCTTATGCCCGCCGCCTACGGACGGCAGACATGCCTGCCCACGCATTTAACGAAAGCTAAGGGGATTATCACGCGTGCGGAAGCCCTGTCAAGATGTTTTCGCAACTTGCATAAAGAACATTCGCATTACCGTATAGAACGCATACAAAAGGGAATTTACTCCGTTGGAAAAGCCCTCAGAAGCGTCCCTACTGACACGCTTGAGGACGAAAGGCGGCGGGAGCAGGCTGGGGATAAGGCGGTGATTGGTCTAGCGTTACGCATCATACTGCACCAGCCGCTGCGGTACGCGGTGGCGCTGCTGGGCATCTCGGTGGCGGCGGGGCTGGCGTTCATCCAATGGGGCCTGTACACGGGGTTCAAGGAGAACGCCTCAATCGTCGTGGACCACACTGCGGGCGAAATCTGGGTGTGCGGGCAGTTCCAGGACAACTTCGACTTCCCGAAGGTCCTGAGTCCGGGCGTGGCGGATATCGTGCGCTCGACGCGCGGCGTAAAGACGGCGCACCCGATGCTGATCGTGTTCGCGCAGTGGAGGCTGAAACTCGGCTCGGGGAAGACCGTCCAGATCGTGGGCTACGACGTGGCCGAAGGCGTCGGGCGGCCGTGGCAGATGCTGCGCGGTTTCCCGGACGAACTGGACGCGCCCGGGGCCGTGACGGTGGACACCACGTCCCAGGCGAAACTCGACGACGCCGACATGGGTTCGACGACGGAGATCGGCGACGTGCGGGCGAAGGTGGTGGGGATCACGGACGGCATCCGCTCCTTCCAGGGGAACCCGATGGTCTTCACAGGGCTGGACAACGCGCGGTCGTTCGGGCATCTCAGCTCGGATGAGATACACTATATCATCGTCAAGGTGGACCCGACGGCCGACCGGATGGCGGTGCTGAACAGCCTGCGGGACACGGGCAAGGACGAGCATTTCGAGGCGTACACGAAGCGCGAGTTCTCCAAGAAGGCGCAGGACTACTGGCTGAACTCGACCGGCGCCGGGCCGGCGCTGGCCATGGCCGCGCTGATGGGCCTGATTGTGGGCGTCGCCGTGGCGGGACAGGTATTGTACACCTCCACCTTGGAACACCTGAAAGAATACGGTACACTGAAGGCTATGGGGGCATCCAATGCGAAGGTGTCGGTCGCCATCGTCGCGCAGGCGCTGGTGGGAGCGCTGCCGGCGCACCTCATCGCGGGCGGCCTGCTGCTGATCGCGGGGCGCTACATCGGCGGGAAAGGCATCCATCTGTCCGTGAACTTCCCGACGTACTGCCTGCTGGGACTGGGGACGGTGGGCGTGTGCGTTGCGGCTTCGATGCTGTCCGTATGGCGCGTGATGCGCGTTGAGCCGGCGGAAGTGTTCAAGGGTTGACAATGGTCAAGAAGCTGGTGTGGGTATTCATTGTGCTGCTCGCCGCCGCCGGCGGCGCGGTGATCTACGTGGGCCAAGGCCCCATCGCTCCCGGGGAGACGCAGGTCGCCACCATGGGGTCAGTGCTGAGGTCGCTGCACGGCGCGGGCAAGGTGGAGGGCCTCTCGGAACGTGTGCTCGTATTCCCCTTCGCGGGACGGCTGGACACAGTGAACGTCAACGAAGGCCAGGAAGTGGTGCTGAACGACGTCCTGGCGGAACTGAACCCCTCGGACGCGAAGAAGCAGATCGCGCAGGCGGAAGCGGCCCTGAAGGAAGCTGTGGCGGAACGGGATCTGGCGAAGAACCCGCCATCGGCCGATCTGATCAAGCAGGCGGAGGAGAAGTTCGAGCAGGCCAAAGCGGCGGTGAAACTGACGGAGGTGAAACTGAAGGCCCTGGAAAGCCCGCCCAAGCCCCCCGCGCCCGAGAAATGGCAGGTGGACGACGCGCAGCGGAGCATTGACGACGCCGGCACCCAACTGGAACTGGCGCAGATCGAGCTGAAGAAGCTGAAGGACGGGCCGAATCCGGACGACGTCGCGGTGGCCAAGGCCAAGCTGGACGCGGCCACCACCGAACGTGACGGTGCCAAGCGGCGGCTGGAGCAGTTCAAGGGCGGCGTGCCGCTGCCGCTGTTCGGGAAAGAGCCCAAGGAGACCAAGGCGGACCTCGAGGCGGCGCTGGAGCGGGCCGAGGAGGCGGTCAAGGTCGCGCAGGCGGAATACGACCGGGTGAAGCGCGGGCCGAAGCAGGACGACGTCCGGGCGGCGGAGTTGAAGGTGGAGATGAAGAAGAGCGCGTTGGAGGGCGCGAAGGCCAACAAGGAGCGGCTGGTCAACCCCGTGGCGCCGCCGCCGGCGGCCGCGCACGAGATCGAGCAGGCCAACCTGGCGCTGCTGCAGGCGCGGGCGGGAGAACGGTACGCCCAGGCGGCGCTGGCCGAGGTCAAGCGCGGCCCTGACCCGGCCACCGTGCGAGCGAAGGACGCCTCGGTGGAGAAGCGGGAGGCGGAGTTGGCGCAGGCGAAGCTGCGCCTGGAAGCGTTGAAGCTGCGGGCGACGTGCGACGGCGTGGTGACCAAGCGGCACGTGGAAGCGGGCGCGACCGTGCAGGGCTTCGCGCCTATCATCACGCTGGTGGACTTCAGTCAGAAGCGGGTGCGGGCGGAGTACGACGTGACGGGGATGCGCGACCTGAAACCAGGCATGCCCGTGATCATCAGCAGCCGCGCGTTCAACAAGGAGACACTGGACGGCAAGTTGCAGGAACTGGGGCGCGTCGGGCCGCGCAAGGTCCCCGTCGAGGACCCGTCGGCGTCCAAGGGCGGCGAGATTCAAGAAGTGCTGATCGCCGTGGACGAACCCAAGGGGGAGCTGAAGAAGGCGCTCTACGACAAAGTGCTGCGGCCCGGCCTGTCGGTCGAAGCGGAGGTGATACTGGAAAGGCGCGACAACGTGCTGCGCGTGCCCAAAAGCTTTGTGTCGCAGGAAGAGGGGCAGGAATATGTGTGGCGGCTCGAGCGCGACAGCAAGTCGGGCACGAACGAGGCGCCGCGGAAACGGTATGTGAAATGCGGCTTGAAGGACGAGCATTTCGTGGAGATCGTTGACGGGCTGAGCGACGGCGACAGGATCATGAAGCCCAAGCCGGCGAACGGCAGGTAGCGGGGATTTTTGATTTTCGATTTGCGATTTTCGATTGAACAGCGGCGCACGCGCCGTGGTGGCGACTGTTGCGCTGACAGCGTGCCTGCAAAAGTCCCGCGCAGGCTGGACGCCTGTGCTACCGGCAGGCGAGGACGCCTGCCTCACCGGCTGCCCGAGATGAAGCACGCTCGGAGGTGACCAACTTTCCTGCAATGCGAACCGGCATCCGGGCGCGGCGAATCCTGTTCGGTGCTGCGGCAGTCGTCGCGCTATGGTGGCTGTTCTCCAGCGACGAGGTCCGCCACCCGCCGGGCGTGCTGGCGCCCGAAGAGCCCGCGCAGACGCTCATCAAGGAACCGCAGACCTGGTGGCGCGGCACGTTTCAGATCACGCCGCTGGCGGACTTCGATGTCCGCGCGCGGGTGCTCAGCACAGCGCGCTACTACCTCGGCCGCGAAACGGAACTGTCGCCCCTTGACCTGGTGCTGGGCTGGGGGCGGATGTCGGACCAGCAGGTGCTGGACCGCCTCAGCATCTCGCAGAGCGGGCGGTGGTTCTACTGGCGCAGCGCATATCAGATGACGCCGCCGATCCCCATACCGGAAATCCAGTCGCACTGCGCCAACATGCACATGATTCCCGCCAAGCCGGAGATCGAGAAGGCGCTCAAAGCCTTGCGGCGCGGCCAGGTCGTGCGCATCCAGGGGCAACTGGTGGCGGTGCAGGCGCGCGACGGCTGGAACTGGCGCAGTTCGCTGTCGCGGGACGACACGGGGAACGGGTCGTGCGAGCTTGTTTGGGTGAGTGCGGTCACGGTAGAAGCGGCGGACGGCAGGTAGCGGCCATTTGCGATTTTCGATTTTCGATTGAACGGCCCCCCTCATCCGGCGCTCGCTGCGCTCGCGTCCGCCCTCTCCCCACGGGGGAGAGGGGAAAGCGGCGCGTTGGCAACTCGACAGCGCAGGAGCGCGCGGCGATAATGCGCGTCCATGGCGATCTCTGAATCTCAACACAATGCGCTGATCGAGTTGCTTGGCGTTGAGCACGTCAGCGCGGACGCGACCGTGCTGGCTCAAGTTGCCGTGCAGGACGTGAAGCCGGCGTGCTTGTGCGTGCCGGGCAGCGCGGAACAGGCCGCGGCGATCATCAGGTTCGCAGCAGAGAACAAACTCCCTGTGGTGCCGTACGGCGGCGGGACGCAGCAGGGCATCGGGTCGCCGCCGCCGGCGGATTTTCTGGCGCTGTCAACGCGGCGGCTGACGGCAGGCTTTCAGCACGAACCCGCGGACATGGTGGCAACGGTGCCCGCGGGGATGACTTTGGGCGCGCTGCAGGAAGCGCTGGGGAAGAACGGCCAGTGGCTGCCGCTGGATGGCGACCCGCAGTACGCGACGCTCGGCGGGCTGATCGCCACCGACCACAGCGGACCGCGCGCGCTCGGCTACGGCACGCTGCGCGACATGGTGCTGGGGATGACGGTCGTCAACGGCGACGGGGTCATCCGGAAGTGCGGCGGCAAGGTGGTGAAGAACGTCACGGGCTACGCGCTGGAGAAGCTGTACATCGGCTCGCTGGGGACGCTGGGACTGGTGACGGAGGTGACGTTCAAGCTCAGGCCGCTGCCGATAGGGCGGGACCAATGGACGATCCCAGTGGACGATATCCGCGCCGGCCTCGCGACGCTCCGAGCGATTGGCGACCGGAACCTGCCGCTGGAAGTGGCGCAGTACTACGACGCCGCTGCAGCGTTCATACTGAACCTGGAGCCGCATTCCAAGACGATCCGGAGTCTCGTTCTCGTCTCGGCCACCGGCACGGATGCCGAACTTGACCGCATAGACCGCGAACTGACCTCGGCGGCTGCGCCTGTTGCGGCAGCGCGCGCGAAGTGCGATCCGGAAGCCACGGGGCAGGACCTACTGCTGGCCGTTGCAAGCGGCGGCGGCATTCCGGCCCTTCCAGCAAATGACGCGGCGAGCCGGTACGTCGGCAGCCTGCGCTTCTGGTGTGTGCCATCAAAGGCGCAGGCGGCCATCGCCGCGATACCATTCGGGGACGCAATCTCGCTCAACCTGCGCAGCGGCACGGTGGTCGTCAACAGCTACGAAAGAACGGAGAACATTGACCGAGTCAGTTCGGACCTGGCAGGCCTTGGCGTCAACTTCCGGTTCGAGAACGACTGGCGCGACCAGGTTGCGCGTCCTTTCGGGCCGCCGCGGAACGCTGAGTGGGCGCTGATGAAGCAGATCAAGGCCGCGTTGGACCCCCAGGGGATCATGAATCCGGGGAGGTACGTCACGGGGTGAACGGAGTTCACCACAGAGACACAGAGACCCAGAGAAGGATGAAGGTAAGGACGGAGGGGGTTGACGATGAACACGCTGAAGTGGGCGTTCAACAGCGCGACGGCGATGAACCTGCCGTGGGCGGAGGAGCTGCCGCTGCTGGAGAAGTTCAAATGGAGCGCGGCGGAACTGTGGTACGACAAGATCAAGGCGCGGCTCGACGCCGGCGACACCGCGCTCAAGCTCGCCCGGCAGATGCAGGATGCCGGCGTGGAACCCATCGGCGTGGCGGCCGCAGTCATCTGGACGGCGAGTGAAGGGCACGACCCGGCGGATGAGCGCGCGGAATTGGAGCGGCGGCTGGATGTGACGGCGGGCTTGAGCGCCGGCGCTCTCACGGTCGTGCTCCTCGGCAAAGTCGGGCCCGACCTGTGCCAGGAATACTGCAAGCTTGCGGAAAAGGTCCGCGCGGCAGCGGAACTGGCGGCGGCGCGAAAGGTGCGGCTGAACGTGGAATTCCTCGGCGGGCTGCCCATCGTGGGCACGCTGCGGTCGTGCATCGAGCTGCTCAAAGCAGTGGACCACGCCGGCGCCGGCATGCTGCTGGACCTGTGCCATTACTACACGAGCGCGAGCCACATGGAGGAACTCGCGCTGCTGCCCGCGGGGAAGCTCTTTCTGGTGCACGTGGATGACGCGCGGCCCAAGCCCATGGAGGCGCTGAAGAACGACGAACGGCTGTTCCCCGGCGAAGGGATGATGGACGTGCCGGGGCTGCTGCGGCAGATACGGCGGATCGCGAAGTACAAAGGGTACTTCAGCCTGGAAATCTACGACAAGGAAGTCTGGAAGCTGCCGGCGCAG
>Ga0315282_10013052_pt1 | contig 12595 bp, 9 predicted proteins | sample YL17G07_20_MG_FD_203693 | JGI IMG/M metagenome (GOLD analysis project Ga0315282, IMG submission 203693) | Sediment microbial communities from Yellowstone Lake, YNP, Wyoming, USA - YL17G07_20 | ecosystem: Environmental > Aquatic > Freshwater > Lake > Sediment | place: USA: Wyoming | collected... | reverse complement strand
CCTCGCCGCATTCCTCATCGGCTCACCCGCCCCTCCGCCATTCAAAGATGTGTAGTACAACGAGGGCGGAGCCCCAGGGCGACAGCGTACCTACGCAAGAACCGGATGAGCCTCTTTTGCTGTTCCGGGTTCCTTGTTCCCGGTTCCAGGTTCCGCTCTCTTGCTCCTACTGGCCGCGGAAGATCTTCGCTATTCGGGCCATGTCGAACTTGGGCGTGCGGTCGTAGTTGTAGATCCCGTTCTGTTCCTGCTCCACGTCGGTAAGCTGCGTATAGCACCAGCCCGTCACGTGCTTCAGGCCCGCCAGGCCGCGGACCATACCTTCCAGTCGGGCGTAGAACTCCTCGATGGTCTTGGGCTCCTGCCCGTAGCCCCACGAGGTCTTGCTGTAAGGCCGCCGGCCATCGGGAATCCACTTGATCCCGCCGAACTCGTCGACGATGTACGGCTGGCCCGCGTAGGGCGCGTCGAACTCCGGGAAGCTCCGAAAAACGCCCTTTTCCGCCGTCGGCGTGAGGTCCTCGACCAGCCTGGCCGGGTCCTGCTCGTACCTGTGCACCGTGTACAGGTCGCTGCGATAGTGGACGTATCCGCTGGAGTCGTTGACCGGGCGCGTCGGGTCCAGCGCGCGGGTCAGGTCGTAGGCGTCCAGGTGAAGCCTTGCGTGCTGCGGGCTGCCGGCGTTGCCCCTGGTCTCGTTGAACGGCGTCCACGCGATGATCGACGGGTGGTTGCGGTCGCGCTGGATCACCTCGCGCCACTCGTTCAGGAAGTTCCAGGCGCTCTGCGCGTGCGCCTCGGCCGAGAGCGGCTGCCACATCGCCATGCCCCAACTCGCCGACTCGCCCCAGGTCAGGTATCCCAGCTTGTCCGCCCAGTAATGGAAGCGCTCCTCGAAGACCTTCTGGTGCAGCCTGGCGCCGTTGAACCCCGCCGCCATCGACAGCTCGATGTCCCGCCGCAGGGCGTCGTCGCTCGGGGCAGTCCATATCCCGTCCGGGTAGAAGCCCTGTTCCAGGACCAGCCGGAGGTAGATCGGCTCGTTGTTCAGCAGGATTCGGTCGCCCTCGACGTGCACCTTGCGAAGCCCGGCATAGCTGCGGACGCTGTCGACGACGGCGCCGGCGGCGTCGAGCACCTGGAGCGTCAGTTCGTACAGCAGCGGCGAGGCGGGCGACCAGCTTTGCGGGTTGCTCAGCCGAACTTCGCAGGCGCATCCGTCGGCCGCGGGGGCCTCGGCCGAGGCCACGACGTTCGCGCCGTCGCTGACGGCCACGCGGAAAGTCAGCCCCCTGCCGGCCGAGAGGAAACGCGGCTCGGCGATGAACCGTCCGCCGTCGAGGTCCGGCGTGATCCGGCAGTCGCGCAGGCCTTGCGGGGCGGCCGCCTCCATCCAGACCGTCTGCCAGATGCCCGTCGTCCGCGTGTAGCTGCACCCGCGCGAGTAGTAGTCCGAGCACTGCTTGCCGCACGTTTGCCGGCCGGAGCGCTGCTCGTCGCGCACGTGCAGGACAAGGCTGTGCGACGAGCCCGGCCGAACCAGCGGCGTGATGTCGATCGTGAACGACGACGACCCTCCGCGATGGACGCCCGCGCGATTGGAGTCGACGAAGACCTCGCATTCGTAGTCCACCGCGCCGAAGTGCAGCAGCACCCGCCGCCCGCGCCACCCGGCCGGGACGGCGATCATCCGCTGATACCACATGCACTCGATGAAGTCCACGTGGGCGACGCCGGACAGCACGCTCTCAGGGCTAAACGGCACGGTGATTCGCCCGTCCAGGCCGCGGGACTCATGGAGCTTGCGGCTGAGCCCGGACTTGCCGGCATCCAGCGCGAAAGTCCACGTGCCGTTGAGATTGACCCAGTCCTCGCGATAGAACTGCGGGCGAGGATGCTCGCCGCGCGGAACCTGCTCCATCTCGGCCATCGAACGGGTCTCCTTTGTCCTACAGGCCCCACACTCTACCGCGGCGGGCGTGCGGAGGAAAGACAAAGCTTCCCCCGGCCTGGAAAGGCTGCCTGGAATAGGCTTGCACGGGGGCGCGGGGGCGGCGGACAATGTTCGGGATTGGTTGGCGTCTGGTATTGCTTGGACCTGTGTTGTGGGAACCGGTTATTGGAGCAGGAACTTGTCGGAGACGAATCAGAGCGGTCGTACGGCGAAGTCTCGGGCGGCGTTTCGGCGCGGCTCGAAGGTGCTTGTCGGCGGGGTGAACTCGCCTGTGCGTGCCTTCGCGGCCGTGGGAGGCACGCCGGTGGTCATCGAACGAGCCAAGGGCTCGCGGATAACGGACATCGACGGCAACGAGTACGTGGATTACGTGGCCAGTTACGGCCCGGCCATCCTTGGCCACGCGCCGGAGGGGGTGGTCACGGCGATCTGCAAGGCCGTCCATCGCGGCGCAAGCTACGGCGCGCCGACGGAGCTGGAGACGCGACTTGCCGAGGCCGTCGTCGCGGCCGTCGAGTCGATCGAAAAGGTCCGCTTCGTCTCCAGCGGCACCGAGGCCGCCATGAGCGCCATCCGCCTGGCGCGCGGGGCCACCGGGCGAGACAAGATCGTCAAGTTCATCGGCTGCTATCACGGTCATGCCGACGCGCTGCTCGTCTCGGCCGGCAGCGGCGCGCTCACCTTGGGCGTGCCCAGCAGCCCCGGCGTGCCGCCCGGCGCCACGGCCGACACCCTCCTGGCGTCGTACAACGATCTTGCAAGCGTCAGCGATGCCTTCAGGTTGAACAAGGGGCAGATCGCGGCCGTGCTGGTCGAGCCGGTGGCCGGGAACATGGGCGTCGTGCCGCCGGCGGACGGGTTTCTGGCGGGCCTTCGGAAGCTCTGCACCGCCGCGGGGGCGCTGCTGATCTTCGACGAGGTGATGACGGGCTTCCGCGTCACCTTCGGGGGCGCCCAGAAGCTCTACGGCGTGCGGCCGGACCTGACGGTGCTGGGCAAGATCGTCGGCGGCGGCATGCCGGTCGGGGCGTTCGGCGGCAGCGCCAAACTCATGAGCCACCTGGCCCCCGAGGGGCCGGTATACCAGGCGGGGACGCTGTCGGGCAACCCGGCCGCAATGGCAGCCGGCCTGGCAACGCTGAGCGAACTTCGGGCCGAGGGCTTCTACGAGTTGCTGGAGGCCCGCAGCGCCGCGCTCGCCGCCGGCCTGGCCGACGCCGCCAACGCCGCCGGGATCGGCCAGAAGGTCTTCTTCACGCGGGTAGGCAGCATGTTGTGCTGCTTCTTCACGCCGGGCCCGGTGCGCGACCTGGCCTCCGCGACGGCCAGCAACACCGAGGCGTACAAGGCTTACTTCCACGCGATGCTCGATGCCGGCGTGTACCTGGCCCCAAGCCAGTACGAGGCGATGTTCGTCTCGATCGCCCACGGCGACCAGGACATAGCCCTGACCTGCCAGGCCGCCAAGGCCGGCTTCGCCGCGGCGGCAAAGGCGATGTAACGGCTTGCGAGGCCTGCTCGCTTCAGCGAGCAGGGTCCCGAAGCGCATCGGGAGTAACCTGAAGCTTCACGCCCTCCGGGGCCCGCGGCGCGCCACCAGCCCAGCCGCGCCAGCCAACAGCAGGAAGGCGGATATGGGCTCCGGCACGAACTTGAAGTTGTCGAAGTACGCGTTGACGGTGATCGTGTAACTGCTCCGCGCGGTTGGGTCGGGGCTCACGTTCAGCCAACTGAGGCAGGTCAGGCTGAAGTCCATCACGGGCACGTTCGGAATCAGGTCCTCCATTTCGACGTGGACTATCCCGGCAGTATCCAACATCAGTCCGCCGCCGGGAGGTGCACTCTTGCCATTGTAGTTCACCTGGAAGGCCACGCCCGCGCCGGTGTTGCCGGCCGGGTTGTTCGAAATGGTGATCGCCGCCTCGAACTCGACGGCGGTCGTTCCCGGCGGAGCGTAGAAGCCCCCGCCGTCGGCCGGAACCGCCTGAGTTACCATGACCATGCTGGCATCGGTCTCCTGGAGCTCCCACTGCTCGGTGCTGCCGTTCCAGTTCCAAGTGTTGGAAGTCATTAAGCGCAGCCTGCCGCTGTTGGCGTCCTCCAGCGCCAGCGACGGGGCATTGCTGGGGTTAATAACCTGGAGATCCCAGCCGGTAAACTTTTGGGAGAAGTCCCCGTTGACGATGTCCGCCCGGACAGCGCCGCCGCCCAGTGCCAGAACCGCCGCAGCCACCCCGCACAACCATCGCTCGCCCGCCATGCTGATGACCCTCGGTATTCGGCGCATCTTCGCGCCTACGGCAACAATCCCGGGCGCACACCGCCGCCCGTTTGGCGGGAGCAATCAGGCATCGACGCCACTGCCTCCGTTGCCTGGCATCACCCTCACGTCGGCTGTGGCCTGTCGAGCGTGGCCACATTATTCCGGCCTGCCGATTATATGCCCATGTGCCCGCAAGTCAAGAACTGAGCGACGAATTCGCGGCGAGGAGTTCGCGGAGGGCTTGGATCGGCAATACCACGACTGCCGCACCGCCTGTCCGCGGTCACCGGCCTCGGCGTTTGAACCTTGGCCTTGCCCCTCCCCTGGCGCCGCGATTGCGGCGGCTGGTCCAGAATTGTCTCTGCTGCTGCTCGGGCGAGGCGGCCCCGCGCGGGGCCTGGCCGGCCGGGGGGGCATGGGCGGCCCGGCCAGACTGGCCGGACTGGCCGGCTTTCCCCGCATGGCCCGCTGGCGCCGCGGCCTGCCTGGCCTGGCACCCGCCATCCCCAATCGACGGACGGGGCGCCTTGATCGAGTGATGCAGCACGGGAATTGGTTTGCCCAGCAGCCGCTGGATCTCGTGCAGGTCGTCGCGCTGCTCCTCGCTGCAAAATGAGATGGCCTGGCCGAGGGCGCCCGCCCGGCCCGTTCGGCCGATGCGGTGAACGTACGTTTCCGCCACGTTAGGCAGGTCGTAGTTGATCACGTGCGAGATGTCATCGACGTCCAGCCCGCGGGCGGCGATGTCGCTGGCGGCCAGCACGCGCGTCTTGCCTGCCTTGAAGTTCGCAAGCGCCCTCGTCCGGGCGTTCTGGGACTTGTTGGAGTGAATGGCCTCGGCGGCGATGTCGGCGTGCAGCAGCTTGCGGACGACCTTGTCGGCCCCGTGCTTGGTGCGGGTGAAAACCAGCGCCCGCGTGATCTGCCGGTCCTGGAGCAGGTGCGCAAGCAACAGCGCCTTGCTGTCCTGGTCGACGAAGTACAGGGCCTGCCTGACCGTGTCGGCCGCGGGGGACTCGGCAGCGACTTTCACGTGCACCGGGTCATGGAGGATCGTGTTGGCCAGCGAGCGGATTTCGCCCGGCATTGTGGCTGAGAACATCAGCGTCTGCCGGCGTGCGGGCACCTGCGCGATGACGCGGCGGATGTCGTGGATGAAGCCCATGTCCAGCATGCGGTCGGCCTCGTCCAGGACGAGGATTTCCACGCCGGCCAGGCTCAGCAGCCGCTGGTTAAGCAGGTCCAGCAGGCGCCCCGGCGTGGCCACCAGGATGTCCACCCCGCGATGCAGCGCCTGGGTCTGGGGTCCCTGCCTGACGCCGCCGAAGATGACCGTGTGCCGCAGGCCCGTGTGCTGGCCGTAAACGCGGAAGCTCTCGTCGATCTGTGCCGCCAGCTCGCGCGTGGGCGTGATGATAAGCGCGCGGATCGGCCTGGATGGGCCGCTGGTTGCGGATCGCCCGGATGATCCGGCGGCGTCGGCGTGCGCGGACGGCCTTAGAGTAGGCCCGTGCCCGGCCCCCGGCCGCCCGGACGGCATTGAAGCAGGCCCGTGCCCAGCCGCGCCGGCGGGCGGATGTTTGGGCGGCTTGGCGCCGCAGAGCCGCTGAAGGATCGGCAGGGCGAACGCGGCCGTCTTGCCGGTCCCCGTCTGGGCGCAGCCAATCAGGTCCCTGCCCTCCAACACGTGGGGAATGGCCTGTGTCTGAATGGCGGTGGGGATGACGTATCCCTCGGACTCAACGGCACGCAGGAGCGGCTCGATGAGCCGTAAGGTCTTAAATGGCATTGTGCGGCTTTAGCTCTCTTGTCAGTTTCCAAGTATCGGACGCGCGAACCGTCGCCGCGCGCAGCCCGGCAGTATAACAACAATTACGACAAGGCACAATGAGCTTCCGAATGGAATTCCCGGAGTGATTTGCATAGAAACAGGTATGTGTCGGGCCGAAGGGCGTGGTTGCGACAGCCCTGCGCGGCGCCCAGCACACCGGTGATCGTGACGTGACTTGGCCGAATATCTGGTAATTATGGGCCGGAAGCTACGATATCCCAATGCCGCCCCCAGTAGAACGTGAGAAGCCTATGCCTCACAATGTGGAGATAGTGGAAGCTTACCGAACCTACTCACCTCCGGCTTGGGTACGGTCTACTGTTGATAGGATTCTCAGCGGCGTTCCCGCAGGTTACCTCTCAGGACTAAGAACCGTTGTCCTGACCGATGCTGGCGGACTCAATTACGACCGAAGGCGAGCGAAGACTCGTTCCCGTAGAAAGAAACTTAAGATCAGCGAATCCAGGGGGTTATACCATAGGAAATGGAATGGCGAGCCTGCATGGATTGAACTGTTCGTGGATAACATTGTGCCTTGGTACGGCAGAATGACTTGGTTGCGATTCATACGCGATTTCGCAATAGGGGAAGTCCTGGCGCACGAGGTAGGGCATCACATCCATAGCACGAAGGCACCGGAGTTCAGGGAACGAGAAGATGTTGCGGACAAATGGAGTCGGAAGCTCTTGGTGCCATATCTCATGCGCCGGTACTGGTACTTCTTCCCTCTTGTCGTCGTGGTCTATCGCGCATGGAAACTGATAAGTGAAGTTCTCGGATTGAAGCGAACAAGGAACAATGCTAAGGGCAGTAGCTGAGTAGCGGCCTGGTGGCATGTCTCAGGATTCCCACGTTTCAGGGCGCCATGCTTCCGGCTTTGCGGAAGCATGTCTTCTTAACCTCGCGGGACACGTCGGCGTGCTTCCGCAAACACCATGCGGAAGCATGACACCACGAAACAGCAAGCATGCCACCGGCCCGGGATCGCCGCTCTGGCTGAACGGCTCTTGGCTGTTTCCTCGCCAGTCAGGAGATTGGCGTTCCCGGGGCCTCTGCCGGCACAAGGAGGAATGCCGCGTCGAGGCGCCTCAGGAGTTTGGGGGGCAGGCTGCGGGACCAGAAGGCCTCTGTGCCGGCCTTGCCGTGGGTGGTCAGGACGACGACGTCCGCGGCGCAGGCGCCGGCCGCCCTGGCGATTATGTCGGCTGGGTCGCCCATGACAACCTCGGCGGAGGCGGCGATGCCTTGTTCGCGCAAATGGGCCAGGTGGCCGGCAAGGTAGACCTCCGCCTGCTCCCGCCGAAGGCGGAGAATCTCATCCGTCGTGCCCGGAAGGTACATGCCAGTGGCGGGCTGGCCCATCGGCGCCGATGACGACGTGCTGACCACCGTAATCAGGTGCATGGCCGCCTGGCAGGCCGTCGCCAGGGCCGCGGCCGGGGCAAGGCCCCGCTCGTGCTCGGGCAAGGCGTCCAGGGCGACCAGCACCTTGCGGAACGGGAAGGCGATCTGGCGGCCCTCGGGCACCCTCAGCAGGAGGACGGAAACCTGCCCCTGGCCGGCAAGTTGCTGGCCCAGGTTGCCCACGAGCCTGTCCCGCAGCCGCACCGGGCCGTGGGCGCACATCACGACGAGGTCGGCGGCGAACTCCTCGGCGTGGAAGCCCAGGCCCTCGGCCGTGCTGCGGGTCGGAGTCAGATGGACGTGCCGCGCCACGTCCAGGCCCTTGGCCCTCATTCGGTCCGCGAGATTGCCCAGGTACAGCTCGGCCTCGCTGGCGCCTCGCAGATGCCGCTGATCGTGCACGCGGGACGGCGGCGCCTGCTCGATCACGTGAAGCAGGGTCACCTTTGCCGAGCCGCGTTCGGCGATTCCGGCGGCCACCCACGCGGCCTGTTCCGCCGCCGCCGAGCCGTCCAATGGCACAAGAAGATGCTTGAACACTCGCCTCACCTCCCGGTGAAAATCTGGAAAAGCAGATAGAAGTTCAACAGCACGATAAGTCCCGCCACGGCCGATGCCGCCACGGTGGTCCCCAGGCGGTTGACCAGGACGCCCATCAGGTCCTTTCGTCGCGTAAACATGACCAGCGGGATCAGCGCGAAGGGCAGGCCGAAGCTCAGCAGCACCTGGCTGAAGACAAGCGTCCTGGTCGCGTCGAGGCCCAGGATTATCACGGCCAGGGCGGGCGCCATGGTCACCAGCCGCCGCAGCCAGACGGGGATGTGGCGTTTGAGGAACCCCTGCATGACGATCTGCCCGGACATGGTTCCCACGGCCGACGAGGCCAGCCCCGAGGCCAGCAGGGATAGAGCGAACAGGAAGCTCGATGCCCTTCCCAGCACTGGTTCGAGGGTGAGGTATGCCTTTTCGATCGCGTTGACGTCCACCATGCCGCGGTCGTGGAACGTTCTGGCGGCCATGATCAGCATGGCGGCGTTGATGGCGCCCGCCACGCCCATCGCCAGCACCACGTCCAGGATTTCGTAGCGCAGCAGCCGCTTCAACTGCCCGCTGTCCCGCGTGACGACGCGGCCCTGCGTCAGTGCCGAGTGCAGGAATATGACGTGCGGCATGACCGTCGCCCCGAGGATGCCGACGGCCAGGTACGGGCCTTGGGGTCCGACGAAGCCTGGCCGAAACGTGCCGGCGGCGACCGCTGCCCAGTCCGGCCGGGCTATGACCAGTTCCACCAGGTAACAGGCCGCGATCACGCCGACCAGCACAGTGATGACGGCCTCCAGGGGCCGAAAGCCGTACCGCTCCAGGGCCAGTATGAGGAACGTGGCCACCCCCGTGAGAAGCCCCGCAACCCACAGGGGCATGCCGAACAGCAGGTAGAAGCCCAGGGCGCCGCCGAGGAACTCGGCCAGATCGGTGGCCATGGCCACCAGTTCCATCAGCACCCACATGGGCCAAACGCACCAACGCGGGAAGTTCTCGCGGCACAGTTCTGCCAGGTTTCGGCCGGTGGCTATGCCCAGCTTCGCCGAGAGGGTCTGCACGAGCATGGCCATGAGGTTGCTCGCCAGCACCACCCATACCAGGCCGTAGCCCAACTTGGCGCCGCTTTCGAGGTTTGTCGCGTAGTTGCCGGGGTCCACGTACGCCACGGAGGCGACGAAGGCCGGGCCAAGAAACGGAAGCAGGCGCGCCAGTCCCCTTCGCCGCGTTCTGCCGGAAAGGACATCCCCGGCGGCAACCGCGGTGCCCTTTTCTATGCCGTTCCGCGCCGCGGGCTCAGGCATGTTCAGTGTCGTCCTCGCGGCCCTGAACGTCAGGGCGGCTTAGCCGCTGTCAGGGCGGCCGGTTGGCCTTCTTTGGCCCGGTCTCGCCCGGCGCCACGATCGCCATCCACCCCGCGCCGGCCCTGACCGCGGGCCCAAATACGCGCTACATCATAACCGCCTTGCCGGACATGCTCTAGCGCCCGGTCACGGATGATTCTTCCGCTCGACCTCGAAATGCCCGAGCACCTCGTCAGGGTTGGACTTCGTCAGGTCCAGGTGGAGCGACCGCTTGATCTTCGCTCGCGCCGCCGGGCGGAGGGAATCCAGCAGGGTCGGGAAGACATTCTTGCCGGCCGCAAGCCAGCAGGATTCAAACTCGTCGCCCGTCAGCAGCCCGTTCAATTCATGCGCGACGCAGTGCACGGCGCGGCGCTGCTGCTCGGACTTCAGGTCGTGGCGGTCGCCGATGGACATGCCGGGATAATGGGCATCCCGCGGCCCGGTGATGCGCGGCCGCCGCCCGGCGCCGTTGGCGGGCTGCCGCGACGGGGCGTCTGACGCCGCGGGTTGGCCTGCCCTTTCCAACAGTTCCAGGTGCGCCCGGCTGTCGCCCTCGCCCCTGAGCAACTCGAACGCCTTGAAGCGTCCGAGGTCCGCAATGGCAACCAGTGTTCTCTTCATTTGGAACTCCTTCACAACGTGCCCGGCAGCACCGTGGCGAGGCGCTTCACGCGGGCAAGTTCTTGGCTGCGAGTCATGGTCGCTGTCTTCTCCGCGGGCCACTCCCCCCGCCAGGCAATTCTAGGCGCCCAAGGCGGCAAAAGCGGCCCGGACAGCGGCCCACAAGAGCCCTGGCCGAGACGCCGCCGGCTGGGCTTGTCCAACGGATCGTGGACATCCCCACATGGGGTCCTGCACCACCTGCCCCCCGCCTGGCGGGATCTCAGGTCGCGGAAAGGCCGCGGGAAGGTTTGCATCCGGCGGAAAAATCGGCTATGAAAACCTGCTATCTACTGCCCGGCTCTCGAAAATGGCTACAGGCACCGCCAAACAGCGGCCCAGCCAGTCCCCATTTTCGGACTTGCCGGAAGAGTCGATGGGTTGATTGAATTGAAAGGAGCCACCCGTGGGCATCAAGCTTCGAGACAAGTGCGCGTATTGCCTGATCGTGCCGACCAGCATGGGCGTTCGGCTCACTCCCGCCAACGGCCAGCCGATGCATTGCAGCGACACTTTCACCATGCAGGCCACCAGCGCCGAGAGCAACGTCGCCAGCGTCTCGTCGTACCTCGGGCTGAAGGTCAAGGTGCTGACGACCTTCGTCAAGGACAGCCCAATCGCGCGGTTCATAAGGGACGACCTGGCCGGGCGGCACATGGACTACGAGGGCAAGCAAGTCCCGCAGGGCGGGCCTTGGGGCTATCGCCACCAGTTCAACCTGGCCGACAGCGGCTCCGGCTCGCGCGGGCCACGCGTGCACAACGACCGCGCCGGCGAGGTCGGCCGGACGCTGAACGCCAAGGACTTCGACCTCGACCGGATCTTCGGCGCCGACGGCGCGCAGGTGCTGCACATGTCCGGCCTGATCGCCGCACTGTCGCCCGAGACCGGCACGTTCTGCCTCGAGCTTGCCCGCGCGGCCAGGAAGCACGACACGCGGGTGTCCTTCGACCTCAACCACCGCGCGTCGTTCTGGAAGGGCCGGGAGAAAGAGCTGCACGGCCTGTTCGCGGAGATCGCGGGGCTTTCGGACATCCTGGTCGGCAACGAGGAGGACTTCCAGCTATGCCTTGGCATCGAGGGCCCCGATGCCGGCGGCAAGAGCCTTGCGGCCAAGATCGAGAGCTTCAAGGCGATGATCGGCCGAGCCAGAAAAAAGTTCCCCGACACCGAAGTCTTCGCCACCACGCTGCGCGAGGTCGTCAGCACCGAGCGGCACATGTGGGGCGCGATAATGTCCGAGGGCGGCAACTGGCACGTCGTCGAGCCGCGGGAGATAACCGTCCTGGACCGAATCGGCGGCGGCGACGGCTTCGTCGGCGGCATGATCTACGCCATTCTCAGGGGCTGGCCGGCTGAGAAGTGGATCCAGTTCGGCTGGGCCGCCGGCGCGCTGGCAACGACCATGTTCACCGACTACGCCCAGCCCGCCGACGAAGAGCAGGTCTGGAGCGTCTGGCAGGGCAACGCCCGCGTGAAACGGTGAAAACAACGGTTGCCGGTAGCCCGTAGCCGGTGAAGAGGCAGAGCCGGTGGCGGGAATCAGGAACCGGGAACCCGGAACCAGTAAAGGGGACTGGCTCCGCCGTGCTGTTCGGCGGTGCCTGTCCCCGCTGTTGCTCGGGCGCCAACCCGTCCATGCCGTCCATCAAGACGGCCGCCGCAAGCTCCCAGGACCCGCCCCCCCGCTACCGGCGCGGCTTCAGCGACATCGTCTCGACGAACCGGAGAAACCCTCTGTCGGCTTCGGACGCCGGCAAGGCCGCCGTGCTGACGAGGTGGAGCTTCTCGATTGCGTCGGTGGTCAGGTTGATCTCCGCCCGCCCCGAAAGATCGAAGTACTTGTCCTTCATCGGGTAATTCGGGTCGGGTGAAACCGGGAAACGCTTGCCCCTTATGGCAACCGTCGCGATCGATCCGCCCGCCCAGGCCAGAACCGATTCCAGGGTGCACGTCGTTTCCTCTCGCGCATAGCCGCACTGGGTGAGCATCGCGTACCCGTACCAGTGGTACGGCAATACGCGCTGCCGGCGAACCTGCCAAGACCCGCCCGCCCTGACGCCATGCGGCGGAATGTAAGCCAGGCAATCGGCCAACGACTGGATTACGCCGACCGACTCCGCCCCGAGCGCCACATTGGCGTCGATCGCCGGTGATTCCCCCTTGGCCGCCTCCTCCGCCAGCCTTCGCTTGACGGGCTTCCACGCCTCGCCCTCGACGTCGAAAGATTCCACCAGCCCGTTAGGATCGACCACGGCCAGGAATTTCCCGTCGCGCATCTTGGCCTCGAATTCCTTTTGATCCGAAATCAGCCGGGCATTCGAGCCGGTTGGATCCTGCCCGCGCCGAAACTCCCAGCTTTCGGCCTCCTTCTTCTCGCCCTCGTGCGTGTACCACCCACCGTTAAGGAAACGCTGCACTTCCATCGTCACGCGACGCCCGGCCGGGCCCGACGCCGACGCCACGCTGACATTTACATCCGCTTCGGCCAGCTCCACCGACTCGCTCGGCTTGTCGATGCGCTTGATGACCAGGTGCGGCTGCGTGGCCGTCTCCGGCCAGACCATGTGGCGCTCCCGCTCGACGTCCGTGCGGCC
>Ga0315282_10013050_pt1 | contig 12595 bp, 11 predicted proteins | sample YL17G07_20_MG_FD_203693 | JGI IMG/M metagenome (GOLD analysis project Ga0315282, IMG submission 203693) | Sediment microbial communities from Yellowstone Lake, YNP, Wyoming, USA - YL17G07_20 | ecosystem: Environmental > Aquatic > Freshwater > Lake > Sediment | place: USA: Wyoming | collected... | reverse complement strand
ATCCACTGATGTTGGCATTGCGGGCGGAAGCCGCATTCAGCCCCATGACCCCGGCTGCCCAGTTTAGTACAAAAGGAGTTCCAATTCCTCCGTGAAAGCAACCATCCCGATAGAAATCGCACGAGGCATCGTAGGGAAAAATGGCTTTCAGATGGGGCGGCTGCTGCTGAGCAGCGAAGAGCTGGGAGCGTGCGAAATAGGAAATCCCACTCATCCCGATGTTGCCGGTGCACCAGGACTGTTCGGCCACCCATTCGATAATGTCATATGCATCCTGGTGCTCCTGCGGCCCGAACAGGTCATAGATACCCTCGGAGTCGTTGCTTCCTCGGACATCCACAATTACATGGACGTAGCCGCGTGGCACCCAGAACTCAGAGATGCCTGAGGCGTTATAGACGACCGGCACGACGGTTCGTTGGAGCTGCCGGGTGTAGGGCGAGGTTGAGACAAGGGCCGGGAACTTTCCTGCGCCGTATGGCCGGAGGATATCGGCAACAAGCTTGGTCCCATCTCGCATGGGGATACGCACGTCATAGTCGGCAAAAGTCGAGTAGCGGGGTTCGGATCTTTCTGGGGTTTTCGGCGGTTCATCAAAAGGGTATTGAGGCCACACAAGCGGGTCGATCGATCGTACTCTGTTGGGGTCCACGTCCATGGTAAAAGATTCTCCTTCTTTTTTAGAATTTTGGTATTCTTAGCATGGGCATTCTATATTGTCAATAGTAGTTACTTTCCCAGGTTGCATCTGCACCTAAATACTTGACAAAAAAGAATTTATTTATTATATGAAATCAGGAAATCAGTTGGTAGTAAAATAGATTGGATCTTATTTGCTAAGAAGGCAAGTAAACAAATACGACGCTGATGAATCTTGTTGCCAAAAGGAGTCTAGGCATGAGTGAAATTTCCTATCGCATCCTGGAAGTGAACCTCTCCACCCGGCAGACGCGGGTGGGTGAATATGACGAAAAAATCTTGCGCAAATATTTTGGCGGAAGCGGCCTGGCCTGCTCGATTCTCTTGGACCGATTTGACCCGGCCGTCGATCCCTTCCATCCGGAGAGCCCGCTGATCTTCATGACCGGTCTCTTCACCGGAGTGCCTGTTCCCTGCGGGTGCCGGATTTCCATCTGCGGCAAATCCCCGCTGGGGCATTGGGGAGAAGCCAATGCCGGCGGGTACTGGGGACCGGAGTTGAAGTTCACCGGTTTCGACGGGCTAGTAGTCACTGGCAGGGCTGCGGAACCTTCATACCTCTGGGTTACCTCAGAGGGGGCAGAGGTGCGCAGCGCCGCATCCCTGTGGGGGAAAGGGACTTTTGAGACCACAGAAAAATTGCTGGGGCAAACGGATCTCAAGGCTCGCGTCGCGGCCATCGGCCCGGCCGGAGAAACCCGGAGCTTCATGGCCGGGGTGATTACCGGAGGGGCGGAAGCGCGCGTCATGGCCCGTACAGGGCTGGGCGCCGTCATGGGAGCAAAAAATCTCAAAGCGATAGTTGTCAGAGGAGAAAAAAAACCGGCTGTCCAGGATTCCAAAATCCTTCAGGAAGCCACCCGTGCCTTCCTGCCCAATCTGAAATTCGTGGAGGGCTTGAGCAAGTTCGGAACGGCCGCCCTCATCGAATCCAAGGAGGCCGTCGGCGCCTTGCCCATCAAGAATTATCTCCTCTCCCACTGGGACGGCGCCAAAAAGATTTCCGGGCCCACGATGGTCGCCGGCTATTTGCAGAAGCATTACGGTTGTTTCTCCTGCCCCATCCGCTGCGGCAAAGATGTGAAAATGGATGAGGGTCCATATGCTGGAACCGAAGGCCATGGTCCCGAGTATGAAACCCTGAGCAGCCTGGGGTCCCTGCTCTTGAACGATGACCTGAAATCCATCATCCACCTGAATTATCTCTGCAATGACCTTGGACTGGACACCATGTCTACGGGTATTGCCGTAGCATTCGCCATCGAATCTTTCACCCGCGGCTTCCTCAAGGAGGCGGATGGGCTGGATTTAAAATGGGGGGATCCGCAGGCCATCGCTTCTTTGATCGAGAAGATTGCCAAGCGAAAGGGGATCGGAGCCCTCTTCGCGGACGGCGTGGAGAAAGCGGCGAAAGTGCTAGGTCGGGAGACGGAAAGCTTTGCGCTGCACTCCAAAGGTTTGGAAGTTTCCCAGTCCAATCCCACCCCCACGGTGAGCTTAGCCTTGAGCTGGGCCACATCGAACCGCGGGGCCTGCCACCTCGAAGGGTTCTCCCATCAGGTAGAAGGAGGCGTCCCTTATCCCGAAGCGGGCTACACGTCCGCGATACCCGGAACTTCCGCGGAGGGCAGGGGTAAGATGACCGCCCTGATGCAGAACTACATGGCCGTCTTCAACGCCCTGGGGCTTTGCAAATTCTTGTTCTTCGCCCGCATCTCTCACGCCACGCTCGGCCAGTGGATCAAGGGGCTGACCGGATGGGGCCTGACCAGTGAAGACCTGATGGAGGTAGGGGATCGTCTTTACAATTTGAAGCGCGCGTACAATGTTTTAATGGGTGTCTCCAGCGATCGGGACACGATGCCGCGGAGAATTTTGGAGATCCTTCAGCCGGGAAAGCCGGTCCGCGAAGGGGAGAAGCTTTTCCTGGACATGCGCCGGGAGTATTACGAATTCCGTGGCTGGGATGAAAAAGGAATTCCCGAGCGGGAAAAGCTCCTTTCATTAGGGTTGGAAGAAGCCGCCGAGAAAATCAAGAAGAAGTAAAAGCCATTTTTCACCGCAGAGCACGCAGAGGGCGCAGAGGAAAAAAGGAACCTGCAACTCGAAACCCGTAACCCGAAACTCTGTTTTCTAAGGGTCTTTGCATTGAACGTTTTTTAACTTTAGGCACTCTAGGCACTTCAAACTTTAGGCACTTATCTTGGTTATTCACGTCAAAACCGTCGGCACGTTGAAGAGCCTGCAAGAGGGGACGAAGCTGGAAGCACTCGAAGTCCCTGAAAAAGCCTCAGTCTCCCAGGTCCTCGAGCGCCTGAAAATCCGGGAATGGGAAATCGGTTTTGTCCTCGTCAATGGCGAACGGGTCACAAGGGAATCCATCCTTAAGGAAAATGACAGCCTCACCCTGGTCGCTCCGCTGGCGGGCGGGCAGCCGAAAGAATAATACCCAGGTTCCACTTTCCAGCCAAATTTTTCCGCTTGATGTTTGAATGAAATTTATGATATTTTGCTCCCCAAAGAAATGATTTGCCAGATCAGATAAAGCCTTCTCCAACCCCATTCTCGGAGGAGCTATCCATGCTGAAATCTTAAACCCCGCTTTTGAAACTGAGGCGGGGTTTTTGCTTCCAGCGTTAGCGTGATCATTTCTCAGTGTGCTCTGGGGTTTGATTTCCTCGAGGAGGGAAACTATGAATATCGCCAAGCTCGCTGAAGAGAGGATGAAGGATCAGGGTGAGCAAGTGGCCCTCATCTTTGAGGGCCGGGAAATCACCCATGCGGAGATGAATCGAGCGGCCAGAAAACTGGGCAATGCGCTCAGGAATCTTGGGGTAAAGCGGGGAGACAGGGTCATTCTGCAGATGCCCAATTGTCCGGAAGTCCTCCAGGGCTTTCAGGCCGTGTGGAAGATCGGGGCCGTGGTTGTCCCGATAAACTTCCTGGTCGGAGAAGAGGAAACCGCCTATATCTACGAGGATTCGGGGGCGAAAGTGGTGATCAGCAGCCAGGCCTTTCTTTCCAAAATACGGTCTGCCCGGTCAAAGGTGACGAGCCTGGAAACCGTTATTCTCATAGACCGGGAGGTCCCCGAAGGGGCCCTCTCCTACTGGCCGCTGGTTGAAAAGAGTTCCGAGGCGCTGGACGTTTTGGAGACAGAGGACGATGAACTGGCGGCGCTGATTTATACGGCCGGTACCACAGGCAGGCCCAAGGGCGTCACGCACTCGCATTACAGCCTCTATGCCAACGCCCGAATGCAGTACGAATCTGTTTACCTGCCGGACGGAATGACCGGTATCAGCGTCCTTCCCCTATGCCATTCCTATGGCATCGCGAGCATGAATAACGGCCTTTTCAGGCGCGGCAGAACCGTGCTCCTCAATTCCTTCAATGTTGAGACCATCTTTGCTTCCATCGAAAAATACCGGGCTGAAATTATGGCGGGGGTGCCCACCATGTATGTATTCATGCTCTTATATCCCGAACCCAGGAAGTTCGATCTGAGTTCGATGAAATACTGGATATCCGGATCGGCCCCGCTCGCCCTCGAGACCTGGAACCGGTTCAAGCAGGTTTTCGGCCATGAGATCATCGAAGGCTGGGGTTTGACGGAGGCGGGCGCCAACAACTCCGTCAACCCCCTTGAAGGTTTTAAAAAGGTCGGCTCCATCGGCCTGCCCATGAAGGGCACCGAGATGCGGATCGTTGACGATGACGGGAACATGCTTCCCCCGGGACAGCAGGGAGAAATCGTTATCCGAGGACCCATGCTCATGAAGGGATACTGGAATAAGCCCGGGGAAACGGCGGAGATCCTCAAGGGCGGCTGGCTCCACACGGGCGATGTCGGTTATGTGGATGAAGATGGGTACTTCTGGATCACGGACCGGAAGAAGGATTTGATCATCAAGGCGGGCGAAAATATTTCGCCGCGGGTCATAGAAGAGGTCCTTTTCAAACATCCTAAGATATCAGAGGCAGCCGTGATCGGGATCAAGGATGCAATCTACGGGGAAAATATCAAGGCTTTTGTGGTATTGAAACCCGGGCAGGCCGCCACTGAATCTGAGGTCATCGAATATTGCCAAACGAAACTAACGAACTTCCTGGTGCCCAAAGAGGTCGCCTTCATGAAAGCCCTGCCCAAAAGCCTGGTGGGCAAGGTGTTGAAAAAAGATTTGAGAAAGTTACAATAAATTAGATTAGTTTTCATCCGGAAACCCGGTTTTCTCCTCCCCCTCGATGGGGGAGGGCAAGGGTGGGGGTGGTAATGGTTCGGAATATGAAGACCTTCCATTTTGATCCCCCTCACCCCAACCCTCTCCCGCCAGGGGAGAGGGGCTTTCCGGATGGCCACTAGATTAGCTGAAATTGTTCAATGCTAATTGCAGGGGGGCGGATGTCCTTTTCTCGGAGAGAATTTTTGAAGGTTTCGGGTGGAGTGCTTGCCGGTGTTTTGACGGGGTGTGCAACAAGCGGTCAAGTCCATGAAAAAACCTTGACCACGCCCAAAGCTCCGACAGGGCCGGCTGACCTTCTCCTCCGCAACGGGAACATCCTGACGGTCGATCCCCATGACCGCCTGGCTCAGGCGATCTCCATTTCCAGAGGGATCATTCAGAAAGTGGGAACGGAGGCGGAGGTTTTTCCCTTCATTGGGCCAGCAACTCGGGTAATCGATTTACGGGGAAGCACGGTTACTCCCGGTATCATCGACGCCCACAACCACATGCTGTACTTCGGCGAGCAGTTGAAGTATCGGCTGGATATTCGGCCTCCCAAAGTCCAGAATAAACTGGACCTGTTAAAGGTTGTGAGAGAGGCAACGAAGACCATGCCGGAGGGAGATTGGATTTACGGCTGCCAGGGTTTTCCCCTGCATATTAAAGAAAGCCCCACCCGGTGGGAATTGGATGAAATAAGCCCCAGACATCCCGTATTCCTTCCTCATTTGGGCGGACAGTATGGGGTGGCCAACAGCCTGGCGCTCAAACTGGGAAATGTGAACCGATTCACTCCCCATCCATATGGAGGAAAGATTGAGAAGGATGAAAAGACCGGAGAACCAACCGGGCGTCTGATCCAATACCCGGCAATGAATCTTGTCCGCAGAGTGATTCCGAAACTCTCGACCGCTGAATATGAAGAGGCCGTAAAATACGCCGCTGCACTCTTCTTGCCCCATGGGATAACGAGCGTCCAGGATGTGATTGTCATGTGGCGGCAGCATACAGAAATCTATGAGCAAATGGCCGCGAAGCAAACCCTGCCGGTTCGTCTCTACATCCTCGAATACATTGATTCACTCGATAAGGCCCGGCGAATGGTGGCCTTCCACCACCATTTTCACAGCCCCATGTGTACCTTTGGGGGTTGGAAGCTGGCGATTGATGGGGGTCCGGCCGCAGGGACGGCCTTGTTGTATGACAAGACTCAGCCAGGAAGTAGACTTTCCTTCCCACTGCATAAGCCAAATGAACTCAATGAGATCGTACAGATCCTTCATGAATCCGGGTTTCAGATCTCCATTCATGTGAATGGAGATGAAGGAATGGATATCTGCCTGGATGCTTTCGAGAACGCTCTTTCCGGCACCTCCCCATCCAAAGCTCGACACAGACTTGAGCACGCCAATTTCCCAAGTCAAAGAAACATGGATCGGATGCAAAAACTGGGGATCGTGGCCAGTGTCCAGCCCTCGTGGGTCCACCTTTGGGGAGATGGCTTTCGGATGAATCTGGGAGAGGAGATTGCCAACCGGACCATTCCCGTAAAATCTTTCCTGGAGAGGGGCATTCCTGTTGCTTTCAGTTCGGATGTTCCGGCCACGCAGGTATTCGAGCCTTTCTGGGGTTTCATCGGGGCTGTGACCCGGCAGACCCGGAGCGGGCGTCTTCTCGTTCCTTCCGAGGCCATCAATATGAAAGAAGCCCTGAGGGCTTACACTCATACGGCGGCCTATGCGGCCTTTGAAGAAAAAGAGAAGGGTTCGATTGAGGAAGGGAAAATGGCAGATTTGGCAGTATGGGAGCAGAATCTTCATACCGTTCGCCCAGAACAGGAGGCAATAAAGGCCCTCAAGGTTCTCATGACGATCCTTAACGGGAAGATCGTCTATCAAGATGAAAAGGCCAAATTCATTTCGACCAACCGTTCACAAGTCGACACGGACCAGGCTGAGGGGTAGTTTAACGCTCTTCTTTCACAAGACCTTAGGAGGAAAAATGGGAACGCGAGTCAAATTAAGCGAGATTGTAGGGGAGATGGAGCTTCAGCATGACCAGGGTTCGTTATACCTGAACAAAAAGACCGGGGAAGTGGTTTTGTTAATAGACGAAGAAATGCTCACCGAGGAAGAGGGGGAATCTTCGGAGGAGTTACCCGAATGGCCGCGGGAAGCCAAGAAGGTTGCGAAGGATATTCTTGAGAACAGCGAAAATTACGAAGAGCTGCCCTCAAAGGAGGAAATCAATGAATACCGAATAATGGAGGATTTTTGTCACTCCGTGGAAGATCGGGGAGTTTCTGAAAAATTATCCGCGGCCATAAAGGGGCGGGGAGCTTTCAGTCGGTTCAAGGAAAACATCGTTAGAATGGGCATCGAGGCTAGGTGGTATAAATACAAAAAGGAAGCATTCAAAAAAATTGCCATAGAGTGGTGTCAAGATCGGAATATCGATTACCTCGATGAGTGAACCAATTCGGTAGGCGCCGGCACACCAAACTTTAAGAGGAGAGTGGATCCTATGGTTGATCTTCAAGGGAAAATCGCTTTGGTCACGGGCGCCAGCCGGGGCATCGGACGTGCAATCGCCATCGCGCTGGCCCGGTGCGGGGCGGATGTCGCCGTGAATTACAGAACCCAGAAAGGGGAAGCCCAGGTCACTCTGCAACAGATAACTTCCCTGGGACGCCGGGCAATGGAAGTCCAAGCCGATGTATCCCGTTCGCCTGAAGTGGCCAACATGATCGCTGGCATAGAAAAAGGCCTAGGGCCGGTTGATATTCTGGTGAACAACGCCGGCATCGCCCTTCACCAGAACATAGAAGAAACCAGGGAAGCGGATTGGGATGAGGTATTGACGGTGAACCTGAAATCCGTCTTCCTGGTTACTCAGGCGGTACTGCCCGGCATGCGCCAGCGGCGCTGGGGCCGGATCATCAATATATCTTCCGGGGCGGCCCAGACGGGTGGGGTAGTGGGGTTGCATTACACGGCTTCCAAGGCGGGGATGGAAGGTCTTACACGGGCGTATGCTTTGCGGCTGGTGAAAGAAGGAATCACCGCGAACGTGGTGGCGCCGGTTCTGATCGAAACCGACATGATGCCGGATACCGAAGGCCGCCGTAAACTGATCCCCCTCGGACGCCTGGGCCAGCCCGATGAAGTGGCCGAAGCCGTAATCTTCCTTGTAGGAAATGGGTACATGACCGGGCAAACCATCCATCTCAGCGGCGGTTTGTACTTTGGGTAGTTGACTTTACGGGCTGAAATTCGCTACTATGATGCGCTGCCTTTTTGGGGCAAGAAAAATTTTATCATATCAGGAGAAGCACCAAGTACCCAATAACAAATAACCCCCAATGATCAAATCCCACATCGAAGACAAAAATCGTCTTGGTCATTGGATATTGGGATTTATTTGGGCTTTGGGATTTGTCATTTGGCATTTATGATTCCAAACCCTGTTTGGTTCCGGCTATGCCGGCCTAGGTTATAGAAGAGATAATGAGTTTGACCATCTTCCAGGTCGATGCCTTCACCGCAAAGCCTTTTGCCGGGAACCCGGCGGCGGTCTGTGTCCTTTCTCAACCGGCAGAGGAATCCTGGATGCAGAATGTGGCCCGGGAGATGAATCTATCGGAGACCGCTTTTCTTTTCCGGGAAGGGGACGGCTTCCGCCTGCGCTGGTTTACGCCAGCCGTGGAAGTGGATCTCTGCGGACATGCCACCCTAGCCAGCGCCCACATCCTGTGGGAAATGGGCTATGCCCAGCCGAATGAAAAGGTGAGCTTTTATACCCGGAGCGGAATTCTGACTGCGGAACGCCAGGGGGATTGGGTTGAGATGGATTTTCCGGGCAAGCCGGAAGAACCGGCTCCGGAACCCGCCGGGCTGGCCCAAGCGTTGGGGGTGAAGATTCAATACCTGGGCAGAAATCAGTTTGATTATCTGGTAGAGGTCGATTCTGAAGAAATCGTTGGCAACCTGAAGCCCGACTTCACGCTGCTGGGGAGATTACCGGTCCGGGGTGTCATCGTGACCAGCCTTTCTTCTTCCCGGGAGCATGATTTTGTCTCCCGGTTCTTTGCGCCCCGGGTCGGCGTCAACGAAGATCCCGTCACCGGTTCCGCGCATTGTTGCCTGGGTCCGTTCTGGGGGAACCGCCTCCACAAAAATGAATTCGTCGCCTACCAGGCTTCCCCCCGCGGGGGAGTCATTCGCGTCCGCGTAACGGGCCCGCGCGTGGTTCTCGGGGGGCAGGCCGTAACGGTTCTGCGGGGAGAACTTCTGTTTTGAAGTAGAATACAGGGATAACCCGCAACTTTAGCATGAATGATTTGCGGGACCAAGAGCCACTCGTGGCCGAAAGGGGGTTTTGAGCCATGAAACTGGATGAGATAAAGGCCATTTCAGTGCTGGGAGCTGGAATCATGGGGCATGGGATTGCGCAGAGTTTTCTCATGGGCGGATATCCGGTCACGCTGTATGACATCAAGGAATCGATTCTGGGAACGGCGAAAGCTCATATCGAATATAATTTAGAGCTTTTTGGCCAGGCCGGGCTTATCCAAAGCGCCGAGAGCAAGCGGGCTCTGGGCAGGCTGGTCACCACGACCGAGCTAAAGCGTGCCGTGCAGAAGAACGATTTCATCGTGGAGGCAGCCCCGGAAAATTTGGAGCTCAAGCAAGCCCTTTTCCAGGAAGTGGAATCTTTCTGCCCGGCCGGGGCGATTATCGCCAGCAATACCTCTTCGCTGACCCTAAAGGATATCGGCGCCAGGGTGAATAAGAAAGAGAGGCTGGTGATCACCCATTGGTTTAATCCCCCCCATATCGTTCCCACGGTTGAAGTGGTGAAGGGGGATCAGACCAGCGACGAGACCCTGGAGGTCGCCTATCGGCTCTTGAGCAAGATCCGGAAGACTCCCGTGAAGCTGAATTTCGAGCTACCGGGGTTCCTGATCAACCGCATTCAAATTGCGATGGTCCGGGAAGTTTTTGATCTCTATGAAAAAGGCGTCGCCAGCGCTGCCGACATCGACAAGGCCGTAAAAGGGAGCTTTGGTTTTCGCCTGGCGAGCATCGGTCCTCTGTTGACCGCCGATCTCGGGGGATTGGACCTTTGGCTCAGGGTCTCTGAAAATCTACTCCCGAAGATTCAGAGCTCCGTCGAGCCTCCCCAGGCGTTGCAGCGCCTGGTTTCCCAAGGACATACCGGGATTAAAAGTGGGAAGGGATTTTATGATTATGCCGCGGATTTTTCAAAAAAAGAGCTTGACGGGGTAGTTAAGAATCGCGATCGGGAATTTTTGCAGCGACTCAAGACCCTATATTGGGACAAGCCGAGTAAGGAATAGGATATTTTTTGATGATCGATGAAGGTGAGGGAAACGGATGAAGCGCCAAGAGTTTGAGTTGACCGCCCATTGCGGTTTGTATTGTGGGGATTGTATCCGGTATAACGGCAAAGCCGTGGATCTCGCAGGAGAGCTATGGCACGAATTGCAGAAGGCCCAATTCGATAAATATGCCGCAGCCAAACGTAAAGTGGTAAAGGAGCTTGAGTACTATGACCAGTGTTGTGCCGTTCTGGAAGCCATCGCCAAGCTGAAATGTATTTCTCCCTGCCGGTTGGGCGGGGACGGATGTCTGTCACCTTGTGAGATCAAGAAATGTGTGAAATCCAAAGGTATGCAAGGTTGTTGGCAATGCCATCAAATGGAAAGATGTGCCAAGTTTGAATTTCTCAAAACCTTTCACGGAGACAACCCTCGCGAAAACCTGAGGAAAGTTCAAAAATACGGTTTGGACGGGTGGGCCAAGCACCGCGGGAAATTCTATCCGTGGTTAAAATAGAATAATAACCGCCTCACCTTGAGGACATCGGGAACTTGTGGATAGGCGAAAAGGAAAGCGCCAGATGACCCGGATGACTCAAAAATCCGACCTGGATGGTTTGAGCCTACTGGGCCAAGGGGCAAAGCCTGCAAAGAAGCTGGAGACCTTTCCCAGCCACCATGCGGAGCGGGATTACGTCATAACCCTGCGCACCGAGGAGTTTACCTGCGTTTGCCCGGCGACGGGCCAACCGGATTTCGCCAGGCTGACCATCCAATACATTCCGGACAAGAAAATCGTGGAGTCCAAATCGCTCAAATTTTACCTGCAATCCTTCCGCAACGAAGGGGCCTTCCACGAACACGTAACCAACGTGATTCTGGATGATCTGGTGGCGGTACTGGAACCCCGCTGGTGTAAAGTGACGGCTGATTTTGCGGTTCGCGGGGGGATGGCGATCACCGTTGAGGCGGAAGCGAAAAAGTAACCCGGGGTATAGCCCCACCTAGACACTGGTTCTCGAGGGGGATTTTGGAACCAGCGAATCCCGGCAGAAAATGTCTTGTCCCCCGCGGCCTATCTGTACTACTAACGTCCAAATTCTCTAAATTTTGTAAAGATTTTCTGTAAACTTTAGGCACTCAAGGCACTTTAGGCATTTTAGGCACTCTCTTTGGTTGCGGCTATGCCGCGCTATGCGACACCATGGGGGATAAAAGGATATGCCCAGCCAGCGCTGGCTGCCGGCCATTACCGCAGTTTTCGTCACCAGCCTGATTGTCTCCAACATCATCGCGGTCAAATTGATTTCTGTGGGGCCTCTCTTTTTACCCGCCGGGATTCTCATCTTTCCGATTTCGTACATCTTCGGCGATGTCCTGACGGAAGTGTATGGCTACGCCCGCGCGCGGCGGGTAATCTGGATCGGCTTTTTCTGTAATCTACTTGCCGTCGTGGTTATCTGGCTTTCCATTCAAATCCCTCCGGCCCCATTCTGGTCCGTGGGTTCATTGGGGTCCTCCCAGTCTTCGCAACAAGCCTACCGCGCCATTCTCGGATTTACCCCCAGGCTGTTAGCCGCGTCTTTCGTCGCGTATTTGTTCGGAGAGTTCCTCAACTCATTCGTCCTGGCCCAGATGAAGATTGCGACTCAAGGCCGGCATTTGTGGCTGCGCACCAACAGTTCAACCCTGGTCGGCCAGCTGGCCGACTCCGGAATTTTTATTTTCCTGGCATTTTACGGCACAATCCCTTCCGCCGCGCTGGGCCCGATGATCGTTACCCAGTGGCTGATGAAGTCGGCTTATGAGGCGGTGATCACACCGTTTACCTATATCGTGGTGAATTATCTCAAACGGGTGGAGAGGGAAGACTATTATGATCGGGGAACGAATTTCAACCCGGTGAGGTGGAAGAATTGACCCATTCGGCGGCGCTAAGCCCCGCCTTTTAAGGCGGGGTAAACAAACGCCGCTCAGGGTCAACCTTGAGCAAGCCCAGGCCTTCAGGCCGGGGAGTCGAAAGGTTGACTCTTTTGCAGGAAAACCAGGGAATTTATTCACCGCAGAGATCGCAGAGTCCGCAGAGATGACATTCAGACCGAAATGCAAAATACAAAGATGAAAGCAGAAGAAATAAAAGAAATACTTAATAAGGTACGAGAAAATCTCGCTGAAAAATTCCGCGATAATCTTAAATGCCTGATCCTCTATGGTTCATGGGCAAAAGGGACTACCAGGGAAAATTCAGACATTGACCTCCTGGCGATCTTTGACAGATTAGAACCAGAAGTAAGAAAGGCAATTCATAAAATGGTGTGGGATGCTGACC
>Ga0315282_10013049_pt1 | contig 12596 bp, 8 predicted proteins | sample YL17G07_20_MG_FD_203693 | JGI IMG/M metagenome (GOLD analysis project Ga0315282, IMG submission 203693) | Sediment microbial communities from Yellowstone Lake, YNP, Wyoming, USA - YL17G07_20 | ecosystem: Environmental > Aquatic > Freshwater > Lake > Sediment | place: USA: Wyoming | collected... | reverse complement strand
TGATGGCGATGACTTGGCAGCCATTCCGTTTCCTCAACTCGATAAACCGACGCAGGACAAAATCACCGGTGAGGTTCGGCAGCGCCAAAGGAATGCCCGTCGCCTGCGTGCCGAAGCTGAAGTCGAATGGCAGGCGGCCAAGCGGTGGTTTGAAGAGCAACTTCTCGGACCGGTCCAGCCATGACCCTGCACCAATCAGAAATACATCGAGAAGACGGTATGATCGTAGGGGCGCAAGGCCTTGCGCCCCCGGCCAAGGACACGACGCAGGACAACAAGGGCGCACGCCGTGCGCCCCTACAATACGACCGTCGGCGCGTTCGCGGACCGGACCGTGATCCGCCCCTTCTCCCGCGTGCGGATATGGATCGTGTGCGGTTCGTTCGGTAACAGGTCCACGAAGTTGTCGGAGTAGCGCGCCACCGGGTCGGCGACGGTGACACCAACGAAGTGGACGTAACCCGGCGACGAAAGTGTCACTCGCACCTGCTCGGCGTCCACGCGTTCCGCTCTTGCCGTCAGCTGCGCCTTCGGTAGCTTCCAGTCGCGCCGCTGACCTTCATGGTATGTCCGGTCGCTCACTATCTCGCCAGCGCGCAACTCGGCATGGAGGAACTCCCGGTCGCGTGACTCGATCCGGAGGTCCGGCGGCAGGTCGTCAACGAGCTTCGTCGCGCCGTCGGGCCGAAGCCGTCCCCTGAAGTTCCGCTCGCCGAGCAGTTTCCCGGCATGATCGAACCGGCGGAAGCGCACTTCGCACGGTTGCTCCGCCAGCAGATCGCTCACGCCCCAGTAGCTCAAGCTCCCGTCTCCCGCGTAGAACAGGCCGATCACCGGCGCGTGCGCCCGTTTGACCCAGTAGTACGCCGCTTTCGGTCGCCCGAAGAAGTCCACGAGGCTGAAGGTGACCGCCGGCCACGGCTCGTCGTACTGCCAGATGAGCGAGCCGCTCGTCCGGAACATCCGTCGCCGGTAGACCTCGACCGCGTAGCGCATGAGCGTCGCCTGTGCTTCCTGCGTGAGCATGATGAACTCCTCGAGACTCGTCGGGTCGCCGAACTCCGGCAGGATCGCCTGCAACCAGCCGCACCAGCCGTGGTGGAACTGCCAGACCTTGTGGAGCGATCCGGCTCGGCTCCACGGGCTGCTTCCATCCCACTGGAGTTCCCGCGAGATCATCTCGTCAACGGTTTCCTTCTGCGGGACGGAGCGGAAGCCATACTCGCTGCTGAAGAGCGGCGCGTTCTTGTCGTAGGTGCGCCAGTTCGGCAGGCTGTACCAGTCGTGGAAGTCGCCGACTTCCCGCGAGCGCGTCGTCGGACCTCCGAACGGGCTGCCCGGCCAGTAGGGTACGCCGGGGGAAAGCTCGCGCACCGCCTCCGGCAGGACGTGGTCGTACAGCCGCTCCCCGTAGTGTCGTGGCGCACGGTCCGGCCAGTCGCCGAGGACCCACGCCTCCTGGCATTCGTTATTTCCGCACCACAGGACGAGCGATGGATGGTTGCGTAGCCGCCTGACGACCTCCCGCGCCTCCCGCGCCGCGCTCTCCATGAACTCCGGGTCGTCGTCCGGATACATCGCGCAGGCGTACATGAAGTCCTGCCACACCATGATGCCGAGTTCATCGCACAGGTCGTAGAACGACCCCGGTTCGTAGATACCTCCGCCCCAGACCCGAAGCATGTTGAAATGCGCTTCGTGCGCCAGACTGAGGAGGTGGCAATAGTGCTCCGGCGTCGCATCGAGCGTCAGGCTGTTGGACGGAACCCAGTTCGCGCCCCGTGCAAACACGTCCACGCCGTTGATCGAGAAGGTGAACCCTCCCTCCTGTTTAAGCTCGACCGTGCGGATGCCGAAGCGCGTCAGGCGGCTGTCACAGGCGACGCCGTTGTGTTCGATGGTCGCATTCAGCGTGTACAGGAACGGCTCGCCCATCGGGTGCGGATACCACAGGCGCGCGGAGGCAAGTTCGAGCGTCGTCCCGACCATCCCCTCACCGGCGACGTGCTCAGAACGCTCCCACACCGCCGGGGCGTCCGGTCGTTCATGGATCGAGAGCCGGAGCGTCAGCGGGTCGGACGGAGCGTGGAACATGCGCACCATCGCCTCCACGCTGAGATGCGCCGTAGTGCCCTCGACCGAGTCCGTACGCACGTGCACGTCGTCCAGAGTGGCCCTCCGGTGGCAGAGAAGGTAGATTGGCCTCCACAGGCCAACGACGGCAAGCCTCGGCGCGAAGTCCCATCCGAAACTCATCTGGCACATTCGCATGTAGGAGCGTGCGTTGTCGCTGGTCCCGCTGATCTCTCGTCGAACGCGCTTTCTCATCTCGTCGAGGCGGAGACCGCATTCGACGACGAGGAGGTTCGGCTCGTCGCGCCTGATATGGCGCGTGACGTCGAGCCGGTGCGGGTGATGGGCGTTGTGGAGAAATCCCACGGGCAGGCCGTTCAACCAGACGGTGGCGAAGAGGCTGACGCCCTCGAAGACAAGTTCGTATCGGTCGGCGTCTCGCTCGTCGGGCGGAATGGCGAACTCGCGGCGGAACCACCACGTGTCGCCCTCGAATCCCTCGAGCGCCTCCACCTGCCGGTCCTTCCACGGCGAGGGCGCTCTGCCCGCGCCGACGAGCGCGGCCTGAACGGTCGTCGGGACGGTCACCGTCAACCACTCGGACGGGCGGTAGTCCGGTGTGGTGGGATCATCCCGGAGCACCTCGCGGCTTGAGGCCATGAGCCATCCGTCGGTCAGCGCAATCTGTGTCATCGGGTCGGTCCTTCGTGGAGCTGGTCACTGCGGAGAGCGACGCGTGGCGACTGATGGAAGAAGATAGGTTAGCGATCGCGTTGGGTCACGATGAGGCCCAGTGGGAGGAGGTCCGCCCCTCGCGTTCGTGAACCTCGACCACTCCGACCTCGAACAAAGGAGAGCCGCCTTCGAGGTGCACGCATCATCGCTGCGTTGCACGGCGCGGGCGATCAGGTTATCATCGAGGGTGCGAACCCAGTCTCCGCACCTGATCTCCCGGCATGTCGGCGTCGCATAGAGGGCTTTTCGCCGCACAAGGGTCGTGCACGTATGAACCGAGAGCCGCATTTCCCCCATCGTGGTTGGGGCATACGTGTATGGAACAATCCGCACGAGTTCGAAGAGGCGGTCAAGCGTGCCGTCGCGGAAGCTCCCGCCCACGGAATCACCACGCTCGATCTTCACGACGGCACGATCCCGCCCGGCATCGGATGGGTGGAGCTGTTCGCCCAGTACCGACAGGTGCAGGCGCTGCGGAACCGCACCGTTCTCACGTACAACGGCCATGAGGTGACGCAGGAAGAGCGGCTGGTGCACCAGAAGCGCTTCCGCGAGTTGTGCCGCAGCGTCAAGGCGGCTGGGCTGCGCATCCACGTGTGGTACCACGTCCTGCGCGACTTGCCCGAAGAGTGGCTTGCCAGCGAGCCGACGCTCTCGCGCCTTGAGGGACGTAGGCTGTGGCAGGTCCTCGGCAGCATGATCGAGGACTTCTTCACCGCCGTTCCCGAAGTGGATGCCCTCACCGCAACCGCCAGTCAGGCAATTGCAGCGGGAGTGCGCGACACGACCAGCGTGACGCCCGGCGAGCGGCTTCGGGCCATCTACCAGTGTATTTACGAGGCGTGCAGGCGCCATCGCCGCCAGTTCATCATCCGCGAAGTGGGCTACACCCCCGAAGAACACGACACCTTCCTCTACGCCATCGGTCCCCTGCCCCCGGACATCGCCATCATGGCGAAGGACGTGCAGGGTGACTGGACCCATCTCAGCGCGCCGTCCAACCCGATCCTGCGCCGTCTCACCGGGAAGAACGTCATCCTGGAAACTGACCTCTACGGCGAGCACTGGGGGCAGCTTGAAGTCCCGCTCTGCAGGTTGCAGGAGATTCACCGGGGCGTCCGCTCGTGGCTTGGCGGAAACGTCATCGGGGCGACTGGCCGCATCATGGTGAGAGAGCAGACGCACGGGCCCATGCTTCACATCTTCGACACGCCCAACGCCGCGAACGCGGCAACGTTCAGCCGTCTGCTGAGGGACCCCGGAACACGCCTCGAAGACACCGGGACGTGGGACGTGGCGCTCGAGGAGTTCGACCTCGCGCTCTGGCTCGACTGGATCAGGCAGGACTACGGGGAGACGGCAAGCCCGTTCCTCGTTGCCGCGCTCTACCGCACGCCCCAGATCTGTCAGTTCACCTTCTACCTCGGCGGTGCATACTTCCAGCACCGCAGCTTCCTTCCGGACCCCGCCGTGTTCGAGCGGCAGATGTGGCCGACCTTCAGAAGGCAGGCGGGGAAACTCGACATCTCCGTGCTCAGATGGGAGAAGGAAGAAGCGCTGCGACTCGTCCGACAATCTCTGCGAGATCTTGAACTTGCCGGTCCGAGCCTCGAAGAGACCCACTACGAACGACTCCTACGGCACTTCGAGCAGAGCCGCGACGTCATACTGGCCTACCGGGCGCTCATCGATCTGTGCGACGCCCGTCTACATCCCGAACTTATGCCCGCCGCAGCGCGCGACGCGCAGGATCTGGCGGCGCGGATCGAAGAGGTGCGCGGCCCGGAGTTCTTCGGTGGGCTGTCAGAGCGCCTGCGACAGCTCGCCCGGTACCTCTACGACATGACGAGAAGCGTCCCGCCCGGCGCGCCTGCCCGGGAAGAGACCACCGAGGAGGAAACCCTCGACGAGGGTACGTTCGACGTGACGGATCTCGGCGTCCCGAAGCGATAGCACCCGCCTCCCCGTGCCCCGAGACCGCGCGCTCTTGTACAGCCAGCACCACACCCATGGCCGACACAGGAAGGCCTCGTGTCCGCCTGTCGTGTCGATCTGAGCGTGCAGTGCTGCTTGCCGTTCCTGAGGTGAACGTATGCGAGCTTCGACCGTGCCGTCCTCGGCCCCAGCGTGGTTTCGTCAGTGGCGCGAGCGTGTGGTGGGCGCGGTCGTGCGCGCGGTGAGCGATCTCGAACGCAGCCTGCCCGCGCGAAGGCGGAGTCCCCTGGAAACGAGTCGTGCGGTCCAGGGGGTTCTCTTCCGCCTCATCGGGCGCGCTCAGGCGGTGGAACGTGGGCTGTGGCGCGACGACGCCCTGCTCGCACGTCTGCGCGAGGACGCCGCACGTTCTGCCGCAGACCGCGCCGTTGAGAGCCTTTCCGCGCTCGACGCCGACACGCGAACGCACGCCCCGTGGTCGCCGGGCGTGCCCTGGCTTGAGGAAGGGGAGGTCTGCCCGATTCGGGCGTGGCCTGCCCAGACGGCGGCTGCCCTTGTGGACGCCGTCTTCTCGTGCGAAGACTCCGGGGCGGGCGTACGTGCCGCAGATCTGCCGATACCGGAGATCGGCAGGCTCTATGAAGCGCTTCTCGTCCTGCACGATCGATGCGACAGGAGTCCCGCACAGGCCTCCTCCGGACGGCGGAAGGCGACGGGGAGCTACTACACCCCCGATGCAATCGTCAGGCACATCACGCGTCGGACACTCGGCTGCCTCATAACCGAGCGCGCGCCGGAAGAAATCCTCGGTCTGCACGTGCTCGACCCGGCCATAGGGACCGGCCACTTCCTGCTCGAAGCGCTGTTCACGTTGAGCGAAGCCATCGCTCAGGCCGAGAAGGAGACGGGTGGAACGCTCACCGGTTCCGATCCGGCCCCCGACGTGGAACCTGACGTGCGGCGGCGCTGGCTCGTGGCGGACGGATGCCTCTACGGGGTTGACCGGGACGAACGCGCCGTCGCATTGACGCGGTTGCTTCTCTGGCTCGCGATCGGCCACGTTGGACCGCTGCCTTCGGGGCTTCTTCGCCACGTGCAGGTGGGGAATTCCCTCGTCGGCTGCATGGTGGAAGACCTCGCGGCTCTGCCGCGCGCCAAACGAATGATCGAACGGGGTCGGCGCGTCCGCGCCGAGCTGATGAGGCGCCGGGACGGAACCCCGCTCCCGACGGATTACGAAAAGGTGAGGGCGTCGTGCGATCTGCGGACCTCACTGTGGTTCGAGCCGCCACCCACGTCAACGGACCTGAGGTCCCTCTTCGATCGGGCGGAGAGACTGGCGCGGGAGAACCAGTTCCTCCACTGGGACCTCGCCTTTCCGGAGGTGTTTTGCGACTCGGAAGGAGGATGGCGCGGCAACGTGGGCTTCGACGCGATCATCGGCAATCCGCCGTACGCCGCTCAGATTCGCCCGTTCCGGGCCGCGATCGAGACAGGACGGTACACGACAACCGTGAGGGGCGGAGATCGTCCCGCCTCGCTCAACACCGCGGCGATCTTCATCGACCGAGCACACCAACTGCTCCGGCCGGGTGGCGCGTTCGGATTCATCGTGCCGAACTCGATCCTGCGGGTCGGTCAGTACGCGCAGATACGGGACCTGTTCGTCGGCCAGTACACCATTCACGAGGTCGTTGACGAGGGAGCGCAGTTCGAGGGGGCGAATCTTGAGACGGTCAGCATCATTGCGCAACGGCGTCCTCCTCCGCCCGGACATCGGGTGGTCGTGCGGGATAGAAGGGGGAACGGTAATCGCACTGACGGGCATGTCGAGCAGCGCACCTTCCGAGAGCGGGGGATGTTCACAATCTATCTGGACGACATCGTGCTCGCGATGGAGCGGGCGCCCCTGCGGCTCGGCAGCGTCATCCGGAACCAGCGGGGCGTCTCCATTTCGCCCGGCAATCTCCTGTACCTCAGTCGGAATCCCGGTAGAGGAAGATGGATGTTGCGCGGGCGGAATCTCTCGCGGTATGCCCTCATCCACCTGCCGGGTGAGGACCGGTACCTCCGGGCGCCGCTGGCCAGTCCCTATGCGAACATCGCCGCGCTGTTCGAGGAAGAGAAGCTCCTGATCCAGAACATCGGCTCGCAAATCGTCGCCGCGCTTTCGACCGAGGGGGAGGGGTTCCTTGAGACAGTGAACATCCTGCACCCGCTTGAAGGAAGCGAACTCACCCGCGCGGCGCTCCTCGTGCTCCTCAATTCGCGCCTCATGAGCTACTACTTCAGCCGCGCACTCATCAACCGAAGCCCACTCACCGTGCACCTCGACGGCATCTATACCGACCGGTTTCCCCTGCCGGATTGCTCCCGTCCGCTCGCCGACAAGGCTCTTGCCCGTCGCATCGCCGAGCGTCTTGATGATCCTTCGATGGCGGAAGCACCGGCGGTCCGTCTTCTCGACGGCATCGGTCGGCGTCTCGCCGACTACGGTCGCCAGTGCAGCGCAACGCTCGCTCGGAGTACCGAAACACTCCTCCAACGGATCGGCTGGGGCACACCGGAAGCCGCACTCGACCTCATCAGACGGAACCTCTGGACCGCTCCGACGGAGCGGTTTCCCGACGAACTCCGCGGATACGATCACACGGGGGAACCGTTGGACGAGACGAAGCGCCGCTCCACCGTCAGACTCCATCGCCGTACCAGAGCGGAGCTTACCCGGATCGGGACCGAGATGGGCAGACCCCCCTTCCTCTATGAGGGATCGTGGGATGCACTCGCCGACGCAGTCGTGTACCGCCTCTACGGGATGACGGAAGAGCAGGTCGGGCGGGTGGAGGACGCCTGCCGCAGAAGCGCCTGAGCCGTCGCTTCGCTCTGCCTATGCCTCCCCACAGTGGTGGTGCAGCTCCGCGTCGAGTCCGACGGGCGGGTATCCCAGTCGAAGGTCAAGAGCAGCACGCTCAAGGACGCGACGACCGAAGAGTGCGTGACCCACGTCATCTCGCGCCGGCAGTTCGCGTCAGGGAAGAAGGCCGACACGTTCGATCTGAGCTTCCCCTTTGCGCGACGATAGCGCCCGTCGGCCCTCGTGCCCTACGTCCCATCGGCTCGTGATCGAGGTGGCCTTCACCGCATCACATCCCGGCGGAACTCGATCTTTCCATCGTCGCCCATTGCTCGTAGAGCGCGTCGAGCTTCTCTTTCGTCGCGGTGCGCTCGGCGGTTAGGTCGCGCAGCTTCTCCCAGTCGGCGGCGTTATAAGGGGAGGCGAGTTCCTCGTCGATCTCCAGCAGGCGGTTTTCGACGGACATGATCCGGTCCTCGATCTCCGTGAATCGTCTCTCCCGTCGTCGGCGTTTGCGCTCCCCTTCCTTCCGTCGCTCATGGGCGGCGATGCGCGCCGCCTTGTCGCTCGACGTCGTCGGCACTGAACCGGCGGTCGCGACGGGCGTCGCCTGACGAATTGCCTGAGCCACCTGCTGCGCTTGACGGGCGCGCTCCTCGGCGAGCTTGGCCTCGTAGGCGCGGTACCCCATGTCGTACAGGTGCGCGCCTCCACCCTCGATCCGGACGATCCGCGTCGTGAGACGGCGAAGGAGCGCCCGGTCGTGCGAGACGACGAGGAGCGTCCCATTGAACCGTTCGAGCGCGTCTTCGAGGGCGAGACGCGACGGGATGTCGAGGTGGTTCGTCGGCTCATCGAGGATGAGGAGATTGACCTCTCCGAGGACGAGTCCGAGGACGAGCTTGGCGAGGGCGACGCGGCTCTGTTCGCCACCGGAGAGCGTTCCGATGATGCGCAATTGCTCGTCCTCGCTGAAGAGGAACGAGCCGAGGTACGACCGGATCTGCTCGGTGGTGAGCGAGGGCTTCACCGACCAGACCTCCTCGATGACCGCGTTGGCCTCGTCCAATCCTTCCCGTCGCTGGTCGAAGTATCCCGCCTCGATGCCGATGCCGAACCGGATGGTTCCGAGATCGGGTTCCACCTCGCCGACGAGCATCCGCACGAGAGTGGACTTGCCGGAACCGTTCGGTCCGATCACGCCCACCCGCTCGCCGCGTCTCACCAAGAACGAGAGGTCATCGAACAGTTCGGTCTCACCGAACGACTTCCTCAGGTGGGAGACCTCAAGCACCTCGTTGGCTCCCCGGTGGCTGGCGACGAACGAAAGCCTGACGGACCGGCGCCTTGCGGGCGGGGTCAGTCGTTCGAGCTTCTCCAGGCGCTTGCGACACGCCTGCGCCTGCTTGGTCTTCTGCCCGGCGATGTTCCGGCGGATGAACTCCTCGGTGCGCTCGATCATCTCGCGCTGGAGTTCGTACGCCTTGTGCTGTTGCGCCTCTCGTGCGGTCTTCTGCTGGCTGTACGAGGTGTAGTTTCCGGGATAGATCCTCAGCCGGTGATGCTCGATCTCGGCGATCTGCGTGACCACACGGTCAAGGAAGGCACGGTCGTGCGAGATCATCACGACCGCGCCGGAATAGGACGCGAGGAAGCCTTCCAACCACTCGGTTGCCTCGATGTCGAGGTGGTTCGTCGGCTCGTCCAAGAGGAGGAGATCGGGGTTCCGGATGAGGAGCGCGGCAAGCGCCAACCGGCTCGATTCGCCGCCACTCAGGACCTCGACCGGTTGGCCGTACTCCTGTGGCGCGAAGCCGAGCCGGGCGAGGACCGTCTCGCAGCGGGACTCGTACTCGTAGCCTCCCCGATGCGCGTACTCGTCGCGCAGCGTTCCGTACCGGAGAAGCTCAGCCTCCGATGCGATGCCGTCGGCGATCTTCCCTTCGAGCAGGACCATCTGCTCGTGCAGTTCGACGAGCGTTCGGTCCGCCTGTTCGACGTAGGAGTGCACCGTGTATCCTTCGGGAACATGGGCCTCCTGTTCGAGATAGCCGATCCTGAGCTCCCTCATCCGGATCACCGAACCGTTCGTCGGGGCGTGTTCGCCGGTGATGATCCGGGCGAGCGTCGTCTTCCCACAGCCGTTCGGACCGATCAGGCCGACTCGCGCATCGTCCTGTATCTGCCACGAGACGTCGAGCAGGACATCGTTCGCGCCGAAGGACTTCGAGACGTGATCGAGCTGGACGAGGACCATGGGCGGTCGTTTCGATGACGAGCGGTGGTCGGAGATAACCGAGAGAAAATACGGGATGAACGGGCGGAAGGCAATTGGCGATGGTGCACCGGGCGCGCTGGTGAACGATGCAGGGGCACGGCGTGCCGCGTCCCTGCATTTGCTGGCACGTGCTACTTCAACCTTCCCACGAGCGGTTCGCTCACGCCGCTCTTCGGTGACATTCCGCCGTCTCCATGATGGCGATGACGCGGCAGGTGCGTGGCGGTCCGTCCGATTCCGACACGCGGATGACTGCCCCCCTCCGACTGCGGCGCATGCACGCAGCCCGGCACGACAAACCGAGCAGACGATACCCGGACCGCTGATGAGAGGGCAGACGCTTACCTTTCTCGAGCTTCCTCCGGAAGTGCACGCCCGCCGAAGCGCTCGCGGAGCCGACGCCACGCTGGAGCTACCAGGAAGCTTTGGGGCATCCATCCCACCATGTCCGCGAAGCGCTCCATCGGCACGGCGAAGCTAAGCTTTTCTGGTTCGATGTATGGGCGCGCGGATGGGTCGAACATCCCCAGCACCGCTCTCGGCCTCGTCTCCGATCGTTCCCTGAACGGGTGATACACGACCGCACTGCATCCGGCACCGAACGGTGCGATCACGCCGTGCGCATCCTCTCGGTCAAAGTTCGCCAGCGTGAATAGCCCACTGAGCGCGTCCGCGTCGGCGAAGAACACGACCAATTGCGGCGTGTCGTTGGGTTGGAGTTGGTCCCATCGGCGGGCGTTCAGGTACATGCCCGGCGCGTGGAAGGCCGGCGACCGGGCGATGGAAGCTTTGGCGATGTCCGGGGTCTTCTTGTACCGCTCGCCTTCGAGCTTTCCCGGGATGCCGCACGAGAGGAAATAGTGGATCGTCGGCGACATCGTCTCGGTGAACCCGAGGTAACGCTTCCCGCCCACGCATCCGACGCTGTCCAGATCCACCGAGAGCGCCGCGCCCTTGAAGACGCGATCCAGGTACGCGATGAAGCAGCGGCTACGCTCACCCGGCTCAGGCAACGGCACTATCGGCTGGTCGGAGTACCACAGCGCTATGGGCAGATCAGCGTCGCCGAAATGCTGGCGCCATGCATCGAGGAAGCGTTGCTTGAGAGAGAGATCCATGAAGGCTCCTTTCCGGGTCGCGGCCGTTTCGTGACGCGGCCCATGTCACCACGAGATCGTGCCGTCGGGCGATGTCGCGTCGTATTCGCCGCAGCCGTCCTTGAGGACGGTGGGTAGAGACCGTCGGGCTGCGCGACGAGAGGAAACGGCGTAGGGGCGAGGCGTGCCTCGCCCCTACGTTTTTCACGCCGCTACGTCAACTTCCCCGCCAGCGGCTCGCTCACGCCGCTCTTCGAGGATACCTCCGCGGTCTCCATGATGGCGATGACGCGGCGGGACTCTTCCGGCTTCACGTCAAGCTCCGCGCCGTCGAGGATGTGCGCGGCGATGTTCTCGTAGTACTTCGGATGCGTGCCTTGCTGGTTCCGCACGAACGCCTCGTAGCCGACGCCCTTACGCGGGCACAATGTCCACCCGCGTCGAGAAGCCGAGTTCCTTGAGCAACTGCTCGCAGTCCTCCCACGTCAGCCCGAAAGCGCGCACGTCCGCCACGCCGAGACGGGATACAACCGATGCAATGACGGGCGCGCTCCGTTCCTCGAACTCGCTCTCCAGCATCGCGTTTTCCGCCCAGTCCACCAACTGCGCCAGCGTGATCTCGTGGTGAAGGTAGGCCGCAATTTCCGTCGCAACAGCCTGCTTCGTGATCACCACACCGTCCTCCTACACCTTCTGGTGGCCCTGATCCACCGGGTATTTCTCATGCACCTCCACCAGCCTACCGTGCTCGTCGTAAATCTCCTGCCAGAACCGGAGCGTCACTTCTCGTGCGTCCACTTCCTTAAGATAACGAGCGAGCCAGCCCTGACGGCCCGGAACGTCCGATTGGTAAGGCCGTTCGCCGCCGGGCAGTTCCTCCCACCGGTCGAACTTCCTCTCGTTTTCGGATCGTGCGCTCATTTCGGCACGTCCACCTCATACAACCATGCGGCACGCTCGTTTACCGCAGCGGATACCCTGTGCGTTGCGTAGTGTAGGAGAAGGGCGGTTCGCGAACATCTCCTACAAATCGTGTCGCAACAATATGTTGTAGGGGCGAACCCCGTGTTCGCCCTCTTTCCGTCTGGTTCCTGGGGCGATCACAGGGATCGCCCCTACCCGCACCTCTGTTTCACGTTTATTTCAGCCTGCCCACCAACGGTTCGCTCACGCCGCTCTTTGAGGAGACCTCCGCTGTTTCCATGATGGCGATGACGCGCCGAGACTGTTCCGGCTTCACGTCGAGTTCCGCGCCGTCGAGGATGTGCGCGGCGATGTTCTCGTAGTACTTCGGGTGCGTGCCCTGCTGGCTGCGCACGAACGCCTCGCCGGGGATGCCGTCAATGAATCCGTAGACGCGGAACCCTTCCCCCTCGCTCACGATGGCACCCTTGCTTCCCAGAATCCGCCAGCGCGGCTTGCCGACGCGGGCGATCTGCGACATCTGCACATCGGCGACGATGTTCCCGTCAAACCGGATCACGGCGTGGACGTGGTCCTCGTTCGTGGCGTCCTTCCAGACGAGGTCCTGCTGGAAGAAGCCGGTGACGTTAGTGATCTTGTTCGGGATGATCTGGGTGAGCCAGTCGAGGTAGTGCGCGCCCCAGTCGAAGAACGCCCCGCC
>Ga0315282_10013048_pt1 | contig 12596 bp, 12 predicted proteins | sample YL17G07_20_MG_FD_203693 | JGI IMG/M metagenome (GOLD analysis project Ga0315282, IMG submission 203693) | Sediment microbial communities from Yellowstone Lake, YNP, Wyoming, USA - YL17G07_20 | ecosystem: Environmental > Aquatic > Freshwater > Lake > Sediment | place: USA: Wyoming | collected... | reverse complement strand
CGAACGGGTAGGCGAGGCACTGGTAGATGGGCACGGCAACCGTGTTGGGCTTCATGCCCTCGAATGCGCCGTGCAGGGCCATGGTGTCGAATTTCCAGCGTTTCATGTAAGGCACCTCCTGGAGTTGACTGTCGCTTAGAATTGGAATTGAAGATAGAGGATCATCGCGCCGCGGATCAAGGGAATTTCTTCGACAATCCTACTTCCCCGCGTCCCCGACCCCGGCATCCGTGTCACGGGCGTAGTTCACGATCATGGAGATGACGTAGCTTACATCGCTCGAGGTGACCCCTTCCCCGCAGAGCTTGCCGTAGCCGTTGCGCTGCAGCTCCAGGATGTGCCAGAACGCGATTCCCCCCTGGCTCACGAGCGCCACGAGATCGGCCGGCACATCGAACGCGCCGTCGTCCTTGACGAGACACGTGATGCTCGAGGAGATGGACGACATGTTGATGGTCACCGTGCCCTGGGGGTTCGACCCGGTCCACTCGAGGTGCAGATCCTTGTCCGGGTCGATCTTGATGAGCGGCGTCCCCAGCGGGCTCTGCCCGATCGGCGGCGAGGTGATCTGCATGTCGGCCGGCAGGTGGAACGTGCCGCCGAACCGGCCGAGACCCTGGGCCGGGTCGCCGTTGCCGCGGAGCACGTAGTCCGCATCGAACGTGAACGACCCGGCCGGGAGCGACCCGTCCGACGTCGCGGTGTAGGAGCCGCTCTGGGACGTGTTGTAATTGAACGTGAGCGGCCCGCCCACGAACCCGTCCACCGTGAACGGACCCACGTTCATCGGCGTGCGCGGCGTCTCGCAGTGTTCCGAGCCCGCGATGGGCGAGCCGTTCGAATCCGTGTCCTGGACGCACTCCTGCTCCGGTGCACAGTCCGCCTTGGTCGCGCACTGCGGCGTCGGCGTTGTGCTCGAGACCACCTCGCACGTGTCGAGGGCCGGACCGGATGTCCCCGCGTCCGTGACCACGAAATCCTCCCGCGCCGAGGGCCACACGATGCCGGCCGCGATGCCCATGACCTGGCCCATCATGGTGATCGAGCCCACGGTGAAGACGATCTGGATGCCCGGCTTGGCCTCGTTGAACCCGGCATCAGGGTCTGGACAGGGATAGTTGGCGTCGAACCCGGAGTCCCCGCCCGCATCCTGGTCCTGGCCCGCATCCTTGCCGGCATCCAGCAAGGATGCATCACCGGCCCCGCCATCAGCCTCCTTGCCGGATTTACCGCACGCGCAAAGCGCAGCGGCCAGGGCAAGCACGATGAAAAGATTTTTGAAAATCATTGAGCACCTCCGATTTTAATTAATATTGAATATTGCATAAATCATGGAAAAGCGAAACGGCAAAATCAGCCTTGGAACCCCTCGAATCGGTAGGTGACTGACAGAAGCCGATAGTATTGATATATATGGAGGATGGGTGAAGCAGGAACTCCCAAGCCGCAGGAACCGGTTGAAAGACCCGGGAACCGCTGCATGACCCGAAGCACGGACTTCGTCTATCCCGGGCTCGCCGCTGCGCTCTTCACTACGGCGCTGGACGCGATCCTGTCTTTGGCCTCGTTCGACGGGAAGCTCGCATGGAGGGACTTTTTCGAGCTGCCGGGCCGTGCAGACCTCTTGAACCTCGTGTTTTCCCTTCTGGTGTTCTCCCTCATCACTGCAATGGCCGCATGCATCGCACGCTGGGTCGACCCGACGAGAGACCGGCTGTGGAGAACGATCGCGTCCCGGCTTCTGGTCCCGGCCCTTGTCGTGATACCCGTCCTGATCACCGTGGGGTGGGGGGAGTATCTGCGGTTCGTCTTCAACCGGAAGAGCCTCGAGTTTCCGGACGTCCCGGTCTTTGCCGGCGTGTCCATCCTGATTTCGGCCATGCTTCTCTACACGGCGTTCGTCCTCTGGCTTCTGTCCATCCGGATGAAGATGGAAAGCAGGATCGCAAGGTTCGCTTTTCCGATCCTGGTGCTTTGCTCCGGAATCGCCATGCTGCTCTCGTTCCTGTGGGTGAGGGATCTGCCCGTATCCTGGAAGGGTGTTGCGTTGCTGCTCGTGGCCGCCTATGTCCTGCTCATCCTGGGATGGCACGGCATCTTCCGGGTTTTCCCTGTGCCGGCATCATCGAGAAGCATCTTCAGGGCCGGGATTCTGGCCCTGCACGGGCTGCTTCTCATCATCGGCCTCGCGGCCTCGGGAAACCGTTCCGCAAGGCTCCTCCATGAATGGACCGCCTGGACCGGAGAAGAGGCGAACCTTGCGGACTTTTGGCTGGATCTGGATCAGGACGGGTATCGCGGCTCGTGGGCCGGGGGACCCGACTGCAACGACCAGGACCCTCGCATCAACCCCGACGGCCGGGAGAGAGTCAAGAACGGCGCGGACGACAATTGCATGCTCGGGGATGCGTCCAAGCGTTGGACAGGCCGGCTGCAGCGGTCCGCAAACCCGGCCCCATTGCGGAAGATCGTCCTCCTCTCCCTGGATGCGTTGAGGGCCGACGCTCTGTGCGTGGACAAGCCGGGATCCGTCTGCGCCGCCAGGAGCCTGAGCCGTTTCCTGGCCCGGGGGGTGTCCTATTCCCGGGCCTACAGTCCGTCGAATTTCACCGATCATTCGATGGCCACGCTCATGACCGGCCTCTTCGTGACCGGCATGCGACAATGGTCGCCGGCGAAAAGGCACTACACCGTGGACCTTCCCTTTTCTCTTCCCGTGATGCTCAAGGCCGCCGGCATTTTCACGGCGGTTGCTACGACCATCGACCTCCCGCAGCCGGTCGAGTCGGCGTGGAGCGAGAGGCTCGTGGACGATCATCCGGGGCTTTCCGAGATGCTCACCCCCAAGAACACGCTGGAGACGCCCGTGCTGACGACGCTGGCCATGGACTTCCTGCTCCGGCACAACGCTCCGGAGGAGCGATATCTCCTCTGGGTGCATACCTTCGATACGCATGCGCCCTACCGAAAGGTCCGTCGCGACGGTCCGGGGCTTTCCAGCGGTGAAGGGGCGTATCTCGATGCGGTCCGCTACACGGACAACGCTCTGGCGCCGCTCCTCACGCTTTTGTCCGATCCCCGGAACGGGGATGTCGGCGTCGTCGTCTTCTCGGACCACGGCGAGGAGCTGGGCAGGAGGCCCGGCCACGGTCACGGCTCCTATCTCTACGATACCTCGGTGCGCGTGCCTCTGGGCGTGGCAGGCCCGGGCATCCCCTCCGGGATCGTGACGAGGCCGGTGAGCCTCGTGGATCTGGTCCCGACCGTTCTCCATCTGTTCGGCCTCCCGCTGGACCCCCGTCTCCATGGAGCCCCTCTGCCGTCGCTCCGGTCGGCCGGCGAGGATCGCCCGATCTTCCTCGAGATGCGGAGCTTCGCCTCGCGCACCAAATTCGCCCTGATCCAGGGCCGGCACAAGATCATCCGCGACCTCATCAAGAATTATTTCGAGATCTATGATCTCGAGGGGGATCCCGAGGAGCGTCACGACCTTGCGGACGAGCGCCCGGACCTCCTGAAACCGTTGTCCGATGCGCTCTCCCGCTTCGTCGAGGAGCGGTTCGCCGAATAGCCGGGACGTCCCTGCCTGTCAGGGGGCCTTCTTGATCGACGGCGGGTTGCCTAGGAACCGGACCTCGGGCTCGAGCTCGGTGTCGAACTTCTCGCGGACCTTTTGCTTCATCTTCTCGGCCAGCTCCAGGATATCCCGGGCCTTGGCCTTGCCTTGGTTCACGATGATGTTCGAGTGCTTTTCGAAGACCACCGCGTCCCCCACCTTCATGCCCATGCACCCGGCCTGATCCAGGAGAAGCCCGGCCGGGACGCGCGGCTGGTCTGCCGCCGGCGGGTCGAGGTTCTTGAAATAGCTCCCGGCCGAACAGGCGTTCATGGGGTGCCGCAGGTGGCGGAACTCGATGTTCTTCCGCTCCGTCTCGAGAAGCTCCTCCGTGTCGCCCGGAGCAATCACGAACGAGGCCTCCAGCAATACCCCCTGCGTGGCCTGCAGGATCGAGCTCCGGTAGTCGAACTCGAACCACGAAGGGTACCGCCGGATCGGCATCTTTCCGGCCTCGAGCACGACCGCCCACTCCAGAAGGGCGCCCACCGCGCGTCCGAAGCATCCGGCGTTGCCCGCCACGGCGCCGCCGATGGTCCCGGGCAGGCCTGCGAGAAACTCCATGCCGGCGAGCCCTCGGGACAAGGTTTCGTGGACCACATGGCTCGTGAGCGCACCGGCCTCGGTGACGACCCGGCTCTCCTCCACATGGACCTTGGCGCAGGCGTTCTTGATGATGAGCCCCCGGATCCCCTCGTCGCTCACCAGGATGTTGGTCCCGGACCCGATGACGATCCAAGGAACGTCGAGAACATGGGCCCAGTTCACGGCCAGGATGATCTGCTCCTGGCTTGTGGCCTCGAAGAAAAGGTCGGCCGTTCCCCCGATGCGGAAGGAGGTGTGGTCGGACATCCGGACATTCCGGCGGACGTCCGTTTCGATGAGATCGCTGAGCTCGCTGGCGAACAGATCACTCATTTCCCCGGATCCAGTTTACGGGTCGGCGGGAGAGCGGACAAGCTTTTTTGAGCCTTTCGGCCGGACGGAGCATCGCTTGCGTCGCTGCTGGCACTCGGGTTGCAACAGACCGGTGCGGAGGCGACAAGACCATGGTGCCGATCAAGTCCTGGCCGGTGGAGGATCGTCCCCGGGAGAGGCTGTCCTCGGTAGGGGCGCGGGCCTTGAGCGATGCGGAGCTCCTCTCTTTGCTCTTCGGATCCGGCAGGCGGGGCGAGAGCGCGGTGGAGGCCGCACGCCGTTTTCTCAGCGGGATTGGAGGACTTTCCCAGCTCGGCCGCCTCGATCGAAACGATCTCGACGAATGCGCCGGCGTAGGCCCGGCCGTGGCCTCCAGGGTCGTCGCTGCCGTGGAGCTGGGCCGCCGGATAGGCGAGCGCCGCCAGTCGCCAGAGCGTAAGTTCCGGTCCAGCCGGGACATCTTTGAGGCGTACCGGCATCGGCTGGCCCCGTTGCTCCAGGAGGTGTTCTGGGTGGTGGTGATGGACCGACGGCACCGGCCGATCCGGGAGATCTGCGTCGGCAAGGGGGGACTGGCCTCGTGCGGCGTGGGGCCTCGGGAGGTGTTCCGGCCGGCCATCCAGGCCGGAGGAGCCACCGTGGTGCTGCTCCACAACCATCCGTCCGGCGACCCGGAGCCGAGCATCGAGGATATCGAGATGTCCCGAAGGCTGTTCTCGGCAGGCCATGTCCTCGGGATCGAGATCCTGGACCATGTGGTCATCGCCAGCGAAGGGTACGCGAGCTTGAGGGACTTGGGCCTCCTCCAGGGGGAACCCGGAGCGACAACCCCTTCCCGTCACCCGTCCGGCAGAGCCGCCTGACCCGCTTTCCTGAGGACTTGACCGCAAGGGCCGTTTTTGCAAGGATTCGATATTCGTGATCTCGAGTCCCACGAGAGAGAAGGAGTGACCGATGAATCGACGTATTCGAAACCGTATTGAAACCAGGGCTTATCCCTTCAAGGTTGTCACGATCCTCGCCGCTGCAGCGCTTTTCGTATCGGCAGAGGGGGCACCCAAGGCCGCTCCGCCCCCGCCGTCCCCGGCGGCCAAGGCAGTGGCCGGCCCGATGCAGCCGGCCATGGCTTCTCAGACCGGGACCCCGGCCCAGCCCGCCGAGGTCAAGGATCCCGAGGCGGAGAAGCGGGAGCAGGAGCGGCAGAACACGGTTCTCGCCGAGGTGAACGGGAAAAAGATCACGGTAGGCGATTTCGAGGCCGCGGCCTATCGGCGGGGTCCTTTCATGATGCAGGATCTCTCCACCCCGGATGGGCTGAAGAACATGCTCCAGGATCTCATCAAGGAAAAGCTCCTGGCCGAGGAAGCGGCCCGCAAGGGATACGACAAAGACTCCGAGGCGCTTCGGGTCAAGAAGAACCAGATGGCCATGCTTCTCGAGCGGCGTATCGTCGGCGAGGCGAGCAGCAGCCCGATTGATGAGGCGGAGCTCCGCCAGTACTATGACGGCAACATCGACCGATACCGGCAGGCCCCGAAGGTCCGGGCGCGGGTGATCGTGCTGAAGGACAAGGGGCAGGCCCAGGAGATGCTGAAGAAGCTCCTCGCCGACAAGCCGAGCCAGAACGAGTTCAAGCAGCTCGCCCAGGAGAACAGCCAGGACGAGGCCACGCGTCTCAAGGGCGGGGGCGGCGATCTGGGGTTCGTCGCACGGCCCGGTGATCGGCGCGAAGGGGATCCGGAGGTGGACCCGGCCCTGGTGGACGCCGCTTTCTCGCTCAAGGAGGACGGCGAGGTCTTTGCCAAGCCGATCCAGACCCCGACCGGCTACAACATCCTCATGCGCACCGGGTACCGGCCGCTTGTGGAGGTGACCTTCGAGGAGGCCAAGGCCTCGATCGAGCCGCTGGTGGCCCGCGAGAAACGGCGCAAGGTCCTCGAGGAGAAGACCAAGGAGTTCCAGGACAAGGGCAACGTCACGTATTTCGACGAGAACCTGAAGCTCATCAAGGTCGACATGAGCGCCGGGCTCCCCGGCAGGGAGGATCGCGTCCGCCGGCCGATCACCATCAATCGCAAGGGGGGCGGCGGGCCGAAGCATTAGGTTCTCTTATTTCCTCTCTTGATTCCGAACGGCCTCCAGGGCTGCGTGCTCGAGCTGCCTCGGCGCCTCGAGGTCCGGCGCGATGGCCATGGCCCCCTTGGCCTGCTCGATCGCCTCGTTCGCCTTGCCGCGCAGAAGCAGGATCCGGCCCAGGCCCAGCCTGGAGCTCAAGCTCCGGGGATGGTCCTGGATGGTGGCGCGATACAGGCTCTCGTCATCCGCCCAGGCCCGGTTCCTCCGGACGGTCAGCGCGGCATGGACCAGGAGATAGGCGAGGAGGATCGTGATGGCGGCGTATCGCAGGGCCCGGCCCGGCCTCTCCATGATGGCGTCGAAGCCGAGCCCGACGAGCAGGCAGAATCCGAGGGAGCCCATATAGAGGAACCGCTCGGCAGCGACGTTCAGGATCGGGATGATGTGGAGCACCGGCAAGAGCGAGATCGGCAGGAGCCACAGGCCGAACGAGAGGACCGGGGCCTTTCGGACAACAGCCCCTGCGGCCAGGACGAGGTATCCCGTCACGGCGGCCAGGCCCAGAAGGGCGAATGGGGAGAGCGGGTCGTCCACGGGCGGGAGGATGGACCACTCGTAGAAGGCGCACAGGGGATGAGGCCAGACCAGCAGTCGAAGGTACAGGGCGAAGACGCCGGACATGGTGAGCATCACGCTCCAGACCGGAACCCCGGCGAAGTACGCGATCGATCCGGAGCTTGTGACATGCCCTCGCAGGACGACATAGCCGATCGCCATGAGCGCAAGCCCGGCGTATCGCGTCCTGTCGAGCGCCGCGATCCGGATCCGGCGGATGAAAAGGTCGTAGAGCACGAGGTAGAGCGGAAGCGGGAAAGCGGTCTCCTTGCCGAAGAGCGCGAGGATATAGAGGAGCATGACGAGGATGTGGCCCCGCAGCCGGCCTTTGGGGCCGGGCTCGGTCGAGCCGTGGACATGAAGAGCGGCGATGCAGAGAAGCCCCTCGAGCAGGGTGGTGCGGTAGTAGACCGCGTCGACCGCCTCGGAATGGACCGCGTGCAGGGCGAAGAGGAGCGATGCGGCAAGGGCCCCCTTGAACCCGAGGAATCGTCTCGCGAACCAGAAGACGAGGAGCGACGTCACCGCATGGAGAAGGACGTTCACAGCATGGTGGCCTAACGGATTTCCGTCCCAGAGGCGGTGCTCGATCGCGAACAGGGCCACGGCGAGCGGCCGATAGTAGCCCTGGTTCATCCTCCGCTCGTACTCGCCCGAGGCTTCTGCGCCCCAGGGCTTCAAGAAGAGATCCGAGAAGCCGGGACCCCTTTCGAGCAGGGGATTGTTCTCGACCAGGTAGTGATCGTCTCCGACGAAGCCGTTGGAAAGGGAGCTCGCGTAGGCGGCCACGGCCGCGGCGAGGACGAGAATGGCGGCCGCGATCTCGATCCGGCGCGAGGGTTCCCGGCTCATGAGGCTCATTCGACGGAGTGTACCTTGTTTCTAGCGGCTTTGCATCAGGCTCGTACGAACGCGGCGCGCTATGGCCGGCGGGTCGTGCGAGATGCGTGGGGACTTGGCCGTGTCCGGTGTCCTGGTCACGACGAGGAGGCAGGCCGGGCCCGGGCCCGAGAAGAATCGCGTCAGGGCATCCTCGAGCATCGCTCCGTCCTCCACCCGCTCGGCGCGGGCATACCCGGCCGCCTTGGCCATGGCCTCGATCGCAATCAGGGGTGAGATGGTGGACTGGCCGCCGGTCGACTCATAGGTGAGCGAGTCCAGGATCAGATGATAGAAGTTGGAAGGCCGCGCTGCGCCCGCCGAGGCGAGGTTCCCGAGCCCCATGAGCGCGTTGCCGTCGCCGTCGAGAACCACCACGGGCAGGTCGCGCCGGCACAGAGCCGCGCCGAGGCCGATCGAGGCGGCAAGCCCCATGGACCCGATCATGTAGAAATTCCGCTCGCGGTCGTCGGCCGCGAAGGTGTCGCGGGAGATGAGGCCGTTACACGAGACGGTCACGGCCCCCTCGGGCAGACGCTTCATCACGGCTCGGATGACGTCGCTCCGCTTCATTCGAGCACCCCCTTCCGGACCACGAGCACGCCGGGCTGCCGTGACGATTCAATCGATTCGTCGATCGCCGAGACCTGATCCTTCATGCGTGCGGCATCGAGGAGTTGCCACTGGAGCCCCACGAGGTCCAGGAGCGGCTCGAGGATCCGGCCCATGACCAGGTGCTCGGGGACATCGTTCCCCTGGTGGCCGCGGTAGCTCACCACGAGCAGCATGGGGATGTCGTAGATCTGGACGAGGGAGGTGAGGGCATTCAGGCTGTTCTCGAGCCCGGAGTTCTGCATGAGCACTACGGCCTTCCGGCCCGCGAGGTGTGCGCCGACCGCCATGCCGACGGCGAGATCCTCGCGCGTGGCCGCAATGTAACCGAGGTCCTTCCGGCGCTCGAGCTCGGCGATGGTGGTGTCGAGGATGCTGCACGGCACGCCGGCGAAAAAACCGTAGCCCCGGCCGACGAGAAGGTCCACGAAGTCCCTGGCCGCTCCCATGGCCCTATCCCTTCACCTGGGACCAAGCCCGCTTGTAATCGTCGAAGGTGTCGATCTCCATCCACCCCTTGTAGATATCGACCGCCTTGACCGTGATCCCGCGGTCGATGAGGTCCTGGACGAGGTCCGTGAAGGCGGCCTTGGAGAACTCCTGGGCGCTGTGGAACCGGCCCTTGCGGGATTCCTTCTGCGCCCGCTTGTAGGCCTCCTTGAACAGCTTGACGCCGTTTTCCGAGAACATGGCCATGCCGATGAACTCGCCGTGCGCCTCGCCGGCCGTCACGTCGGGCCCCACCTGTTTGATGCTGAAGCCTTCCTCGCTCGTGAGGATGCGGCGGCCCGAGGCGTCGGGCGCGTCGGCGAGCACCACGAAGTCGCGCGGGTTCTCGACGTTCGGCGGCGTCGACCGATCCCACGACCGGTCCACGACGAGCGCGATGTCGGCCGGGCTCTTGAGGAGCTTGTCGAGGATGGCCTTGTCGAAGAGGATGTCGCCGTAGAGGAACACGAACCGGTCGTTCATCTCGGCCTCGGCCGCGAAGAGGGATGCGAGCTCCCCCGTCTTCTCGAACGCCGGGTTCTCGTAGGTGCGGATGCTGGGGAGGCTTACCGCCTCGCGCTTCCACCCGAGCACCACGGCGATGTCCTTGATGTCGACCGCATTGAGCGAGGCCACGGCGCGCTCGAGCAGCGTCTTGCCCTTGATGTCGAGGAAGCAGGTGGGCCGGTCGTCCGTGAGGGGCGAGAGCCGCGTGTTGTGGCCGGCCGCGATGACGATCGACTTCACCTTGGACCCCGGCGCGGGCAGATAGGCCGACTCGTCGCTCTTCATCTTGGGCACGCCGATGAGCTGGTACACCTCCTCGAGCGCGACGATGCGGTCGTCGACGCTGGCGGCGTATCCGGCCTTCCGAAGATGCGTGAGGGTCTCGCGCATGGCCTTGATCGAGGCGCGGAGCCCGTGGTTCGCGAAGATCACCATGCCGAAGCCGGCCTTGGCGAGATCCTCCACCGTGGTCTTCTTGTAGATCGTGGGCACGGCCACGAGCGGCACCGGGCTCCCGAACCGACGGGCGAACTCGAAGATCTCGTCGGGCTCGGCCTTCTTGGAGTGGATGAGGATGGCGTCGGCGCCCGCCTTGACGTAGGCGTCGGCGCGCTTGAGCGCCTCGTCCATGCCCCAGCCCGCGATCAGGGCCTCGGTGCGGGCGATCACCATGAAGCTCTCGGAGCGCTGCGTCTCCTTGGCGGCCTTGATCTTGCCCGCGTGCTCCTCGATGCTGGAAAGATCCCGACGAACGCCGACGTAGAAGCTGCATCGCTTGGGGAACACGTTGTCCTCGATGCAGATGGCCGAGATCCCTGCGCCTTCGTACGCCTCGACCGTGCGGATGACGTTGATGGCGTTGCCGTAGCCGTTGTCGCAGTCCGCGACGACCGGGAGGCGGGACGCGGCGTTCATCTGCTTGGCGGCCTCCAGGTTCTCGGCCATGGTGAGGATGTTCGCGTCGGGCACGCCGTGGCTCGCCGAGATCTCGAACCCGCTCGCCCAGATCGCCTCGAACCCCGCCTCCTCGACCAGCTTCGCGCTCAGGCCGTTGTGGGCGCCTCCGACCACCACGGTTCGGCCTGCCTTGAGCATGTCCCGCAATTCCTTGGTTTTGTCGTGAATCATGTCGTCACTCTTTTCCGTCTCCTGCCGGGGATGGGCGCTATCTGCCCGGAGCGCCGATCGTGGTCGTGATCTTGCTGATCTTGTTCTCCACGGTCATTCGTTCGAACACGAAGCTCACGTCCTCGAGCTCCTGGGTGGCCGAAGTGCTCTGCTGGGCCGAAGTGGCCAATGGGACGTAGATATGGTGCTTCACGATCATGGCGTTCGTGAGGGTGATGGTGAAGTACACCTCCTCGACGCCGTCCTTGGTCCGGTGGATGAAGCTGAAACGCACCTCTTTCAGGACCTCGTTCGTGGCGATGGCCTGCAGGATCTGGGGGGACGACTCTCCCCACTCCTTGATGATCGTGATGGGGGAGTTCTGGACCCGGCCGGACGGCATGCCGCGAGCAGGGTCCATCGCCGACTCGGCCGTGAAGTCGATGGAGACGCACGGCGCCCATTCCTTCCAGGCCTCGCGGGTCGATTCCCCCTTGAACTTGCCCTGCTTCGACCCCTGGATCGACATGTAGAACTCATAGGCCGCGCTCGCGCCGAGCGCATAGGTCATGCACATCGCAAGTACCGAAATCAGAATAATCTTTTTCATGGGATTGCTCCTTTCCTTAGTAAGCCCCATCCCGCGCAGCATATCAGGGGGATAAGGCGTGTCAAACGGAGTCCCGTATCCTGTGGGGTCTTGAAGAGGGGCTTGACAATATGACTACTTATGGTCATATTAAGACCATGAGTAGTGTCAACGTGGCCAAGCTGAAGGCGAACCTGAGCGAGTATCTCCGCGCCGTGCGCAAGGGGCGCGAGGTGACCGTGCTCGACCGCGAGACCCCGATCGCGCGCATCGTGCCCTTCGACGTGCCCGAGGAGCCTCTCCCAACGCGGAAACCCTTGGGCGACCTCCGCGACCTCAAGCTTCCAGGACCGGTCCTAAAGCCCGTGGACAGCCTCGCGGCGCTTCTCGAGGAGCGGCAGGCCGGCCGATGATCGCCTACCTCGACGCCTCAGTGGTCCTGCGCCTGGTGCTGGGCGAGCCGGGCCGGCTCCGCGAGATCGACCGCGTCACGAGCGCGGTGTCGAGCGAGCTTGTCCAGGTGGAGTGCCTGCGCACTCTCGATCGCCTGAGGCACCAGGACAAGCTCACGGAGCAGGATCTGGCCGAGCGGCGGGGGATCGTGATCCGGTTCCTGGAGGCCGTGGAGGAGGTGGACATCACCCGCCCCATCCTGGCCCGCGCCTCGGATCCTTTTCCCACGTCCCTCGGCACGCTCGACGCCATTCACCTCGCGACCGCGCTTGCCTATCGCGACGCGCGCAGGAAACCGATCGTCATGGCCACGCACGACACAGCCCTGGGTCTCGCGTCCCGCGCCGTGGGGCTTGAGGTCCTGGGCTGCTGAATCACGGAACGTTATCGCAACGGGGAAGGGATTCCGTCGGGCACGAGCCCCTGCTCGGCAGCGAAGGTCCAGAGCCCGGCGAGCGGCACGAGGCGGCCCAAGGACCGGAGATCGCAGGCGCGGCCGAGGTGACGGAGAAACGCGGGGTTCCGGCAGAAGCCCCCGGAGAGATAAAGCCGCTCCGGCCTGCCGGCAAAGGCCCAGACGTTCCGCGTGATGCCGTGGATGAACCGGCTCACGCCGACCCTGGCGTCCCCGCCGCGCGCCACGAGGTCCATGATGCGCTCGAGGCCGTACGTGGCGCAGGTCACGGGGATGAATGCCTCCTCGTCGGGCAGGCTTGCGAAGTCCACGTCGTAGAA
>Ga0315282_10013047_pt1 | contig 12598 bp, 12 predicted proteins | sample YL17G07_20_MG_FD_203693 | JGI IMG/M metagenome (GOLD analysis project Ga0315282, IMG submission 203693) | Sediment microbial communities from Yellowstone Lake, YNP, Wyoming, USA - YL17G07_20 | ecosystem: Environmental > Aquatic > Freshwater > Lake > Sediment | place: USA: Wyoming | collected... | reverse complement strand
TCCACCGTGCTTTGGTCATCGCATGGCCCTCATCCGTTCAATCCGCTCCCCAAATCCGCTGACAGCTTGCCATCGGCAAAGCCCTCCTCTACGAGGGGGTAAAACGCCAATGAGCAAATAGGGGTATAACCCTACTATCTTCTACATTGAGCGTGACGTTCCCGGCAGACGCGAGTGTCACGCTGCAAGCGTGACCTACATCTGATTGCTGAATGCTGATCGCTGAACGCTTGATGAGGAGGCACCACCTTGATTGAACAGATCCGGGCCAAGGCCCGTGAAATCCTGGAGAACAAGACCGTCGACCTGGTGATCGGGTACCAGCTGGGGACGCGCGGCGCGGTGCGCCCGGCCTTCGTCTATACGCCGGACGAGGTCGACCGGCTGGTGTGGAACGAAGCGTGCACGCACAACCTGGCGGCCTACCTGCATGCCAAACGAGTGCCGGCCAAACGGGGCGCGCCGGCGCCCAGGATCGGGCTGGTGCTCAAAGCGTGTGATGGGCGCGCCTTGAACGTGCTCCTGCGCGAGAACCAGGTGCCGCGCGAGGAATTGTACCTGATAGGCGTGGTCTGCCAGGGGATGCAGCAGCCAGCCGGCCTGCAAGGCCGTTCGTTGTCTCAGGCGTCGCCGTCGGGCCAGCTCCAGCTGCGCTGCCAGGCGTGCACGGAACGGGTGCCGCCGGCCTACGACGTGCTGGTGGGCGACCCGGCCGGCCAGAAAATCGACGCCGCAGCGCAGGCCCGCCAAGGGGCATTGGAGCAGGAATTGCAGCGGCTGGATGGGCTGAGCGCCGCGGAGCGGCGCGCCTTCTGGGATGGCGAGTTCGAGCGCTGCCTGCGCTGCTACGCCTGCCGGCAGGCCTGCCCGGGCTGCTACTGCACCGAATGCACCGCCGAGCAGCTGGACCCGGAATGGGTCGGCATCGGGATTGCCATTCCCGAGAAGCGTTTCTTTCACACCATGCGCGCCTATCACTTGGCGGGCCGCTGCATCGGCTGCGACGAGTGTGCCCGGGTCTGCCCGGTGGGTGTGCGGCTGGATCTGCTGAATGCCTGGATGCGTCGCGAGGTTCAGCGCACCTTCGGCTACCAGGCGGGCATGGACGCTACCTCGCCCGCGCCGCTGACCACGTTTAGACCGGACGAGGATCTGAAGTTATAATGAGGGACAAATGACAGATTTCATTACCCACGCCCAACTGCGGGATTGGTTGGCCGCGCTCGGGGGCACGCATACGCTGATTGCACCGCGCCAGGTGACGCCGGAGCTGGTGGTGTACCAGGCGGTCCATTCGCCCGACGACATCGCGTTTGGCTTCAGCCGGGCGGCGCTGTCGCCCAAGGAGTTCTTCCTGCCGGCCACCGAGGCGATCCTGACTGTGGAACGGGTGCGCCAGCTAGCAGCCGGTGATGGGAGCGCCCAACCGGATTGGGAGGTGCGCCTGGCAGAGCCCGGGATGGAGCGCGACCAGGTGGTGTTTGGCATCCGGCCGTGCGACGCGCACGCGCTGACCGCCCTGGACGCGCTGCTGCTGAAGGACCCGGCCGACGCCTACTATGCCCGGCGCCGGGAGCGCACCGCGCTGATTGGCCTGGCCTGCCAGCAGATGGGAGCCACCTGCTTCTGCACCAGCCTGGGGTTCACCCCCGACGACCGGCAGGGGATGGACGTCATGCTGGTTGCGACCGGGGATGGGTATGCGCTAGACACCCTGACCGACAAAGGGCAGGCGATCACCGCCGGGCTGAACCCGGCTGACTACAAGGGCGAGCCGCCGGCCCGAGAATGGCCGCCGGCCGAGTTCAAGGTGCCGCCGCGCCAGGTGTGGACGCGGCTCTTCAAGGATCCCTACTGGGGCGAGCTGGCCGACCGCTGCCTGAGCTGCAAGATCTGCGCCTACGTGTGCCCCACCTGCCGCTGCTTCGACGTGCGGGACTACACGGTGGCTCAAACGCCCGCGTATCAGAAGATCGAACGGCTGCGCTGCTGGGACGCGTGCATGGCCGACGGCTACCGGCGCATCGCCGGCGGGCACAACCCGCGGCCCGACAAGCTGGAGCGCCTGCGCAACCGGTTCTACTGCAAGTTCGACTACTATCCTGCCGATTTCGGTCCGCTGGCATGCGTCGGCTGTGGGCGGTGCATCGACCACTGCCCCGTCAACGTAGACGTCACCGAAGTGCTGGATGCGGTCAACGCGAGAAGCTAGAGGATGCCATGATGGAGAATCCCTATCTCCCTTACCTGGGCCGGCTGGCCGGCATTCAGCCGTTGGGAACCGGCATCAAGCTGTTCAAGTTTCAGTTCGACGATCCGGCAGCAGCGCGGGAGTTCAGCTATCGGCCCGGGCAGTTTGCTTTCGTGTCGGCCTTTGGCGTGGGCGAGGCACCCTTTGGGATCACCTCGGTGACGGGGCTTGACGACACGGTTGATTTTGCGGTGGCCAAGGTCGGCACCGTGACGCGCGCCCTGCACGAAATGAGGCCGGGCGACCGGGTGGGGCTGCGGGGGCCGATGGGCAACTGGTTTCCGCTGGACGCGGTCAAGGGGAACAACGTCATCTTCCTGGGCGGAGGCATCGGCGGCGCTCCCCTGCGGCCGGTGATCACCTCCATCCTGCACGACCGCGACAGCTACGGTGACATGATCATTCTGTGGGCGGCCCGCAATCCCAACCTGTTGGTCTTCACCTCGGAATACGACACCTGGCGCCAGGCGCCGCGCACCCAGCTGCATTTGACGGTCGACGAAGGCACGGACGGGTGGAGCGGCAACGTGGGGTTGATTACGCAGCTCTTGCAGCAGGTCAAGCCGTCGCCGGATAATGCCAGCGTCATCATCTGCGGCCCGCCTATCATGATCCATTTTGCCATCCTCGAGCTGCAAAAGATGGGGTTCTCTTCGGACCAGATCATCACCACGCTCGAGGCCAAGATGAAGTGCGGCATCGGCAAGTGCGGCCGCTGCAACGTGGGAGAGAAATACGTATGTTTGCATGGCCCGGTGTTCACTTACACCGAAATCAAGGATTTTCTGGAAAGTTTTGTGTGATGGACGCGCACAACGAGGATAGCTGCAATATGCGCCTGTGCGATATTATCAAAGTGACGGAAGCCCACGTGTATTCGTCAAAGATTGACCTGGATTGCGTCGTACGTTCCGGGTTCGCTTCGGATCTGATGAGCGATGTGCTCTATCACGATGTCGCGCACGGCATCCTGATCACCGGGTTGACGAATCCGCAAATGGTGCGCACCGCCGAGATGGCCGAAGTGGCGGCGGTCCTGATGGTACGGGGCAAGGTGCCCATGCCAGAGACGCTGGGACTGGCGGAGGACCTGGGCATCCCCCTGATTGGCACGCACAGCATCATGTTCGAAACCTGTGGACGGCTGTACGCGGCCGGCCTGCACGCCTGCGCCTGGCGCGGCAACTGATGAGAAATATCAAATGGCAAATGGCAAATGACAAATCGTCCATTTGCTATTTGTCATTTGATATTTGACGTTTGACATTTGTCGTCCTCCGCTGTGACACATGTCACTATCAGCCGGTGCTGCGATTGGCTATACTGTGAATTGCAAAGGAGCATTGGGAGGCCAGCAGTGTACAAGATACTGGAGAAACAAGTCCTGAGTGACATCACCAAACTGATGGTGGTGGAGGCTCCCTGGGTGGCCCGCAAGGCCAAGGCAGGGCAGTTTGTCATCGTGCGGGTGGATGAACCCGGCGAGCGCATCCCATTGACCATTGCCGACTACGATCGAGCCGCTGGCACCATTACCCTGATTTTTCAAGAGGTGGGCAAATCCACCATGCAGATGGGCACCTTACAGGCGGGCCAGGAATTTGCGACCGTCGTTGGCCCGCTGGGTCGCCCGACCGAGATCGAAACCCACGACGGAGCGGTGGTGTGCGTCGGCGGAGGGGTGGGCATTGCTCCCATCTTCCCGATTGCGCGTGCCCTGAAAGAAGCAGGCAACACCGTGATCTCCATCATCGGCGCCCGCACTCGCGAGTATTTGTTCTGGGAAGACCGCATGCGGGCGGTCTCGGATGAGCTGATCGTATGCACCGACGATGGTTCTTATGCGCGCAAGGCGCTGGTCACCGAGCCGCTCAAGGAGCTGCTGTCACGCGGCGACCGGCGCATCGCCCGCATCTGGGCCATCGGCCCTACCATCATGATGAAGTTCGTGGCGGCTACCACGCAGCCCTTCGGGGTGCCCACCATCGTCAGCCTGAACACTATTATGGTAGACGGCACCGGCATGTGCGGCGGCTGCCGGGTGCTCTTGGATGGCGGTGCCAGGTTCGTGTGCGTGGACGGCCCGGAGTTTGATGCCCACCAGATCAAATGGGACAACCTGATGTCGCGCGTGCAGTTCTATCGGGAACAGGAGAAAGTGGCGGTTGACCGGTGGCGGCACGTATGCGAGCTGGATAAGCAAGCAGCGATGAGCGTTCAGCGATCAGCAGTCAGCAATCAGCCCGCTGACCGCTGAACGCTATCAAGCACGAGGTAACCCACATGCCAAAGAAGCAGGTCATCCCCAAGAAGACGCCGATGCCGGAGCAACCGCCGGCTGAACGCATCAAGAACTATCGTGAAGTGCCATACGGCTATACCCCCGAACAGGCCGTGGCCGAGGCGCAGCGCTGCCTCCAGTGCGCGCGCCCCAGCTGCATGAACGGCTGTCCGGTGAATATCGACGTGCCGGGCTTCTTGAAGTTGACGGCCGAAGGGGATTTTCGAGGAGCCATCAACCTGATTCGAGCGACCAACGCCCTGCCGGCAGTGACCGGCCGGGTGTGCCCCCAGGAAACGCAGTGCGAGGCCCAGTGTGCCCTGTGCAAGCGTTTCGAGTCGGTGGCCATCGGCCGGCTTGAGCGCTTCGTCGCCGATTGGGAAGCCGAGCAAGGCCCGCTGCCTATCCCTCAGCTGGCACCGCCGACCGGCAAGCGGGTGGCGGTGGTCGGCTCCGGGCCGGCAGGCGTCACGGTGGCTGCCGACCTGGCCCGAATCGGCCATCGAGTGACGCTGTTCGAGGCCCTGCACGAAGCCGGTGGCGTGCTGGTGTACGGCATTCCGGAGTTTCGATTGCCCAAGGCCATCGTGCGGCGCGAGGTGGACTATGTGTGCCGGTTGGGCGTCGACCTGGTCAAGAATTTCGTGGTGGGCACGACCGCCACGCTGGACGAGCTGTTGGAAGAGTTCGACGCCATTTTCCTGGGGACGGGCGCCGGGCTGCCGTGGTTCCTGGGCATCCCCGGCGAAAGCCTGTGCGGCGTGTATTCCGCCAACGAATACCTCACTCGCGTCAACCTGATGAAGGCGTACCGTTTCCCCGATTACGATACGCCGGTGGCCTATGGGCGGCGGGTGATCACGGTGGGCGGCGGCAACGTGGCAATGGATTCGGCCCGCACCGCCCTGCGCATGGGCGCCGAGGAATCGATCATCGTGTATCGCCGTTCGCACGACGAAATGCCGGCCCGGGCCGAGGAAATCCATCACGCTGAGCAGGAAGGCATCCGGTTCGAGCTGCTCACGACCCCGGTGGCGCTGTACGGCGACGAAAAGGGACGGGTGGCCGGGCTGGAATGCCTGAGGAACGTGCTAGGCGAGCCGGATGCCTCCGGGCGGCGCCGTCCTGTGCCGGTCGAGGGCTCCAACTTCCGCATCGCGGCAGACATCGTCATCATTGCCATCGGCCAGAGTCCCAATCCCCTGATACCCAAGACCACGGCCGATCTGAAGACCATCAAATCGGGCGTGGTCGTCGTCGACGATCAAACCATGAAGACGTCTAAGCGGGGCGTGTTTGCGGGTGGTGACGTAGCCACTGGCGGGGCCACGGTCATCCTGGCCATGGGACAGGCCAAGATAGCCGCAAGAGCCATCGACGAATACCTGAAGACAGGCCAGTGGTGAAACGCCCTGCCCCCTGATCGAGGGCCAGGATAATCCAGATGACCTCTCCGGATCTGGTATTGCTTCATGCGCCCAGTGTTTATGACTTCCGGCAGGAGATGATCCTGTACGGTCCACTGGCCGATTTCGCGCCGTCACCCTTTGCGTTGGAGCAGTATCCCATTCACACGGTTGGCTTGGCCGGCTACCTGGAGCGGGCCGGCTTGCGCGTCCGGCTGCTCAACCTGGCCCGCCAGATGCTGGAAGCCGCGGATTTCGATGCGGAGGCGGCCATTGACGCTCTTGATCCGGCAGCCTTCAGCATCGACCTGCACTGGCTGGCGCATGCGCAGGGCGCGCTGGCCGTCGCTCAGATCGTCAAGACGTTTCACCCCCGGACTCCGGTCATCCTCGGCGGGTTGGCGGCCAGCTATTATCACCGCGAGCTGATGAACTACCCCCAGGTCGACTACGTGTTGCAGGGTGAGTCGAATGCTCACGCGTGGTTGCAGTTGATCCAGGGCCTGTCGTTGGGGCAGGCTCCTGACCGGGTGCCGGGCGTCACGTGGCGGAATCGGCTGGGGGAAGTGGTCGAAAACCCGATAGGCCCAGATGACGCGGCTGGCGACGATTGGCATGGGTCAAATGGAAACCACGATGGCGGCTGGCCGACCTGTCTGGCCTTTGCGCGCCGGCTCGACACGCCGGTGGCCGTGTCGACCATGGTGAGCGGCTGCCCCCGTACGTGCGCCACGTGCAGTGATTCGGCTTATGCCAGCCAGCGAATGTGGGGGCGTGCCGCGCCCGTGGTTCGTTCCACGGAGCAGCTGGCAGCCGCCGTGGCTGCTGCCAGCCGCCGGAACGAACCGATCACCGTGGTCGGCGACGTCAGGCAGACCAGCCTGGACTATGCTCACGATTTCTTGCAGAGGGTGCGCGGCTTTCCCAACCTGATCAGCCTCGATTTGTTCGAGCCGGCCCCTCGCCGGTACCTGGAGGACGTGAGACGCGAGCTGGGCCGGGTGGCCCTGGAGATACCGCTCCATTCCCACGATCCTCGCATCCGGCGGTTGGCCGGGAGATCTTTCGACAACCCGGCCGTGGAACAGACGATTGCCGATGCCCTGTCGCTGGGATTCGAGCGCATCCGCCTGTATTTCACGATCGGCGTGCCGGGCCAGGACCGCGCTTCGGTGATGGATACGGTCGCCTACTGCGATGACCTGTTAGCTCGTTTCAAGAGCGACAGGCGGCTGCAACCTTTTGTGGCCCCGCTGGTGCCGTTCCTGGATCCCGGCAGCCTGGCCTTTGAAGAACCTGAACGGGCAGGATACCGCCTGCTTTTCCGCACCCTCGAGGAACACCGGCGGGCCTTGCTCACGCCCAGCTGGAAATACGCCCTCAATTATGAGACAGACCAGCTGGCGCGCGACGACATCGTGCAGGCCACCTACGACTCGACGGTCGCTCTGGCGGCACTCAGAGCCAGGCACGGTGTTATTTCCCATGACCGGGCCAGACAAATCGAAGCTTCGATCAAACAGGCTCGCGCGCTGATGGACGAGATTGACCGGGCGATTACCCGGGTGGGTGCGGAAGAGCTGGAAGATGCCATGCGAACGTATAAGCCGCTCATCGATCAAGTGAACCGATCCGGCCAATGGGCGGAAGGCCGATGTGACCGGTCGCAGCAGGGCAACGGGTCTGTCCGCTCCGGCGGCGGCCTGGGGCCGCTGTCGCAGGCGGTCTCGAGGAAATGGTCGAGCGTCAAAGGATGGTGGCGCGGCCGGGCCGGCCCTGGCCTCGAGAAGAAGGAGTAACCGGAATGGCCAAAGGCCGCATCGTCGTCAACGAGGAGTGGTGCAAGGGGTGCCAGCTGTGCATCGCGGTCTGCCCCAGCCATCTCATCCAGCTGGCGGGCTATTTCAACCGCAAGGGCCACCAGCCGGTCATCCTGGTCGATCCCGATCGGCGCTGCACCGGGTGTACGCTGTGTGCGATGATGTGCCCAGAGGCCGGGATCACGGTTTATCGCCGCAGCCAGGTTAAGCTCTCAGACGGTAATGGGCATTAGGCTGTCCCTCACCCCCAACCCTCCCGCAAGGTACCCCAAACGGGGCACAAGGCGGGACTGGCGCTCTCCCAGGGGGAGAGGGGAGCCGGGGGGATGAGGGATCGGATGTAGCCTGAGCAGGAAATCAATTATGTCGATCCAGATGTTGAAAGGGAACGTGGCCATCTCTGAAGCGGCCGTGCGGGCTGGCGTGCAGGCCTACTTCGGCTATCCGATTACCCCTCAAACGGAGCTGTTGGAGTACATGTCGCGGCGCATGCCGGAGCTGGGACGGGTGTTCCTGCAGGCTGAGAGCGAAGTGGCCGCCATCAACATGGTGTTTGGCGCGGCCTGTGCCGGCGTGCGGGCGATGACCTCCTCCTCGGGGCCGGGCATCAGCTTGATGCAAGAGGGTTTGTCGTATATCGCCTGTTCTGAGGTGCCGGCGGTATTGGTGGACATCATGCGCGGCGGGCCGGGATTGGGCAACGTCCAGCCCAGCCAGGCCGACTACAACCAGCTGACCAAGAGCGCCGGCCACGGCGATTTTCGCAGCATCGTGCTGGCACCCAGTTCGGTGCAGGAAGCGATGGATCTGACGGTTCTCGCCTTTGACCTGGCCGACAAATACCGCACCATCGCCATCCTGGCTGGTGACGGCATGATCGGGCAGATGATGGAGCCGGCCGAGCTGCCGGCTATGCAACCGTTGCCCACCGCGCGGCCGCCATGGGCGCTGACCGGTGCCCAGGGCCGCAAGAAGAACAAGATTTGGTCCCTGTCCCTGGACGCCGACGTCCTGGAAGAGATCAACTGGCGGCTCCAGGCCAAAATTGAGCGCATCCGGGCGACAGAGGTGCGCTACCAGGCGATCTCGACCGAGGATGCCGAAATATTGGTGGTGGCGTTTGGCAGCGTGGGCCGCATTGCCCGCACCGCCATCCGTGAGGCCAGGCAGCGCGGGGTGCGGGCCGGCCTGCTGCGGCCGATCACCCTGTTCCCATTTCCGTTCGTCCCAGTCCGGCAATTGATGACCGGCGGGGTGCGCTCGGTGTTGGTGGTCGAGATGAATGCTGGCCAGATGGTCGACGATGTGCGGCAGGCGGTAGAGGGCCGGGCGCCGGTGCATTTCTACGGCCGCCCGGGAGGGAGTGTTCCGATGCCGGACGAAATCCTGGACCACATCCTGGCGCTGAAGCGCGAGCTGGAGGCGCCGCCGGCCGGCGAATTGCGCGAGTTCGCCGGCGTGCTGCTCTCGGCGCGCAAAGGGTAACCAGACATGGAAGAAGACCCGCAAGAACAGGTCGTCTACCGGCGCCCGCCGCCGCTTTCCCCGGTATCGACTCACTACTGCCCGGGCTGCACGCACGGCCTGATCCACAAACTGATTGCCGAGGTGATCGACGAGCTGGGCATTCAGGACAAGACCATCGCGGTGGGGCCGGTGGGCTGCTCGGTGCTCATGTACGACTATTTCGAGGTCGATATCGTCCAGGCGGCCCATGGCCGGGCGCCCGCCACGGCTACCGGCTTGAAGCGTGTCATGCCCGACAGGGTCGTCTTCACCTATCAAGGCGATGGCGACCTGGCGGCCATCGGCATTGGCGAGATCCTGTGGGCGGCCACGCGCGGCGAGAACATCACTGTGTTTTTCATCAACAATGCCATCTACGGCATGACCGGCGGCCAGATGGCTCCGACCACCCTGCCGGGCCAGGTCACCAGCTCGTCGCCGGGCGGGCGCGACGTGGAGACCACCGGCATGCCGATTCGCATGGCGGAGTTGCTGGCTGAACTGCCTGGGGCAGCTTACGTGGTGCGGCGTTCGGTGTACGACATCCGCACCATCAAGGAGGCCAAGAAGGCGGTGCGCACTGCATTTCGGGCGCAGCTGGAGGGAGCCGGGTTCTCGATGGTCGAGTTTCTGTCCGCCTGCCCGACCAACTGGCGCTTGCCGCCGGTTCAGGCCCTCGACTGGATCAAGCAGAATATGCTGCCCTATTACCCGCTGGGTGACTACAAGGTGGCGGATATCGTCCAGCACCTGAAGTAGCGGACGCGTCGGAGCGAGCTATGCAACGAGCCATCGTCCTGGCCGGCTTTGGCGGCCAGGGGATATTGTTTGCCGGCATGCTGCTGGCCTATGCCGGCATGGACACCGGGAAACACGTGACCTGGATCCCCAGCTATGGGCCAGAGATGCGGGGTGGGAGTTCTCACGTGATCGTAGTGGTGAGCGATGAGGAGATCGGCTCGCCGGTGGTGCGCCACCCCGACGCGGCCGTGGTCTTGAACGCTCCCTCTATGCAGAAGTACGAGCAGCTGGTCAAAGCGGGCGGGACGTTGGTGTACAACAGCTCACTCATCTCCGACCCGCCCCAACGCGCCGACATCCATTACCTGGCGGTGCCGGTCAACCAGATTGCCAGCGAGCTCGGAGACGTGCGCATCGCCAACATGGTGGCCTTGGGCGCCCTGGTGGCTGCCACCCGCGTGTTGCCGCTGCCCAGCCTGGTGCAGGCCCTGGAGCAGCACCTGCCGGCGAGCAAGCGCGCCATGCTGGAACCCAATCGGCACGCTTTGCAGCGCGGGGCCGAGTTGGCCGAAGGGGCGAACGATGGCGTTGACGACCGGCACACCCGCAGCGGCCGGTCATAACCGGCCACGCCACTGCCAGACCGGCAATGATCTCAACAGGGTCAAATTCCAGGCTGTGATGGGGAGTGGCCAGCCCTTGCCAGAGAGGAAAGAGATATCGGCGCCTGGCCGGACGGGGAACCCGGCATCCGGTCCCTCTTGCGAGGGCAATGGGACCCTTTCCACTTCAAGCGCCTAATCTGAATCTATTATAGCACATTCCCATGTGGATGCAAAGCGGCGAACTGCTGCAAGATCGCCAGCTGGGGTGGGGTGGGTTTGATGAAGGGCCGGGCCTGGCGAATGAGCGCCAATGCCTGATCCGGGCTCAGGCCGGTGCTGATCAGATAGGCAGCTGCCATAGTTGGCGCCCGGCCCACCCCACTGGCGCAGTGGATGTAGACCTTGCCCCCCTCTTGGACCACCTGGCGAACGAAATCCACCCCGGCCTGCAGCTGTTCCAGGCTGGGCGCATGGTCATCGACCGTGGGCAGCCACAAGTAGGCATCGGGAGTGATGTCGTGAGCCGCGTCGTCGAACTCGGTTCGCATGTTCAGGTCGGCGGTGAAGCCGCGCCGGGCCAACCAGCGCCAGCCCGCCGCTGAGATCTGCCCGCCCACGCCCAGTTCCGGCGTGATGGAGCAGTAGCGCCATATCGGGCGGCCAGCCAGCCGGAAGAAACATCCCGTCCAAAACCAGGTCAGCGTAGTCGCGACTCCCTGGTGATGGAGCCGCCAGTGCAAGACGTCCAGGCCCTTGCGCGCCAGGCGCAGCCATCTCACGCTATTTCACCTCAGCCAGCACGAAGCTGTGCAGGCTTTGAGGCGGAATCGTCTCGATGATGCGCTCGTCGCGTGCCAGGCTGCCTGCCACGCCCACCCGGCTGCCCAACGACAGCCCCAAATCCTTGAATGGCAGGCGCACCTCCCACGCCCGTTCCCCGGCTGCGCTCTCCACGGCGGCTTCCACCTCGAGCCAGCTGCCCCGCTGGCTGGCCAGTTTGAGCGCGGCGCCAAAGCCGGGTATCATATCCACTCGCCAGTTGGCGCCAAAGGGCGTGGCGCCGGCTTCGCTCGCCTCTGCCGCCGCGAACACCGGCGGCTGGCCAGATTCCCCCTCGGTGCGGATGTAGAGCGTGGCCTGGTATGGGGCCAGTGCGGAGCGCGCTTCCAGGCGGAAGTAGAGAAAGCCGGGGTTGTAACCGAAATACAGCCGGCGCAGCACCCCAGAATCCGCTCGCTGCATCGCACCCGACGAGGCACTGGATTCCACAAAGCCGGCACCGGTCCATTCCAGGCTGGCTTCCTCGGCCGCGGTCAGGTGGGGCGTGATATACCCACTCGTGGGACGGTAGGCGCGGGGTGCCGTTAACCCCTGGATGGGCTCAGCCAGCCAGGGAGGAGCAGGCCGGCCAATGATGTAGTATACGGCGGCTAGGTGTCCTCGAAACGCCCGATCAAAGAGGTTTTCCTGCGCGCTGGCGTTGCGACTGTAGTACCACCAGAACCAGTCGCTGCCCTCTGCGATGTAGATCTGGCGCCAGGCTTCCTCCAGTACGTCCAACCCGGCTCCGACCGTGGCGTTTTGCCAGTCCACCAACTCCTGGCGCACCCGGGCCAACACCTCCCAGGCCCGGTTCTGCTCGGCTTCGCCGATCCAGGTCTCCAGATTGCCGCCGATCCACGAGCCGGTCGCCAGCTGGTTGAGCGTCTGCCGAGGCGGGAATTGCTCCAGATACTCCGAGACGGTGACTGTCTGGAGCTCCTGTTCTTGGGTCAGGCGCTCGTAGAGGTGGTGCAGGAACGGATCGCCGTAGTCCGGGTAGCTCTCCCAACAATTCTCACCGTCCAGGATGATCGACACCAGCCAGGGATGCTCCGCGTCGCTCAGCCGTTGGCGGATGACCTTCAGGCGGTGGATCAGGTCTTCGGCCGCATCTTTGCCGGCCATGCCCTGGTAGACGAACCCGATTCGATCCGACAGGGTGTGGT
>Ga0315282_10013046_pt1 | contig 12598 bp, 15 predicted proteins | sample YL17G07_20_MG_FD_203693 | JGI IMG/M metagenome (GOLD analysis project Ga0315282, IMG submission 203693) | Sediment microbial communities from Yellowstone Lake, YNP, Wyoming, USA - YL17G07_20 | ecosystem: Environmental > Aquatic > Freshwater > Lake > Sediment | place: USA: Wyoming | collected... | reverse complement strand
TGCCACGTCAAGTAATTAGAAATAAGCACAGCTAACGTGATAGCTTTACTGCTGCCACGGGAGCTTAAACGAAATCATTTGGAATCATACACCTTTTGCTAAGAAAGTGAAGAAGAAGCTGAAAAGAATAATGCGTCACAATGCGAATAAAATAGGGGGAAAAATGAACATCCTAGTCGCACACACAAGGGTTAGGAGGGAAGAGTTTCAGTAGCCTTCTTCTTTAACAATTTTACAGTAAGAGAGAATCCGAGAATAAGATTAGCTTGCCGTCACCCCTTACCTCCTACCTCTTCAGACGTCTGCCTCCTAACGCCAGAGAAATTCTTCCTAAATCAACCATGTCTGCCTTGAACAGTTCTTCCTTGTACTCGTTGTTGACAAGTTCCATTTAGAAGGTGTAGATTCCAACTGGTCATTGGCGGGAAAGGACCAGCAATGACAACCGCAAGCTGGCAGAGTGAATATTACTCTGAACTCAGAAAGATAAATTTTTGAATTATCAGAAGCGAATACTCACGGAATAGACGGGCATGGTCGCTTTTTTTTACATTATCCTCCAAAACATTAAGAGTTGTCCTCGCTGAAGAGATTGGGAAGGTACTCTAATTTCAAGACATCGAACAGATTGGAAACAGTCAATTGGGCAGTTTCCATGTCGAGATTAAACAGGGTTTTACTGGCTATGCAGCTGAGTGGCATGACCGGGGAATGCATATGTTAAGGGTAATAGAAACTCTTGGGGAATGTCCCAAATCGATCATAGTATTATCGGGAATAGTGCTGGTCGGGGTTATTGGAATTGTTGACTATCTAACCGGGACAGAGGTTGCTGTTTCGATATTTTACCTACTTCCCATTTCATTAATTTCCTGGTTTGTCGGGAAAAAATTGGGGGTTTTCATTTCAGCAGCAAGCACCATAGCTTGGCTCAGCGCAGATCTGTTGGCAGGTAACCAATACTCTCATCCCGCTATCCTCTACTGGAACGGTGTTGTGCGACTGGGTGTGTTTGTCATCGTTGCCTTGATCTTGGCAGCGTTAAAGAGGAAATATTCAAGGGAGGTGGAACTCAACGCAGAACTTCAAGACGCGCTCAAAAGGCTTAAACAGACGCAAGAAGAACTAGAACAAAAGGCGGAGGATCTGGCTCGCTCCAATGCTGAATTGGAAAAGTTTGCCTACGTGGCAGCACATGATCTAAAAGGACCCCTGATTGGCATAGGGGGTTACATCCGGCGTATACGACGCCGCTTGAAAGATAAATTAGACCGCGATGCAGAGAGGCTTTTGGAGCAGTTATTAGAACAGATTTTGAGGATGGAGAATCTTATTAATTCTCTACTGGGCTATGCGAAGGTGGGAACGACCCCCTTAGATGTCAAGAGGGTTGATTTCAACCGCATTATTGAAAACGTAATCGCTGATCTCCGGGTGGAAGTTGAAAAGAATGACGGTTTAGTCACTTATGATCAGATGCCGAGTATTTGGGCAGACGGCGTACAGATTGGACAGCTTTTTCAAAATTTAATCAGTAATGGGATTAAATTCCGTGGAAGGGAGCCGCCGAGGGTGCATGTGTCTGCAGGAAAGAAGGAAATGGAATGGATCTTCTCTGTTCGGGATAATGGCATAGGCATTGACTCCAAAGACCAAGACTGCATCTTCGACATGTTTCAGCGTCTGGATTATAGCTCTGAATATCCGGGGAGTGGAATTGGCCTAGCGAGTTGCAAGAAGATTGTAGAAAACCATGGAGGGCGAATTTGGGTGGAGTCTAAGCTCCAGGAGGGGTCGGTCTTCTACTTCACGATACCTATGAAAGACCCCTCGAAAAGCGCCTAGAGGTTGGAGGTGAATTCGAGAGATTGTTAATAATAGAAACTAAACATTTTCCCTCATTATGCAAAATTATTAAGAGGAATTCTACTGGAGATACAAATATGAAAGACAATGTTTTCTTTAAGGGCACCTCAATATTGGTTATTATTGCTGTCTCAGTCATTGTTCTCGGCTATATAGATTACGTCACTGGATATGAACTCGGATTTTTTGTGTTCTACTTCCTGCCGATTGCCTTCGCAGCATGGAGACTGGGCTTCACCAGTTCCTACATAATCGCCATTCTGAGCGCGATCGTATGGTTCCTCGCCGATATTTATTCAGCTCATCCATATAGCAGCATTGTCCTTGGTTTTTGGAACACAATGATACGACTCACATCCTTTCTGATCATTGCGTACTCTACATCCAAAATTCGGTTTTTGCTTGCAGAAGAACGTGAAACAGCACAGGGACTTCGAGACGCCCTCAGCCAAATCAAGACGTTGAGCGGATTACTGCCAATTTGCGCTTCCTGCAAAAAGATTCGTGATGACGAAGGCTATTGGAATCAACTTGAGGCCTATATCGAAGAACATTCTGAAGCGGAATTCACTCACGGTTTTTGTCCTGATTGTATGAAGAAACTTTACGGCGTTGCCCTAGACGAGGATACCGATTCAAGAAAATAATAGCTTTCCCAAGTAAGAAAAGAGGGTGGGACTTTTGTCCAGAAGCTCCTTGGGATAGATACATTGGAGAGAAATGCCGGAGAGGTGTTTGGATAAAGAAACCAAAACCTGTTGCCTGGGATGCATTTGATAGCATTCTTATACTCACTTTCATTCCGAAATCTTCACCTTTTTAGGCAGGTTAATCGTGACGACTTGTAGGTGCACTTGCCAACCTGAAGTCAACCCGACAATGCCCGCCACGTGAGAGATGCATTTCTTGCGAGTAATGCGTCACAATGCGAATAGCATAGGGGAAAAAATGAACACCCTAGTCGCACACACAAGGGTTAGGAGGGAAGAGTTTCAGTAGCCTTCTTCTTTAACAATTTTACAGTAAGAGAGAATCCGAGAATAAGATTAGCTTGCCGTCACCCCTTACCTCCTCCCTCTTCAGACGTCTGCCTCCTAACGCCGGAGCCATTTTGGCCAAAACAGCCAAATCTGGGCTGGACAGTTCTTCCGGCAACATTCTCTTCCTTGAATTCCAAAAACGGTGCATATTACAATCGCAATCACAACGAAGGGCTAAAGAATGGACATTCGCTCCATCCTCGGAACTCTCGGGACGGCAATAGGTTTGGTACGGGCCGTGCCTCAACTTGTCAGGCTTCTGCGTGCACGAGAAGCATACGGCGTTTCCGTAGATACAGCAGCCACCAGTTCCATCGTCAGTCTGGGCTGGGCCACCTACGGGGTGTTGACCAACCAGCCCTACGTAAGTTTTGCCTCAGGACCATCGGGAGTAGTGTTCGCCATTACCACCTTTCTTGCTTTGCGGTTTGGTCGTCAAGTCAGGGAATTCAAAATTGCCCCACTTTGGTTTTGTGTTTTGCTCCTGGCAGGTGTCATCGCAGGGAAAAACGGGCTTGGCATGGTTCTGCCAATAAGCCTCCTTGTTGCAAACATCCCTCAACTTTGGGTCGCATATAAAGAAAGTAATCTGGCAGACTTGTCCCTGGGGACTTGGTTGCTCTCCGTGACAGACGGGCTTGTATGGGGAGTCTACTCGCTTATCCAACAGGATATTTCAATTATGCTCAATGCATTTTTTCAGTTGACGACCAGCGGGCTGATTGTGGCACTAAAACTGGCGCATAAGGCAAGAATTCAAAAACAAGGAAGTTTCCCCCAGGGTTTTGGCCAGCAAGTGGCCCGTAAGCCCCGCCCTTGAGGGCGGGGTCAAGGGGCACAATATAAATGGAAATGGAAAGGGAGAACCGCCTCTGACCCTGCAATCCTATCTACATTTCCTGGACACCCCGCTCTGTGGGAGGGGAGCTTCACTTCTTTGTCCGTCCTGTTATCTTTTCAATAATCCTGCTAAACCAACAACCTTGAGATGTGCTCCCTTGGCACGCTTGTGTTCCTGTCGTTTCCTTGGTCGAAGCTCCGCTTTGTTGTAACCCTGATGACTTTACCCACCTATCCACTGCTTCTTGTTCTTCGGGACTTAGCATTTTATTCCTCCTTCTGCAGGCTCCTGTGGCTCTGCGGGTTCACCTGAAAGATTCGTAAATTAGCAGGTGGTTGAAAATAAATGGAGCCCACGGACGGATTTGAACCGCCGACCCGCTGATTACAAAACCGTCCCCAGCATTTCTTCCAACTTGCGATAATCAAAAGACTTCTTGAAATAACAATAACCTAGGTTGTCCAAACAATCCACTAAATTCACGCTATCCACTAGGTGGAGACAGTCAGTGGTGAAACAACCGTTACAACGACTCAGGGGAAAGTGGGAAGGCAGACCAACTGGTTTTCACTCAGGTTACTTGGGAGCCTTCCCACTATTTTCCCAGAACAGGGAAGGAGGCTCATTCCAGGGGAAAGGGGAATCCAGAAACCAAAAACCATGTGAACCTCCTGCTGTGGGACGGTATAGGTATAGCAAATGTATCCATGCATACAGTCCCAGATTTTTCTCCCATGGAAGTTCTGCCAAAAATTTCTCCATCACAGGTTCTGCCAAAAATTTCTCCCCTGCAGGATCGGGTCAGAATTTTTCTGCATGGGGATTCATGGAAAAGTTGTTCAAAGGGGGGAAGGGTTACGGAGTGATAAGGAAAAGGAGGCAGTTAACAGATAGAGAGTGGAGGTGGCTCTGGGAGTATACCCGTACGTGCAGTAACGCTAGTCATGCAGCAAGGGTGGCATATGGAGGAACTCCGATATCCGTCCGTGTGAAGGGCCATAAGAAGAAGGTCAAACTGAAGCCCATTCTTGACAGGGTCTCAGCTAGATGGAACGACCTGACAAAAGACATTGATCAAATTGAGAGAGAGGTCGATGCCTACCTGAGACGGCTGAAGAGAAGGACCCGTAGGAGTCTATGACCTTAATTGTGGAACTATACAGACACCATTGGAAATCAACAGATGACCCAACACTTTCTCAAAACTTAAATTCCAGACTCAATATTACACTTTGATCTCGAATGAGAGGTCCGTTACTTTCAGGCTTCGCAAGGGTAGAATCTCTCTCTGAGGAATGCTTAATTGCTTCAGGATCGAGATTTTTGGTTACCACCCCTACGCTGGTATTAAACTTAAGGGTATACTTCTCTTCTAAAGCAAGGATTTCCTGGCTATTCTGCAATCGAACGGAATAATACGACTCTCTCCCCAAGTTTTCGACTGCTGGGAGTCCCCCTTGCTTCTTCTCTACCTGGATGGATTCAATTATGCTCATTGGAACAGATTTCTCTTTGTTATCCTCCGTAGATACAGTAACCTCCTCAGGATAAAGTAGCAGGTATCCATCCAGTGTATTTCCCTGCATATCTTTAACAACCACATAGATTTTTTTCTTCTCTGGAAGGAGAGGAGATTGTGCCAGCAAAATGGCTGGAGTGAGAAGGAAGATAAGAACTAGAAGGATAGACTTAGATCGTATCATAAAGTTCCCTATGAGAGTGCCCCAGGAAACAGCCTAATATAATTTTCCTTAATAACTAATTATGGTACGTACATTAAGAATCCTCAAGTCGTTGGGTCATTGATCATAGACCTCTTATGTCATTGTAGCGTGAAGACTTGTAGTCAACCTGACAGTCCCCGCTAAGTCAATATAGTAGAACCGAGATGTGAAAAACGAGACTTGACGGACAGTGTCAAGAGAGTCCTCGGCTTCTTCCTGAAGTCAAGAATTCGAGAATCTGCATCGCTATGCCAGATTTCAAACGGTAATCCTTAAGAGATAGTTTTCACAACCTCATTTTTGATATTGACAAGGTGCGCATTTTTCGTATGATGAAGTCAACAATCTTAAAAGAACTTTCTCTTTCCAAAGGAGGTGATTGATGCAGGAAAGCTTTCGGTAATTGGTGAATACTTTGGTCAGAAAGTAAACTTCCCCTGCCAAGTCAAGAAAGGAGGCTTCCATGAAACGTCACATTATCTCTAAATCCCAGGGAACAATCGTAGTGCTAACCGTCCTGATAGCGGTAACGCTGGGGATGACGAACCCTTCGACAGTTCTCGCAGTCAAACCGATATCGGAATACGTCACTTTGTCGCTGGTGGAATGCTCCGACAACACGGCCCAAGTTGATGTGGTCGTCTATTATTATTGGGTGGATAAGATCGGGAATGAGACAATCGCAGGGTGGGGGGAGCCATCTTGCGTCAAGGGTGGTGGCACTATGGACATCGATGGGAATCTTCCTTATATGTTCAAACCGAATAAGTGGGTGGCATGGCTGCCTTTCTGGGATCCCGCTACGCAAGAGGTGTATTGCAATGTCTTCTTTGAAGGCACAAATTTTCCAGCGACGGTCACTTATACCTGCGGTTCACAAACAGCAACAGTAACCATAGGCACTCCAAGGGTTTTCCCGTAGTAAATGACTGCTGAGGGGCAGGGTCAGCAATGGCTCTGCCCTTCTTTATCCGTGTTTCAAGTGGTTATCACCGTCCCCCACGGCAATTCCAACCAACACAGTTGTAGGTGAAGCAACCAGACAGATGACTGGACAGTGTCTGTCAGATTAAGTACCGTTCAGGGCAGATTAGCCAACTCTGGATATCCTTGGCCAGGTGCTCCATCAGTTCCTCCGTCTCAAGAAACAAAAGAAACCTGGAGTGGTAGGTTAATCTTGGCAGTGATGATTGCCGAAGGAAATAAACAAAAAAGGCAGAGCCATTTCTGACGCTGTTTCTGCAACATCCTCAAATTAAGGATTACGGTAGCGTCATACTCAAGGTGCTAAGCTTCTTACCAGGATAAAAAAGGGACGAGTTGTTATTCTGCCGACCTTTTTTTGCCCACCTTCCCATATAAAACTGACTGAAATCCGCCTTCCACAGATGATAAAACTCCATAAATTTCAGTGTGTTATGTTTGTCACAACAAATGTGGCATCTAAAATGCAACGCATCAGACAAGGTTTACTATGTTTAAGATGTTTAAGAAGCTGAAAAGGGAGCGCTGACAATGGTAAAGGCCAATAGTTTGGAGAAGGGTCTTCTCGGTGAGGGACATTAAATAACCGAAAGGAGGTTATAAAAGATGTTTACTCGACAGAAGGTTATGTTGTTGGTCATGGTGGCAATGGTCTGTCTGTTGTCATTCTCGCTAGCCGCAGCGGGAACAAAGTATGACTTCATCATCGCTACTAGTTTTTGGCACAAGATGCTCGCTGCTATGGAAGAAGAAATTGCTCCCCAAAGGCACTATATGGATTATCTGAGGTTGCTCGTCGATCATGATGATGTGGTTGCTATGGCAAAGAACGGGGGGTTGGATAAGGAGAAATCCAAATTCGTTATGTCAAACTCAGAGAGTTTTCTGACGTTCCTGCACTTTCTGATAGTTGCCCATCAGTTGCAAAAACAAAACCCTCCTATCAAGGATACTGAGATCGTCTACATCACAGGGGTTATCAAGTCCCCAAAGGCACAGGCTGCTCGGACTTCTTCGGAGTATGAGGTAGAGAAGGCTGTTCTTCGGGGAATGTTCACATACAGGCTATGGGAGGATTGGAGAAAACCAGGTTACCTTAAGAGGGTGACGGACGAGCAGATTGACATTATGTATAAGCAACTTCGAACTAGCAAATAGAGCTTTTAAAATTCGGTTGAAAGAAATATGTAGGAATCTTAAGAAGCTCACAAGGCTTATATGGAATAAATTCTAAGAGAAGTCCTCAAATGGCTCGCTGGCCTGTAATGACCAGAGATACAATGATGGCACGCACAATCAAACATACAGCGTGCGATTGTTCAAAAAATATTTCCAAATATGAATCCCAGTGATAAAATCATTTCAAAGCAAATTGAGTGGGCTCTGAACAGAAACCTTAAACTTATCGGCAGTCACGGGAACCGCGGACGCAAGGTCTATACAATAAGTATTAAAGACAATCTATTTCGAACAATGAAGGATGAAACTAAGAAGGATCTTCTAAACGGATATAGATCTCATATTAACTCTACAAGGTGCATATTCCGAGCACTGATTCCGAGCACTGTTTCCGATTCAGTACAGTCACCCATTCCCATACTACAGTAGACCTCAACTGTCTGAACTATATGGCAACAGTTTATTTCCAATACACTAGATTGGGATAGTGTGATCGCCAAGAGGTTTCATTGGACCTTTCGTGATATTAGAAGTAACGGTTAACTATTTGTAATCATTAAGAATGTTACAGTTGAACATGGATTAACAAAACTTTACTTTAATATACTTGCAGAAGGGAGAAGCCCGGAGGCTTATTTAATATGACATAAGCCTTGATAAGCATTAAACAAATATAATACTTGGGGGGATTAACAAAATATAGATTTGTATATATTCCCAGGCTGAAAACACACATGGTAAGAGAACAGTTTAAGAGGAATCTAGGGACAGAATTTCCAAAGCCCCCCCTAACTTCCCAGTTTTCTGATCTGACTTCGACCACTTCTTCAAGTCTTCAGACTCTTCTTGACTTTTCCATCCAACTTGATAGACTACCCTCACCACCTTGAGTCAATATCAATGAGTTAGTGTCCCCAAGTTAACCAAACAACCCAACCTCTAACCTTTTGGGTTGCACATGAAACGTCTACTAGCCGTAGTAATATGTATAATCTGGGCAGGTACAGCTTGGGGTTGGACTAGTGCCAGCAAGCAACTGATTATAAATGTAACGATTAGGTCAAGAGCTAAGCTAACTTTGGATGCTAGGAAGCCCCTAATTAGATCGGCTGATCTCTATCGAGCTAGAGAAATAATTATAATTAAGGTGCATACCAATACAGGTTCCTCTAGTGTAAGTCTTAAGGAATCCTATGAGGTGTACGAGGTAGAGGATACACAGACACAGCGAGTAAGCTTCAGACCAGCGAGTAGAAATGAGCAAAGTCCAGACGTAGTCTATGTATACACGCTATGTATTCCATAAAAGATATGAAGTGTATCGTTAGGGAGTGTACTAATAGGCAAGGTGAGGGTAGGTTTATAGGGAGTATGTGTGCCCCCTTCATGAGACCAGGAGGCTTATGAAACGATGCGTCCTCTTGTTTCTCGCCCTGAGCGTAGTCTTCTGGGTGGCTCTGTGTTCATGTGCCACCGTACCTGCAGAAAACACTTACCCTCTTAACTGGGAAGTCTATTTCTCTCCCAATGGTGGATGTACAGACGCTATTGTCAGTGAGTTGGACAAAGCCCAAAGCACCGTGTTGGTTCAAGCCTACTCATTTACCTCGTATAAGATTGCGAAGGGTCTTCTTGATGCCCACAAGCGAGGCGTAAAGCTGGAGATCATCCCTGATAAGAGCCAGAAGAGCGACCAGTATTCATCAGCCGACTTCTTGGCTAACTCTGGAATGTCTGTGAAGATAGATTCAGTTCACGGTATCGCTCATAACAAGGTGATGATTATAGACGGGGAGACCATAATCACAGGGTCATTTAACTTTACCAAGGCTGCAGAGGAGAACAATGCGGAGGAATTGCTTGTGATTCATGATAAGAAGTTAGCTGAACGATATACAGAGAATTGGCAGGAGCATGAGAGGCATTCGGAGGTGTATGTGGGCAAAAAATAGAGCAATACTTTCTTCCTGTACTCATTGTCAAAATATCTTCCCCTAATAATGCAGACTTCAACCTGTAAAGAATAGCCTTTGAGGCTTCATTTTAATTTTAGAATATTCATTGACTTGCATATTGAACTGGAATCTAATAAATTTAATTAATATTGAAGACATCCAATAACATTCTGTAAGTCCAAAAATTGGACCAGAAGAAAACGGCTGGAGAAAAGGAGGGGACATATGGATCCACAAATCAAACGAATCAAGAAGATTCTTTATGCAACCGACCTCAGCAAAAACTCCGCTTATGCCTTCCTGTATGCTACCGATTTGGCAAGATGCCATGATGCTCGGATCATCATCCTACATACCATTGAACCCATCCCTCCCTATGTAGAGGCTGAAATGGGCACTACGGATGAAGATAAAAAGAAGCACCTGGAGTGGGCCACTGAAGAAATCAAGAAACGCCTACAGTGGTTTTGCAAAAAAGCAGAAGATCGAATCGGCCCTCCTTGCGGTGAACTTGTATCCAAGTTTCTTGTGCCTCGTGGCCACCCCCCAGAGGAAATCTTGAATGCTGCAGACAAAGAAGATTGTGATCTGATCGTCCTTGGAACCCACGGGAAGGGATTCCTGGCCCATACGTTTCTTGGGAGTGTGTCGAGTGCGGTATTACAGCGAACCCGAAAACCAGTTTTTATAATACCGTTGCCAGATGAAAAGTTTACGATTGAATGGGATAGACTCTGATAGAACTATGTTCAATTTTTAGAGAACGAAGGCAGGACTTGAAATAGGTCCTGCCTTTTCATTTCATGGTATTTCCAGCAGAAATCGTTGCCCTTCATCACCATCTTCGATTGAGCCTTTGGAAAATTAAAGAATCCTTGACTTCCTTCTTCTGAACCTGTAAGTTATTCCAGCTTTCCAAGTTTCAGGCATGGGAGGACTGGAAAGGGCTTCATTCTTGCTTTTATTAGATAAAAACGGGATCAGTTAGAGGAGAAGCTAACTGATCCCTGCCAGTACATCAAACTGGGGGGTGAAACAAGGAGGGGAAATGGTTTGGTGTACTGGTTTTCTTATTATGTTTTATTCTGCCTCCTCAGAGAGTCAACCCTCTGAGCCTACTTGTGGCACCTAACAACAGCAGCAATCATACCCATGATCATAGCAGCACGGGTCGTACCAGCAATACTCATACGTCGAAGTGGTCTCGGTTCCAGTTTTTTTTGTTTTTGATTTCCTGTCACCTTTGTTCATAGGTAACACCCCCTTTCTGACTTGAACTTATGGACGAACCCCAAAAACAAGGTCAACGTCCTTCTTAGGCTTTAATTACCTTCCTCTACCTAAAAGTTATCCATCCTACTCCTAAAAAGCAAGTGTCAAGAATTGGATAATACCCCACGAACGCAAAGGCAGGGTCATCGTGGCTCGGCTTTTCTTGTTGTAAATCCTTTCCTCCGTTGGTAATATTGGGGCATGAATGATCCCTTCACGAGATGAGAAGATTTATGAAACGATGCATCCCTTTGTTTGTTGCCCTGACCATAGTCTTCTGGGTAGTTCTATCTTCATGTGCCACCGTACCTGCAGAAAACACTTCCCCTCTTAACTGGGAAGTCTACTTCTCCCCCAACGGGGGATGCACAGATGCCATTGCCAGGGAGTTGGACAAAGCCCAAAGCACCGTGCTGGTTCAAGCCTACTCGTTCACCTCGTATAAGATTGCCAAGGGGCTTTTGGATGCCCACAAGAGGGGGGTCAAGGTGGAGATCATCCTTGATAAGAGCCAGAAGAGCGACCAGTATTCATCGGCAGACTTCTTAGCTAATTCTGGAATGTCTGTGAAGATAGATTCGGAACACGCTATCGCTCACAACAAAGTCATGGTTATTAACGGAGTAACCGTCATCACAGGGTCGTTCAACTTTACCAAGCCAGCAGAGGAGAACAATGCGGAGAATCTTCTTATGATCCATGACAAGAAATTAGCTGAGCGGTATACGAAAAATTAGAGGTGTGGGATGGGGAAAAACAGATCAAAGGGGGAAATGACTTCCAAGGAAAGGGTTGAGAAGTTTGATAAGTATTTTCACGATCCTGATCAGTTTCATAAGATATTTTCTGAATTGGGGTTTAGTTACGTAGACGATGGCTGTACTGGTGCATGTGAATGCTGTGAACGAAAAGATACGTGTGACACTTACGCTGAAATAAAAGGCAAAATTGGTAAAGGCCATAGCCGTAGCGAACCAGAAGGGCGAGGTAGGTAAGACAACCTCCATTGGATAAGATTTATGGGAACTGTAGGGCAACTTAGAGAAGTGGAAGACCAGTTAATAAAGGATTTGAAAGAAACCGCCGTCCCCTCGCAGCAGTTGGCAAAAAAGTACGGAGTGAGTAAGCAAGCCATTTTCCATTTTATCGACAGGAAGGGGATTACGAGGCCAAAGAAACCCAAGAGGCAAGAACCAGAGCATACAGAAAAGAAGTGTTCAATCTGTCAGGGCCTGCTTAGGATCGCCAGGAAACCACATAGCGACTTCATATGCTATCAAACGCTGAGAGAACAGTTGGGACTTCAAGGGGGAGAATTGTCGTCCCATCTCAGCCTTCTCAGGAGCAAGAAACTCGTCCCTCAGAAGTTCGGGAAACTGCTCTCCAAACGGGCTGAGTTGGCTTACCACATTTATTTCAAGAGAAGACTTCCCGTCACAACCATAGGGAGACAAGTGGGGTTTAAAAATTTTCATTCGGTCATTCAAAACCATAAGGCTTTAGGTTGGGATGTCCCTGCCTCTCTTTTTAAATATGATGGAAACGAACGGAGGAGTCGGTTCAAACGGAGGAGGAAACAGTGAAGGCTTGGGCAACGCTTTTTATCTGCACTCCGTGCAAAAGTCAGTTGTGACCAAAGTACGGCAAGAACACGTGGGAGCATTCACCAATGAGTGGTTTCTGGAGATGGCGAGGGTGGTGGATCAGGAGATGAAGAGGAGGCAACAAGGGAAGCCG
>Ga0315282_10013045_pt1 | contig 12600 bp, 11 predicted proteins | sample YL17G07_20_MG_FD_203693 | JGI IMG/M metagenome (GOLD analysis project Ga0315282, IMG submission 203693) | Sediment microbial communities from Yellowstone Lake, YNP, Wyoming, USA - YL17G07_20 | ecosystem: Environmental > Aquatic > Freshwater > Lake > Sediment | place: USA: Wyoming | collected... | reverse complement strand
AATCATCTTCAAGAATGCGCGGATTTTCTGCGTGAATTGGGCATCGGTGGGACGGCTGTGGGAACGGGGGTTCTCACCCATCCTGGATACCGGGAGGGCATGATCAGAAGAATATCGGAGTTCATGAGCGGCGAAGTCGGAAACCTGCGCCTCTCCGGTGATCTTTTCGAGGCTACCCAGTCAAACGCCCCCCTCTCCATAGTCTCCGGGGGTTTGAAGGCCTTGGCCCTGGAACTCATCCGCATAGCCAACGACCTGCGCTTGCTCGCGTCCGGGCCGTCAACAGGACTGGCCGAAATCGAACTGCCCGCCGTGCAGCCCGGATCCTCGATCATGCCGGGAAAGGTGAATCCCGTCATGGCTGAGGCCCTGGACATGGTCTGCTTCCAAGTCCTGGGCAACGACCTGACGATTTCAGCGGCCGTGCAGGCCGGCCAGCTCGAGCTAAACGTCATGATGCCGGTGATCAATTTCAACCTCCTCCAATCGATCAAGATCCTAACGAACGGCTTGAAGGTTTTCACTGAATGGTGCGTCAAGGGCATCAAGGCAAACGCAGACGTCTGCCGCAATTACGCTCTCAAGAGCGCGGGTTTGGCAACGCTTCTGAGGCCGATCCTCGGCTACAACAGAGCTTCGGAATTGGCCCAGGAAGCGCTCCGGGCGGGAAAATCGATCGTTGAACTCGCGCAGCAAAAAGGTTTGCTCACAAAAGAGCAAGTTGAGGAATTGATCTCCTTTCGAAATCTCAGGCCCGAAAATAAGAGGGACTGAAATCTTAGCCATCGGCTTCAGGATGATTCAAAGACAAGCCGGGGCGTTCTTGAGGCAGCGAGCGCTCTCGAGCTTTCCGTTTTTCCTGTCCGGCGGGCTCAAGCTCGTCTATGACCTGCTGTTGTATCGCGGCTTTCGGAATCTTAAACCGCCTCAAGAGATCCAGGAGAGGCTCGGCGAAGGCGAAAAATATTGGCTTATCTTTGATGGCCGGGCTCGGGCATTTCTCGCTGGCAGGCTGGGATGATTTCAAAGCCCCAGGTCGTCAGGGAATCAAGACGATCTTGCCGTATGCCCCCGGCTCCATGACGTCGTGGTGGGCCCGGGGTGCGTCGGCCAGTGGGATTTCTTTCCCAACTACAGGTCTGAGTGTTCCGTTCTCCAGTCCCGCGCCGAGAGCGGCATAGATACTTGCGCGCTCAGGCTCGGAGGCGTTAAAAAGAAGCATCCCCAGAACAGAAGCGTCTCGACTCATGGCATCGCGCGGGTCGATTTCGACTCGACCCCGGCTTCCGATCACGACGAGTCGTCCACCCAAGGCCAGATTTTTTAGGTCAAGGTCGAGGTTGATGTTGGCAAGCATCTCAAGAATAACATCGACGCCGCGGCCCTGGGTCAGCGCGAGCAGCTGGTCCACATGATCCGGCGCCTTATGGTCCAAAACGTGATGGGCACCCTGCTGGAAGAGCAAGCTTATTCCCTTTTCGGTGCCTCCGGTCCCGATGACCTTCAAGCCCGCCGCGACCGCCAGCTGCACGGCAGCAATGCCCACTCCTCCGGTCGCCCCGTGGACGAGGACGGTCTCTCCCGGTGTCGCCTTGGCGCGCTGAAAGAGAGCCCGGTACGCCGTTGCGTAGGGAACATTGACCGCGGCCCCCTGCGCAAAGGAGACTTTCTCGGGCAAGGGGTGAACCTGCCTCTCATCGCAAAGGGCCTGTTCGGCGTAAGCTCCGGTCAGGGTGCCTGAAGTATAGACGCGCGCCCCCACCTTCACCCGGGCCGTGCCTTCGCCAACCGATTCCACGACTCCGGCCGCGTCTGAGCCCGGAGTGTAGGGCAAAGCAGGTTTGCGGGCATATGTGCCGGACCGCACGTAAGTATCGACAGGATTGACGCCCGCCGCTTTCACTCGCAAGACCAGCTGGTTTGGACCCGGCCGGAGGTCTGGGATCTCCGCCAAACGCATGACCTCGGGAGGTCCGAATTCTTGAACTCGAATCGCCTTCATGATTTTCCTCCTCGATTCGGGGATGAAATTCTAATTTTCATCTTGGCGATGATTTTTCTTCCCCTGCGCAGCCACGACAACAACAAACATCCCAAAATGAATTTATCTTATTGGTAAAACCCTTGTCAACAGACTATGGGAGCCCCACGACTATGAAGAACCATTCTGGTCTCTCTTTGGCGTGTTCATGTCCTTGACCCATCATGCCTGCAGGTGTAGAGTTGATCAAGGTGCGTTGAGAAGAACATGTTTGGCAATATCGGTTTCCCCGAATTGCTTCTTATATTCATCATCGCCCTGCTCGTCTTCGGCCCAAAAAAGCTCCCGGAAGTAGGAAGGCAGGTTGGAAGAGCCCTCCGTGAGTTCCAGCGAGCCAAAGAAGGCATCAAGGAGAAGTTCGAGCAGGAAATTCAAGCAGAAGAGCCTAAAGACGCAGGAGAAAAATCTAAAGACACGGATGAGCGAAATCAAAAAGACGGCGCAGGAAAGTGAAGCAAGAGCAAGGAATATAAAGGAGTATAGAGGATGACTACGCGGCGGGAATTCATAAAAAATTCTGGGATCGCGGCCGGAGGGACAATCTTGCTCGGCGGCGCGCTTTGGGGCAGGCGTGTCGGTGAGCATTTCCCCGGAAGCAGGGTCGTTTCAGTCGCGGCCGATGATATGCTAGTCGGGGGAAGCTACAACCCCGACGGAATCCATAGGGCATACGAAAAGGGGCTCAAGGAGTTGACCGGAGAAAAAACGCTCGAAAACGCCTGGTCATCCATCTTCTCACCGGACGACGTGGTCGGGATCAAGATCAACTGCATCGGCGCGCCAAAAATTTCCTCATCGCTCCAATCGATCAACGAGACGATCGCCGGGCTCAGGAGCGCCGGAGTCAAAGAGAACAACATCATCATCTGGGACCGGATGGATAGAGACTTTGCCAGAACAGGGTTGAAGATCAACAGAAGCCCGCGCGGAGTTAGAGTCCAGGGCGCTTCGATGGATTGGGAGGGAGTTCTTCCCTGGGTGGAAGGATATGACAAGAGCGTCTTTGTCTCATTCGAAGATGGCACGCTCAAAAAATTCCGAGAACTCATCAGCCGGGGCTTCACCAAGAGCGGGACGCACCGAGAGATTTTTAATTCCGTGTCCTGGCTGTGGACCCTCATCCAGATGGGAAATGGAAAGGCTCAAAAATACAGAGCTGAGATTCAGAGATTGTATATGGATTACAGCGATAGCGAGGGGATTAGAAAAATAGCCGAAGAGGTGGCCGACCAGTTTCATGATGTGAGCATCGAGAACGAAGATAAGTCCTACTTTTCCAGCATCGTGACCAAAGAAATCACCAAGCTGGTCAATATCGCCGTGCTCAAACATAACGAAGATAGCGGAGTGACCTGGGCAACAAAGAATATCGCCCTGGGTGTGACCACCAACAAAGTCCGCTTTCATATCGATTACTGCACGAAAGCCATACCCGAAATATTGACTATGCCCTGTCTCAAGGAAAAAATGGTCCTGCACATCGGTGAAGCGGCCAAGATATCAACCGTCAGCGTTGCCGGAGCCCAAATCGCCAAGGATAACCGGGTCTTCTTCAGCAAGGATCCGGTGGCTATGGATAGAATCGGACTCGAAATTCTGGAAGAAAAAAGAAAGGCACACAATTTGGATTCGATTCGAGATATAGCAACCCACGTATCCGCTTGCGCCAAAAAAGGACTGGGCACCGACGATCTGACGAAAATCGATCTCAGAGAACTGAAGACCTAGCCAGCCTCAATTCACCCGGACATCACCTTACCGGGTTCGGGAAACACTCGAGGCGAAGGGGCGCGGTAAGGGGGTCGGACTCGAATGGGAACCCAGCCCAGCCTCATGTTATAATTTTAATAGGTCATGATCCAGGTCATGCCTTATCTGAATAATGGGGAATGCTATGAAGAAACCAACTATCGCATCGGGTGCGCTGGCCGGGCTGTTCTTGACTGCCCCCCTCGTCGCGGTGCTTTATCTGGCCAATCGGCTCGCCGGGCTGGCCTTCCCACCCTTCGATGCTTTCGATTGGCTGCGTGACAAGGTGCCCGGTGGATTTCTCAACGCGGGCATTGAGGCGCTGGCCAGGACGCTGACCGCCCTAGGACTCAGCTTGCGCACCACATCCAAACCCGCTGAGATCATCATGGTCCTGGGAATGTTCCTGGCCATGGGCGTCATCGCCGGGATGATTCTTTTTGCTGTCCTGAGGCGAGCTCGCGACTCCTGGAGGATATGGGTGGGACTCATCCTTGGGTCCGCCGTCGGATTTCCGCTAACCCTGATCAATCTGAGCCTGCACAAGAGTTCGGGCATTTCTAATCTGGGCAATCCTCTCTGGACGCTCGCGGTCTTCCTCGTCTGGGGATGCGGATTTGTTTGGATTTATGGTTCTCTCGCAGGAACGGTTCGCCGGCAAGAACCTGCTCGGGAAGGAATAATGACCGTCGAAAAGACGAGCCGCCGCAAATTTCTCGTCTCTCTCGGCGCGGCCAGCGCGGCTATCACTGTCGTCGGGGCGGGATTGGGGAGTGTGCTGGCGACCAGAACGCGCACCGGGAAGAAAACACCGGCACTGCCTTCGAAGTCTCTCCCGAAAAGCAGTCAGGCGGCCAGCGAAGCTCTGCCGGCTGGTGTACTCCTGGCGCCCGCGCACGGCACTCGCCCCGAATACACACCACTCGAGGATCATTACCGGATCGATATCAACCTCACGCCTCCGGTCGTGGATGCTGAGACCTGGGCGCTGCCCATCACCGGTTTGGTCAAAAACCCGGTCAGGCTTACTCTTAACGATCTCGTGACCAAGTACGAATCTTTGGACCAGCTCATCACGCTGTCATGCATTTCCAACACGATCGGTGGCGACCTCATAAGCGCCACGCGCTGGACAGGTGTCAGAGTGCAGAAAATCCTGGACGAAGTCGGAGTGAAGGGCGAGGCCAGGTTCCTCGAGCTCGAATCCGCCGATGGCTTTGATGAAACGGTGCCTCTCGAGTTGATCCGGAAGGAAGAGCGGATCATGTTCGCTTACGCTTGGGACGGCAAGCCGCTGGAAGCCAAGCACGGGTTCCCGCTCCGGATTTACATCCCCGATCGTTATGGGATGAAGCAGCCGAAGTGGATCATCAAAGCAAAGCTGGTGGCGGATTTCCGGCCGGGCTATTGGGTCGAGCGCGGCTGGGACAAGGAAGCGCACGCCCGCGCGACTGCGGTCATTGATACGGTCGCCGTCGCGGAAGTCGTGACTGCAAATAATGGTGAGAGGCTGGTCCCGGTGGGCGGGATTGCCTGGGCCGGAGCACGGGGAATCTCCGGTGTTGAGCTCAAGGTCGATGATGGCGAATGGACCGAAGCCAGGCTGCGCAAGCCTCTCTCCCCCACGACCTGGACGATCTGGCGATACGATTGGCCGTTCCGGCCAGGTTCGCACACCTTTTACGTCCGCTGCCGCGAAGGCGACGGCACACCCCAAATTGAGGCATCGGCCGGCTCCTTCCCGAGCGGCGCGACCGGACTTCACCACCTGAAAAAGAAACTATAAAACAGGTGGTCGAGAATTCTTCAACCAGGAAACTCGAGCTTTTCAGGTTGGCAGCGCCACGAGGATTCGAACCCCGGACTGATGGCTGAGAAAAGCCAAGCGGCAGGTCATGTGCCAGTCAGGCCGGCCAGCCGCTGCCTAGCGTCCTCGACGTCGGGCAGGCCGGGGTCGGCGTCTTTCCAGAGGCCGAAGAACTTACGGTAGTTCGTGATCCTGAAAAAGAGGGAAAAGGTCCGTACAGAGACCATGAAGATGGGGACGGAGTTGAACCGATTGGCCATGCTTCAAGCCTTGCCAAACGGCGTCAGCTAAATTATCATGAGAGACGGAATCCGTAGCTTAAGAAATCAGCATGCAAGTCCGAAACCACCTGACGACAAACACTTTGCAACAAGCTCAATGCTCACCTAAATCTTTAGCCGACAAGTCGCTTCTCCCATTAGTTATTGCCTATTTGTTACCTCATCCAACGCATCACCTTTTTAGTGCGGAATTTCAAGCCATACTACAGGTTCGTCTCCGGCATTCCATCCGTCATGCCCGGGAGGTATAACTCCTACCTCGCCTGGACCAAATTCTTGTTCTTTTCCATCATTCATCTTGGCATGCAGCTTGCCCGAAAGCACATAAACGAGGTGGTGTTTCTGACAGCTCTCACCTCCAACAACCGGCTTTAAGTGTTTTGACCACTGCCATCCAGGCTGTGCAGTAATTCGCTGAATTTTAATGCCATCAATCGTAACAATCTCAACCTTTAACTTTTCAGGCGTCTGAGTTTCTTCTGGCCGGTTGAGACTCTTTTTTACAATAGTTGCCATATTTTCTCCTTCTTACTTTATATTGAGTTCCTTAAATATTATACATCATGAAAAATACATTTCAAACGGAGTTTAGGTTTATGGATCTTTTGCTCCCCGGGTAGGATTCGAACTTTAAATACTTAAATTAAACAATGTGTACCCTTGCGGCACCGGATATACATTCTTCTTGGCCTCATTTATACTCGTACTAATAGTATGTACTATGACCAGCCGAGGGAGGATATGGTCGTGATCATTTCGCGGGTTAAAAGGACGGTTACCTATCCCGCCCAATTCCTTTTGGTCGCAGCCTCTAATCCCTGTCCCTGCGGTTATTTCGGCGATCCGAAAAAGCCCTGCAATTGTATGCCGGGTCAAGTTGCAAGATGTCAAAAAAGAGTTTCGGGACCAAGGTCATCAAGAAACTGACAAAACTCAAGACTATGGCAAGAAAAGGCGAGGAAATCTCGGACGACTTGCTGCAAGAGTTCAAATTGCTCCTAGGCTTAAGAGGCTGTTTGTTGTCAAACGGATTTGGCCCGACCCGTCGGTTGTCCAAGCTACATTTCTGCATTTCATCGCACCTTTAATTCAATCTCGCTATCAAGGCCGTGAATTAGGTCACTACATCAGTGACGCCCTAGGTTTATGTTCCTTGAGGTGGCAATGAAAAATTCACAAGAGATCTGGGAATCAAGCCCTTTTTCATGTTACATTCTCTCGGGGAGAAGAGCTTTGTATTTTGCTGGTTTTGGGCAAGTCTCGGACTTGTCGGATTTCAGCATATTAGGCCTCTTGTGGGAATGAAGCAGGCCAGTCAGCTCGCCAGCAAATCAAGTGCCCGTCAGCCCGGCCAGCCGCTTCCTGGCGTCCTCGACTTCGGGCAGGCCGGGGCCAAGATTTTTTCCACGATACCCTTGACGACCGACCAGAATCTCCAGTACGCCCGATCACAGAGGCCCTGGTAATTGGAGACGAACCGCTCGAAATGATGTAACAACATTTGGGTGAGGATGGTCCGTTCCAGATGTCAAGGACGATTCACTCCCGCCATGGCGGGAGAATGGCCTCAAGACGGTGGCCGTCTAAAATCGGGGTTCCCTCCTGAGATGAGTTCTTGCTTGCGCCGCCTGCTTAGGGACTTGACAGCGCACTCCCGCGCCAGTGACAGGGACCGGCTGCCGCACTCCTCCCGATATGCCAGGATGACGGGGCGTCGGGTCCGAGTGTAGCGAGAGGCCGTGCCCTCCTGGTGCTCCCGGAGTCGGCGGTCAATATCGGTGGTCACCCCGGTATAGAAGGACCCGTCGCAGCATTCCAGGATATAGAGGAACCAGACGACTTCTTCTGCCGCAGACTGCGTCGGTTGTTCCTTCTGTGCCCTCATCCCCCGGAGCATGCGGCGGTATTTAGGTTTCATTGAACCGAGATCAGAGTACCGGATATTCCTATTTTTACAGAGTGGCGATCGACCGTGCCAGACATTGAATCTTCTTTCCTATTCACATCGGGAGAATACTTCCGACCGCGCGGCGCTGTCAATAACCACGAAAAGCCACAAAGATCGGCCTTCAAAGAGTATGTCGGGACAAGGAATCCCCCCGCACCGGCTAAGAGACGATAGCCGTTCCCTTCCGGAGAAAATGAGATGATCAAAAATGGTCCGCGCTCTCCTCGGCCGCCATCAAGGCAGCCTACTCGAAGACATGGGACGGCGGAGGCTTAATCGCCACAAACCGAAGCTTCAGATGATCGATGATCCGGTCCACGGCCCTGAACTGCGTGATGAAAGCTATGATCTTCATCGTCCCCGCGCACTTGGGCAGACCATCGCGTCAACCTCATAGATCTTGCGGATCATCTTGGACCAACTTTCGGAGGGGACGGGTTTCGGCTCCACCTCGATCATTCGGAGGGCCAAGGGAACAATGATCGCCTTTTTGATCTTGCCCCGATGGGCGTTGGAATAGAGGCCGTAGGAGCGGATTGTCACTTGCCCCTTATCAGGGATATGGGAGGTGACCCGGGCGATAGACTCCAGATAGTCCATCCGCTCCGGCTCTCCTGCGCCTTCCGCATACCGGTAGCAGACCTTGCCTTCTTTTTCATCGAAGGAAAGCCGCTCTAGAGAGAGGACCGGCCGGATCCTGTACTGTCCCACCCGCTCGGCCTACTCCCGAGTCTTGGTCCTCACCCGGCCGTGGACTGAGAAGCCGGTCTGGCGCCAGACGAGAATCCTCTCCACTCGGCCCTCGGTCACCAGGAAATGGAGGTGGGGATGAAAATTGATCCGGTCCCCAAATGTCCGAATGGCTCACGCTCCCGGCTCTCTAGGTCGGACCCGCATGAGGTGTCACTATACTATGCAGTCGTCAATAGAGGGAAACTACCAGATCCGTGACTAAAAAACAGGTGAGGTCACAAGGATATAGGGAAAGTCAAGCTTGCGCGCCGTTTCATTAAGCTTCGCCAGGTCCGTGCTCAACAGACGCTTCAGTTCTGACTCATAGCGGTCGAGTTCCTGCTTTTGCGCCGCATAAACTTCCCGTACTCCCTGCGTCGGCAACCCATCCGGCTCCTTCACTGCAGAGAATAAAGCCGAGAGTCGCGAGTACAGTTTTGCGCCGCCCCTCATCGCCAGAATGTCGTAGACCACCTCGGCCTTCGGATTCTGCATCTGTGCTTCCAGGGCATCCAGCTTGCCGATGAGTGCTACAGAATCCTTGATAATTTGCTCCGCTTTGGCGTTTCCCTTTAACAAATCGTTCCTGGCGGCAAGTTGCTCGTGGACTGAGCATAGCTGGCCTTCGAGGCGAGTCAGCCGGGTAATTTCGTCGCGTACCGACAGCGCGAAGACAACCTGCCCCTCAAGATCCGCATCTGAGACATGAATGCGTGGATCGGGCAGCAATTTCAGGGTAGTGGTCAATGTCTGGCCTTCCACCTTAAGCCGCACCGAATAGGTACCGGGAAGTGCCAGCGGGCCGGTGGTTGGATCTCCTGCGTTGAGCTTCCCGTTCTCGATCATGTGCGCCCCGGCGTACGCTAAGTCCCAAGCCACTGCGTTTACGCCTGGCTCTTTCGACAACGCAGCTTTCTTTGCTGCCTCTTCAAAGTCGGTTGGGTCATCCGTATGGCCCGGCCACTTCCTTGGTTGACTGCTCAGAGTGTTGACGACCTGGTTGGAAGCATCGAGGATTTCGATCGCAATATCTCCCTTGGGGGCTTCCTTGAGCCAGTAATAGAAAACCGCGCGGCCTTTCGGGTCCTCACCGGCCCAGCGGTCGGCGGGAACGGCACGGAAACGCCAGCGAACGGCGTCCGGCCCCGAGAAGAGATATGCGGGCGCATTCGTCACCTGCGGGGACAGTTCCCGAATCACCGACAGATGATCAAAAATCCACATGGATCGCCCATGCGTGGCAATTACCAAGCTGCTGTCTTTAACCGCGAGATCATGCACCGCGACGGTAGGCAGATTAAGCTTCAGCGGCTGCCAGGTTTTGCCACCGTCGGTCGTAAACGACACGCCTCGTTCGGTGCCCAAGTAAAGAATGTTGCGCTGCTTGGCATCTTCTCTGACGGCGTGCAGATAGATATCCTGCGGAAGGGCAGCATCGAGTCTCTGAAAGGATTCCCCAAAATCGTTGGTCACGTACAAATATGGCTTCATGTCGTCCAGCCGGTGGTTGTCGATCACGACATAGGCCCCGCCGGCGTCGTAGCGTGAAGGCTCGATCATGCTCACGGTGCCCCATTCCGGTTTGCCTGAAAGGGCGGATGTGACATTCTTCCAGGTCTTCCCGCCGTCGCGCGTGACGTGTATGAGCCCATCATCGCTGCCAGCCCAGATCAAATCCCGCTGGAGGGGTGATTCCGCAACCGCAAAGATCGTGCAGTAGGTCTCGACGCCGGTGTTGTCGCCGGTTATCGGGCCGCCCGACCACTGCTGCTTCGACTTGTCGTTGCGCGTCAGATCACCGCTTATGGGAGTCCAGGTCTGCCCGCCGTCGGCGGTTTTGAAGAGAACGTTGCCGCCGTGATAAATCACCCTTGGGTCGTGCGGCGAGACCGCGATCGGTGCCGTCCATTGAAAGCGGTACGTCATCTCTTCGGCACCGTGGCCGCTGGGAACTTCCGGGTAAATGCTCACATTGCGCACCTGCCCTGTGCGGTGATCGTAGCGTGATATATAACCGCCGTATTCGCCCGCGTAGACGATGTTCGGGTCGGTGGGATCCGAGACGACCCACCCCCCCACACCCCCGCCCACGCCGTGCCAGTCGACGTTGGGGATCCCCGCGCCGGTCAGGCTGTTGCTTGGCCCCTGCGCGGTGCCGATGTCCTGCAGTGCCCCTGCAACCTGGAAGGGGACGCTGTTGTCGACCGAGACATGATAGAATTGCCCCAGCGGCAGCGCACAGCCTAGCCAATGCTCGCCGCTATCGCCAGTTATATCCACTCCAGCATCGCTGCCGATTATGATCCGCTTCGGATTCTTCGGATCAATCCAGATGTCGTGACTGTCCCAGCCCTTGATCTTCACGAAGTTGAGCGTTTTCCCGCCATCGATACTCTTGACGAAAGATACTTGCGGGAACCAGATCTCATCAGGATTGGCCGGGTGCACGGTCATTGTCGAGTAGTACCACGGCCTTTGGCGAATGAGCCGGCTGGCGCTCATGCGTTCCCAGGTATCGCCGCCATTGTCCGAACGGAACAGCCCGCCCTGCTCGGCTTCAATCAAAGCATAGACCCGGCTTCCGTCTGAGGGCGCGACCGCCACTCCGATTTTGCCCCAAACTCCCTCGGGAAGGCCTTTGCCCTTCTCTTGCCCGTCGAGTTGAGTCCAGGAGTCACCGCCGTCGCGCGACACATAAAGACCGCTGCCGGGGCCGCCGTTCTGAAGGTTCCATGGCGACCGGCGCGCCTGCCAAAGCCCGGCAAAGACGATGTTCGGATTTGATCGATCGAGCGCGACGTCCGATGCCCCTGTGTTCTGGTCTTTCTTAAGCACCTGTACCCACGTCTTGCCCCCGTCATTCGTGCGGTAGACGCCGCGCTCCGGATTCGGGCCGAACGCGTGGCCCAGCACCGCCGCGAAGGCAACGTCAGGATTGGACGGGTGCACCGCCATCGTGCCGATCTGCCCCTCCTGCTTCCAGACGTGCTTCCAGGACTTTCCGGCGTCCGTAGATTTGTAAATGCCATTGCCCGCCGCTACGTTGCCGCGGATGTTGGCTTCGCCCGAGCCAACATAGATTACGTTTGAATCAGACGGGGCGATGGCGATCGAGCCTATAGAAGAGATCGGCTGATCGTCGAAGATGGATTTCCAGGTGATTCCGCCGTCAGTCGATTTCCAAACTCCACCTGAAGCGGTTGCCGCGTAGCACCTGTTCGAGTCACCCGGCACACCCGCCACGCGGGTCACACGGCCTCCCCAAGCCGGGCCGATGAGCCGATATTTAAGTGGCTTGAGCTCCGGAGGGCCACCCTGTGCGCCCTTGTTCTCCTGCACCGCGGCACCGGAAAACACTCCCAGAGCAAGGCTGAAGATCAAAATAGAGAGTCCGAGTCTAATGTGTTTATGCATGGGGCACCTCATCGAGTGACGTTCTCAACTGTAGACACGATAATAGGATGACCAGGATAGCACAATTACACACGGCTGATTTGGCGGATTTTTCAGACCAGGGGAGGAAACGATTCAATCTTACTCCTCCCAGCCGGAGGATAGCTGAGCCGATAGCCGAACATCAGCTGCATTTTCGGATTGGAGTTCGGCTGCGATGATCGAAAGATAAGAGTTTCCTTTTTGGCTGTGCCGGCCGAGCGGGCGTCCTTGCGACAATTTTCCTATCCGATGATCCTCAGAGAGCATAAATCGCGGCTCATGAGATGTCAAATTAGATCGTGGATTGCTCATAGCTGGTCAAAAAGCTGCTGAAATCTGACTAACGGTGCTCAATGGAAAAAGCTGATTCATATGGGGAAACGGAGCGCGCCTGGCCAGATTCGAACCGGCGACCTACGGATCTGACGCCAGCATCTCGACTCCGAACCTGCAAAATCTCCGGCAGGCGGCGAGCAGGAACGGAACGAACACGGATTCTCCTATTTGAATGCGAAGACGTACTCCCGGATGCCGTGACGCAACAGGAAGGAACTGATTACAGTGAATCGTGCCATGAGTCTGGCGATATCCCCCGGCTGATGGCGCG
>Ga0315282_10013044_pt1 | contig 12600 bp, 13 predicted proteins | sample YL17G07_20_MG_FD_203693 | JGI IMG/M metagenome (GOLD analysis project Ga0315282, IMG submission 203693) | Sediment microbial communities from Yellowstone Lake, YNP, Wyoming, USA - YL17G07_20 | ecosystem: Environmental > Aquatic > Freshwater > Lake > Sediment | place: USA: Wyoming | collected... | reverse complement strand
TGCACAGAATGCTCTGGCGTCACTTGTTACAATTGTAGTATTGAACTGGTTGATGGCTTTGAATATTATTAACTTAGACTGGGTTGTTCTACTGTCTACTATTATTACTACTTTTCTAATACTTATTCTTGCTGAAGTTACCCCTAAATCTTATGCATTCCAGAGAGCTGAAGATATAGCACTTTTTACAGCTTCACCATTAAATATCATCCATAAAATCTTTTCTCCATTGACTTTATTTTTGACCGGCATAGCTAATGGGATCTTAAAGCTTTTTGGACTTAAACTAGTAAATCCTGAACCATTTATTACAGAGGAAGAGATAAGGACGCTAGTAGATATAGGAGAAGAGGAAGGAATAATAGAAGAAGAAGAAAAAGAGATGATACAAAACGTGTTTGGACTTTCTGAAACAGTGGCAAGAGAGGTAATGGTTCCAAGGGTAGATATCGCAGCTTTAGATGTAAATTCCTCTTTAGAAGAGGTTATTGATACAATAAATATGAGTGGACATTCTAGAATTCCTGTATATGAAGAGACAATAGATAATATAGTTGGTATTATCTATGCAAAAGATTTATTAAAATTTTTAGATAAGAAGACAATACCACCATTAAAGTCAATTATGAGACCTCCTTACTATATCCCTGAGACTAAGCCCGTAGATGAACTTTTTAGAGAGATGAGGAATCAAAAGGTGCATATGGCGGTTATCATCGATGAATATGGCGGTACAGCAGGATTAGTAACTGTGGAAGATATCCTAGAGGAATTAGTCGGAGAGATTATGGATGAATATGATATAAATGAGGAGTCTATGGTAAAGAAAATCTCTCCGTATGAAGTTATCATAGATGGAAAACTGAATTTAGAGGAACTAAATGAATTGCTTGGTATAGAACTTCCTATAGAAGAGACAGATACAATCGCTGGTTTTATCTATGACCATATAAGTCATATTCCAAAGGCTGGTGAAGAATTTGAGTATGATGGAATAAAGATAAGAGTTGAAGAAGTGAGGGGGAGAAGAATTACTAAGGTAAGAGTCAAAAAACTTGAATCAGGAGGAGAAAGTGAAGGACCCATTGATTGAAGCAGCTAGACAGAGTTTGGAGAGTGCTTATGCTCCGTATTCCTGTTATAAAGTAGGGGCAGCTATTGAAAGTTCTTCAGATAAAATTTATACAGGTTGCAATATAGAAAACTCTTCTTATGGATTGACTGTCTGTGCTGAAAGGGTGGCTATATTTAAGGCTATCTCTGATGGGGAAAGAATATTTAAAAGAATAGTCCTTGTATCAAGTCAAGAGGCACCTCCCATGCCTTGTGGCGCTTGTTTACAGGTAATGGCTGAATTCTGTGATGAGGATTTTGAGATTAATATAATTAAAGATGATGGAGAGATGGAGAAATTTTTGTTTAAAGAACTTTTTCCAAAACCTTTTACAATAGAACAAGGAAGGAGGAAATAATTATGTTATGTGAATTTCCTAAAGATTTTATTTGGGGCTGTGCTACAGCTGATTATTCTTATCTTATGTTTAAAGAACTTGGAGATAGTATCCCTATTTGGATTACTTTAAATGAGCCTGCAGTGTTTACCTATTTAGGTTATATTATGGGAATTCATGCCCCTGGTAAAAAGGATATTTTTAGTGGGATAAGGGCTACATATATTGCCTTACTTGCTCACGGATTGTCAGTAGAGGCATTTAGGGCTACTGAAAAAGGTGGAAGGATCGGAATAACCCTTAATCTCACCCCTCAATATCCAGCTTCAGATAGAGAAGAGGATGTTATATCAGCTAAGAGAATGGATCTACTATGGAACAGGTGGTTTCTTGACCCTATTTTCAAAGGTAATTTCCCTAAAGAGTTGGTGAATTTCTATCATAGTAAAGGGATCCCTTTTGAGGTTTCTTTGGATGAGATGAAAAAAATATCTCAACAGATAGATTTTCTTGGAGTAAACTACTATACGAGGAAACTGTTACCTATGATCCTAACGAACCAATCCTTAATGCTAGAAGTATAGAACCTGAAAAGAATAAAACTGAAATGGGCTGGGAGATATATCCATATGGATTTTATGGATTGCTTACTTCTATAAAGAGAGACTATGGAGATATTACTATGTATATCACAGAAAATGGTGTTGCTTTTAAAGACGAACTTGTAAATGGAGAAATAAATGACCTAGATAGAGAAGACTACCTTAGAAAACATTTCTATCAAGCTTATAGAGCAATCAAGGATGGGGTTAAGTTAAAAGGCTACTTTGTATGGTCATTAACGGACAACTTTGAATGTTCATTTGGATATACAAAGAGATTTGGAGTAGTCTATATAGACTACTCTACCCAGGAGAGATTCATAAAAAGAAGTGGATATTTCTATAAAGATGTAATAGAGAAAAATAGAGTGGAAGTTTAACTACATACCCATTATATTGTATCCTGCATCTACGTAGATAATCTCTCCAGTGATGCCTGAAGCTAGGTCACTTATAAGGAATACTGCTGTATCTCCCACTTCTCTATGCTCTATATTACGTCTTAAAGGGGCTCTATCTCTGTGAAGTTTAAGTATATCTGCAAATCCTGATATTCCTCTCGCAGCTAGAGTACTTAGAGGTCCTGGTGAGATTGCATTTACCCTGATGTTATTTTGTCCTAGCTCATAAGCAAGATACCTTACACTTGCCTCTAAAGCTGATTTTGCTACTCCCATAACATTATAGTTAGGAATTACTTTCTCTGAGCCATAGTAAGTCAGGGTTATTATACTTCCCCCAGGATTAATTATAGGAGAAAATATCCTAGCCATCGCTACAAATGAATATACGCTCACTTCCAAGGCAATTCTAAAGGCTTCTCTTGATGTTTCTAAATACTGTGATTTTAAGGCTTCACTCGGTGCATAAGCTATAGAGTGGACAAGTCCATCTATTTTACCCCATTTTTCTTCTATCTTTTTCCTAGCCTCTTCAATCTGCTCATCAGTTGATACATCACACTCTACTAGAAGCGGCTTAGGGAAAATTCCCTCTATCAACTCTTCTACGTTCTCTTTAAGACGTTCATTCTGGTATCCTAGAATAACTTCTCCTTGCTGTGCCATAATAGCTTGGGCAATTGCCCAAGCTATACTTTTCTTATTTGCAACATTAAAAACTGCAACCTTTTTCCCTTTTAATATCATACCTCTCTCCTTTCTTTAGCTCTTGGGTGAGCCATATCAAACTCCTCTTTTAGCTTTCTATTCGACACATGAGTATAAATTTGAGTTGTAGATATACTTGAGTGTCCCAACAATTCCTGTACTACCCTTAGATCTGCTCCATTATCTAAAAGATGAGTAGCAAAGGAATGCCTAAGTGTGTGTGGACTTATATCCAAACCCACATTATTTGCAAACTGCTTCACAATAAGCCATACACTTTGACGTGAAAGACCTCTGTTCCTGTGATTTAGAAACAGTTTGTTTTCTTTTATATACTTTCTCTGGTCTAGATACATTTTGATTGCTTCTGTGGCTTTTGAACCTAAAGGCACTATCCTTTCTTTGTTTCCCTTTCCTCTTACTCTCACATAACCCTCTTGGAGGTTTACATCATTTAAGGTAAGACTAACTACTTCACTTACCCTAAGTCCACACGAATAGAGAAGTTCAAGTATAGACCGTTCTCTTAGATATCTTTCTTCTTTTAGAAGAGTTTGCTCTAGTAATTCCTCTACCTGAGGTTCGAATAGTACTCTGGGAATCTTCTTCTCCTTCCTTGGAGTATCTAAAAATGAGACAAGGTCTTCTTCTATTATCCCTTCATTTAGAAGGTACTTATAAAATGTTCTTACTGCTGCTAATTTTCGTATGATGGTGTTGTTTGTAAAGCCTCTTTCTGAGAGAGAATTTATAAACTCAGAGATATCTTCTTTTTCCAATGTGATTAAAGAAAGTCCTTTATTAGCTACAAATTCTAAAAGCTCTTTTAAATCTACCTCGTAAGCATCTAAAGTATTTCTAGAATATCCTCTTTCATAGAGAAGGAAATAGAGAAAAGATTTTATATATATTTTATCTTTAGAATAGGGATGGCTGTCGCTGTTTTTTTTCTTCGACAACTTTTCCATATATACCTCCTCCTCCAGGAACAAGTTTTAATGTACCTTCCCTTGCTTTTATGATTAGTCTTGAGAGGTCTCTTCCTACTACTCTTGCAAGACTTTCTGGATCAGCCTTATGGAGAACACCCATTTCACTTCCAAATGTGGATATAAGGAGCTCATAAGTTTTTTCACCTATTCCTGGAACAAATTCTAGAGGAATCTGATAGTGGTATGGAGGTCTATGTTCTGGATGTCTTGGCTCTAAATAATCCTGAATACTTGTAATACGGTCTAAAACACCTACGACTATATTTTCATTTCCACAAGATTTACACACAGTAACAGGAGGTTCTTCAGAAGCTATACTATTACAGAGAGTGCAGAAACTACGGTGATATTTCCCTAATTTTGGGTCTAATCCATAATTAGCTATTACTTTTCTATTATCTTTTCTATAGAGAGCCTTTATTACCTCTTCATAAGATAACTTCTCTATCTCTAAAATATTATATTCTCTTCCTATTTTAGATAAGGAGTGTGCATCAGAATTACTTAAAAATGTAAATTTAGAAAGCTCTGAAATCCTATCAGCAAGGTCTGTATCAGCGCTAAGTCCAAGTTCAATGGCTGGAATCTTTTCTAAAGCCTTGTCTTTAAATATTTGGGAAAGGCGAGGATAACAATTTCCATATACACTCTTATGTGGAGTAAATGCATGAGCTGGAATTAATATTCCTCCTAAATCATCTACCATTTCCCATATCTTCTGAGCGGGTAGTCTGCACCTCTGCGTACTAAAGTTTATATTTGTTACATAGTGAGAGATGAGTTTACTAAATGTACTAATCCCTTCTATCGTAGAAAAGAAAGCAAGATGGTGTGAATTACCCCCATTTGCCTCTGTAGTTTCGACCTCAGCTCCAGGTATAATTAATATCTCTTCTTTAAAAAGGATACCTCCTTCTTCTAATTCAATCATCTCTTCCTTCGAGACAAGTTCATGGATATCCTTTAACACTACAGGAGAGGCACAATCTACAATACCAACGACCTGAATCCCTTTCTTCTCTTTACATTCCTTGGCGATATTCCCAAAAGTAAGACTTTTAGCTCCTGTTACTTTTACTTGCTCCCCTCTAGAGGTACTTCCAATGTGGATGTGTAAGTCACAGAATCGTTTCATTTTTCAATAGGTACAGACAGAAAGCAGATAGAGTTTTGCTGTCTCTTATCTTTCCCCTAATTATCATATCTTTAAATTCTTCTATAGAGAATTTCTCTGTTTCTATAAATTCATCCTTATCTTTCGGTAGAAGGTTATATTTAAATCTATCCGCATAGAAAAGATAGATTTTTTCTGTGCTATAACCTGGAGATACAAATATCTCCCCTAATTTTACAAGATTTAATGGATATAAACCTACCTCTTCTTGAAGTTCTCTTGCCCCACATTTTTCTGGTGTCTCATTCTCTTTAATGACTCCGGCGGGAATCTCCCAAAGAATTTCGCCAATAGCATGCCTATACTGTTTTACCAAGACTATCTTCCTCTCTATTATAGGTAATACTGCTACTGCCCCTTTATGGACAACAACTTCACGTGTAGCCAAGTTATTATCAGGAGTTACTACCTCATCTACCCTTACTTTTAGGAGGTGTCCTTCGAATTTATAGGTTGAGTTAATAAGTTTTTCTTCTAATTGCATAGAAGGAATAATACATCTATTCTCGCTTTTAGTCAAGAGACATTTGACGCTGGGATGTAATCATTTCAACTACCCCCCTTATCCAATCAGGTGTTCGATTAGTATCTTCACCCCAATACCTATTAAAATTAATCCACCTATGACTTCAGTTTTAGCCTTTTCAAAGAAGTGTCTGAGTCCATTTCCAACAAAGACTCCAAAAAAAGAAAGGATAAAAGTAACTACTCCTATTATTACTGCTGGAATTGTAATATTAGTATCCAAAAAAGAAAAACTCACTCCGACTGCTAGGGCATCTATACTTGTAGTGATTGCTAAGAGAAGCAAGGTAGTATTGTGAAGGGGGTCTATCTTCTTTTTGCTTGTACTTTCACTGGTAGATTCATAAATCATTTTAAAACCAATAAATGCTAAGAGTCCAAATGCTATCCAGTGGTCTATACCAGATATTAGGCTTTTTAGGCTTGAACCAACGAGCCATCCAATTAATGGCATAATAAATTGAAATAGACCAAATGCACTACCAATCTTTAATGCATTAGCAAATCTTACCTTTTTTATCGTTATTCCACTTGTAATAGATACACTAAAAGCATCCATAGCTAGACCAAATGCTATTAGTAAAACCGTAACTATATTCATGGAGAATATTTTAATCTAAGTAGCTTAATAAAGCAACGACACAAACTTGCACTTTCCAATATCTTACTGTATAATATTAAAGACAGGGGAGCCCTTGTATTAGGGCTGAGAAGAAAGAGTAATCCTTCGACCCTTTGAACCTGATCTGGATAATACCAGCGTAGGGAGCAATAGTTTCCAGAAACTTGAAAAGCTGTAAGCTCTCACGTTTACAGCTTTTTTGTTTCGTGGTAGGAGGTGTATTTATGAATAGATTTAGTATAAGGCTTATTGCAGAAATGGGTTTAACTCTAGCTTTAGGGGTTGTCCTTCACATGACCGTTCTCTATCATATGCCTCAAGGAGGAAGCATTACCCTCGGTAGTCTAGTACCAATATTTCTCATCTCTATAAGAAAAGGTTATAAGGTAGGTATGATAACAGGAGCAATCTTTGGACTTCTAATTTACTTCATAGAGCCATTCTTTGTCCACCCTATTCAACTTATACTAGACTATCCTTTAGCATTTTCTCTTCTAGGACTATCAGGACTATTTCCAAATATCCCAGCACTAGGAATAGTTATAGGGGCTCTAGGAAGACTTCTCAGCCATATCATTTCAGGGGTAATTTATTTTGCAAGTTATGCACCCAAAGGAATGAATCCATGGGTATATTCAATAACTTATAATGTAACCTATGTAGTGCCAGATGCTATATTAGCTTTAGTAATTACACTACTTATACTACCAAGGCTTTCTAAAAGATGATAGGAATACTTATTGCTAGTGGAGAATATTGGGATAGAGAGGCTTTAAAAGAAGAACTTAGAGAGGAGCGATTTATCATCTGTATAGACGGAGGAATGAATTTCGCCTACGAGCTTGGTATCATTCCGCACCTTATAATAGGAGATATGGATTCAGTTAATCCTTCAATAAGAGATTATTATGAGAAGCTCAATATACTATTTAAGTTATACCCAAAAGAAAAGGATAAGACAGACTTCCACCTAGCTATGGAAGAGATAGTAGAACAGGATATAAAAGAGGTCTCTATATATGGAATAGCAGGAACAAGGTTAGACCATACTATAGGGGCTCTAGGTGTTATAAGGAAATTTATAAGAGAAGAGAAAATAGATTTTGCCCATATCTCTTTTGGGAAAGGCATAGTTGGCTACGTATTTAGAGATACAGTAAGTATATCTGGAAAGACTAGCGATATTGTATCTCTATTGCCTCTAACAGAAAAAGTTACAGGTATTACTACTTATAATCTCAAATATATACTTGAAGAAGGAACACTGGAATTAGAAGAGAGTATGGGTGTAACGAACGAGATTACAGAATCTCCCTGCAGTATAAGGATAAGAGATGGAGTCCTTTTGGCTATTCACTACGCAAGAGTAACTTAGGTAGTATATTTGCAACCTCTTGAGCCAGAACTCTCTCTCTATCTTTACCTAAAATATCTCCTGCTAATCCATGGAGATATACTCCAAGGAGACTAGCATTAAGGGGCTGAATTCCCCTAGAAATAATGCCTCCTAATAACCCACTTAAGACATCTCCCATTCCTCCAGTAGCCATCTTTGGATTACCTGTAGGGTTTATAAATATCTTCCCGCAAGGAGAAGAAACTATAGTTCTTGCTCCTTTTAATATAGTAATGACATTAAACTCTCTGCTAAAATTACGAGCTATTTCTACTCTATTAGCCTGGACAAATCCGGTATCTTTCTTAATAAGTCTTGCCATTTCTCCAGGATGTGGTGTTATTATTATAGGTACCATAGCTTTTTTAAGGATATCTAAAGAATCAGATATATTATTCAAGCCATCAGCATCTATAACTAGAGGAACAGTACTTTCTTTGATGATAGACTCTAAAAATGAAGGGTCAATTCTTCCTAAGCCAGGGCCCACAACTATTCCTGTAAGAGAGGATAGGATACCTTTCCAATCTTCTCTTGGATAAAAAGTTACTTCAGGGTCTATTGAATGTAAAATAGGGCCAATCTCTTGGGTAATAAAGAGGGTCACTAACCCAACACCACTTGCTAATGCTCCTTTCGTAGCCAAAATAGCAGCTCCAGGATAACTGTATGAACCAGCAATAATACCTACCCTTCCATAACTTCCTTTATGGGTATCTGGTTCTCTTGGAAGGATTACTCCTTCTAATACACTTTCATCGATAAGAGATAAAGGGGTATCTATAAAATTTTCTAGAGGAAAACCCAGATTTATAATCTCTATACTACCTGAATATTCTGCCCCTGGATAGATAAATAATCCTAACTTAGCTAATCCTAAAGTGAAGGTATAATGAGCTCTTATACATTGAGAAGCAATTTTCCCTGTTGATGCATCTAGTCCAGAAGGGACATCTATAGAGAAAACAGGTATCTTGCTTCTATTTATCAACTCTATCATAGTTCTATAAGGTTCTTCTACCTCCCCCTTAAACCCTGTTCCAAAGAGTCCATCAATAATGAAATCTCCTTTTAATAAGTCTTCTGAAAACTCTAATATGCATTCAGGATTTAAACATCTAAATCTCTCAAGCTGAACTTGAGTTAAAGGAGAGAGGGTTTCGCTCTTATCTTTTATTATAAATATTTTCACTATAGCACCATTTAAAACTAGATGTCTAGCAATAGCTATAGCATCTCCACCATTTTTACCCTTTCCAGAAAAGACAAGAAAGACTTTTTCTCTTATATCCTTTATTTTTTCAACTATGTTGTCTGTAACCCTAGTAGCAACAATCTCCATAAGTAATTCTTCATTAATCTTATATCTTTCTATTACTTTCCTTTCAGCTTCCCGCATAAGATAGCTATCTACTAATAGCATATTATCCTCCCTAGTTAAATACTGCTCTTAACAGCTTTGCCATCATTGGTACTTTTATCGAGGTTAAAAGTTTATATGCAACCTTCCATGGATGGTCTATATGCCCAGTAGAGAGTATTATTGACTTCGCTTCAGGATTGTCTAAGACCTTCAAGAATTCTGCCCTTTCCTGATTAGAAAGGTTCAAAAAAATCTTTCTTAGCCTCAATCCAAGAGAGATTTCTTTACCTACAGATTTTACCCATGTCTTATGGTATTTAGATAACATAGATTCAGAAAAATTACCATCTTTAAAAGCCTCTACAGCCACCTTACTACAGATATCTGCAGATATAAGCCCTAAATATAAGCCACCACCAGACAGTGGTTTTAACTGACAAGCAGCATCACCTATAAGCATTACGTTATCTGTATAGCTTTTATTAATAAATCCTATAGGTATTAGCCCAGCCATAACCTTCCTTATATTATTCTCTTTGAAACCTTTAAGCACCTCCCACTTTGAACATAACCTTTCGAAGTAGTCTCTAGGATTTTCTCTTTTCGTTATCCCTATTCCAATACGAATACAATCTTTACTTACTGGGGTAATCCAAGAAAACCAACCAGGAGAGATATTATCATCGATAAGGACATCTACCTGATTTAGACTATTAGATGGGAACTCCGCCTCAATCTGGAAGGCATATATAATTTCTGGAGGTAAAGGTAAACCTAACCACTTCGCCACATTTGAATAAGCCCCATCAGCACCTATGACTAAAGGAGTCCTTACTCTTTCTTCTATATTATCTTTTATAAAAACTACATCTACCATCTTATCTTTTCGTTCTACCATAATGGCTCTAGCATTTAATAGGATTTCAGCTCCATTCTTTTCTGCCTGTTGGGACATCTTCTTATCGAAAAGGACTCTATCAACTACTACTGCATAGACATCATCGCCCATAAAAGAGAGCCTCGTATTGTCATAAGCATAAATATTAGCTCCATTTATCTTATTTAAAATTACATCCTCTCCTACCTCTCCTAGAGAAATAACTTCATTGGATATAAGACCAGCACAGTGTGATGGTTTTCCTATTTCGGGATGTTCCTCCAAAATAAGGACCTTATAACCTTCTTTAGCTATTCCCTTCCCTACTGCACATCCAATAGGACCTCCCCCTATTATTACTACATCACAATCCATATACGTCTCCTCTATTAAAAGATTTACAATATTTAGAAATCCATCTTACCCTTTCTATCCCCTCTTCATCTACACCTTCAGGGATTTCATCTGAGATTCCTAAAATAAGACTAGGATGAAAGAGTTTTATTAACTTCTCTACACACTGGTATAGCTCTTCTCTTGAATAAGTAGGTAAGAAGAGGATGGCTGGAATTCCATCCAATAAGATTTTATCTCCTATAGCTTCCTTCATCTCTTCTATAGAGACATCTCCCTGTGGTAGAGGAGTCAAAGCCTCTAATCCATCAAAAGGTAAATCTTTTAAATACGTAAGAATAGGTCTGAAATGTCCATCTATATGGATATGAGTATAAATACCGTTATTTCTTAACTTATTAGACCTCTTCTCGTAAAATGGTATTAGATACTTCTCGAAATACTTAGGAGAGAGAAGATATGCATCAATATTTTCACCAAAATTTACAATTCTGACCTTATCTTTATATTTTACTATCTCTTCATATAAAGAATCATAAGAATCATCTATAGCTTTCATTAGCTCTTCTACATCTTTTGTATAGTCCTCTAGAGCATAGACAAGGGCTTCTAAGTTCATTAAGGAACTATCTACATGGAGCGACTGGTACGGACTTCTAGGCAAAAAGAACTGAGGTTCTCCCCTATCTAAGATAAAATTTACACCCTCTTCAAATCTATCTTCTAAGAAATGATAGCTAGTATTTCTAAAAAGCCATATGGCTTTTTTAATATCTTCTCTAGTCCTTATAGGAGGTTTAGAAGTTCTCCAGTTTCTATCTGAAGTTAATTTTAATTCTCTCACTAATTCTCCATAAGGTGTATCTATTACTGTCAGTATCTCTTCACTACTCTTTTGGATATTCTTTATCTTCACATCTCTATTATATTCAGCTTCTATAGGGCTTGGAATATTTGTATAGTAAGCTACATATCTCATAGAAATATCTACGTCATCATATAAATCCAAGAGGGTATAATCTCTATACTTCTCAGGTAACTTATCAAACTGTTTATGCCAATGATACCAGGATTCTATCCTTGGCTGAAACAAAGGATATGGAATCTCTTTTCTTTGGAAAACTCTTAAATTCATCTCTTTTTTAGTCATTTCATTCACCCCCCATTATAATAGGAATAGATAGGACGAATGTCAAGAGAAACAAAAGAATAACCCATTATATGATATAATTAGTCTTAATGTTTATTTCTATTTTTAGGAGGAATTATGGTCTTCAAATTTAGTGGTGGATTAAAGATAGAAGAGCATAAAGAATTTACTGAGTCTTCTGGCATAAAAGATTTACCAATACCTAAAAGAGTGGTTATTCCACTTAAGCAGCATACAGGAGCTGTCTTGGAGCCTTTAGTAAAGAAGGGGGATAAAGTAAGGGTAGGAGATAAAATTGGGGACAGTAAGGCATTTGTTTCAAGTCCTGTGCATAGTGCTATTTCTGGAAAAGTAGCATCTATTGAACCACATCCAATCCCTACAGGCGAGATGGTCCCTTCAATCATAATAGAGGAAGAAGAGTTAGACCCCATAGAAGAGACAGTTCTCGTAAAGAGGAACTGGCAAGAATTGAATAGAGAAGAAATTATAAATATAGTCAGAGATGCTGGAATTGTAGGACTAGGAGGAGCAGCATTTCCTACCTCTGTAAAACTCTCTCCACCAGAAGGGACTGTAATGGATACAGTGATTTTAAATGGAGCTGAATGTGAACCATATCTAACCTGTGACCACAGGTTGATGATTGAATATCCAGAAGAAATCTTAACTGGACTTCAGATACTTGTAAAGACTGTAGGAGCAAAACAGGGAATCATTGGAATCGAAGATAACAAGCCAGATGCTATAGAGATAATGACTGAAGCAGCTAGAAAGTATGGAAACATAAGAGTAACTGCTCTTCCAACAAGATATCCCCAAGGCTCTGAGAAGCATCTTATAAAAGCCATTTTAAATAGAGAAGTCCCTTCTGGGAAATTACCATTAAATGTAGGTGTTGTTGTAAATAACGTAGGAACCGCTTTTAGTATAACCAAGGCAGTATGCGAAGGAATACCTCTCATATCTAGAGTAATAACTGTAA
>Ga0315282_10013043_pt1 | contig 12600 bp, 20 predicted proteins | sample YL17G07_20_MG_FD_203693 | JGI IMG/M metagenome (GOLD analysis project Ga0315282, IMG submission 203693) | Sediment microbial communities from Yellowstone Lake, YNP, Wyoming, USA - YL17G07_20 | ecosystem: Environmental > Aquatic > Freshwater > Lake > Sediment | place: USA: Wyoming | collected... | reverse complement strand
TTGCCTCGAGCAGTGGCAGTTCTTTAGAGACTTTTTTTGAGGTGAACTTTGCTACCCTATTTATTATCGCTATTATGTCGCGGTCATCATCGAAAGATATTGAGGTCTTGCAGAGGCCGTAGGTCCGGTCGAAGACGAAGACGGGCTGCTTCGCTCCGTTGGTCATGATCTCTTCCAGCTCATCATCGTCCAAAAGATAGCTGAGCCTCCCCAGCCCTATCAGATTTTTGATTATCGAGTATATCACCTGCTCCTTATGGGTCACAAAGGGGGCTACCTTGGTCACGAACTCTCCGACCATCTTTATGGCTTTGCTTTCCTCTTTTTCCTCCAACAGCCTATCATAATACGGCCCTAACTGGGATAGCAGGTCTCTGACTTTCTCGACAAAACTGGCTCGCTGCTTGTTCTCGATAAATAGGATAGCCAAATCGGAGGGGGATACCTCTTCCAGGGTCGCCTTGCTGATGAGGCTTACGAGGTCCTTCTCTTTTTCGCTCAGGGACGGAATCTTGACCTCGTAGAAGCACCATGGTTCTGCCTTATAGATTTTTCCGGACTTCCTCTCGGCTATCAGTTCCATACCCTTAATTAACAAGTTCAAATATATAATTCTTTGATGTACAATAGCATTCTAAAACGGATAGTGCCCAGTGAGGAGGAACACGGGGAAATTCTGGAGATTGCGAAGAGGATAATGGGGCGGATAGAGAAAGAGGGCTATAATTCGGTCATAGTGGGTTCTACTGCCAGGAACACGTTCATCAAAGGGGATAGAGACATAGACATATTCGTATTTTTCCCAGACAATACGCCAAGGAAGGAGTTCGAGAAGAAAGGTGTTGAGCTGGGGAAGAAAGTCCTGTCCGGCTATAGTCCGATAGTACATTATGCAGAGCACCCTTACGTGAGGGGCGTGGTCGACGGATTCAAGGTAGAAATAGTCCCGTGCTACAAGGTCGAGAAGAAAATAATCTCTGCTGTCGATAGGAGCCCGCTGCATAACGAATACCTGAAAGCGGCCATGAAGGAGGGCCAGAAAAACGAGGTCAGGCTGTTGAAGCAGTTCTTGAAAGGCACGAGACTCTATGGCGCTGACCAGAAGACCCACGGCTTTTCCGGCTATCTCTGCGAGTTGCTAATTCTGTACTACGGTGATTTCAAAAGCGCGCTGGAGGCCGTGGCTAAATGGAAACTGCCTATCGTCCTTGATTTCGGCAAGCACGACTATTCCAAGTTTCAAGAGCCCATAATCTTTATTGACCCGGTCGATTCGGGGAGGAACGTGGCAGCAGCGGTTAGCCAGACCAACCTCGAGAAATTCATACTAAGGGCGCGAGAGTTCCTGAAGAAGCCCAGCGAGGAGTTCTTCTTCCCAAAAAAGAAGGAACTAGACCTAAAAAAGGAGGTTAAAGGGAAGAACCTGATAATGCTGGTTTTTGATTATCCCAAGGCTATCGTCGAAGAGATAATCTGGTCACAGTTGGAGAAACTCGCTAGTTCTCTCAAAACCCAACTAGAGCTGGCGGATTTCAAGGTCGACAGGGTAAAGCACTGGACTGATGAGAAAAAGAAATGCGCGATAGTCATAGAGCTGGAGGAGATGGAGATAAGCGAGAGAAAGAAGCATGCTGGTCCTCCTGTCAGCCTGGCGAAGAATGCGGAGGAGTTCAGGAAAAGTAACAAAGAGGCCTGGGTCGAAGGCGATAGACTGTACGCCTGGAAAAAGAGAGAATTTACTTCCGCGACCAAGATGCTGCCGTCCCTGCTGAAGAAGGATCTTGTTCCATCCCATCTCGAAACCCCCGTGAAGAAAGCCAAAATACTGGTCAATGAGAAGACCGTTTCTGAAAAAGAGGCGCTTGAGGATTACTTTAGGGAATAATATTAAAAACGAGAACTGAGTCTATTTCCTTGGTGATTAAACATGTCATGCGGATGCTGCGGGCCTTCCAAGAAAAAGAAGAAGAAATAATAACCGGCTTAACTTTCCTTTTCCAGAAAGACTATATTTTTATGCGGTGCGAAGTAAAGAGATAATTTGTGCTCTTCCAAAAAGTTGACTCCTATTATCATGGGCATAGCGTGCGACGCTTGTATTGAAGCTTGGTCTCGTTTCGTTGATTTGGCAAGACAAAGACGCTTAAAATTAAAATCATTAAACTGCCCTTTTTCATCTTTTAGTTTAATTGTTGCTTCGCCCAGCTCAAATAATTCGAATTTCGCTCCGCCTAAACTGATGTGCTCGACAAAATTCAAGTTGTGTACGGGAATACCGAATTTTAACGCATGCCCTTCGCTTATGAGGGTCTCCGGACTGCCTGTGTCTATGATTGCGTCCGGTACGGCTTTTAGTCTAATCTGCAGTCGAGGAATATCGAGATAAAGAGCCGCGACTATAGCGCGGTCTTTGTATCTTAGGGGGATTTTCATGCATTCACTAACTTTAGAAAATCATTGGTATGGTCGAGGCAAATTTTATCAAAACTTCGGATGGGTCCTCTTTTTTCTCCTTTAATCTCTGAACTACCTCATCCATCGTTTTGCCTTTAGCGATTATCTTCTTCTCTTTTATTGCCAAAAACTCATCCGGATGTTCCTTCTTCAGACGCCCAGATTGTGTGTAAAACCAGTCTAAATCCGTCTCAAGTCTGTTCAAAGTTTTTGTCTCAGCCAACATGTTTAATCCCCAATATATTACGCATTAGACTATATATGCTTTTTTCTCTCTTAAAAAGTTAAAACCTCTCACGCCCCCACGGGGATTCGAACCCCGGCTACAAGCTCCGCAAGCTCGTGTCCTATCCACTAGACTATGGGGGCATGGATAGTCTTTATATAGGCGCACGATAAAATATAAACTACTGCTTTTGGAGGAATAAAATGCTCAGATGTTCTTCTTGCCAAAAAGAAGTCACGGACGACTATGTTAGGTTCAAGTGTCCTAACTGCGGAAAGGAAGAGATAATCAGATGCATGAAGTGCCGCAAGATAGTCGCCAAGTACAAATGCAAGTCTTGTGGATTCGAGGGACCATAAATGGGAAAAGTGATGGCTCTTTATAGGATATATCCCGAAGAGAACTACGACCTGGATGAGATAGTAAAAGAACTGAAGAAAATCGAGAGGATAAGAGCAATACAGAAAGAACCAGTAGCCTTCAGCCTGGTTGTCCTTAAGGTTGGGGTTATATACGACGACAAGGCTGACAATCCGTCTGAATTCGAGAAGTACATGGAGAACATACCCGGCGTTAGACAAGTAGAGAGCTTAGATGTGACTCTTATTTCTTAATTTCCCTTATAGCCAGTTTAATCCTCTTCCAGTGCGAGCCTTTCCAATAGGTCTGGCTGCACTTAGAGCATATCCAGAAATCGTTCCTTTTCCTAAGCTTTCCGTTGCAGATAGAGCATCTAGTCCTTTCCGGGAATCTCACCTTCAACTTTAGGGCTCTTACTATCTCCTTAAGCTCGTTCCTGACTCCGCGCGACTTGAAGTAGTGCGCCCTAACGACTCCTTTAGAGCGTCGGAAAAGGTCCTTGTCTCGCGTCAATAGAACCCTCTTCTCTTTCCTCGCTTTTTCCAGGACCTCGTCATCGGATAGTATGTCTGTCGCTATCGCCGTGTCATAGCCCAAGAGTCTTAGCCAGCGACCCAGCCGCCCTAACATCGCATCTGCCAGGAATTTCATATCTGCATCTCCATGATAATGTTCTCCTGTTTCTCAGCCGTATCCTTGAAACCGACCTTGTGATAAAAATCTATGGCTGTCGCGTTGTCCTTGAAGCATTCGAGCCAGAGCTGCGACATCCCTTTCTTCTTGGCATAGTCCTTCAGCCACTCGATAGCCTTTGTCCCATGGCCTTTGCGCTGCTCTCTCTCGTCAACCCAGATAGTCACTTTGCCGTTCTCGGAAAGGGTGCATGTCCCTATGACCCTGTCCAGCTCCAGCACAAAGATAGCCGGCCACCTGAAGACTATGAATGACTGGTACCACTTCTCTATCTTCTCCCTCTTCACCGGCTTCTCTAACGGCATATAGCGGATGACACTGGGCTGGTTGATTATCTCCAAAAGCCTATCGAGGTCTTTCTCCCTTATCTCTCGTATAGTCAGCATACATTTTTTATTAGGCAGGAACTATAATAATAACGTAAACTACCCACCTCTAAAGCGTGTGGGCATTCCTAAAGATTGAGCATTATGCACAGCACCACTCAAAGTCTCATCGGAACGCAAGAGTCCGTTTACAGGGACTTGCCTATTGGTAAACTGGAAGAAAGCATTATTTTGGTTGGAAATATGCTCAGTCCGCACCAACAGGGATTTGACGGCGATAGCCAAACTTGCCTTTCTATCGGAATTAACTATCTGTCCGCATTTGCATTTGAACAGGGAGTAATTGGCATCATGTCCTTTCCCAACAGCACCGCAGCGGGAACACCATTTGCTCGTATGCCAATTATCCACGCTATTCAGCAAAATATTATTATCGAAGCACCTTTGCTCAAGGATTTGTTTGAACTTGTAAAAAGGAATACGCATAACGGTTCGGTTGAATCTCTTTCCAGTCGGCTTGAATTTTTTGAGTCTTTCGATGGAAATGTCAGCATCAAACCTCTTGGCGATTCGGATTATCTCCTTGATGACCTGCCCCAGATTAGTTCTGACGAAATTCCTCTCATAATCCTTAATCCTTTTGAGTTTCTTTTCAGAGCCAACGGACTGGAGTTTTGCCCTTCTCTTCATTATCTTCTTTCGCTTAACCCAGATGTGCTTTCCGAAATAGGTTTGATAGAGAACCTTGCCATCGGGAGAAACAACGCTAATGGCAAAATGTTTGGCATTAACATCAATGCCGAGAATGTTCCTTCTTTGTTTGATTTCTTTTTCTTTGGACAGATAAGCAACGATTTGAAGGTTGGAAGTCAAGCCAAAGGTCTTGCAAATCCACCCATCTTCAATCAAATCCTGAAATCTCCGATAGTTCCTGTTTTGCTTAATCGGAACTGCAATTCTTTTTTTAGGATACAGACCAAAACCAATGAAGAAATTGGACTTTGTGCTGAATGTTTTGCAGTTTCGGGGAACATTAAATTTGACAGTAATCGCTTTGATTTCCTTGCCTTTGCTTCGGACTACATTCCGTTCAATATCGCAGATAACCTGACTATTAAAGGGGGTATTTTTCTTGCAAACTGAATACATTTCATCATGTAAATCCATAAGCCTTTTTGATTTGCGATTGGCAAGTAAGAAATTAGCAAGAGAGATTGCTCTACCATTAAATTCTTTCAGAACTTCAGTTTTGTGCTTCGTTGCATCTGGTTGTAATAATATTGCTCGTTGCATACTTCCAACCGTATTAATACGGGTCGGAAGAGCATATAAACATAATGGAGGTGTTCGGCAATTCCTCCCACTTATGAATAATGTGGGTATCCTTGCCGAAATTTAGATGATTACCCGGCTGGCTCTCGAGAACTGGAAAACCCATGAGAACACGGAATTCGAGTTCGGGAAAGGGACCAACGTGCTAGTGGGACCCATGGGAAGCGGGAAGAGTTCTGCCATGGATGCTATCAGTTTTGCTCTTTTTGGGACATTTCCTAGCCACAACCAGAAGAAGCTGAAGTTAGACGATATGATAATGAACAGGCCTGAGAGGAAGACCAGCGCGAAGATAGTCCTGTCGTTCAAGGTCGGCGGGAAGGAGTATACGGTCAAGCGAGAAATCACAAGAGGGAAAGGCCAGACCAGCGCCGAGATCAGATTGGGCGACAGGCTGATAGAGACAGCAAACCAGCGGGTCAACGAGAGGATAGCCGACATACTCAGGATAAACTACGACCTGTTCTCGAGAGCAGTATACGCGGAGCAGAACAACATAGACTATTTCTTGGAGATACCGAAAGCCAAAAGACGGGAGAAGATAGACGAACTCCTGAAGATAGACAGGTTCGAATCGGCGAGGAAGAACCTGACCACGGTTAATTCCCGACTAGCTGACAGGATAAATGACAAGAATGCCTCGGTAGCCAATCAGCAGGACACCGGCGAGATACCTGGGCTGGAGAAAACTTTGGATAACGAGGCTAAAGCTCTAGAAAGGAAAGAAGCCAGTCTGCTCACGAAAAAGAAGGACAGGGAAATGTCTGAAGCTAACTATAATGAGATACTCAAGAAGAGGAGCGCTTTTGCCGAGCTGGATGGGAAGATAAAGGAGGGAAAAGGCAGGGTAGAGACGTTCGAGGAGAAACTCAAGAGCTATGGCGAGGTTAGGCTATCCGAGGAGGAGCTCAAGAACGGGATAAAAAGGAAGATGGAGGAGAGGAAAGAGCTGAAAGGCGCGCTTGACCTCAGGGCTAAACGGGAGGCGGAAAGGAACACGCTTAAGGCCCTGTTAGAAAGCCATGAGAAGAGCATAGCTGAATTCGACTCGGTGCTGAAGGAGCTGAAGTACGACAAGAACGCTCCGGCCAAGTTCAAGGAATGCGCCGAAGGCCTGGAGAAAGTCAAGGAGACGCTAGAGAAAACGGTGACTAACTACAATTCCGTTAACCTTAGGCTCGCGGAGATAGAGGAGAGCATTAGGAACCTGAAGACTGGAACGGAGAAGTGTCCTACCTGCGATTCCGAGCTGAACGAGGAAAAGATCAGGGAGATTCTGGAAAAGAGGAGGACTGAGAAACAGAAGCGGGATAAACAGGGCCAAGAGCTGGAAGGAGAAATCGCGAAATTCGGCGGGCTGAGGAAGAGGCTGGAAAAAGAACTGGAGGAGCTGCGCGAGGCAAAGGACAGTCTCGAAAAAGCTGAGTGGGCCAACAAGGAGCGGGAGAAGAAGCTGAAAGAAATCTCGCCCACGAAGCAGAACCTGGAGATAATAGTCAAACAGCTGGAGTCGATCAGGATAGAGAAGAGCGAGGAGGCCCTGGAGAAAGAGGTTAAGGAACTGGAGGAGCTATTGGACTATTTCATTTACAAGAAGGAGCTGGAGAAAGCCAGGTTTGAGACGGACAAGCTGAAGAGAGAGCTGGAGAAACTGGGCTTTAAGGAAGAGGACGAGAAAATAGTCTATGACAAGTTCAAGGAGCTCGACAAGGAGTTGGCCGTCTATTGCCAGGAGTGCAGGAACCTGTCCGACCTGATTGTTGAGAAGAGGAAGAGGCTGGAGAACCTGAAGAGGATTAGAGACGACGTGGAGAAAGGCAAGCGTGAGATGGAGTTTTTGAGCAGGAAGATAGACTCTTTCGAAATACTACAGCACGGCCTGGGGAAAGTACAGGGCATGCTCAGGGAGGAATTCACTACCGAGACTAATCTTGCCTTAACCGACATCTGGAAAAAGCTGTACCCATATGCCGACTATGTCAACCTGAAACTGGCTATAGACGAGGCCGGAGACTATATCCTCCAGCTGCAGAGGAGGGACGGTATCTGGATTAACGTCGAGGGCACCACAAGCGGCGGGGAGAGGAGTATTGCTTGCCTGGCCTTAAGGATAGCCCTTTCATTAGTACTAACGCAAAACCTGTCGTGGCTGGTCCTGGACGAGCCGACGCACAATCTCGACAGGCGGGCGATTAAAGAACTGTCTGTGACTCTCCGCGAACATCTGCCGAAGATAGTCGACCAGATATTCATCATAACGCATGAAGAGGAACTGGAATCTGCTGCTTCTGGTTATCTCTATCGGCTGGAACGGAACAAGGAAGAAGACGAACCGACAAAGATAGTCGCGGAGACTAGCGCTTAGCTCTCTCTATTATCTTCTTTAATTCTGGATAGTGCTGAAGGAGTTCGCCATCCGTGTAAAACTTCATGTGCTTTTGGACGAAAACAGAGCCCATCTCGTCCCGCCTCACCATGTCTATAATCTCCCATCGCTTGATCTTCTTGTTGTACTTCACGTCTATCCTGAGCAGCTTGGTGGGGCGCAGCATTATCTTTTCTTTGTCTACCTCTATCGGCACTTTTCTCAGTACGCGCAGGAATCTCCTCTTGGCGGCTAGCATGCTACTATTACTCTTTCAGGATTTAAAGAACTAGAGCACTTTTTCTTGGACCAACTTGACCATATAGCCCGCGATTATGTTTCGGTCTATCTTGGTGTGGAAGATTTTCATCGCATCCAGTTCTTTCTTGTTCTTCTCATAATCTTTCGAGAACTTGTCCGGAAACATCTTGTAAATCTCTTCCGCCTTCCTTCTAAGGACCTTACTTCTCTGCTTTCCCAATTTCTTCACCTGCTATGTCCAAAAATATCCTCGATCCATCGGGCATCTCCCTGACGATGGTCAATGGTAACGCCTTTTTCTCGAACTCTATCTTGACTATCTCTTCTACCCTCTGGACTTCTTTCGGTATCTTTACCAAGACTGGGGCGCCCATCGCTATCTGGAGCGCTCTCGCAGACATTGCTCTTGCTTTTTCAAAACGAGTAAGCATTCTTTCACCGGAGGTAGTATAGTTGGGAGAGGGGTGATTTTTAAGGGTTTCTGTGCAAAACAGTAATATGCTCAAGTTTATAGTCAACGAGCCCGCCCTGACGATAGGCAAGGCGCTGGTGATAGCCGATTTGCATATAGGGCTGGAGTACGAGCTCTTGCATAGCGGTTTCAATGTTCCAAGCCAGGGAGAAGTGATGCTCAAGAGGGTAAAGAGGCTATTGCGCGAGAATGCCTGTCGTGAGCTGATTATCATAGGCGACGTGAAGCACACTATAGCCAATCTGTCGTGGCCAGAACAGGAGGAGATATCCGAGTTCTTTAGGCCGTTAGAGAAATTGACTAAAGTCCACGTAGTTAAAGGTAATCATGATGGGAACATAGAGAAGTACGTCTCTAATGTTCATCCTACATACGGCTTTGACTATCATGGATATTGGATAATGCACGGCCATGCGAAGCCGCCGGAACGGGCTAAAGACAAAACTATAATACTCGGCCATATGCATCCAATAGTCGAATTCCGCGATTCGTTGGGAGGCCGCCTGTCTGAGCGAGTTTGGATTAGGACAGATAGGCTGATAGTAATGCCTGCCTTCAATGACCTGCTCGGTGGAATCGACGTCCGAAGAGGCTTATTGGGGCCGATGAAGCGCCATATCGACCCAAAAAAGGCAGAGTTATATTTGCTCGATGGTTTACATTTAGGGAAGATAAGCCAGTTGAAGAGGCGCAGATATGGAAAAACCTAGGAAGACCGAGATTACCATCGGCTTCACGATGCACTACCCGTCGTTCGTGAAAAGGGAGATGGCACAGATGAAAAAGGCCGATGTCATATTCCTTGAGGGCCCGCACAGGCTGGTCAGGGATATCCAGGCGGGCAAATCGCCAGAGGAGCTGTTCAAGAATGGCGATTTCTTTGAGGAAAAATATGCGAAAAAATACTCGACCAAACTCAAGAAAATAATAGACTCCGGCAAGACGGTCATAGGATACGAAAACCTGGGTGATAGAAGGTATTGGAAGCCGGAGGAGGTGCGGAGAATGCTGGACCTGCAGGACATAAGCGACTGGGCGATCGGGACTAAAAATCGCGAGATTTTTGTCAGGGCGGAAGCTGAGATGGTCAAGATGAGGGACAAGAAAAACGTGGCCTGGCTCAAAGCGAACATACCTCACTACGAAGGAAAGATATACATTGATGCTGGAGCCGTGCATACTCCGATCTGGCACGAACTGAAAAAGGAATTCGAAAAGGATGGCATCCCCGTAAAAGCGGAGTTTCTAGCTCACGGAAAATTTGGAAATCGCCGGATAAAAATGAGGTATTCTCCAACTGACAGGCTGGTGAGGACTCTCAGGTTTGATACTGATGCACTCAGAAACCCCGATAGGCTGTACCAGTTGATGAAAGAGGATGAGGAATTTAGGGAGGTTCAGAGCAAATTAATCTTGAGAAGACAGCGCAGCGGGAGGCCTTTCTTGAGAGCGGTGGAGAAGAATACCATGAAATGGTTGAGGAAGAGAAAATGAAGTGCGTACCAATCGCAGGTTGCGTTGTAAAGAAAGGCGAGAAGTATCTGGTCGCAAAGCGGGCGAGGGGAGAGCACCGCGCCGGTTTGTGGGAGTTTCCGACTGGCAGGATGGAGAATGGGGAAAAGGCATTGGATGCTGCAAAAAGAGAGCTTTGGGAGGAGACTGGCCTTAAGCCATCAAAGATATCATTTTTTGGAATTCATGAGAGATTTGATGGGAAGAATAAGGAGGTATACAAGCCAATCTTCATATTTCTAGTAAAACCAAAGAACAAAACTGTCAAACTTTCACACGAACATGAGGAATATGATTGGTTGACGCCGAAAGAACTGCTCAAAAAGAATGTTGGCGTCGATACCAGGTATTTCATTAAAAACTATCTACTGGGGGGATAACATGCTCAAGCAGGTTATAGTGATGATAAAAGAACTGAAGCTCACGAAAGGCAAGATGGCTGCGCAGGCCTGCCACGCCTCGCTGACTGCCTATAAGCTGACCAAGGCCAAGCATCCGCACTACGTAAATATCTGGGAGGAAGAGGGCGAGAAGAAGGTTATAGTCTATGTCGAGAAGACCAAAGACCTCTTCGAGTTGTTCCATCGCATACCTGACGTGATACCTAAGGTAATGATAACAGACGCTGGAAAGACGCATTTAGAACCGGGCACAGTCACTTGCCTTGGCCTTGGTCCCTATTATGAAGACGAGCTCGATAGGTATACGGGCGAACTGAAGTTGGTAGAATGACTCTGAACTATAAACGAGGCTACGCGCTCGAATGGAAGACGAAGAAAATATTAGAGGAGAACGACTACATGGTACTCCGCTCGCCCGCCTCCAAGTCCTATTCCGACCTGATAGCTTTCGACAAGAAGCATAAGTTCCTAATACAATGCAAGAAAACTGGGACTAAAGGCAAGAGCCTCTACATCTACAAGCTCGGTGACTTAGTCAAAGCGGCAAAAAAATACGGGGCAAAACCTTTATTAGTCTATTCTTTCTATTATTCTCCGATATATGCGAAAGAGATCAGGACAGACTCGGAGATACTCAAAGCGGATGGGAAGCATATCGAGCTGGAAAAGCTTTTGAAAATAGGAAAAATGAACGAAGAATTTGATGATTATATCGCGAGGTGAGCGGATGATTGGCGTACCTGTCAACGAGATAATGAGGAAAGGAGTGATAATCGCAAGAAAGGACGACACGATAGAGCATGTCGCTAAAGTCTTGAAGAAGGCCAGAATAGGCAGAGTCATAGTAACGGAGCATGGGAAGATTGTCGGCGTCCTGACCGAGAAGGACATAATAAAGGATGTGGTAGCCGAGGGAAAGTCGACTAAGACTCTCGTCAGCAAAGTCATGAAGTATCCAGTCAAGACCATAACTCCGGAGACGGACATAGAAGAAGCGATAAAGACCATGAACAAGTACGACATCTCCGGCCTGCCCGTGACTGTAAGAGGAAAATTGGTGGGGATAGTCACTGAACGAGACCTGGTCAAGGCTGAGCCGGCTCTGTTGGATATGATGAAGGAGAAGGGAAATCTGGAGCACATCCCTCCGACAGAGAAAGAACTGCTATTATCCGGCGAGTGCGAGGAATGCGGGAATTATTCCGAGAACCTGAGGCTTGTCAGCGGCCGCTATCTCTGTGAAGACTGCAGGTGATTTCATGGTCACCGCTTCTGAGATAATGTCGAGAGACGTCTATATAATCAAACCCAGCGATAACCTGGCCACCGTAAGGAACCTGTTCATGAAGAAAGGCATATCCAGAGTCATGGTCTATGACGACGAGCCTCTGGGTATGGTCACGGAAAAGGACCTGACCAAAGTCTTTTTCGAAGAGCGGAGAGCTATCGACGAAATACGGGTCAGCGAGGTCATGAGCCACGGCGTCCTTACGGCGCCTGCGTCTAGTTCGCCAGAGGATGTAGCAAAGATAATGCACGAGAACAACACCCATGGAATCCCTATTCTGGTCGACGGGAAGATAGACGGGATAGTCACTAGCCGGGACCTGGTGTCTTATTTCTCCAAGAACTACAAGAGCAAACTAAAGATAGCGGACATAATGGACAGGGAGGCGCACGAGATCAAGGAATTCCATTCGATATTCAAGGCAGCCAAGCTGATGAAGGACAAGACGACGGATAGATTGGTGGTCATGCGCGATAGGAGGCCGGTAGGCATTATTTCGGACAGGGACATCAGCCTAGCCTCGTTTGGCTTGCGCCCATCGAAAGTCATATTCCTGAGAAAGGCGGAACACGGTCCTCTGCACAGGCATATCCACACCTATCCTCTGATAGTGGCGGACCTGATGAAGGAAGACCTCTATTCGATACAGCCCACGATGGATGCGGCTTTTGGGGCGAAAGTGATGACCGAAAGAGGCATTGGTAGTCTGTTGGTCAAGAAAGGCGATAAGATGCTCGGGATAGTGACTAACCACAGCTATGTCAATTATCTCGCTAAACAGGTCTAACGCAATAATTATACAAAACACATATAAAGGGGTGCTTTCCTAATATTAACCGGTGCGGGGGTGAATTCCAGAGAGCTCCGCTATGATCTGGTAACAACACCGCGCCGTACATTGTTTATTTGG
>Ga0315282_10013042_pt1 | contig 12601 bp, 9 predicted proteins | sample YL17G07_20_MG_FD_203693 | JGI IMG/M metagenome (GOLD analysis project Ga0315282, IMG submission 203693) | Sediment microbial communities from Yellowstone Lake, YNP, Wyoming, USA - YL17G07_20 | ecosystem: Environmental > Aquatic > Freshwater > Lake > Sediment | place: USA: Wyoming | collected... | reverse complement strand
TGGGCACAGCAAGGATTATCTATCGTCAACCTGATGCGCGCGACAAGGTGATGATTCTGGCAGACCAGCAGGCAATGAGATTGCTCGAGGAGTTAACGAACTGTTTTGGACCCTCTGGATTTGAGAAGGAACCCGCAAGGATAATGAAGAATTACGTCTCGAAGTTCGCGGACGATGTGTACACTGACAAGCTCGGTTCGCTCATGTTCACCAAGAAGGGGACTTCGAGCAGCCCTGTCGTATTGCTTCCGGGACACATGGACGAGGTCGGCTTCATCATCTCGTCGGTGAACAAGCTCGGATTCCTGACGTTCAACCCGCTCGGCGGATGGTTCGACCAGGTCCTCTTGGGGCAGAGGGTCATAGTCAGGACGGACAAGGGCCTGGTCCCTGGAGTGATCGCCGCGAAGCCACCGCACCTCCTCCCCGCCTCGGAGAGGGAGAAGGTCGTAATCAAGGAGAAGATGTTCATAGACATAGGAGCATCGAATGAGGAGGAGGCGAGAGCGATGGGAGCCAGGATAGGGAACCCAGTCATCCCCGACTCGCACTTCTCCACGATGACCAAGCGGATATTCAAAGACGGAAAGAGAAAGGGCAGGGACACGATAGCCATCGGAAAGGCGTTCGATGACAGGATAGGCGCCTGGACTGCCGCCGAGGTCGTCAGGGCACTGGTTGAGAAGAAGATCAGCCATCCGAACCTGGTCATCGGGGCAGCGACCACACAGGAGGAGGTCGGGCTCAGGGGGGCGCGGACCACTGCATTCGTGACTAAGCCAGATGTGTGCCTGACGCTCGAGGTCGACATCGCGGGGGACGTGCCCGGCATCGAACCGAACGAGGCCCCGACCAAGATGGGGTACGGCCCTTCGCTCACCACATATGACTCCTCCATGATCCCCAACCAGGCACTGGTCGACCTCGTCATCAAGACGGCGGATCGGGCGAAGATCCCCTACCAGCTATCCCAGATCGCGAGAGGGGGGACGGATGCAGGCGTGATACACATCGCCAATGCAGGTTGCCCCAGTGTCGTGATCGGGGTCCCGACAAGACACATTCACTCGCACGTGGGCCTGTTCAGCATGACGGACGCCGAGAACTGCGTGAAACTCATAATAGAGGTCGTGAAGAAACTGGACAAGAAGACCGTGGCGGGGTTCACCGAGATCTGATCGGGATGGCTTCGAACCTCGACCCAGGGCTCCTGAAGGAACTCACCGAAGCGAAGGGCGACCTCGCGAGGCATGGCGTCGTCATAGTTCGGACCGTTGAGAAAGAGCTCGAGCCCGCGATCATGGCAGCGGTGAAGGAATCCTTGGAGGCCTCACCGAAAAAGCTCGAAGGGATGAAAGAGGGCGACCTGGACGAGCTGCTCGGGGAACTGAGGAAGGCGGCCATGGTCTCCGCAAAGGAGCTCGCGGGAATGTATGTCAGGCTCCTGGGAAAACTGGGAACGGAGTACATCGGAGACCTCGTGAAAGAGCTCGAAGGCATAGACCAGCTGTTCAGATGGGAGAGGATCTCACAGGCCGCGAAGCCCGTAGACGACATCTTGGACAAGAAAGGATTCGGACCCGTCGACCTGAGGGGTCCGAGTGACGTTTCAGAAAGCTTCAAGCTGGAACTCGAGGGCAAATGGGCCCCAGCCTTCGAGAGGTTCAAAGCGCTGGCGGACAGGACTGCGGAGCAACTAGGAAAGAAAGGGATGTCCGAGCCTCTGCCAGCTCGTGAACGGAAGAGCGCTCGAAAAAGGTGAACCGACGATGGCCGTCTTGTCCGATGCAGACATAATCGCCTTTCTCGATGACAAGTCCCTGAGAATCGAGGGCTACAACGAGCGCAACCTTACCCCGAACGGCTATGACGTGACGATCGAGGAAGTGCTGATCCCTTCAACCGGCCTGAGATGCAAGGAAGGGACGGTGCAGATACCGTCGAGTCTTTGGTTCGTTGTGGCGACGAAGGAGTACTTCGTCCTGCCCCCGACATTGGTCGGGGAGATATGGATCAGGACCACTTGGGCGCGGAAAGGGATATTGGCCTCTTTTGGACGAATCGATGCTGGCTTCAACGGGAATCTGACCTTTTCAGCGTTCAATGCGTCTTCCGGAAATGTCGATATCCCTATAGGCGACCGGTTCGCGCAGGTCGTGTTCTGCGAGCTGCGATCTCGGCCAAAGAAGACCTACGAGCAGCGCTCGGGCAACTATCACCGACAGAGGGGAATAACGCTCGATCCAAGAGGCTCTGGTCCGGGCAAGCGCTCCAATTGAGCTCACAAGAACTGCAGGTCGAATCCGTAGAAGGTCATGGTTGGAGAATAGCTCTTGACCCTTCTCCTCGCCAGCTCTTTCATCAGTCTGCCTTCTTGTCTGGCAGCATCGGCAATCTCATCCAGGCTCTTCTGAACCTCATCCTCTTCCGTGATCTCATAGTAGTGGATTACCCCTCCGGGTTTCAACGCCCTGATCGCCTCTCCGATAAAACCCCTGCCAGCGTGGGGAAGGTTCATGACTATGTGGTCCGCCTTCTCAAGTCGAGGCACCACCTCCCGCGCGTCCCCCAATATCGGGCTCACGGAGATCGCCTTGTTCAGAGCGATGTTCTCCTTCATGAGTTCGATCGCATCGGGGTTCATGTCGATAGCATAAACGACCTTGGGAGAGCTGGTCTTCGCAATCATAATCGAGAAAGGACCTATGCCAGCGAACATGTCGATCACGACCTCGCCGGGCTTGATCTGCTTCGCCACCGCCTGGCGTTCAGTTGCTAGTCTCGGGGTGAAGAAAGCCCGTGCCACGTCCACCTTGAACGTCAGACCGTACTCCTTATGAACGGTCTCGGTCGTCTTCTCGCCCGCTACGACCTTCACGTCCCGGGTCCTAAACTGATCTATGACGCCCGAGTCCATGCAAACGGTCTTGATAGAGATCTGGGTGGCCATGATCGCCTTTCCGATGTTGGCCGCATACGGCGCCACTTCATCCTCCATCTTCACAATCGCGATGGACCCGACGGTGTCGAAGGAGGATGGGAGCATAGGTCGGAGCTCTTCTGGAACATCCATCAGAAGGCGGTAGTCGGTCACCTGGAGCTCCATCTCCTTGAAATCCATCTTCTCGATCGGATACCCCAGGTCGATCCTCTGCGAGACTGGAAGGTACACATTCTTAGCATCGGAGCGTATCTGGAGGTCCCTCCTCAGGACTCCCTTCTCGATGAGCTTGCGCCTGACCGGCTCCGCCTTCTTCTTCGGAACCACCAGGGATATGGACTCCATCGAGGTGGCAAATCGCTTTACACGATGATAACAGAATCGGAGCCGTTCAAGAGAATACTACTTTATTCCCCCGTTACATTCGAGACAGGATGACGGATAGGAGAGGTCGGCTGGTGTTCGTCGGCCTGGGGCTTCACGATGAGGATGGAGTCACCATTCAAGGGCTTCATGAAATCCAGGCTGCGGAGATCGTCTACGCCGAGACATACACATCGGCTCTCTCTGATGGCGCTCTGGACAGGCTCGCCGCAAAGACAGGAAAACCGATAGAGCTCTTGGGCAGAGGGGCCTTGGAAGACGGCAGTCGAATCCTCGATGACTGCAGGCGTAAGCACGTGGCGCTTCTGGTCGCTGGTGACCCCATGACCGCCACGACGCACGTGGAGCTGAGGCTACGGGCGATTGGACAAGGCTCGGATACGGCGGTGATACATGGGGTATCGGTCATGACCGCCGTCCCCGGTCTTCTAGGTCTCCAGCACTACAAATTCGGTCGCACTGTCACGCTGCCACTCCCTCAGGAAGGGTATTCTCCGACAAGCCCATACGAGCTCATCACGGAGAACATGTCCAGGAATCTCCATACTCTCGTTCTGCTGGATATCGACGCCGAGAACAAGAGATATATGACCGCCAACGAGGGAATGCATCTGCTGCTTGATATGGAAAGGAGGACTGCCAAGCATGCCATCTCCCCTGAAACACTCGTGTGCGTCGTCGCACGAGCGGGCTCTCCCGATTGCGTCGTCAGGGCAGGACCTCTTAAGGAGATGATCTCCCTCAATTTTGGAGGCCCGCTCCATGCACTCGTGGTTCCTGGCAGGCTGCACTTCATGGAGAGCGAGGCGCTGAGAATCCTTGCAGGCACGAAAGACTGAGGGGGTCTTGTCTCCCTTCGGGCGGGTCCTTGCCCGAACTCGACTCCCGGCCATCATGCGAATCGAGGCGGTCCTGAGAATGTCTTCGGATAGGTCATCACAGGTCTCTCCTGTTGCATATCACCAGACTCAACCGGATCCTGTCGGCCAACGAAGAATCCTTGTAAGATCCCCATAGGATGTCTGCGGTGGGCAGCTTCGCCTGAAGTCTCTGGGAGATCCGATCCGCCTCCTTATCCCATGGATCCGAGGCAGAGTAAATCGCGATAGCAGCAGGCGCCTGTGCGGGATCGAGGTCAAACCAAGGCGAGCTCAAGGCCTCATCCACGACTCTCTCCACGCGCTCATCGCCCCTGGCCAGTCCGAGACCGAACCGGCCATGCGTTGCATTCCCCACAACCCGGTCGAAGGATGCGACATCCGTTCTCGACATCGTCGATGCGATATCCTCCACCGGTCTCAGCATTATGCCATTGAGGATGCCGAAAGCCTTCGAAAGCGGAAGGTTGGGGGCCAGCGAGGAGAGCTTGTCGTTATCGAACTCGATGACCAGGGAGCATGAGCCAAGCAGATCGATCATCACCTTTACGACCAACTCCCGGCGTCTGAAACTCTCAGCGGAGAATGGCGTAGTGACGAGAGCAACGTTCATTACTCCCTTTGCGCGAGCGATGGACGCGACCATTTTCGAGCCCATGCTGCCCGTTAGTCCACCGAGGCCGCACATGATGAAGGCCACATCAGTGTTGTTGAAGAGGTCCAGCAGCTCGTGCCCCACTATCTCCGGCAGTTGCTTCAGGACATCCGTCTCAGTACCCGAAAGCCCCATGAGTCTGTCCTGGCCGACCATGAACTTCCTTTCGGCATGGGATCTAGCAAGGTCGGCAGCAGATGTTGAGAGCGCGATCGTGGGAAGCGGAGCACCCTCTATGATGCTGCATCCGGCGCTGCCGATCCCGAACAACTTCGGCCGCATCCTCTGGCCTTCCGAGGCCGGAGAGAATCTGAAGATTTGGTTTGGCATCCCGTGGCAAGGATTGGCCTGACATCACTTTAACCTTTCATACTCGGGACATCTGAGGGCTCCCAGGGATGATGGCTCCGACGGCATCGCTTAAGTAAGACGAAAGACATTAGCCAGACAGAGCCCGCATAAGTTGATATCGGAGGCTCTGGCAGCGCCCGAGGGTGCCCCCGAACGCGTTTGCGATGACCTCGGCCTGAAGAGTTCAACGGTGCAGTTGAAATGGCCGACCTACAGACAGACTTCCTCGTGAGCATGGCCGTCGTCATAGCCGTGGCTGCCGTAATCATAATCCTCTTCCACCGTCTGAGACAACCGCTGATCCTTGGATACCTGGTCGCGGGAATCGTTGTGGGCCTGGTGGCTCAGAACCTGGTCACTTCTGCTTCTGCAGAGGATTACATCAAACTGCTTGCCAACCTGGGGATAATCCTGATCACGTTCTCGATCGGTCTGGAGTTCAGCCTCAAGCAGTTGAGGAAGATCGGAATAACGGTCATTGTCGCCGCCACGGTGGAGATAATGATCATGATCGCGATAGGCTTCCAGCTGGGGACGGCTCTGGGCTGGAGCAGCCTCGAGTCGACGCTCCTTGGGACGATGCTCTCGGTTGCCTCAACGATGATCATAGTGAGGTCGCTCAAGGAGAGCGGCGGACTTGACAACGAGAAAGCGAGACTGATTGTAGGACTCTTGGTGGTCGAGGACTTTGCCGCGATCTTGATCCTAGCAGCTGTCTCCGGCCTTGTTTCGACAGGGAAGGTCAGCCCCGGGGAGTTGACGAAGCTGGTCCTGGGAATGGCTGGGTTCGTCGCTGCGTCAATAGTGTTCGGAGTGGCAGTAGTGCCGCGGCTCGTCGACTACGTCGGCAGGCAGCGCTCCAATGAGCTGCTGGTCGTGACCGTCCTCGGACTCTGCTTCTCGATGGCTGCATTCGCGAAGCTCATAGGATTCTCGGAGGCGATCGGGGCTTTCGTGATGGGCGTGATCGTTTCCGAGTCGAAGTACCTGGGGGACGTCGTGAGAAGAGTGGAGCCCTTGAGGGATGTGTTCGGAGCGATATTCTTCGTTACCGTGGGAATGCTGGCTGCCCGTCAGCTATTGACCCTCGACCGCGCCACACAGATTGATGTGATCCTCACGGTCCTCATAATCACTGTGGTCTTCGTCGTCGGTAAGATATTCGCCTGTACGCTGGCCACGTTCATTTGCGGGTTTGGGGCGAGGAATTCCCTGGGTGCGGGCCTCGGCATGCTTGCAATCGGTGAGTTCTCGCTGATGATTGCCACTGTGGCCATAAGCTCCAATTCAGCGACGCTCTTGCCCCACATAGCGACCACCATCTACCCGTCGATCCTCCTGGTCACGACAATCACCGCATTGATCGTGCCCTATAGCGTGAAGTACACTGACAGGGTGACCCGCAAGCTCGAGGGGAGGGTTCCGAGGTCAACCATGTTCCTGGCATCCTATCTCAATCTTCTCGCGAGGAACATGAGGCGCCGTTCCAAATCGTCAATCCGAATATCAAACGAGATGAGCAACAGTATATCCAGGATCGTGATCTACATCGTGGTCATGGTGACGGTCGTCTTCCTGGCAGTCAGCACGGCTCCCGTCGCTTCGAAATACTCCTATCTGGTCGGCGGGAACGAGGACATTCCACAGTTGCTCATTATCGCTGGGACGCTTGTCGCTGTCCTGTACGGGATGTACGGGTTGTGGAGCAGGACCATCAGATTGATAGAGGTATCCACCAGCGAGGCCATGCTGTCCACGAAGTCCGCGGAGAACATCGGATACGTGGCAACTTCGAAGACCCTCAAGTGGGCTTTCCTGGGGTTGTATGTCATCGTGGGGTTACTTGCAATCTCACCGTTCATCCACTCGATTTTCCAGCAGAACATCGTCTTCGCCATCGTCGTGATGTCGATCATCGCAGTAGCAGCAGTCGCGCTCTGGCGCTCGGCCAGGGCGATCGATGCCAAGCTGTCGGAGATCTTCGAGCCAAGACAACCGATGCAGTTCGGAGACTCCTCAGGGGACCTCGATGAGATCGAGGACATCATCGCAGCGATGGAGAGTGGGAGGCATTGAGGATTGTCCATCTCTCAGACACCCATCTTGGATTCTCTGCGTATTCGAAGCTCGACCCAGTCGAGGGGATCAATCAAAGGGAGATGGACGTCTACAGAGCCTTCGAGCAAGCCGTGGACAAGACGCTCAAGCTCAAGCCGGATCTCGTGATCCACTCGGGTGATCTCTTCGATCAGGTTCGCCCACAGAACCGAGCGATCGACTTCGCCCTCAGGCAGCTGCTCAGGCTCTCCGAGGCAGGGATCGAGACGATCGTGATATCGGGGAACCACTCGACTCCGAGGCTGAGAGAGACCGGGAGCATATTCAGGATATTCGAACATCTCGCGCATGTTCATCCTCTGCATGAACCTGGGGCCAAGAGCCTGGTCCTGGGGGACGCGACCGTGATCGCGATCCCGCACTCGACCAACCCGTCATTGACGTCCATACTTGAGAGGAGCGAACCCTCGAAAGCGACTACGCACAACATACTAGTACTGCACGCGGGAGTCACTGGGTCTCAGACCTACAAGATGGACGAGTTCAACGAGCAGACCGTGCCGCTCGAGGCGCTGGCCGACAAATGGGACTATGTCGCGCTAGGCCATTATCACGAATTCAAGAAGATCCGTGAAGGGACCTACTATTCGGGTTCCACCGAGAGGTTGGGATTCGGCGAGGTGGCGCAGAAGAAGGGCATTGTCGAGGTGGATCTCGATACGAGCGATGTAAGATTCCACCAGCTCAAGATCCGAGACATGTTGGATCTCGAGACGCTCAATGCATCAGGCATGGCCTCCACCGAGATAGTCCGTGAAGCTAGGGATAGGGTCAGCGGTGCTTCGATCGATGATAGGATAGTCCGCCTGTCGATATCGAGTGTCGCTGCTGAAGCCTACAGGTCCCTTGATGTGGCTGGGATCAAGCGGCTGGGTACGGCCGCACTTCATTTCGAGCTCAAGATCGACCGACTGGATGCCGAGGGTAGAAGCCAGACGAGCGACACGCAGATTGGGGTGCTGGCCGACGAGTTCAAGAAGTACGTCGCGTCGCTCGAATATCCCGACCAGAAGAAGGCGAAACTGATGGATATGGGTCTGCCTTATCTCATGAGGGGGGATGATGAGTGAGGATATCCTTCCTCGAGCTCAAGAACTACCGAAGGTTCCGGAGCCTGAGGATCCAGTTCCCGGACGGGATAGTAGGGATCCTGGGGCTCAACGGCGTCGGAAAGTCCACTATCATAGAAGCGATCGCGTGGGCCCTGTTCGGCAACGTAGACGAGGTGGTACGCACCGGGAAGGATAGCATCCGCCGGACGGGGGTACCACCGGCCGATACCTGCGCCGTTACCCTTGAGTTCGAGCTCGGAGGTACCGAGTACAAGGTCCACAGGGAGATGGGTGGCAGATCGCTGGGCATGAAGGCGGAGCTGAGGACCAAGGACAGGGTCCTGGCTGAAGACGACAAGCCGGTCAAGAGGATGGTAGAGAAGCTGATTGGGATGGACCATAAGTCGTTCTTCACCTCGGTGTTCGCGATCCAGAAAGAACTCAACGCGCTACAGAACATCGCGGCCGGAGAGAGGAAGAAGGTAGTCCTCCGGATGCTTCGGATCGACGGCCTCGATGACATACTCACGAACATCAGGGCAGACAAGAACAGCTCCATCTCGCGCGTCCAGGGAGCCGAGAAGACCCTAATCGACGAGGATGGGAGAGACAGGGAGCAAGTACTGCGCGAGAAGCTTCCGGTCCTCATTGTGGCTCGCGAGGACGCATCAAGGAGGCTAGGAGACGCTGAGAGGACGGAACGCCAGGCAATGCTGGAGGCGGAGGCCCTGAAGGCGCGCAGGGACGAGCTGAAGAAGGATGTCGACGCCTACTTCTCGACTTCTAGTGACCTCAAGGGGAGACAATCCGCTTCCGAGGAGCTGAGGAAGAGAGAGAAAAGCATTGATGCCAGGATCGTCGAGACGAATTCGAGACTGCAGAGATTGCCCGATCTGGAAAGGCAAGAAGAGGATTGGAGGACGATCAGCACGCGGAGAGAGGCCCTCGAAGAGGAGAAGGTGAAGAGCGAGAGGGCACGGATGATCGGTCTGGAGATATCGGCGGACCAGAAGGAAGAAGCACGGAGACTGGACGAACTGCAGAAGCTGAGAACGAGTCTCGGATCGGCAGAGGACCTTGTCAACAGGATCGAAGACACGGATAAGGCGAGAGCTGAGTGCCAGAGCTCTCGTGCCGAGATATCTGGAAGAATCGGTGGACTGAAGGCACAGATCGCGGAAAGAAGAGATGCGGCCTCAAAGGACAGGAGCAAGCTCGAGGAGATCAAGCTCGCCGGGAAGGACGGCATATGTCCCACGTGCGAGCGCACGCTCGAGGACTCATACGAATTGCTGGTAACCAAGCTCGAGGAGAGCTCGCGATTGGCAGAGAAGGTCGCGTCTGACGCGACCTCAGCCATTGCGACCCTGGAATCCGAGCTCAAGGCCGTGACGAACAAAGAGGAAGCTCTCAAGAAGAGGAGGACCAGTCTCGACAAGGACATCCAGAGACTGAAGCAACAGGAGACATCTCTCGAAGCGAAGGAAGGGGAGCTGGCAAGGCTGAGGAGCAGGATCTCACAGAGGAAGCTTGAACTCCAGGAACACGGGGACGTCAGGTACTCGGATCAGGAGTACGCCAAGGTAGTCTCCGAGCACGCGCGGCTAAAATCCCTCCATGAGGAGTATGTCGAACTGAAGAGCCTGAAGAATCAAACCGAGCATTACCATCGGGACCTAGGGGACGTCCGCGAGCGAATGAAGAAGACCGGAGCTGAGGAGGCGCTCCTCCGGGCCATCGTGACTCAGCTTGAACCAAAGAAGAACTTACACGAATCTACTGTGAAAGACCTGGACCAAAAAATGGTCATGCTGAATTCGGCGAAGGACGTGGTCCGGAAGCTCAGCAGCACCAAGGACAAGAGCGAATCGGAGCTCGAGAAGACAAAGAAGGACCTTGACGACATAGCGCGGGTCAAGAAATCGATCGAAGACGACAGGAGGACAGGGGACGACCTTGCGCTGCTCGAAGAGGTCGTCGTCAACTTCAAGGACCACCTGATAGGCAGGATCGTCCCTGCGCTCTCCGAGCTCACATCGAAAGGGCTCGAATCGATGAGCGGTGGGAGATATCCCCGGGTGGAACTGAGCGAGGACTATGAGATGCAGATCGAGGACCAGGGTGTGATGTATCCCGTTGACAGGTTCTCCGGGGGTGAAGCTGACCTCGCGAACCTCAGCCTGAGACTGGCGATCTCCAGGATAATAGCGGACAGGACGGGAGCGAACCCCATCAACTTCCTCATCCTGGACGAGATATTCGGCTCCCAGGACCCGAGCAGGAAGAGGAGCGTCATGGCAGCACTGATGCGTCTTTCAAGCCAGTTCCGCCAGATCTTCCTCATCACGCACATAGAGGACGTCAAGGACCTCATGAACAATGTCATCAGGGTGGAGGAGTCGGAGGACGGGACGAGCGTCGCTGAACTTGTAAGCTAGGACTTGTGAAACTTCTCGAGGGTCATCTGATCCTGGATGTCGATGTCCTTCTCCTCATGGGGCAGGCCGAGCAGGTCCATCATCTGGAATGCGTTCTTGGCGGCCTTCGCGCGGCCGTGGTTGTTGAAGTATATCCTCGCGTTCTCCGAGTTCGAGACGATCTCCTGCAACCTGGCCTTCCATGATTCGAGCTGCTCGAGGCTGTACAGGTAATCGTACCGGTCCAGCCTGTAGTCATCTTCTGGCTCTTCCCTGAACCAAATGTCGTAGTTCCTTCCGTGGAACCTGACATAGGCGTGCTTGGCGGTGAGCGACCTCGTCGCGGGGAATCCTGGGCCGTCTACGATCACGTTCGCGACCCCGTACTCCTGGAGCGTCTCCAGCGCGTCGGGCGAGAGCTCGTTCCCGCGCTCGTTCAGCCAGGTCCTGTGCCTGAACTCCACAGCGTAGTCGTAGGAATCGGTGTCCAGGATATCGAGCAGGGCACGCAGTTTCCCCAGACTCTCCCTCCCGTTGTGCTTGAAATACGGAGTCATCTGGATCAAGACTCCTCCGAGGAGCCCGGCCTCCGCCAGTGGCTTGATGCAGATGCCCTCGAAGCTGGAAGCCTCCACGGCGGACTTCTCTCCGTCCGAATTCAGTATGGATTCATGGGTGACCGCTTGCGGAAGCTTGACGGAGAACTCGAAACCAGGCCTCTGCTTGCCCTTCTCGATCCAGGCCTTGACCATGAAATCATTCGGCACCCTGTAGAATGTGGAGTTGATCTCCACCGACGAGAAGAACTTCTGGTAGTAAGACAGCCACTCGCCTTTCTTCTTCGCGAGTTCGGCCGGATAGAACCTGCCTATCCAATCGTCGTAAGACCACCCAGAGCAGCCGATTAGTGCCGCCATCGCGTTTTGGATGATTTGTTCATACAAGAACGTTGCCCCAGGGATGCTAACAGTGCCTGAAAAAGGGTCCGGACAAGCACTGGTTACAGAAGCGCCTCTTCGTCCCTCATCACGCATCACCCCCCCCTCTCGTGAGACACAGCTGCCCCCAGGGCCATGGGGATGGAAAGGAATATAACCCGGTTGCGCCCTAGTTTCGGTTGCCTGGAAGATTATGCTGCTGATCTACGTGATGCAGTGTTCCGACACCAGGCGACAGTGCGCCGGCAATGGGTCCCTCTATGAATATCGGTGTGACACCGTGTCGTGTGTAGGGGACAACGCGGCGCGCAACAGCAACCCCCAGGAGGGTCAGAGCGGCGAGATTGCGTTCGCAGGCCATGAACCGCGCTGTTACACCTGGGGGACAAGGTGTCATCGATTTCTGCATTCTCGGACAAGTTTGCGAAGCCATCGCTCGGCATCCTCGTAGTGGGAGAACGCCATCTCCTGCTCCCTGAATGATTTCGTATGATGCACGCGCTTTCTGGGAGAGCCACCTCCAGCATTGACGTGATGCAGGAGCTCATGATAGACGACGAACTCCAGGACATACCTCGGGACACGCTCGGAATCCAAGACTCTGTTCGCAGCGAGCAGGTTCAATGGGGCGAAGTAGAATCCGAGACGATTTCCGGGAGACTCGGCCGACCAGGCCAATGTGGGATATGGCAACTCGCCAAGGAAGTAGAAGGAATTGACGTACCGAAAGATAGTGTCAAGGTCCCTCGCCTCTCCCCTCGGACCGAAGGACAGGCTTCTCGCCCTGGACAGGTACAGATCCTTATTGCGGACCCATAGCTCGGACGAGAGCGCATAGGCCCGATAGCGATCCGCCTTCTCCTCAGG
>Ga0315282_10013041_pt1 | contig 12602 bp, 22 predicted proteins | sample YL17G07_20_MG_FD_203693 | JGI IMG/M metagenome (GOLD analysis project Ga0315282, IMG submission 203693) | Sediment microbial communities from Yellowstone Lake, YNP, Wyoming, USA - YL17G07_20 | ecosystem: Environmental > Aquatic > Freshwater > Lake > Sediment | place: USA: Wyoming | collected... | reverse complement strand
GTACTGAAGTGATGCTGTTAATTGCTGAGATCAGAGAATCCACACTCATAGTGAACACAACTTCCCTTAATTTCCCGATCTTCAAAATCTTATCGATTGCTTTAGCTTCAGTCGCATCCAACAGGTATGATTCAAATTCCTTAAGGCTCATATTGATCCCCTCTCTCAGCCTTAGAGGTAACAGCTATTTTAGTCCTTCCAGTACAGTATATTTGACGTTCAAAAACACTTATTAGTTGCTGATGCTGTTGTGGATGCTGTGGAGGCATAAAGAGAAAATTGGCAAAATGTCCGAAATGTAAGTACAAGTGGCCGTACAAAGGCAAACTCTACGTAGCACGATGTCCAAGATGCACAGCACTCGTCAAGATCGGAAAACCAAGAAAACGCCACAAAGCAACCAAACCAAAGCCTGAAAAAGAAACAGGCTTGATTGGAGGTGATTGAATGCCCAAACAAGAATTCGAGGCAGAACTACCAGTCACGTTAGGACAAGCAAACTTCCTAACTGCCCTTGATGTCGGGAAAGGCAAGACCGTTGAGATCGTTGAAGCCCCAAGCCTCGTTGATTCCCAGTTCGGAGGCAAACGGTGCCGCATCAGCATCAAGTTCTCCGGAGAAAAGGAACCCAAACCGTGGACCATGAACAACACCACCTACCGCAAGCTCGTAAACGCTTTCGGAACCAAGCCACCCAAATGGGTAGGCAGAAAAGTTCACTTGACCGTAAGGGAAGTCGTCGTGCGCGGAGAAGTGCGGAAGGCAGTGTACGGTGAACCTGCATGACCACTAAATGGAAAACCAAAGCTCAAGCATGGAAAGTCTACAATGAAGCCGAAGCTCAAGCACGGAAAGTCTACAATGAAGCCATAGCTCCGGTACAGAAAGCCTACAATGAAGCCATAGCTCCGGCATGGAAAGCCTACGATGAAGCCACGGATCAGGCATGGAAAGCCTACGAAGAAGCCGAAGCTCCGGCACGGAAAGTCTACGAAGAAGCCGTAGCTCGGGCACGGAAAGTCTACGAAGAAGCAATAGCTTAGGTGTAGCATGTTGACGATCTGTAGCATCTGCGGCAGAAGCTACAGCAACCACACCGCAAAGGAACTTGAAACATGCAACATGATACGACAACAACGACACAAGTAAGGAACCTATCCCGCTTCGGAGACCAGATCAACGTCAAAGCAGTATTCGAGCATGTCGTAACGAGACTTAAGGAGCGAAGGGACATCTGCGTGTGCCCTTCGCCCTGCCTCTTCTTTTATGTCGTCATCGATGATACGCCCCTGCATTCACGTTCATGGTTCAAGCCTTGGCGCAGAAGAATCTACGCGTGGAAAGGATGCAGAAGGTACGTGCGCGGCCACAGCTTCATACAACACGAATGTGAACAGAAAACTACAGATTTACTGACTGATTGGATCACGCAATAAGATTATATGCCATCATCGCCTTACGGCTCAGGTGAGGTTGCACCTGTGCGTAAGCCTTCTCCAAGTAATAAGCGTTATCCCAAACCCAACAACAGCATAGACAACCGCAGAATCCACAAGTTTAAGCTACAAAAACCCCTGATCGGCACTATAGACCGCTACGAGAGCGTAGCCTACGACAGAACCATGAAGCCCCTTATGGCGATCAAGATTCAACGCAAGAAGCCAAAATACATTTCCATGAGTCTCTTCCCATACAGGAAAAATCCGAACAAGGTACTCCTATTCGCTCAGAGAGGTAACCCATTCAGGATTCAAGTGTTCTATTACTCTGACAGGCCAGCATGGATGTGCATTACGTGCCGCGGGGACTTCATTCAAATTCCCGAGGAGCATGTCAAGGACATTATCCATGCCTGTCATGCATACCTGAAAGCTATTGATGTCAAGGGACGTGTAACTTATTCGGGTTATCGCCCTGCCTTACATGAGACAAAGAGCTGATTCCTACTGTATACATGTATACAGGGGGTAATGACTCAAAAATGAGTAATGACATTACAACAACAATAAAATCAGGATCATTGCAGGTAAGTGAGGAAGAATGCCGTGGTTGTTGTTGGTTTTTACTAGGAACCTATATAGGTGGCATAGTCACAGGAATATTGATATGCATACTTCTAAGGATCATCCTTCTTTGAGGTACACGATGATTGAAGCTCACTAGCAGGATCGGAAACTGGAGACTTGGATTCATCTTCAAGCCCTTTTTCTTTCGCACAGAATTCGTGTACGGAATGACTAGCGACGTTTTCACCGGACACGGAGAACACGTACTCTTCTGGGACTTCGACGCAAACACAAAGTACGTTGATGTTGTCAAAGCACTCAAATTCATCAAGCACAAGAAGGGCTTAGGCTGCATCTACATTTTCCAATCAGGCAGAAGGGAAAGCTACCGCGCGATCTGTTTAGATAGAGTGCCCTTGAAGTTCATGGTTCAAACCGTGTGCGAGACACCGCACGTAGACATCGCATTCCTCAAGTGGACCATGATCCGGCGATCCGCAACAATCCGAATAACTCCTAAGGGACCGGAACCAATCCTGTTCTTGGGCACCATTGAACCTGACAACGACAACGAGAAAAGCCTAAGCCACGCAAGCGTTCTCAAGGGCCTGTACGGAATTCCTGTGCCTGACCATTGCGATAAAGGCTTTAGAATCCGCATGGTCCACTACGAAACCATAGACAGGACAGTGTACCCTTATGGTTGACATCAAGTCGTGGGAAGATTACCCTGAATTCCTAGAGCGCGTAGAGGAAGAGATGGACCTACAGGCAGAAGATATCGCGGAGATGACCATCTCCGACCTAATGGACACTCTCACGCAGTTCAATCCAGACATGGACCGCGTGAGGCTTGCTGCAAGATCATTACGTTACACCGCGACAGCAATGACCGCGGAAGGCATAGAAGGCGCGCAGTTAAAATGGAGTGACGCGATGGAAAGATGGTACTGGCATGACGTAGAAACAGGCAGGTTCACACGTGCGCCTTCAATCCCTTGGGAATAACACCAACAACAACAATCAGGGAACACGTTTATATTCACCTATACCTATACCATAGGTATAGGGGGTGACAGATGAAAATGCCAACCGTAAAATTCGAGAACGGCGCGCAGGGCTTCTACCTACACCACCAAGGCCCACGCGTAATATACTTTGACGAAAAAGGCAACTGCCTCGGAAACGGAGGGGATATGCGCTCGAACTTCCGCGAGTATACAATGCTTCAAATCATTGACAACTTAACATACGCGCATGGGTACATGGGCACATGGAAAGATGAAGTACGACAGGTAACCGCGAAGTCGTGGCGGAAAGCGCGCGCACACCTGCTGAGGCGGCTTAAAGCACGCTAAGCCGCCGCCCTCACTTCTTCTCTTCAGGCTTCAGAAGCTTCCTGTACTTTTTCGTCAGCTTCTCCAAATCCTGCTTCGTGCTCAACTTGCCGCCCTCGCCCCCTCAAGGGCAATCACGATCTCAATCTCATCGTCCATGTAGCCAAGCACCCTCATCTTCTCAGCAAGCTTGTTGTTGTCGATGATCTTCCTCCTGTAAGCTTCCCGCAACGTGCCAACCGGAAGGAACGATACTTTCTGCGCTAGCTTGAAGTTCTCAAGCTGAATCAATTTCTCTGCTGCTGTTGTTGAATAGTTGAGTGCAATAAGCTGCCTCTTAAGCTCGTTCTCGTCAATTATTCCAGCCTGATACAGAGCGTCATATCTTGCTTGCGATAGCTCTCGCACAGTCTCTGTTTCCTGAACCTCGTAGGTGCTGATGATGAAATCCGCCTCCTCCTGCGAATAGCCAAGGTCCATGACCATTTCGATCGCGTGAGTTCGATCAGTGTTGCCTAGCCTGAATGACTTCGTTATCATCGAGAGCGTCAGGTCCTTCCCTGTCTGAGTCCTTTGTGTCTCAGTCCATTTTGTGAGGTTCTCCGCGTGCTCATCGTCATATCCGATGTCATGGTAAGCCTTGTTCACTTGATCGCGATCTATGACGCCACCAACGTACATTCTGCGAATATCGACACGCGTGTACGGCGTGTAAATGATCTTCTGTAGGTTATCGACCATCGCGGGCCAGTAATCGTTCAATATGACGAACTTCCTCCACGTCTCTAAATCAGTTACTTTTCTCCAGAGCATCTCATTCAAGTTACCAATGCTGGGTAGAACCCAGTGGGCATGCCAAAACGGTTTACTCCATCTCTCCGCGCCCTGCTTCTTCATCCAACTCATGTAGTCGCTGCTGATGTACTGCAGTTGCAATTCGCTTTCAGGAGCAAAGGCTTCGCGTACAGCGAGACGTATGAGGTCCTGAGGACCCGGAACCCACTGATACGTTTTCCTGATGATGTCGATCTTGCTGTCATCGAAGCCCCATGACTGCATGTTCCACGCCCAATCAGTTTCACTGATATCGCCACGCAGATACGCAGTCTGCAACGTTGAAGGGTCAAGGATTTCAGGCCTGATATACCGATTCATTGCATACTGAATCGGTTTACCGACCGCACTCATAATCACACCTGACGCGAAACCACCCGCAATTCCTCCTAGAACCGCCTGCCATTCACCGCCCTCGAACACGTCCTCAAACGGTACGCCACGGAAGATCGGGTTCACCTGCAAGGATAGGGAGAACATTTTCGCGTGCTGACGCATGATCGCCTGACTTCGCAGAAACGACATCGTGATTGACATCGTCTGATCAGGGCTTGCCTGCTGTAAGGTCTTAACGTAGTTCTCAATCGAGTCTAGACCTGAACTGATGCTATCACGCACGTAATCGTCAATCCACTTAATCCCTTCAAGGATTGCGTTCGCCGTGCCAGAAGTCACGTTCCGTACAAAAGGTACAACCTGATCCGTAAACCACTTCCAGAAATCCTGAATTACCTTCGTGTACGTTGTTGCTGCGTCAGTCCAGAACTTTAACAGGAAAGGCATGAACATGTCGTTCAGGCCCTTAAGCCAATCTGCCCAAGGGTCAGTCACATGCAGTTTAATCCAGTCCTGAAAATTACTCCACGCTACTTGAAGTCTGTCGAGGGTAGGGTTAATGACTTCCGTAAAGTCGTCTACGAGCTTATCCCACTTGGGCTTAAGGTATTCATAGAGATCATCGAAACGTTGTCCTAACAAATCCCTGACAAAATCACCGAAACCGATGATGTTGTTGTATATTTCACTGAGCCTCTTCGGGACTGAAGTGATGAAGTCGCTTAGCTGTTTCCAAGACCAGTTAAGCCAAGGTTTCAGGTCGCCGGTAAGAAAATTCCAAGTCTGCTCCGCCCTGCTGAGGATTGACACGAACCAATCGTACTGTTGCTTTATGAAGGCGTTGAAACTGGGGAACCATCGTAGGATTGGCTCAATAAGCCAATCCCACATGGTGTCAGTCACTTGTTGAATTACTCGCGTAGCCTGATTGATGATGTTGTTCCAGAGCCCCTCCCACCAGTCTTGCACTGAGCCTAAAGGCCACGGCCAATTCGTCACTTTGAATATCCCCTCAAAGAGCCATGGCTATGGCGATGAGGACGCCAACAGCGAAGCCGACCAGAAAATCCTTCCATGCCTTAGACACTAGACTTTCACTGTCCCCTGCTTGATCCTAGCCTGCTTCTCCTGATCCTCCTTAATCGCCTTAGCGCGAGCTGCTGCATCGTACTTCTCTGCTGGAATCCAGATCGTGCGCGGAGGCATTGTGTCAGTCCAGTACGTTAACTGAATCTGCTTCGTGACCTTGTTCGGTGTCCTCCGCACTTCGATTTCTTCTTCCCTGAACTGGTACTCTGTTGTTGCTGGTGCTTTACTTGGTAAACTCAACCTTCAGGTCCTCCACTATGCCCTTCAGGATTTTACAGACATCGCACGTGCATGGTGATGATGCTGCTGTCAGTATCGCCGCAAAAGTCGCCCGGCTAACCTTCTCACCCGCTTGAGGCAGATGTTCCATTTCATCATTTCTCCTGCAACAAATGAAGTGTTGCAGGGAAAAAGAGAGGACGGGAGAAGAAAAGGCTTGCGGTCACTCTACGTAAGTGACCTTAACTTGCAGGTTCAGGCTCTTAGCGGTGATCTCTTCTCCGCCTTTAGGAAATTGTGGCACGATCTCTATCGGCGATTCAGGGTACCTCACGGTGAACCAGTCCGTATCAATGACTTTCTCTTCATCCTCGTACGTGGCCGCGTGATATCTGAGTTTGTATTTGCCTTCAGCCGGAACTTTCCATGTGATGCCGTACAGGTCGTTGTTGCCTTTAGTCATGGTGCCGATCGGGGTCCATGCTCCATTCTCAGCTTGATATGATACGTCAACCTGTCTGACGCCTTTGGTTGGTGCTGGCCTATCATCCGCGTTCCCTGTCCCGATCAGGCTGTCGCGGTCCCACAGCAAATAGTCTTTTCCGGCCAAGCCCTTGTTGTACCATTCAGTGAACTTGTCCTTCGCTTGCTTGATTTGTTCGCCCATAGTTTTGATCTGCCACCTTGCTAATTGCACTTGGTGGTCTGAGTTGAAGTACATTTCCGCGACGCCATCAGGGTACGTGCTGATGTAGAAGTAGAATGTTCTATTGTAGCCTGAGCCGTGCGGGAACTTCAGTCCCAGCGAAGCAAACACACTGCAGGAGAGCAGGTGAACCCACGCTTTATTCCACAGTGCAATGTTGTTGCTGTCGATGACTGTTTCAAGGCTTTGACCTGTGAAAATGTTTGCGTTGCCGTGCCCGAAACCGTAGTAGAATGATTCTGGGTCAGCTTTGATCGCGGCTTCATTCGGTGCGCGTCGGGCCTGTTCCTTGTAAAGCTCAACTACCTCAGTTGGACACATCTTGATCAGTTCGCCGGTCCAGTACTGGCCGAAGTGTGTCGCGGTGTCGTTCCAGTCGGGCCTCGAGAAAATAGTTTTCATGGGTGCTCAGAGCCTTCCGCGCTGGATGTCGTGCGCTATCGCAAGTTTATGTGCGTCCAGCATCTCGCGGCCGTACTTGCTTCTGATGAATCCGCGTAGGTGGCCGCGCATTTCCTTTATTTCCTCTTCGAGAGTCCAGACCTTTTCTCCTTCAGGGGTAATGGCTACCAGTCGCATGTTTTTGTCGTTGCTGTTGAATGATTGACTTGATGCTCTGCTGATTGCCTGTGCGTCGCTGATGTTGCCGACGTGGCTATCGCGATCCGCAATTATCCATTTCCCTAGCCGCATGAAATCACTTTCTTGTTTTCAGCCCGTAGCCTTGCTGCGCAAGGTAGTTTGCTGCTGCTACGCAACCAGCACCAACAGCACCGAAAACAACGCCGTAGATGCGGGTGTCAGGATTCTCTAGTAGCCGCTCGCTTATCGCTATGCAAGCTATGCCAACCACGTTGAGAACAGTCGAGTATTTCCATCCCATTTCTATCACCGCGTACAGGCTTGCGGGGCTTGGCTTTAAGATTTTAGTTTAAGGGGTGCCTTCGCCAAGCACCTGATTAACCATCTTATCCGTGAGTTTGTCTTTAACTAACTCCTTCAGGCGCTTGCGGCATTTCGGGCAGAGGACCCTGTAGACCTCCTGCATCGTCAGGTTGATTGTTGTCGCCGTGCTCATATCAGCCTCTCCTGAATCATGCCTTCTCCTCATTGCCTATATCAGGTTCATGCTTCTCCCATTTGCTGCCCTTATATTTTTTCTTGATGTAGTCCCGTTTGATCTTGCCTGCCTCATCAACTTCATCATCAGGCACATCAACAACTGCTTTAGCGGCTGGCGGAACTTTGCCTTCATCAGTATCGAACTGAACTCCCTGCCATGTGGGTAGGTCTACGCGGTACGGGTCTTCTCTAGTGCCTGAACCTATCATTTTCACTTTGATTCTGACTGAATCGGTCATGTATCAAATTCCTCCAAGTTGAGGGCAAGATACAGATGGAGCATTCCGCCCGTTGAGCCGTCTCCCGTATAGCCAGTTATGGTTTGCCCTGTGCGTAGAGTGACGCCGACACCAACATTCCAATGCGCCTCGGCCCCGACGGTTGCGCTCTGGAAGAAAACCATGTGCTGCCCCTCATTTATCACATAGTAGGCGTATGATTCTCCTGCTGTAGTTGGAGCTGATTTTCTGAACACGTCAGAACTCATGTTACCAATACGAGCTAGCCTGTAATTCGGTACGGTGTACGAGAATCGCGCTGTCGCACCGTGTGGCGCAATATTATATCCTGCATATCCGACTGCAATGCTGTCGAAGTTTGGTTGATACCAAGGCTGAAGCCTCGCCTTCGTGCTTAAACTCATCCCTGTAGCCTCACGAGATCAGTTCCACGCATCCCTCATAAATATACCCGACATGATCGGATACGTCGAAGTTGTAGAACCCTATCTCTATCTTTCGCTTGAACTCGAAGTTAAGCGTGACCATCAACGTACAATCACCAGCCACATTGTACCGGATCAAGCTGAGTCCGGGGGTGATCTCGCTGAAGCCGAACAGGTAATAGCGCTGAAAGTACATTTCACTCCACAATACCTGCTGTCCGTCAACCTGAATGACGGGCGCAATGAAATAATGGTTTGCGGCAAGCACCACGTACCTTAATCGTCCTGCGCCGTAGAACGTCTTCGTGTACACGGTCGTTCCCGCCGGAATTGTCGTGCCTGCCATGTCGAATGCAACTGCGCCTGTGTTCGGGATGTTGATGTTGTTTACGGTGCCGCTTACGGGAATGTCGCCCACGGTCTGCCCGTAGATGTATGCTCTGAACCAAGCCCTGTACACTTGATAAGTCCACGTTTCACCGTAATCTGTTGTCGCGTATGAATCGTTCGTGGTTGCGCCTGCAAGGTCATATGCGTAGTAGTTGTTGTTTTTGATGTACATGAATAGGCCGTCGTAGTTCCAAGGCTTATTGACAACTATCCAGCGCCATGCTGCAGGTGTATTTCCCGGCAACGTTTCAGTGATCGTGAAAAGTTCAGGTCCGCCCACGTATGGGCTAAACCCGAAGGTGATCGCAACGTTTCCCGCGGTTGATTTTTGCGTGTAGTATTCGATGATGTAAATGAAGCCCCTGCATCCACGCGGGAAGAATTTGCCGTAGTAAGTTCCTGCTACTGCGCTTTCAACCATTGTAGGGACCACGCCGTTGTTGCTGTGAGGTTCAGATGTTCGATCCTTCTCTATGTATGCGCCTTGTACAAGTTTGTCGATGATGATGTTTGTGCCTCCTGCCGTTGCGACGTTGATGTTGCCTGATGTGACGGTAACGGGGCCGGTTATGTTCACCGTGCCAGTTATCGAGACCGTACCGCTCGTGATAGTGACCGATCCCGTTATCGCGAAAATTGAACCGGGTTGAGGCGTTATGGTGATTACTGGATTGGTGATGTTGACGTCGCCGGTTACAACCACCGTGCCGGTGATTGAAACCGAGCCGGTTATCGTGACCGTGCCGTAAATTACGACGTTGCCGGTGTGGTCGGGCCGGTCAGTTACCGACATGATCCTATTCTCCCGCGGTGCCCAGCAAGGCTTCGCTGAGTATGTTCTTGATTGATTTCAACTGCGAGACTATGACGTTCTCTGGCCGGGCGATGTAGGTGGGATTCAAACCCACGTGGATCAAAGGCTTATGCTCGTAAAGCGTGTCCGGTGAAGCTGCGAAAATTTTGAGGTAGTACGGTGCTGTCGTCATGTCGTACTTTGTTCCGAAGGGGACCTTGACGCCTTCGCCCTTGAGCCATTCATCGCGGTTCATGGGTGCGATCTGGAATTCTCCGTGAAAAATTCTGATCAGAACTTTGTGAACGCAACCAAGCGGAAAGTAGACGTAGCCTTCTTCGATGATGCCCTTGTCCAGCTTCAACGTGTCCTGTACTGGGTTTGTTGTTGGTGTATCTACTGGTACTGTGATTTCCATTTCGTATTCCACTTGATTATACCCCTGTGGGGTTGCCGCGTTTCCGCGGCTACCTGAATCGTGGTTCAGGTTCGGGCTTGAAGAAAACCCGCTTAAGCTGTTATTCGATTGTCCAAGTACGACATTGCTAGTACGTGGAGTTTAGGCGAACCGGCTGAACAAATTACTCCGATCCTTCTGCACCTTAACTTGATTCTCTCCGATTTCGACGCGAGTATTGGTATTCCTGATGTTGCTGATGACGCCTGATCGAACTTCACGAATGCGATGTTCGTTGCATCCTCGTTTACAAGGAGAAGTTCGTCAGGGTAGCGTTTCAGGTCGATGAACTGATTTGATGTCGTTGCTGTTGCGTTGTAGTAGTCAGCGTAATTGTAAGGTGCCTTTTCAACCGGAGCCTGTTCGCTCATTTCGATAGCACTCTTTCAGTTACGACCTTCGCGTCGCCGGATGCGGCGCTTGAACTGTTCCGCGTGTGGAGCTCTAGGGTCAGCGTCTTCCACGTGGGCATGTCGAGGTAGTCGCTCATGTCGTCCATGCGGTCATGTCTGAACACTCCCGTATGGAATATTCCGACGCCCTTGGTCAAAAAGTCGATTGGAGAGTCTGCTTCATACGAATTGAACAGTAGTGATCCGTCGTCGTCTCCGCTTTTCGTAGGAACAGTTGAGCTTGCTGCTCCGTCTGCGCTTGATGAAGCAAATGCTGCTGCTAGGAGCATTCCCGCGCCGTGCTGATACGAGTCATGCGCTGCTCTGTATGCTTGTCCGTGGCTGATAACATTATATCCGTAGTCGAGTGCATTCCACCATAGCAGGCGGTCGAAGTCCTGATCGAAGAAGGTTACGCCCTTCGCTTTTCCAGTGTACTTGAGATCGTAGAAGAGGTCCCTGAAGTCGCATGCGTCCTTGTTGCTGGATCGGTTAGGTATGCCTTGAAGTATGATTCTTCTCAGTAGGCCTTCTTCCTGCAAATCAACGTACTCGGTTCCGTCTTGCGCTGTGGTGTACTTGTGATATTCTTCTTTACCCAGTACGCCTTTGCCGAACAGTCTGTCTACTTCGCCCTCAAGCTTGACTGCGTGTGCCTTGATGCTGAGATTATCCCAGTAGGTGTCGTCCATATTGTTGGTGATATGCAACCGTACGCTGTCATAGTTTTGGCATGTCAGGCCAAGGTCAGGATCGCCAAGGTATCTTCCGAAGTAGATGGGTATGATGCAACGTTGCATCGCACTCGCGTATTCGGTGAGTTTGTCGATCGGGTTTAGGCCTGTGTCGTAGAATGCCATCGCTTGGGCTATTTGACCTGAATAGCTGTGCAGTTCGCGGCTGCCGTTTACTATGACTTCGATCTTGTTGATTGCGTCAACAAGCTTGGAGACTTCTTGCGCGTTGATACCTGCACAATCCGCTGTGATCCTTAGAATTATTGCTGAGACTTTGCCGAGGTCGGGTAGCTTCCAGATTCCTGTTCCGCTGATGCTTTCTGCCTGTTCCCGTGTTAGTTCTTCCCAGATTGGGTAGATTAGGGGCATTTACATTTCACCTGCTGTTGCTGTGCCCCTTTACTTCTTCTTGTACCTGAACTTCGCGTTCGCCCTGATCATCGCGGCTGATTTGGCTAGGGATTCCTCAAGCGTCGCAGTTGGCATTGCCTGAACGGCTGGAAGGTTTGAATCCAGATGTGCTTTGAATTTGGTCGCGAAGTCACTGAACTTGGGCATTCCGTACTGAACTCCTGATGGGTATCGTGCTGGGCCTTTCGCGATTGCTGCTGCTTTGACTCCTTCGTCGCCAACGAACTTCAATGAGTCTTCCCATTTGTCCCATGTTGCTTTATTGTTCATTTTTGCTTCAAGTGTTTTCCGTGCGCCTATTGCTGCTGTTGCTGGTGGTCTGCTGGGATTTGTTACGCCCCACGTGTAGTCTTCAACTGCTACTGCTGTTCGTCTGTCGTACTTGCTCGTCCATCTATCTGCTGGTTTGGACATTCAAATTTTCCTCAAGCGTACTTTCAATATGTCACTTGCTTATATTTGTGGCGGGTGCCTGTAACGGCTCTTCTTTCTTTTCCTCTTGACTGATGATCCACTCAATGTCCACAAGGGAATTGATGGGGATGCGTATTATTTTCGTTTCCTGAAACATGGTATTGGTGCTGTAATCATGCTTAACGTCAACAACACCAACTTCAACTTCCTTGACTTCAACTGTGAATCCGAGGAACTGTCCGTAGAATTCCCGAAAGTCGCGTCGGACAACTCTCGCTGAGGTTCCTATTTTCTCCGTCCAGTAGCCTAACTCTGAAGGTATTGAGTTCAGCTTTTGCTGTGCGATCTCAAGCTGTACCTCTAGTTGCTCGCGCGTCAACTTCTTCAGATCAATTTCAGTTTTGCTCACGACTATCCACTCCTTTATTTCAGTAAGGGGGTATACTCCTATCCATACCCCTACCCTAGTATATCAATGCTTTTCGTGCATGCTGATGATCGCTAACGTAGTGCATGCTAAGGTGTGAACTGGTATTCCTTAAGCGGTGTACTATTTTTCTGGTTCCGGAAAAATCTGAGAGAAAGCCGATCAGGAAACTTCTGTGGCCGAATTTTCCAAAACGGAAATTTCATCAACGCCAACAACTCCAAAAATCCCAACTGCAAAAATCTATGAAAAATAGCACGTCAAGGTT
>Ga0315282_10013040_pt1 | contig 12602 bp, 3 predicted proteins | sample YL17G07_20_MG_FD_203693 | JGI IMG/M metagenome (GOLD analysis project Ga0315282, IMG submission 203693) | Sediment microbial communities from Yellowstone Lake, YNP, Wyoming, USA - YL17G07_20 | ecosystem: Environmental > Aquatic > Freshwater > Lake > Sediment | place: USA: Wyoming | collected... | reverse complement strand
GGGTTTACCTCTGTCGCCGCTTTGAGGAACTCAACAGCGGCGTTCAGGTGTTGCTCCATTTGTGTGAGACTGACCGCGTCCACCGCTTCACCCTGCTCCTTCTTTTTCTGGAGCATATCGGGGAGGTCGCGATAAGTTGTTTTGTCTTTTTCCGCCTCCTTGTAGAGCAGGTCTTTGAACTTAACGTATTGGACGCGACCCCGGTGGAAGTCATCTATGCCTGGAATCTCCCACACCTCGCCCTGGAATTTTACCTCTTCCGGCGCAGAATTTTGTCGGGGTGGGACAGGAGGCTCTGAACAGGAAGCGAGCGCGATAGATGCTGCTGCGATAAGTATGCCGATTTTGTGATAGAGAATTCCCATTACGTGGAAATTATAGCGGTTCTTCTACTCTTTGCAAGTATAAGCGCGAGAACAGAGAGGCAGATTACAGGAACCGCGATGTAGATTGACAGAATAGACAGGTATGCGGCAAAGGCGAGAATAACGCTCTCCACAATCTGCTGCGCAGGGTTCTTGTATGCGAAGAACGAGAGTTTGAGCGCGATAGCGACGATGACCAGGAGAATGAGCGCAAGAAGTGTGAGGAACGCGTAGATTCTTTCAAACGCTTCCTTATCTTTGCTGTAGAGAACGAGGACAGGGTCTGCGCCAAGTTTTTTGTAATTGAGCACTTTGCCGACTTTCGGGAGTTGGATTTGAGGCGGCATAACTCCTGCCGCTCTGGTTGTCCAACTCCATTGTATCGCTGAGACGCTTTCGGCAGCGCCTGCGCCTAGTGACTCGTCTGTAAACTTCTTAAACATTCCCCCGCCATCCGCCGCAAGCGCTCCTTTGCCGAAGCGCGCTCCGTAAGCGCCTGCTCTGCCGCCGCCTACTCCATATGCGTCCGCAGCCGATGTTGACTCAAGGTTCTTGTTGGAGAGTTGTCTTTGCAAGGCGGTTTCCAGTTGTTCAACCTCTTTTCTCGCTTTCTCTTCTTTTCCAATAGATTCGCGAACTCTCTCCGCCGCTTTCCGGAGGTATTGGTCTGCCTTAGCGGCTTGTTCCTCTTCAGGAGCAACAAGGGCTCCAACAGCCCCCTCCCCACGCGCTATTCTCTCCGTTACCTCCTGTATTTTCTGCTGTGCCTCCGTCTGCGCTTTCATCAGGTCTGATGGAATGCGGTCCACATCCTGGTGGAGTTGGCGAAGTTGCTGCTGGGTCTGCTTCAACCTCGCCTCATTGGACGCATACTGCTGTCTGAACTTGCCCTCCTCAAAGCCCTCCTTGTCGCGCTCGGTTGCGGATTTTTCCTGTGCCTGTTGTGCGCGCTCCAGTTGTTCCTGCGCGAGCATTTGCGCGCGCGCGTAATTTTCAGCGATAAATGCGCGCTGTTTGATATCGGATGCCTGTTCCATTTCGCGGGCGAGGCGCTGCAACTCATTCGCGTATGAGAGCGCTTTTTCCACTTCTTTTACAGATTCAATAACCTCATCCATATTGCCGTCAAAGCGGTAGTCAAATTTCTCAGGCGCATAGACTGTCCAGAAAGTCTGTCCGACGCTTATGTCCAGCGGTTTTGGCGCTTCTGGCGAGAAAGAGGCGCCGAATGCGGGTTTGGCTGTCAGTTTCAGTCCGTAGAATATTTTGACAGTGTAGAGGAGTTCGCCTTTTCCCTGTTTCAGAAGCGGAAGAAGGATTTTCTGTGTATCCGCTTCTGGCGGAAGAGCGGGCTTTACCTGTCTTCCAGCGACTTCGGCAGACCAGATTTCCGCGCCTGCAGGAAGTTCTATTTTCAGATACTGCCTCGTCCTGTTCTGGATTCTGTATGATGCCTCGTTGAAGGAGTAGCCGTCATCCGAGATGACGGTAGTGATTTCGGCGATGTCAATAATCGCCTCAATCTCTCTCTCCTCTTTCAGTTTTGTGAGCGTGAACGAAAGGCTGTAGTCCTTAGCGATATCCTGCACTGAATAGGCGAAGAGAAAACTTGCGCGTTCCGCAAGAACAGCGCCCAGAAGCGGGACATCCTCTTTTGTGACCGACCCGAGATTCGTTTTCTCTACTTCGTCCACTCTCAAACCGGAAGCGTTCTGGAGGAGAATGTAGGCGCTGGCGCTTTCAACATCTGTTGCGCGGACAGAAGGAAACTGGAGGGCTTTTTCGCCCCTCACAACCTCCCAGTTTATCGCGAGGCTGTAGGAATCAGTCAGTTCTCTCTGGAGTTCCACAGTCCAGACTGCGCGTGCGGTATCGCCTTCTCCCTCTTTTGTGGGAGTTCTCTGGCGCTGAAACGGCGCGGAGATAACGGCATTTTCCGCAAGAGAGTAAGGCAGGGAGAACGAGAACCTGCGGCAGGGCGCTGATTTGATTCTGTATTCAATAACTGTCGTGAATGAGACGACCTCGTCTTTGACGAGCGCGGAGGTGAGGATTGTCGCGCTTAGTGTCGGCTTGAGTCTGTCCACGCCGATTGTTCCTGAGTGGTCAGGATTTTTGAATGTGAACGCAAGCCGCGCCTCGCCTGCTTGCTGCGCCGCCTGCTCTGGATATGCGACTATTCTGGCATCAACAGGGATTAGGTTCTGGGTCTTTTTTGTTGTGAGCGCAATTCCCTCAACCGATGAGCCGACTATGTAGCCTTCCACAAATTTTGCGTCTGAAACGATGACCTGCGGCAGAGAAAGTTCAGTTTCTGTTTCATCTATTATGCGCGAGCCTGAAACTGAGATGTAGGTTGAGCCCAGAAGCGGCTGCGAAAGATTTATCAGGATTGTGCTTCTTTCACCTTCTTTTTTCACGAATTTTGATGCCATCTGAGAGCAAGAAATTTCTTCAATTTCAAACTGGGCAGGCACAGATAGCGAGAGATTGAATACAGGCGCTTCCTGAACTGTGACCAGCGCGGTTGTGTTGAAGAGAAGTTTCTCTCTCGTGATGGAGAGTTGGGTAAAGAGTTTTGCGCGCATATCAGGCTCTTTCTCAAGCGTCTTGAGGGAGAGCCTTACCGGTCGCGAAGAGTATTCATAGGCGCTGTAAATTTCGTAGTTCTCGCGCGTCTTCGCAGATGATGGAATCTGCATCAGATTCTGGGAGTCCAGCATATTTGCTTTGAGCGTCTTTGTCAGGAAAAGTGAAACCTCGCCTGTTTCTTTACGTGCATCAGTTGCCTGAACAAACGGCAGTGATAGGTCGCCTGTTTTTTGCGGCAGAATTTGCGCACCGCTAATTGTCAAAGGTAACTCGTCTTTCACCGGTTCATACAGAAGAACCTCCAGAGTTGCTTTACCTGAAGGGTCGCGGATGATGCGCCAGATTCTTATCTCCTTCGCAGAAGAGACCTGATATATTTCCAGACCTGCCGGGACAGTGAATAAGAAAGTGTCGCGCTCGCCGCCGGAGACTGTCAGGCGCGCATCGCAGCGATACATTACGAGGCTTTCGGAGAGCCAGAAATAGTGGTAGAGGCGCACATCAGTGGCGATTTTCGCACCTGTTGCGACCATCTCTTTCGGACCGTATGAGATTGAGATTGTGTTAGCGGCACCGAGTGCGGCGATCACCTCTTTTCCCGCTTCTGTCTGTTTCACTTCCTGCCCGCCAAGCGCACTTTTCACTATTATATCTGTATCGGGTCTGTCTGTTCTTGCGACCACTTGCGCGCAAGGAACTGGTCTGACAGAAAACTCAAGCGAGCCGGTAACCCTCTTCGGGTCAACTGGAAGCGAGAAGTTGGCGCTGAACGTATGAACGCCGACTTCGGTAAGAATGAGGAGATAGCCGGATGGGTCGGAACGCAATTTCGCGTCTTTGCCATCCAGTTTTGCGTTTTGAAGAGCGATACCGGGGAGTCCGATAAAGACTTCTGTGGTTTGCGCTTTCAGGAGTTCCAGACTCATCTGAATTGAGAACTCCGCTTTATCTGAAAGGATTGCCGCGGTGTAATTTGCCGAGTTGATGCAGAAGGCGAGAGGTGGAGCGGCTGGTTCTTCTTTCAGAAGTCCTGCGCTTCTCAACAAATCTTCATATCTTTTTGTCGGAATATATACACGCCCTTTCCCAACAATATCTTTCAGATTTTTCGTGTCGTATGGAACTATAACGCCTTCAACTTCAGGTTCTGTGACTTTCTCAGACTCTTTCTGAACCTGCGTTTGCTCCTCGCTCTGGGCTTCCTGCTGTTCCTGCGCGTAGAGGGAACCCGGACTGAGAATCAGGCAGAGTGAAAGAAGGAGAAGGAGCACAGGCGCTGCGCGTCTGTAATGTTTTGCAATTGCGGCAATTCCAAAAAAGATTGCGCCTGAAATGATTCCGAACAGAAGCGCGTTGCAGTAAATCGTGTTTTCCGGTCCCACTACTGCGGGTAGAAGAGAGAAGAGAATCAAACCGAAGAGAAAATAGGCGAGTTTTATTCCTAATCCGCCTTTTCTGAAAGATACACTAATCAGAAATGTGACAAGCGTAAGGAGCAGACAAATCGCGAGAGTGTATTTATGGCTGACATAACTGATAGTTATTATTCCGCCGCGAGAGAGCGAGAAGAAAGTTAGAGGTGTGCCTTCCCAGCGCAGATTGATTGGAAGAGAGAGAAGTCCTTTTTCTTTCTCTTTCGCTTTTCGCAACTCTTCAATCATTTTCATTCTGGCTGGCGGCTCGGCCCCGTACCACCTTTCCGCCTTCTGTGGCGGAGCAGGCTCCCCCGCTTCAGAAACTGTCCCTCGCAGAACAGGCAGAGCCCCCGTCACTACTACCCCTTGTGGCGGAGCAGGCTGACCGTATTTTGAAACTATCCTCAACGAGTCATCCGTCTGAGCAGGCGGCGCAGCCCTTTGTGGTTCGGTTACCTTTCGCGGTTCCGCATATTCGCGTTTCTTTGACGGAATATCCTTAGTAATAGTAACCCCCTCCTCTTCACCGAGAGTAACAATTGGCTTCTCAACGATTTTGTCCCCTTCTATCCGCGGCGTTGCGAATATGTCACGCTTGAGCCCATCACCATCACGCGACAGGTTATCAAACGATGTTCCCCTCGGGGCTTCTGGCTTCTCCTCCGCCAGTCCGCGCTCCATCATTGCCTGGCGTTCCGCGGACTCGCGGGCCGCCTTCAGAGCCATAGCCTTACCCCGCATAAACATCGGGACCAAGAGCGCTACGAGGACAACTACCACCATCGCTGCGAGAATAAGGTATAAAGCGATTCGGCTGGGAAGAGCGAATCTCAGGTGCCCGACAGTTCCGATAACCAAGAGGACAACGAAAATCCCCAAGATGTAGAGCCAGAGATACTGGAGTATAAGAGGCTGGTGCAGGGGTTCTGTGGCGAGTTTCATATCGCCGCCGAAAGAGGTGTATCTGAACTGTGAAGGCAAATATGTCTGCCACTGGGACTGAAGAACAGGGATGCCGGGCTCTGTTACAGGAGGCGACAGGTGGACAGTTCCTGAAGTTCTCATAGGCTGGGATTTGTGCTGATAAATCACAGATATGAAGTAAGTATTTTCGCCACCTTTTTGCGGCACACCTGCCGTTGTAAGAGGGACGAGAATTTCCGAATCTTTTTTTGCGGGTTTGACAGGCTCAAGATTAGCCAAATCGCGCCCGAGAAGAACGCTCCAGAGTTGTGCGCCTTCAGGCAGGTGGAAAGAGAAGAACTGATTTCCGACAGAAGTGAGTTCAAATATGGCGCGGGTCTCTTCAACGCCTTCCCGGGAAAATACAGTGGTATAAATCGCTTTCGGAATAACCTCAGTCAGAACATCTCTCAGAGGGTGCTTCTGGACAGTCAGTTTGAGCGAATAGTCTGGAGTCGCATATCTGAACGCGTGAATGAGGAGCCGCTTCGGAACATAGAATTTTGCCAGCGCAGGGGGATACGGGACAGAAGTGATGGGCAAATCTGTGAGGTTGGTTGGTGATGCAAGAATTTCTATCCCTTCGCCCGCCTCAACTGCAAGGAAGCCGTCCTGGCGCTCAGTGTCCTTGACAAGAATTTTCGGCGCAGTCAGTTCTTTGGCGTCTTTACCCATTTTCACGTCAAACGCGATATAAAGAGGATAATTCCCGAGAACTTCTCTCTGGAGTGAGATTTTCCAGTAATCGCCATCTTCGCGGGTAGAGGGGATTTTCTCTTTTATGAAATCGCCGCGGATGTCCACTGCAGAGCCTGTCCCAGCCGGAAGAACAAACTGGAACTCTCTGACAGGTCGCTCTCCGAAACGCAGTATAAGAAGAGATGAGGCCTGAAAGAGGCTCTCATTTACAGCGAGGTAAGTAATAGTGGTCGCGGAGATTCGCGGCTTCTTCATACTTGCGAGGACTGTTCCTGAGTATTCCGCTTTCTTCACCTCGTAGCCGAGGACTGTTGCGAGTCCTGTGGCGGGGATAGCAATTCCGCGCCTCTGAATCTGGCTCAAATCAAGGTCTGCGAGTCCGACAATATCTTTTCCTGTAAGCGTCATAAAATCTTCCGCAAAGAAGACGAGTGTTCCGAGCCGGAGATTTGAGCCGAGCGGGACTGGACGCGGAATCTGCACAGGGAGTTCTTCCCAGAAAGGCTCTTTCGGGATGATGCGTCCGAGGACTGAAACCTCAATAACTGCTCCCGCTTCGTATTTGCGCTTCAAGTTGATGTCTATAATGTTCTCCTTATCTGCCGCAGTTACTGTCCAGTCATACTGGTTCTGTGGCAGAGAGGTCGCAACCGAAAGAATCTCCCACTCCTTCGGCGCAGTGAGGCTCACAGAATAAAGCGTTCCCTCCTTCACCTCAAATGTGCAGAACGCGCTGAGACCGAGGCTTTCGCGCTCCACAGAGACGATTGTGGTGAGAAACGAATTGGTTAGAGGCACGACTGGAGTAACTTTGATGATGAGGATGTAAGGCTCAAGCCAGCCCTCAAACGCTTTCGCGGGTAAGGCGGTGACCTCTCCCACTCCTGGCTGACGCAGCGATACCTCGTTCAGATTCTTCATCTCGGCGACTTCAAAAGTTACATCCCGGGATGGCGAAATCTGGATTAGCGGTTTCACTGTCCTTGCGCCTGAAACGGAAATCGCAGGAACCTGAACCACACCGTCTGCAGGCAGTTCTTTTTCAACAGAGAGCGTGACAGAGGTGGTCGCCTTTACCGGTTCACGGAAACGCAGAGTGACCTGTCGCGCGGCGGGCGCGACTGCCTCTTCTGTCCAATCAAGCAGTTCCGGACAGGCGAGTTCGGTGATTTTCCAGTCCTGCGGCAGATTGATTGAGAGGGAAGAGATTTCTTTACGATAGACTTTGACCGTGATGAGGCTCTGAATTCTGACAGTTCGCGGGTCAAGGTGAAGGAGCGACTCCATCTCGCTTATGATAAACGGTTCAATTTCCGGTTTCTTCTCCTCGGCGGTTATGTATGCCAGGACAGAGTCTTTTGCGCCTGAAAAAATTTCCACCGTCGTCGTATCATCTTTTTCAGAGTAGGATTTTGAGAAAATATCAGGGGAAGCGGAAACTTCCGCCTTTTTCGGTATTTTGAGCGTCACAGTGCTTGAAGGTAAAGGCGGAATGCGCAGTCCGAGGCTTTTTCCGCGCCTCTCACGCGCAAGAGGCGCTGCGAAAGTCACCGTGAGCGTGTGGGAGCCTTCGCCGCTTGCGATTAGCGTGTAGATTCCTTGAGAGAACGCGATATTTGCCGCTTTTCCATCAATTGTGGCGGATGTAATTCCGACAGCGCCGAACTGAAGCGGAATCAAAGCGTAGCCCTCTGTCAGTATTGAGAAAACCAGTTCTCCCGTGAATTTGACCTGCTCTTCGCCGACAAGTCCTGTGTAGTTAGAGGACTGGATAACCCACTGGGCAGGCGGCTTCGCTGCCTCTTTTCTTTTTGCCGCTTCCAAGAGACGCAGATACTCTTCAAACTCAATAACAGCGCCGTATCTGTCTCTGCCGAGAACTTTATCTAACTCTTCATAAGGGACGTAAATGAATCTGCGTCTCTTCTGCGCTTTAGAGGCACCATCTTCCTGCGCAATTGCGGAGCCTGCCAAGAAGAGTATTGCGAGCGCGGCAGAGAGAAAAGTGAATCTCTTATTCATCGGACTTACCTCCCTTCTCTTCCTGCGCACCCGGCGGAGTTTCTTCGGGCTTTTCTTCCTCAGGCGCAGGTTCTTCCGGTCGCTCTTCCACAGTCAGGCGGCTCTCACGCAAATACCTTCTCTCCCTCTTGACCGTAACTATATAAGAAACGAACCAGACCAGAGAAGCGACCAGCGAGCCGAAGAACGCGGTATTCAGAAATTCTCGGGCAGCGCCGGAAGCGATAGTGGCGAGAATCAGGAAAAGGAGAATAGCGAAGAGTGAGACTGCGATTCTCGGAAGCCAGAAAATCCTCGCAAAGAGAAGCAGTCCAGCCAGCGTAAGGAGAAGGATTATAATATCCAGTGCCCAGAAGAAATTTCTGCCGAAGTACGCGACAGATATTTTTGCGCCCGAGCCCTGCTTGACAAAGGTAAATCTCTCCCCTTCGCCAGTGAGTTGGACAGTAATCATATCAGCGCCTGTGGCAAAGAGTCCGCATATCGCATCAATCTGCCGCAGAATCTCAGTGTCGCTTGCCTGTTCGGGCGCAGGAGGAAAGAGAACAGATTTTCCCCAGAACCAGAGACTATTCTCCTCTTCAGGCGCGCCAATTCTGCGCATATTTCCGCTGAAAGTAGTGTATTTGAACTTCCTCGGAAGATAGAGTCTCGCTGTCAGGCGGCAGACAGGAACATCCTCCTCCACAGTGGGAAGAACCGTTTTAAAGCGTCCGCGGCAGGACATCTCTTTCTTCTCGCTTACGCGTGTCTGATAGACAATCTCCACCGGGAACTCTGTCTCTGTCGGCGCATATTCTGAGAGGTTTACGACAACGCGAGAATGTGTTTCTGTTTCGGGATCTCCCCAACTGAATTTCGCCTCCTTCCGATTGACGTAAAGTTTGAAAACTTTACTTCCGGGTGGCATTATAAACGTGAGAAACTGTGTGGTCTTGCTCTGAACCAGACAGACCATCTTGCTTGTCGCGACAAACTCTTTTGAGAGTTCACTCTCAATATGCATATGATTCACAATTGTGGACAAAGGCTTCTCTAACTCCTGCTTCTGGACAGAGAAACTAAGCGAGTACGGATGGGCGATATATTTGTATGACTTGTATGGCAACGCGCGCGCGAGTAACTCAGGAAGTTCCTTCACATCTATCAGTTCAAGTCCTGCGCTCTTTTCAGCATTCACTAAAAGCGTCTCTTTCTTGCACAACGCGAAGTAGCCATTCTCCTCAAAGATATCCAGCAGAACTGTGGTTTCAGGAATCGCAACGGTTATGGGCGCCTGAGAAGTCGGCGCTATCTTTATGTCATAAGAAACACTGAGAAGATACTCTCCCAAAGTATCTCCTTGCAGTTCAATATCCCAGGTTGTGATGTTGCCTTCTGTGGCGGATTTCTTCTCTTTGATACTCGCTCCGCTGACATTTGCGGTTTCGCCGACTTTGTCGGCGATTGAGAATTTGAGTTTGCGGATGCCGGCATAAAGAATCGTATGTTTGATTGTAGTCTGAACTTTCAGAAGCGATTCTTCAAACGAAAGTTGTGTCAGAACAGTCGTGACAACTTTCGGCTTCTGCTTTTCAACTTTCAGTTTTGCAGAGACTGGATAGCGGAAAAACTGATGCGCGACTGAGAGCGGGCAGTCAGGTTCAGCAGGTCTCAAATCACCAACCTGAGAGAGAAATTCACTTACATCAATCGGGGTCAATCCTGAACTCTCTTCTGTGGTCACCTTCAAATTTGTTTTGACGCATACACCAATAAATCCGCTCTCTTTCTCGCAGACTGTATCGTGAGCAAACGGGAGAGCGACAGACTCCTCTTCCGCCTTACGCGGCGACTGGAGCATAAGGGAGAGCGTGAAAGCGCCTGAGAGACGTGTGGTGAAATCAACCTCCAGAGTCTGAACCTTCTCGCCATCTTTCACCCTGTAATCTTTCACAAATGAAGGGTCACCGACCCGCTGAACAGTGTAGTCTTTCGGAAGTTCAATCTTTGCTGAGAATATCCCGCGCCTCTCTACAGTGTATCGCAGTGCGCAGAAAAGCGTAAGGAACTCCGGGGTAACGGTGACAAGCGAATCGTTGCGCAGAGTGATTTTTGGCTTCACTTCAGATAACTCAACAGTCAATTTATAAGGGTGACGCAGATACCTAAACGCGAGGTCAACCTTCCGCCCGCGCAGAAATTGAGGCAATTCACTCTCATCAACCTGACTCACACTTTCAGTCTCTTTCGCTTTTATTCTCAAGCCCTCGCTCACAGCGAACGCGATGTATCCGCTCTCTCTCGCAGCACCGACAACTGAAAGCGCAGGCGCACTGAAAGTCCCTTCCGCCTTCTCAATCTCCTTCTCCAGCCGCAGGGAAAGGGTGTAAGAGTTCTTCGCTTCTGTGAAGAGGTCAACGCGAAGTGTGTCCCCCTCTATCTGCCAGTCTTTTATGTCGGCGCCGGTTACAGATAAAAGCCTCCAGCGAGAAGGCAGTCTCACTGTCAACTGATTCAGTTTCTGAAGAATCTCGTAGTCTATCTGCGACTGCGCTGTTATGAGCCTCTCACCGAAAAGGACGTGAGTTGAAACAGTGGAGAAGAAGAGACCAGCCAGAACCGCCGCCTCCCTTGGCTTCGGTCTGTATATAACCGATATTTTGTCAGTGCTGCCCACAAACGCGAGAACCTCTGTCTTCTTACCGTCAGGAGTCACTTTCTTCGTCGCCAGGAGTTTCGGTTCAATCTCTACCTCAATCTCAGATTCCGGAATAGTCACAGCAAACTGCGAAACAGGCGTTCGCGGAACGCCGAAACTCAAGATGCGCTGGTCAGGTCTCTTATCAAGTTTTACCGCGAAGTTCGCCTCCAGTTTGTGCGTCCCCTTCTCCCTCAATATGAGGAGATAATCGTTCTTGCGGGCAGAGAGTAGCGCGCTTGCACCGTCCAACTTCACCTCCTGCAAGGCGATACCTGAAAAAGCGAGCGGCAGTTGAACCCAGCCCTTCTCCAGAACTTCTATGGCGAAAGTGGACTTCACAGTCGCAATATCTTCATCTTCATTTACAAGGCATTCGTATGATGCGCGTGTAATGACCGCAGCGACAGGCGGCAGCGCCCTGAATACTTCAGCCTCTTTCGCCTTCTGCCAGAGTTGTAGAAATTCCTCGTAAGGCAAAAACACTCCGCGACCTGACTTCTCAAAAACCTTTTCAAGTTCCTTGAACGGAACATAAACCGTGTGCTCTGCCGCGGTCTTCTGCCCCTCTTCTGCCGCCTCTGGCGAAATCACGCCTTTGTGCTCGCCGCCCGGTTTCTCAGGCGCCTCCCCTACAACAATTACACCACCCTGCTCACCACCTGGCTTCTCTGCCTCACCAACTTTTTTCTCCTGGGCAACGGCGCAGGAAGCGCACACCATGGCGAACGCAGCAAATAGCACAAGAACGCATAATCTGGCCATCGCGGTCTCCTTTTGAAATGACACGAACACCGACCTTATTCAGTTAGACTCCTGAAATGGAACTCCTGTTCCAACTATTTGCATCATTGTAGGTTGAGATATTGTTGGTCAGGCATATCGTAGGATAATATCTCGGACTCTTTGAAGAATAAAGAGATTTCTCTTTTCGCCGTATCTTCTGAATCCGACCCGTGAATGAGATTAAATTGAGTGGAAACTCCGAAATCGCCGCGAATAGTCCCCGGCTCAGCCTCAAAACCGAAAGTCTTGCCCATCATCTTGCGCAAGACAGAGACCGCTTTCGGACCTTCGGCAATCATAACAATCACAGGCGCGCTTGTAATGAATTTGACGAGAGGATTGTAGAACGGTTTGCCGCGGTGAACCCCGTAATGCTTTTGAGCGAGTTTTTTGCTTATTTGCATCATTTTGAGCGCAATAATCTTGAGACCTTTCTCTTCAATCCTCGTAATAATTCTTCCTATCAGCCGTCTCTTCAACGCATCAGGTTTGAGTATTATCAGCGTTCTTTCCATCGCCCCTCCCGAAAGATTTCCGAATACTCTAATTATCAACGCCTTCGGCAAGAAATCAAGCGAATAGTCCTCCTTTCAGACATTCCCCATCTGAATGGGGTATCGTTGAAATACTTCGCTAACGGCAACTACTTGACGCACTGCCTCCTTACCCCGTAATCGGGCGCTTCCGCTAAACACCTTCGCTCTCTCAAAGAGCCTCAACCCTTAAATATCGGCAATTACAACAGTCCTGCTACGAGCGGCTATGTAACCTCAACCTGCTGCCTTTACCTCTCTCCATATAGAGGCAAACATTATCTGCGTGGTCCACTTCAAAGTCTGCTTCATCCCCTTGTAAGCGATTCTCATCACGGCAAAGCCACTGCGACCCAGATAGAATATAAAAAGTGTCAGACCAATAAACCATATCCGCAACGCCGCTTCCTTCATACGCCGGTTCCGAATAAAGCGTCAACGACAAAGCGTTAGCGCATTTCAGAGAGCGATACGAATCCACCCCGATTGAGCGCAGCGCCTTCAAGTAGAAGGTGGCGAGTGAAGTCTCGAGGGTCGTGTCGGAAAT
>Ga0315282_10013038_pt1 | contig 12603 bp, 10 predicted proteins | sample YL17G07_20_MG_FD_203693 | JGI IMG/M metagenome (GOLD analysis project Ga0315282, IMG submission 203693) | Sediment microbial communities from Yellowstone Lake, YNP, Wyoming, USA - YL17G07_20 | ecosystem: Environmental > Aquatic > Freshwater > Lake > Sediment | place: USA: Wyoming | collected... | reverse complement strand
ACCCCCATTACAATTCCTAGCAGCATGCCGGACATGGTTTGTAAACCTTTATTCTTACCATAAGCCACCAGGAAACCTGGTAAGGCAAGAATACATAGCTGTGGTTTTGAAAGCGCCAAAGCGAACAAAAAAAAGAGCAACCAGGAACCAGATTTATCCATCCGCCGAATCGATAATAAAAATAAAGCTACTACAAATATAGAAAATTGTCCCAAAACAAGGTGACTGACCATAGGTGGGAATAGCAGAGTTGCGAATAAAACTACAGCAAAAGATAAAGGCGAAGGTTTCTCTTTGCCATTGGCTATCCAGATAATCCAAAGAATGACAATCAGACTTAAAGAGAGCCACAATTTAATCGCCAGGTCGCGCGGCAGCCATCCAAGCGGGAATGCAAAACCAATAATCATTGGAAGCCAGACGGCATTTTTATCGGTAAATAAAATCTTTATGTTATACGGACTTTGACCATGTGTCAGTAGGTAGGCTGGGCCCCAAAGATTGTTCAGAAAATCTCCAAAATCAGCGCCAATGCCTGAAAACATCCAGACAATTCCAAGGATTGCTGTCAAGCAAAGAATGGCAAACACTATTTTAAATATAGTTCCATTCATTCCTTGCACATATTTAATACGCGGGTGAAAAGAAAATAACCCAAAGAACCTTTTCATAAAGCTATTTATACTATTCTTTCGAGCGAATGGATTTTCTGCTGCACGAAACGCAGGGCCAGGCTGTTGACTCCAATCGAGGCCGCCGTGGCGGCCAGGTAAGTCCAGAACATGGGCGCTGCCGGCAGCAGCAACGCTGCCACCAGAAAGAAACACAAAAAGCTGAAGGTGCCTACCACCACCCCGCGCAGAAGCTGGCTGGCGGCATCCGCCCCCTGCTGGTGGTGGGTGAAAACGGCGATCACCGTGCTGAAAGTGGGGAAAGGCGAGAGCAGCCCGCTGAGCTGTGGCCCCAGGTTGGCTGCAAAAGTGGGCAGGCCCACTACGAAAGCCGTGGCGACCAGCATGCGCGCCGGAATATCCCACCTGGGTATGATAGGCGCGCCCGCCGGGGCCGGCTGCCTGGGTATGAGCAGCAAAACCAGCACAACCACGATCACATCGATGATGGCCGTGGGCAGGAGCGGCAGGCTGGCCGCGTTCCACAGAAAAGTCGCCGCGAAGAAGGCAGACATGGCCGCCGCGGCGCTGACCGGCCAGCCGGCCTTGCGCGAGACCAGGCAGTAGCCCAGGCACGCCCTTGGCGTACGCACACCGAGGCCTGCCCGCCCAGTGTGCCGACCGCCGCCCGGGCGGCGAACGTCCGCTCATACTGCAGGGCCAGGAAGACTGAAACCGGCCCAGAAATGAGCGGGAAACCCATCAGCCAGCCGCTCACGCCGGGGCCCCAACGCCGCCCGACCAGCGTAACCGAGGCAATCAGCAGGGGTGTCATGATGAGTTTGAGGGTTAGCATGGTGGGTGGCGTGCGTTCGGCGCTGCGAGGTTCCCAAAGGGGAGCATGGATTCCATTATAATGGATAACCATGAACCCCACCCACTCATCGGCCAAAGGGGCTGAGATTACCATGTTCGCGTAAGAACGCTCTCTCGCACATGTGTCCCCTGCCGGGAATGACAGCCTTCTTTGCCTGTCATTGCTAGGCTTCTTAGCCGAAACAATCTCCGGGTCGGCGGTAAGGTCACTTCACACGCGGAGATTGCTTCACTCGCTAAGAAGCTCGTTCGCAATGACCATCCTCTTCAGTATTCATCGCGAGGCGTCTTGTGAGCTGTCATTGCGAGACTTCTTAGCCGACACCCTTGGTGCACCCACAGGGGTGAGCAATCTCCGGGTCGGCAGTAAGGTCACTTCACCCGTGGAGATTGCTTCGCTCGCTAAGAAGCTCGTTCGCACATGTGTCCCCTTGAGGGAATGACATTCTAGATACTAAAGCTTTACTACTGCGGCGCTCTCGGCAGAACGGGTGGCCGCCAGGGCCAGGTCCAGCGATAAGGCGCCCTCGCGCAGGGGCGTGCGCGTATCCCCACCTGTTTCAATGGCTTTCAGCAGATCCGACAACTCCAGGCGGTAATAATCCTGGTCGGATGAAATGGAAACATTCTGAAGATAGGGGCCGCCGGTGTACGTGAACGTGGCATGGTTGGCGTCGCTAAATTCAGCAGTCAGGTTACGGGCGACCAACCGGTAATCATTGATCCATTTGCCCGGGATGGCGCCATTCGAAGCATAGATCACGCCAATCCCGCCGTTCTTAAACCCTATCACCGTTCCGGAAACGTCCTCGACGGTGTAATCGGCCACATCCCGGTGGAAAAGGTTATTTTGCAGGCTGTAGACGGTGATCGGGTCGCCCATCAGGTAGCGCATCAGGTCAACCATGTGAATGACCTGCTCGACCAACTGCCCCCCGGATTTGTCGCGCCTGCGCCACCAATCGGCATGCAGCGCATTGCAGAAGTAGCGGGCGCTCATCAGCCCCAACGGACCGGCCTTGCCGCTATCGATCAGGCTCTTTAATTCTGTAACGGCTGCCCCAAAACGGAACATAAAACCGACCTGGGTTTTAATCCTGGCCGATTCTGCCGCTACGACCATTTTCCAGGCCTGCTCAGTGGTCAGGGCAACCGGTTTTTCGATCAACAGGTGGATACCGCGCGCTGCGGCAGCATCAACCTCATCCGTGTGCCCGAAAGGAGGAAGGCAAATGACCAGCAGGTCGAGTCTGGCTTCATCCAGCATGGGATGAAAGTCAGTATAGATTTTTGCATCTTTCGCATATTTCTGCGCAAAAGCCTGGGCGTGGTCCGGGCTGATATCGCAAAACGCCGCCAACTCGAGCTGGGAGGGCATCGAAGCAATATTTTCGGCGTGCCGGTTGGCAAACCCACCACAGCCTAAAATGGCAGTTCGTAATGGTTTCACGGGGGGTTCCTCCTGGTTTATTTGCTGAAATCGAGCACAATCTGGATGGTTTTTTCTGATTCGTAGTCGCACAGGCGGAACGCTTCGGCGGCTTCACTGAATGGGTACACCTGGGTAATGATCGGCCGCAGGTTCAACACGCCTTCGGATTGCAGGCGCATGGCTGAGTGTACCAAGCGTTCCACGTTCCAGCGATAAGTCAGCTCGGGGCTGACGCCGAAAATTTGCGAACACACCACGTTAATGCGATTGTGATGAAACTCCTCACCCAGGTACAGGCCCTGACCGGCCCCCTGGAAGAAACCCATGGCGACCACTTTGGCGGAATAGGCCGTCGAACGGATAGCCTCGTGCAAGGCAGAATAAAAGCCGGTGGCTTCAATCGATACATCCGCGCCGCGCTTATCTGTCAGAGCTTTGATTTGTTCAGCGACGCCGCCCTTACTGCCGTTGATGGCTACATCGATAGCGCCAAGCTTTTGAGCCATTTCCAGGCGCATGTCGATCAGGTCTACGCCGATCACACGCGCCCCGGATTTCTTGGCCAGTTGCGCCACGATCTGCCCAGGCGCTCCCATACCGAAAACCGCCACCGTTTCGCTGATACGGATGGCAGCGTCCAGAATCCCATTCAAAGAGATTGCCCCCATCTGCGAGAAAATTCCCAGGATTGGGTCGAGGTTGGCAAATAAAACTCGCTTACTGGCGTACTCTTCGTCAACAATACGATGCGTGCGATGACCCCAGGTACCATAAATGATATCTCCGGGTTTCACCTGACTGACCTCTTTTCCCAGCTCGACTACCTTACCGCACTCTTCATATCCCCAGCCACTGATCGGGTACTTCATCGAAGCCGTTTCGGCAGGCAAGAAGAGATGGGTCTTTTCGTCCCAATGCTTGTAGATATAGGGGTTGCTGCCGCGGTAAGCGGTCAACTCGGTGCCGGCGCTGATCCCCGAATAGAGAGTCTGCAGGCGGACTTCCTTCGCAGCCAGGGGTCTATCTTCATATTCTTCAAAGCCTAGTTTGCGGGGTTCAGTAAATACAACAACTTTTCCCATATTAAGCTCCTTTGCTCACGATTTTAGAAAAATATAAAAAACAACTTAATCCCAGCAGACCTAGCCCTTAATGGCCCCTGCCGTCAAGCCGCGCAAGAACTGGCGCTGCAGTAAAACGTAGACCACAACCAGCGGGAAGGACGCGATGGTTATACCGGCCGAAATCAGGCTCAAATCGGAGGTATATCTGCCCTGAAAGAACATCAATCCGAGGGTCATCGGGCGTAATTCTTCCTTATTCAGGTAAATCAGTGGCATCAAGAAGGCATTCCAGGTCCACACGAACTGGAAAATCGCCAGGGACGAAATTGCCGGGGTGGTCAGGGGTAAGATAATATGCCAGAATACCTGGAATTCATTACAACCATCCACCCTGCCCGAATCGGAGAGCTCTACCGGCAAGCCGCGGAAAAAAGCCTGCATCAGATAGATGCCAAAAGGCATCCCCAGGCCGATGGCCGGAAGGATCATGGCTAAATAGGTGCCCAATAGCCCGTAATCCTTCAAGTTAAAGAACAGGGGAATCATAATGGATTGGAAAGGCACCATCAGCCCGATCAGGAACAAATAAAAGAAAACATTCTTGCCAAAAAACTTGTGCCGGGCAAAACCGTACCCGGCCAGAGAAGACAACGCCACCACTCCCAGGACGGTGGGGATGGTGATGACGATCGAATTGACCGAATATTTGCTGAAGCGCCCGGTCGTCCAGGCCGTTATCAGGTTGGACGGATTCAAAGATGTGGGCAAAGCAATCGGGTTAGCGTTGATCTCCGCTTTCGTTTTGAAGGCCGAAGACCACATTAATACCACCGGGGATACCGTGAGGATCAAAACGATTGACAAAATCAGGTACTGCAGGGATGCAATTGAAAACCGCCTAGCTTTTACCCCGGAAGAGCTGCGATAAACTTGATTCTGACCAGCCGTATTCATTCACTCACCTCCCCTTTTTCCCGCAAGGTAATATAGAAATAAGAAGTAACCAGAGAGAGAACCGTCATCACCATTGATAAGGTGGTGCCATAACCAATATCGTTTTGTTGAAAGGCTATCTTATAGGTGTAAGTCCCAATCAACTCAGTATGGTTGCCTGGCCCACCCGTGGTCATGATCTGGACGATATCGAAGACGTTGAACCCGCCGATCAGGGTATACACGATCACCATGTTCAGGACGTTCCTGAGCTGGGGAATGATCACGAAGAAAAACTGCTGCAAAGCATTGGCGCCATCGATCTTCGAGGCCTCGACCAGGTCGCTGTCGATATTCTGCAATCCAGCCATGAAAATTACCACACAGAAGCCAAAATAGCCCCACACAGCTGCTACAATGACGCAGTACAGCGCCAGCTTGGGATCTCCCAGCCAGCCCCTGGCCAGGGACCCCAGGCCGATTGAATTCAAGATGTAATTGAGCAAACCGAATAGCGGATTATAAATCCAACCCCAGATCATGCCGACCACCACACCGGAAAGCACGTAGGGCAAAAAATAAGCCGTTTGAAAAATAAGCCGGCCGCGCTTGATGGTAGACAGCAGCACCGCCAGGGGCAGGCCGATGACGATTGGGGCGATGGTGCCGATCACTACCCAGATCAGGTTGTGGCTGAGGGACAGCTTCAAAAGCTCATCCTGGAACAGGTGGGCATAGTTTGCCAGCCCGACAAACTTCTTGACCGGATCCACCCCATTCCAACTGGTCAGGCTGTAATAAATAGAAGTGATGAACGGGCTGATAAAAAAAGCCGCATACATGACCAGGGCGGGAAAGATGAAAAGGAATCCCGCTTTATTCTGGTTGATCCACTTCGAGGTCGGAGATCTTTTTGAAAGTAGGGTCTTTACGGTCATGCTTCCTCGCAAGGTGGAGCAGAGGAACTACGTCCTCTGCTCCATCCTAAAAAGAAAGACGCACAAGTTATTTTATTTGGTGACTTTCCCGGCCGTTATGGCGTCTTCCCAGGCTTTTTCCAGATCCGCAGCTTGCTGTTCAGGGGTCTTCTCACCCAGCAGCACAGACTGGAAGCCATCGCCCATGGCCGTATTGAAATTGTCCGGCGTAAGCACGTCAATGTTATAGCCCATTTCCTGGGTCTGCAGAGCCTGCACGGCAAAGCCCAACAGTGGGGGTATCTTCATGTTGGTGACATCCACTTTAATGGGCGGAATCTTGTTCAATTTTTCCAACCAGACCGGAGCAGCTTCATTAGAGAAGAGGAAGTCCAGGTATTGGGTAGCCTCTTTGGGATGCTTGGTGCTGGCAGATACGAAGTAGCCAGAACCCAGGCCGGCGGGTGGGAAGATCGGCTTGCCGTCGATGGACGGGAAGAAGAACCAGCCCGCGTCAAAGTCCTTCACATTTGTGACGATATCAGAAATCAGCCAGGTTCCGGTGAAGTCCATCAGGGCTTTTCCACTGTAGAAGAGCGTATTGCCATCATCATACTTTACCCCCGTGGTATTGGGGATGAAGCAGCCAGCCTTGTTCATGTCGACGAAGAAGAGCTGGATGCCCTTGATAATATCCGGGGTATCCCAGCGGCCATCTCCGTGCAGGATATTATCTATCCCCGTCGGGCCAATCAGGTTGTTGGTAACCAGACTGAATTGATGGTAAGCCTCCCATTTATCGCTGTCGGCAAAGGCAATCGGGACATAGCCAGCCGCCTTGGCCTTCTGGCAGAGCGGGATCAAGTCATCGTAGGTTTTGGGAACCGAGAGGCCCAATTTATCGAAAAGGTTCTTGTTGTAGTATGCGCCAACGAACTCAAGCTCATTGCCGATCCCAAACACCTTGCCTTTGAAGGTAGTGCGCGCCTTGGTCCAGGTAAAGATGCGGTCGTTCCATTTATAAAGCGCGTAATAATCATCTAGAGGCAGGAGCAGGCCAGCATTGGCCAGAACGCCTCCGAAGCCAGGCCCTGTGTCGTAATAGATGACGTCCGGACCGGTGCCGGAAGTCAGCTCCGTCTGCACCATGGTGCGCATGTTGTCAGACGTGACAGCATCTCGCTCGATCTTGATGTTGGGATACTTGGCCATGAACATCTGGCTCAACTGATCCATGCCGGAATTATCAGGCTCTCCAGTGAATTGGTCCAGCACCTTGACCGTCACCACCTGGGCCTGGGGCGCTTCAGTAGGAGCCGCAGTAGGCTGGGGCGCCTGGGTGGCAGCCGGGGCCTGGGTGGCCGCTGGGACCTGGGTGGGTTGGGCTGCTGCTGCCGTTGGAGCAGACGGTTGAGCAGGCGCAGCAGCCGGTTGGCAGCCGGTTATACCCATGACAAAGACCAAAATCATTAGCAAACCAAACAGCTTTTTCATGATTCTCTACTCCTTTTACACAAAATATGGGTTAGAAGATTTTTTGAGCAATACTGTACAGGAAAAGTTTTAGAAAATCACCTCCTTTTCAGGCCATGTGTCATCGATGACACATTCGCCGCCATAAACTGCTCAGATTGTTAAGTTCCAACCACTAAAGGTTATTGTGTCATCGATGGCACAGCTACCCAAAAAATCAATCCGCGTAATATCGCTTCGGGACACCAGTGGAAGAGCGAATTTTCAAACTGGTTTTCAAATGGATGGTCTGGTAACCATCCGGAGATTCGACGTCGTTGCCCAATACCTCAATAGCCAGCCTGGCAGCCGATACCCCGATATCGAAGACTGGCAGCTGGACTGATGTTAAAGGAGGAGAGAGAAATGGAGCATAGGTATCATCAAAACCAATCACAGAGATGTCTTCTGGAACCCTTAAATTATTCTGATAGATGGCCTGCAAAACACCCGAAGCCATGATATCGCACCCCACCAGGACTGCGGTTATTCCCGGTTTGAGCTCCAAGAACTGCTGCATCCTGCGATAACCGTCTTCGATCGAGTAGAGGTCGCCGGATGCAATCCATTCTTCGAGCGGTGTGATCCCTTGACGGATCAGTGTATCGCGGTATCCGGCCAGACGTTGATTGTCGACCTCATTTTGGGGAGAAGGGAGACAATTATTCGTGCCAATGAAGGCAATACGACGGTGCCCCAGCTGAATCAGATGCTCCATAGCGCTGGTCGCACCCACATAATTATCTATCAATACGCGATGCGTATTGATACGGGTAGGTCGTTCCACCTGTATGACCGGGATTCCAGCCTGTTTCGCCAGCAACACATTCTGCGGGTCTTGAGGTGTCACAAAAATGATGGCGTCCATCTGGCGGCGGATGAAGATTTCAACGCCCTGGCGCTCACGCACGGAATCCGAAAGCGCATTCCAAATCAACACGTTGTAGTCGTGCTGCATGGCTTCTTGCTCGATCCCGAGTTCGATCCCAGGGAAAAATGGGTTCGGGACAATGGTGGTCAGCAAAAGGCCCAGGGTCATCGACCGACTGCGCCGCAGGCTTTGTGCCACCAGGTTGAGGCGAAAACCGGTCCCCTTGATGGCTGCATTTACTCTTTCCTTGGCTTCTGGAGAGACATAACCGCGACTATGCAGCACCCGCCCCACCGTGGCAGTAGAGACCCTGGCCGCGCTGGCTACATCTTTCATGGTAACTTTTCTATCTGCCATTTAGTTACCTGCATTGTCAAGTTAAAAGTATAGAAAATGTGTCATCGTTACCATGTGTTATCGATGACACATTCATTATAGCAAGCTCACCCTAAAAGTCAAGCCCCTTCCGCACTTAGCGATAAAATTCAGTACCCCTCTCATCCGGGTTGATGTGCCCTTCCGATTTCAGGCGCTGGTATGCCTGCTCCAGTTCAGCCTCCAGCTCTAGCTCGATACCGTAATAGATCGACATCTCGTAGGCGCAGCGCAAAACCTGCATCAATTCATGGGCCAGGCGGGTTTTGTCCGGCTCACCGTATTTCTGGCGCTTGACGCCGCTCCCTTCAAAAAGGTTGACCTCTTGGGCCAGCTCGCCGCACTCTTCCAACAGGCCGGTCATGATCTGGAAAGGCTCGAAGCCTTCGGGAAATCTGTTTTTCATGCCTTTACTGACGGTGGGAAGCTTTCCGAACATGTTTACCTCACAGGTGTTTCTGGATTGCATGGGAGAGCTTTTGGATCAACTCCCGGTCGCGCTCATAATCGAATCGCACAGCGTCAATTTGCTCCTGCGGATACGACCAGGAATCCCCTTTACGCAGTTCCTCCGGCTCGGATAGATAGCGCGGCACGATGTGGGTATGCAGGAGCGGGAGCGAGTTGCCATATTGATATTATTGATTTTATAGCGATACATTGTTAATTATATCAATCTGCATATTGATTTTATCAATATATCGTTGTATAATATTGAATAAATTATCCTACCTACTAAGAAAGTATTGTATGCCAAAAAAGCCATCCCCCGCACCCGCCAACCCAATCTGGCCGTCCATCCGGCGCCTGCTAAGAATCGCTGGCCGCCAGAGCGCCTGGCTGTATGCTGCCCTGGCCTTTGACCTGCTCCTGGCCGTAACCCTCATCCTCAGCATCGACTTCATGCGCAAAGTGTTCGACGCCGTGCTGGCCGGGCAAAGCAGTGTCTTCTGGCGCTACACCTGGCTCTCGCTGGCCCTGGCGGTACCCAACATCCTTTTCGCTTACCTGAAAACGCGCGGGGTTGGTCAGTTCAGTGAGAGGACACTGGCCAAGCTCAGGCAGGCCATCGCCGCCCACAGCACAACCCTACCCGTCAGCTATCTCGAGCAAAGGCATTCCGGCGACCTGCTGTCCGTCTTGAACGCCGACCTGGCCAAACTCAAGACGCTGCTGGGCAACAACCTGATGGATTTCTTCTTCCAGTCGATCCGCTTCGTGTTCGCCCTGGTCTACATCATCTCGATCAACTGGGTTTTGGCACTGGTCTCGACCATCCTCACTCCAGCCATCTTCCTGTTGATCTCGCGCCTGACCCAACCCGTCACCCGGCGCTCGGAGGAAATGCAGAACGAAATTGGCCAGGTCAACAGCCTGGCCCAGGACAGCCTGGCCGGGGCGATGGTGGTTAAATCTTTCAACCTGGCCGGCATCCTGGACGAACGCTTCCACCTGGCCAACCTGAAAGCGCTCAAGAAGGGCCTGGGAGTGGCGCGCTACTGGTCGATGATTAATGGCCTGGGAATGGGGCTGAGCATTACGCCCTTCATTATCGCCATGGGATTGGGCGGCTACCTGGTCATCGACAAAAACCTGACCTTCGGCGGCCTGTTTGCCTTCATTAATTTACTTAATTACGTGGTGAACCCCCTGGGCAGCCTGCCGGGGATCATTGCCAGCATCGGTGAAGCCGCCGGGGCGGCCCAGCGCGTTTTCAAGCTGATCGACTCTCCCAGCGAACGGCAGGATGGGGCGGTCACGCAACCCGCCCAGGACAGTGCGCCCGCCATCCAGTTCAAGGATGTCAGCTTTGCCTACAACGGGGACTGCCCGGTTTTGAAGCACGTCAGCCTTGCCATCCCCAAGGGGCAAACTGTGGCCATCGTGGGTCCCAGCGGCGGGGGCAAGACCACCCTGCTGAAGCTCATCCTGGGCTATTACCCGCTGCCGAATGAACGCCTGCGCCTTTTTGGCGCCGACCTGAACGCCTGGCAGCTCAGCTCCGCCCGGCAGCAGATGGCCTTCGTGGCCCAGGACACCTACCTGTTCCCGGTCAGCCTGGGCGAAAATATCGGCTGCGGCAAGCCCGGCGCCAGCCAGGCCGAGATCGAGCGCGCCGCCCGACTGGCCAACATCCACGACTTCATCGCCGGCCTGCCGGAGGGCTATGCTACCAACGCAGGAGAGTGGGGAGGGCGCCTTTCAGGCGGGCAAAAACAGCGCATCTCCCTGGCGCGCGCCATCCTCAAAGACGCCCCTATTCTGCTGCTAGACGAGCCCACCTCGGCCCTGGACGCTGAATCGGAGGCGCTCATCCAGGAGGCGCTCGACCGCTTTGCCCACCAGCGCACCACCGTGGTGGTGGCGCACCGCCTGTCGACAATCAAGAATGCCGACCGCGTCCTGGTCTTGCAGGAGGGTGAGGTTATTGAAGAAGGTACTCACGCCGAGCTGATCGCCAGGGGCGGCCTGTACCAGGAGCTTTACCAGCGCCAGTATGCCCTCGACCAGCCCACAGCGGCTGTGACGCCTGCCCTGCTTGCAGGTGGAGGTCAAAATGACTGAACCAACCCCCAAAGGAGCGGGGGCTTCCCCCAAAGGAGCGGGGGCTTTCCCCAAACGACAAAGCCTGTGGCGCCTGCTGGCGCTGCTGCGGCCAAAGCACCGCAAGTACATAGCCGGGCTGGCCGGAAGGGTGCTCCTGACCACCACCGAAAGACTGTTCATCGCCTACCTGCTCAAGCTGTTGACGGACGCCATCGTCACCGGCAATAAGGCGCAGTTCGCCTCGACCCTGGTGACCTGGGTCATCTTCTACGCCTGCATCATCATCCTCGCTCCGTTCGTCCTATACCTGTGGCGCTCGGCCGTTTACGAGGGCACCGCCCACATCCGCGAGATGATCTTCAAGCACATCCAGCGCCTGCCGCTGGGCTATCACGAGCTGCACCACAGCGGCGACGCCCTCTCCATTCTGACCAACGATGCCAGCGCAGCCGAAAGGGCCTACCAGGAAGACTTTTACAGCCTGGTAGAAGTATCCGTCCAGGGCCTGGCCGCGGCCGTGCTGATGTTCTACGTAAAATGGGAGCTGGCCCTGGTGATCATCCTGTGCGGGCTGGCCCCGCTGACTATCAACAGCCTGTTCGCCAGGCCGCTGCGCCGGGTTGGGCAAGCGCTGCAGGCACGCCTGGGGACGTTGAGTGAGCGCATGACCGACCTGCTGGCGGGTTTCCAGGTGGTACGCACCTTCGACCTGGGCGGCTGGATCCTCTCCCGCTTCAGCCAGGCCAACCAGCAGGTGCTGGAAAGCTCGCTGCAGCGTGTGCGCCTTGAATCGGCCCTGGCCGCCGGCACCAATCTCGCCGACGTGTTCGCTTTCTTGCCGATGATCTTCGGGGCCTACCTGGTGATGACCGGCAACACCACCTTCGGCGTATACCTCATGCTGGTGCAGCTCAGCGGGCAGATCAATAATCTGGTTTTTCAACTGGGCGGGGTGGTCAGCCGCGTCCAATCCGCTCTGGCGGCCTCCGACCGCATTTTAGCGCTGTTGGATAGTCCAGCCGAGCCAGAACGGCTGTCCACCCTGCCGGGCGCGGATGGACGGCCCGTCGAACCAGCTACGGCAGTGGATGGAAACAGCCGCATCGCCTTCAACCAGGTCAGCTTTGCCTACAACGGCGGCGAAAACATCCTCAATGGGCTGTCTTTCCACGTGCCCACCGGCCAGTTCGTGGCCTTTGCCGGCCCAAGCGGGGGCGGTAAGAGCACCATCTTCAAACTGCTGCTGGGCTGCTATGCCGCCAAACAAGGGCTTATACAGATCTCGGGCAGGCCAGTTACCGATTATAAGCTTAGCGAGCTGCGCGACCTGATCGCCTACGTGCCGCAGGATGCCTACCTGTTCTCCGGCAGCATCCTGGATAACATCCGCTACGGCAAACCGGGCGCCTCGCAGGCGGAGATCGAAGCCGCCGCCAAGGCCGCCTTCGCCCACGATTTTGTAATG
>Ga0315282_10013037_pt1 | contig 12603 bp, 12 predicted proteins | sample YL17G07_20_MG_FD_203693 | JGI IMG/M metagenome (GOLD analysis project Ga0315282, IMG submission 203693) | Sediment microbial communities from Yellowstone Lake, YNP, Wyoming, USA - YL17G07_20 | ecosystem: Environmental > Aquatic > Freshwater > Lake > Sediment | place: USA: Wyoming | collected... | reverse complement strand
CAGGATTCCAATGGCACGGTCAGAGAAATCGTCAGCCGCGACCCGAATGCCATCGGCTTTATTTCGCTCGGTCTGGTCAATGAGAAAGTCAAGGCTATTGCTCTTAATGGAGTTTTTCCCACAGAAGGAGCCATTTTAAAAAAAGAATACCGCTTAGTCAGGCCGTTTCTTTTTTTGACCAAGGAAGAGCCTCAGGGACTGGCCAAGAAGTTTATCGATTTTGTCCTGTCGGAGGAAATCCAGACACTGGTGCCGAACGAAGGCTTGATTCCCGTCAGAAAAGGCTCAGGGAAAGCTAATGACTAAACTCGACAAGAACGACCGTTTAATCAGGATAAGCCTGCTGGTGGTGGCTTTTTCCGCGGTTTCAGTCCTGGCGGTCATTACCATTTTCATCTTCGAGCAGGGAACACCGATTATGTTCAAATACGGGCTCAGGAGCTTTCTCTTAGGCAGTGACTGGTATCCTTCGGAGAAAAGCTTTGGTCTTCTGCCGATGATTGTTGGCTCCCTGATGGTGACTTTTGGGGCGCTAATCATCGGGGTTCCCTTAGGGCTGGCCAGTGCCATTTTCCTGACTGAGTTTTCTCACCGTCGGCTGACCAGATTTCTCAAGCCAGTGATTGAGCTTTTAGCTGGAATTCCTTCTGTGGTCTATGGCTTCATAGGTTTGATGTTTTTAGTGCCGTTCATCAGAGAAAATTTTGGCGGGCCCGGACTTTCGGTACTGGCAGCTTCCATCATCTTGGGGGTAATGATCTTGCCCACGGTCATCAGCATCGCCATAGATTCCATCCGGGCAGTGCCCGATTCTTATCGAGAAGGTTCAATTGCCCTTGGAGCCACTAAGTGGCAGACGGTCAGGATGGTGGTTTTGCCGGCGGCCAGGTCGGGCATAGTTGCCGGCATCATCCTGGGAATGGGCAGGGCCATTGGCGAAACCATGGCGGTTATCATGGTTGCGGGCAATGCGGCTGATATTCCCGGCTCTATTTTGCAACCAGTTAGAACTCTAACTTCCAACATCGCCCTGGAAATGGGTTATGCCAGCGGTGAGCATCGAGAAGCTCTATTTGCTACCGGGGTCATTCTTTTTGTCGTCATTATGATTTTGAATACCATCGCCAATCTGACCTCAGCCAGACAGAAGAAGAGGTGAGAAAGTGCTGGTAAGACCGAAGACCGAGCAAAAAATTGTTCAGGCCCTCCTGTATTTTTTCACTTCGATAGCAGTCCTGGTCTTGCTTTTTATTCTGGTGGTGATTCTGAAAAATGGCCTTCCCCAGCTCAGCCTGGAATTTCTGACCAAAAATCCAGCTGATATGGGGCGAGAAGGTGGAATTCTTTCCACCATCGTAGCCACCATCTTTCTGACCTTTATCGCTTTGCTGGTAGCCACACCGCTGGGTGTGGGCACGGCTATTTATCTCACCGAATACACGGTTGAGAACCGTGTTACCAGAATAATTCGGTTTGGAGCTGAGTGTTTGGCCGGCATTCCCTCCATTATTTTTGGTCTTTTTGGCTTTATTCTTTTTGTCAATAAACTTAAGCTTGGCTGGTCTATTCTAAGTGGCGGTTTGACCTTAGCTTTTATGGTTCTGCCGACAATTATCAGAACAAGTGAGGAAGCCATTAAGAGTGTGCCGCAGACCTACCGCCTGGTTAGTTTTTCCCTCGGCAGCACCCGCTGGCAGGCCATTACCAGGGTGGTTCTACCTTCAGCTGTGCCCGGGATTGTCACTGGCATAATACTGAGTATTGGCCGGAGCATCGGCGAAACAGCCGCCGTCATTTTCACTGCAGGCAGCGCCCTGAGGATGCCTTCTTCTCTCTTTTCTTCTTCCAGAACTATGGCTGTTCATTTTTACATCCTGGCTAAGGAAGGCGTTTCCATGCCTAAGGCTTATGGCACGGCCGCTGTTCTGGTGATTGCCATTTTAATCATTAACCTCGTAACCTATTATCTTATGGAAAGATACATCCAGCGGAAATCATGAAAGAAGCAGCTATTCAGGTAAGAAACTTCAGCCATTATTATGGCAACAATCGAAGTCTGAAAGACCTGAACTTTGATGTTTACCGCCATGAAATTCTGGGAATCATCGGACCGGCCAGGAGCGGGAAGTCAACTTTTCTGGCCTGTTTGAACCGGCTCAACGACCTGATTCCTGGTTCGAGAGTTGAAGGCCAGATTCTGGTTGATGGTCAGGACATCTATAGACCCGATGTGGACGTGGTGGCTTTAAGAAGAAAAATCGGGATGGTTTTTGCTACGCCGGTGCCTCTGCCGCTGTCCGTCTACGAAAATGTAGTTTATGGAGTAAGACTTCTGGGAAAAAATAACGTGAAAGAAGTTGATTTTCTGGTTGAAGATTCTTTAGAAAAAGCCGGACTGTGGGATGAAGTTAAAGGCCGCCTTCAGACCAGCGCCCTGAAATTATCTGGCGGCCAGCAGCAGCGCCTGTGCATTGCCAGAATCCTGGCTCTCAAGCCCGAGTATATTCTCTTAGATGAACCAACTTCCGGTCTGGACCCAATTTCCACCATGAAAATTGAAGATTCGTTGCGGACGCTGAAAAAAGATTATACAATCATTCTGGTTACCAACAACACCAAACAGGCTGCCCGGATTGCTGACAGAACCGCATTTTTTCTGATGGGCGAGCTGGTGGAGATTAATGAGACGCCGATAATTTTTACCAGACCGGCAGACAAGCGAACAGAAGATTATCTGGTGGGTAAATTTGGTTAAGGATTGTGAGGCTAAATGGCTTTTAGGGATGAGCCTGATGTGGCCGGGTAGGAAATGAGTGGTGAAAATATCATCGAAGTTAAGAACCTGTCGGTTTATTATGGCCAGTTTCAGGCTTTAATAGATATCGATATCAAAATTCAGGCAAACAGGATAACTGCTCTTATCGGACCATCTGGCTGTGGCAAATCTACTTTTTTGCGGTCCCTCAACCGGATGAATGACCTGATTGAAGGCGCCCGGACAACAGGAGAAGTTTTGTTTGAAGGTCAGAATATCTTCAACTCTGAGACTGACCTTCTGGAACTCAGAAGACGAGTGGGTATGGTTTTTCAGCGGCCAAACCCATTCCCGCTAAGCATTGCCGAGAACGTCACCTATGGGCTGCGGGTTCACAGCTATAAAGACAGACTTTTTTTAGAAGAGAAGCTTTATAAAAGTCTTCAGGCTGTAAATCTCTGGGATGAACTTAAAGATAGATTGAACGACAATGCTCTGACTCTGACTGGCGAGCAGCAGCAGAGGTTGTGCCTTGCCCGGTTGCTGGCGATTGAACCAGAAGTAGTGCTGATGGATGAGCCCTGCTCGGCTCTTGACCCCGTGGCCACAGCCAGGATTGAAGATTTGATGTATGAGCTCAAGAAAAATTATACTATAATCATCGTCACTCATAATATGCAGCAGGCAGCCCGCGTCTCTGATTTTACTGGCTACTTTTTACTGGGCGAGCTGGTGGAATTTGGCGAAACCAACCAGATTTTTACCAGCCCGAAGGACAGCAGGACTGAAGATTATATCACCGGCCGCTTCGGTTAAGCTAAGCTGGCCAGAGCAGCTGGAAAAGGAGGCAGAAATGGCCAGATATTTTGACGAAGAATTGCTGGAGCTAAACAAAAGAATTCTGGAGATGAGTGCTGAGGTAGAAGCCACCATCGGTAATTCCATCAAAGCCCTCAGAGAATTGAGTCGGGAAAAGGCTGAAGCCGTGATCAAGGATGATGACCGGATTGATAAAATGGAACTGGAAATAGAAGAAAAGTGTCTGAATTTGATTGCTCTATATCAGCCGGCCGCAGCTGATTTACGGTTTATCGTTATGTCGATGAAAATCACTACTGACCTGGAAAGAATCGCCGATCTGGCTGTTGACATTGGCGAGCGGGTGCTGGAGATGGCTGACCAGCCATTGTTAAAACCATTGATTGACATTCCCAAGCTGGCCACTCTGGCTCAGGGTATGGTCAGAGATGCCATCAGTTCTTTTGTCAGCAAAGATCCGGAGCTGGCCAGGTCAGTCATTCTGAGAGACAGTGAAGTTGATGAGCTAAGAAATCTGGTTCAATCTGAGTTGATTAATGACTATATGTCCAAAGACCCCAAGACAGCTCCAAGAGCGGTGCCTCTGTTGCTGGTGGCCAGGCATCTGGAAAGAATCTGCGACCATGCCACCAACATTGCTGAAGATGTTATCTATATGGTCAAGGCAGAAGTGGTCAAACATCGTCCAGAGAGTTTGAAATAGGGGAAAAGCCCGATTATAGTTTTTCCCAACATTTTTGCTACCGGCTCGTTCCTTGTCTATTTGCTGATTATTTGATACTGTAAAAACATCTATCATAAAATGTTCACAGGTTTTTCTTTAAATCGGGTAATAATCTCTTCCCTTCTTCTTTTTCTATTATTTTTTTCTTCAGTTCCTGCCCAGCAGAAACAGGAGGTCACCTCCCAGCAGAAGCCTGCTTTCAACGTTACGGTTAATGCTGTGACCATGGCCGTAACCGTGCAGGATAAGAAGGGGAGATATGTCAACAACCTTGAAGAAAAGGATTTCATCATTTTCGAGAACAACGAAAAAAAGCAAATTACTTACTTCCAGCATGATGAAAATGCACCACTCAGTCTAACTGTTCTTCTCGACGTCAGCGGCAGCATGGCTCTGGAAAGCAAGTTTGAAGAATGCCAGCAGGCCCTGCGCCTTCTGGCTGGGAAAATACTAGCGCCTCAGGATGAAATTGCTTTATTAGTGTTTGCTGATGGCGAAGTGGAAGTGGCGGCGCGTCATTCTACAGACAGAAGCCCCTTTCTGGCTGCTCTAAACAAAGAAAAAGCCTATGGCAAGACCGCCCTGAATGATGCGGTAGCTGTTTCGCCTGAGTTTGCGGTTAGAGCCAGGAATGAGAAAAGAGCCCTCCTCCTCATCACTGACGGCATCGAGAATGACAGTCAGACTACGCCTGAGCAGGCGCTGGAAATTGCTCGTCGGGTTGAGGTTCCGATTTATGTGATCGGTTATAAAATTCCGAAGGCTGAAGAAATCCTGGCCAAACACAAAAGAAAATCAGGCCTGACTACCTTGGGGATAGTGGAGAACCTGAATCTTTTTGCCGAAGCTACCGGTGGCCGGGCATTTTTTCTTGATAACTCAGAAGAACTGCTTTTGGCTTTTTATCAAATCAAAAAAGAACAGAGTCATCAGTACCTGATTGGGTATACCTCTTACCGGGATAATGAGGACTATCGGAAGATAAAGGTGACAACAGTCAGGGGGAAATACCGTATCCGCACCAGGCAGGGGTATTGAAAGCCTGGCGTTAGGTCTGACTGGATTAAAGTCTGAGGGAAAGATGAGCCGATAATTTTTAGGAAATATTTATTATTTTAATGTAAATATTTATTATTTTGATGTAAAATCAATAGCTAAAGCCTGAGCCAAAGGCGACTAAATAAATAACCGGAAAGGAGGTTAGATGAAAAATAATTTTCTTGTCTATGCTCTGGGGATAATGGTTGTAGCTTCAATCATCCTGAGCTGGGGTTGTGCCACCAAGAAGTATGTAACCGGCGAGGTAGCCACTGTCGATAAAAAGGTAGCCAGCATCTCCAGTGAAATAGAAGAAGCCCAGAAGCGGATTAGAGAGCATGATGAAAAGCTGGCCACCATCGGTGAGCTGATCACCAAGCATGACTCTCAGTTCAAGCAAGTGGATGGCAAGATAGAAGAAGTTAAGACCATGATCAAAGGTAATCTGATTATGCAGGCAACTCTGAGCAACAATGAAGCCAGGTTTGCCTTTAACAGTGCGGAGCTGAGCGCTGAAGCTAAAGCGGCGATTGACCAGTTTGTCCAGAGGCTGATAGAAGAAAACAAAGGTGTTTATATCGAAATTCAGGGGCATACCGATAATGTAGGTCCCGAAGAAGTCAATCTGGCATTGGGACAGAAGAGAGCTGAAGCAGTGATGATGTACCTTTACAAGACATACCACCTTCCGCTCCATAGAATGGCTGCTGTCAGCCTTGGTAGTTCAGTACCGGTTGCTGACAATAAAACAAAAGATGGCAGAGCCAAGAATCGGCGGGTTGAAATTCTGGTCTACGAGTAAAACTATCTGTCAATCTAATTAAAAACTGCCTCAGAAGCAGAGGGGAGCTATAAACCTGATCTCCTCCCCGTGCCGTATATTTTTTATATGCTTTTTTGGAAAGCTAATTAATTTTTTCAGGGTTGCGGTTTGAAAGCTAATAGCCATCTAAGAGGTGGTGATTTTTCTGGCAGCTCAGGTAAGCTGGTAAGAAGGAAGCAAGGTAGACTTATTTCCAGTGGAAGGGATTTTTTCGGCGGAAATCAGGGACCAGGTGTTCTTCAGTCAAAAACGGTTCTGGCTGGAGAAAAAGATTCTCAAAGCCAAGCTCTTGAGCTCGGTTCATCACTTTTCGGTATTCTCCCCCCATTAACTCTCGTTGAAGTTCTGGTGGGGCTTTAAAACAGGGATGATACTGGCTCATCAGGCTGAGGCCAACTGAAGTGGAAAGATTGCGGGCAATCCATTCCAGAACCTCAATTGAATCATCCACTGAGCCAGGCAGAACCAGATGGCGGATTATAAGACCCTGCCGGGCCACTTCATTTTCATCCAGAATCAGATCAGGTTGCTGACAGTATATTTCTTGGATGGCCAAGCGGGCCTGTTCAAAATAGTCAGGTGCGGCTGAATATTTTTTGGACAGCTCGGAAGAAACATACTTCAGGTCAGGAAGATAAATATCAATTATTCCTCGGAGCTGTTCGATTACTTCGAGCGAATCATAGCCGTTGGAGTTGTAGACAAGGGGGATATGCAGACCTTTCCCGTAAGCTATTTTCAAAGCTCTAAGGATAGGCAGGATAACATGAGTCGGTGAGACGAAATTGATATTTAGAGCACCCTGTTCCTGAAGTTCAAGCATCATCTGAGTCAGCTCTTCATCTGTTATCAATTTGCCTTCATTCAACCAGCTGAGCTGATAATTCTGGCAGAAAAGACATTTGAGATTGCAGCCGGCAAAAAAGATTGTTCCCGAACCACGAGCCTTTCCGAAACCACCACGGCCACTGAGCACTGGCTCTTCGCCAAAGTGGAGGAGAGCCGTGGAAACCCTGGCCTGGCTGGCAGTCTGACAGACACCGGTCTGGCCGTTTGTCCGATCAACCCGGCAGTTTCTCGGGCATAGAATGCAGTTAGATTCGGATGGAGAAAGATGGGCGAGAGCCCGGTCAATCGCTTCCAGCTTTCTCTGAATTATGAATTCCTGACTGACCATTAATTTGATCCTTAAATCCTTCAAACAAAATTATAGCAGAGATTTGAGCTGCCAGCAGGATGGAGCCGGATTTCAGGCACCTGAGTTCTTGCCAGCCTCAGGGAAAATGTGTATAGTTAGGTTTCAGAATAAAATAAATCTGCTAGAAACAGGGATGTGATAGGAATTTGTTGAAGTTTATCATAAAGCTTTTTGACATTGCCATTCACTTTGACCGTTATCTTGGCGATGTCATTCAACATTCCGGCCTCTGGACCTATTTAATTCTTTTTGCCGTGATTTTTTCCGAAACTGGATTTGTGGTAACGCCGTTTTTCCCGGGTGATTCGTTGCTGTTTGCTGCGGGGGCGATGGCGGCTCTTGGCGGTCTTAACATTTACTGGTTGTTCATAACCCTCAGCCTGGCTGCCTTTCTCGGGAATACGGCTAATTACTGGATTGGTTATAAAGCCGGGTCAGAGGTTTTTAAGAAAGAAAACAGTCGATTTTTTAAGAAAGAATACCTGGATAAGACCCACAACTTTTATGAAAAACACGGCGGGAAAACGATCATCATCGCTCGCTTTTTGCCGATTATTCGGACTTTTGCTCCGTTTGTGGCCGGTATCGGCCGGATGACCTACCTGAAATTTCTGACTTACAACATAATCGGGAGTGTGCTGTGGGTGGCCCTTTTTCTTTTCACTGGCTATTTTTTTGGTAATCTGCCGGTGGTCAAGAAAAACTTTTCTCTGGTTATCGTAGCCATTATCCTGGTTTCACTTCTGCCAGCGATCATAGGGTTTATCAGGAACAGAAAAGCTAAAAATAAATCAGAGGTAGTAAAGTCGAAATATTGACTTCTTGAGCCGAAAAACTGAGTTATTCCGATGGGTCCAGTGGATCTGATGGGCTTTTAATCAATCTGATTGATCTTTTTCAATTGCTTTGTTTGGTTAAGACATCTTTTCAAGCTGGATAAAGGCTGGCTTTTTATAAGCGATTGAGCGGTTCTGTCTATCTGGAGTGGAGTGATGGATACCCAGCTCCTGTCCACCACCTGGACGTCAGAATTTTTCGGACCGATGGCTTGGGGATTGCCAACTCCGATCCAGAAATAAGTTTTTCCCCTCGGGTCTTTCTTTCTGACCAGCTCCGGGCTATAGCGCTTTTCGCCCAGACGGGTGATTTTTATTCCTTTTACGGGAAAAGGCGGGATGTTGACATTCAGATAAGTTTTTGCCGGGAGCTTTTTATCAAGAAGGATTTCGACCGAGGATCTGACCAGGGCTGCTGATTTTTCCAAATCATACTGCTTTCCGTTACGACTGATCAAAGAAACGGCTATCGAAGGAATGTCCATGAAGGTGCCCTGAAGGGCGGCGGCCACAGTTCCAGAATATGAAACATCCTGGCAACCCAGATTGGCTCCGAGATTCATTCCGGAAATCAGGAAGTCAGGCTTCTTAGGCAGAATATGCCTCATAGCAATGTAAACGCAGTCGGCCGGTGTGCCGTCGACGGCATAGACATTTTTGCCCACTTTTTCAGCTCGAAGCGGTCGGCGCAAGGTCAGAGCCAGAGAGATGGAGCTTTTCTCCCGGTCCGGGGCCACGATGTAAACCTGCCCAAGCTGACCTAACTCTTCGGCCAGAATGGTTAGGCCGGGAGAAAAATAGCCGTCGTCATTGGTCAGAAGAAAAAGCCTGCTTTTGGAGCGTGATGTTTTTTCCATTGCTGCCTCAGGTGTGAATCTGAATTATCTTTCCCAATCCAATTGTTAACCAAAAAAGTTAGACTCAATTATAGATGAACTGCAAGAGATTATCCACCGAAAGCTTAGTTTTACTTAGCTTTAACTCCTTGATGTCTTAATTCCTTGATGTGACTACTGGATTATAGATGTGAGGCCAGCCTTCTTTTTGAGAATTATCATCTTCATTCTGTTCCCTAGCAGTTTCTATGATGTTATATTTTGAAAGCTTTGAAAATACAGATGGACTATAGGGGAAAGAGCAGGAAAAGGGGAAAGTCAAAAAATAACGAAAAAATCTCAAAGGACGGGTGGCTTTAGAAAAGCTCGGGTTAGTTGCTCTCTTTTTTATAGAGCTAAATTAACAGGTCTGGATCCTGATCTGGCTCTCACCAATAAAAAAATCGGGACGGGCGGATTTGAACCGCCGACCCCATGCACCCCAAGCATGTGCGCTACCAGGCTGCGCCACGTCCCGATTATGGAAAACGGAGATTAAATTTAACCTTTTTTTTGATTTTTTTCAAGAGTCTTGAGAATCGTCACCAGCTCTTCTTTTATCTCACTCAGAGCTGTGGCCAGTTTTTCCGGTGGAATCTTATCAGTTTTAAAGCCGAATTCTTCCTCAATTTTTCTTTTAATGCCGGCGTTGGTTAGGGTGTTTTCTTCAAGCAGTTCTTTAATCCGCAGGATAATCAGGACGTCTTTCTGGCGGTAAATCTGTTTTCCGCTGGCCGTCTGACCGGCAAAGAAAAAGGGAAATTCATTCTCCCAGGTTTTGAGAGTCTGGGGCGTGATTTTTAACAGCCGGCAGACCTTTTCGGCTGAAAAGATTAATTTATTGCCGATGGCTTCTCTGATGGTCGCAGTTTTCTGGTCTTGAGTCATTAGCTATTTTCATAAAAACATTAACATTTAAGCCGTAAATCGTCAAGAATCCTTAAAAGTAAAAAAGTCATTCGATTATGAGATTAAAGGGGCTTCTTTTTTCTCAGGCTGAAGCGTTCACCGGATAGCAGAATATGAGTGGTTAACCCCCTGAGAGCAATTGATTTATCCTGGCGAATTTTAATTTTTGCCCGGCGGCCATCATAGACGATGACATTCTTATTGCCGATGACTTCAAAGGTTTCGTCCGGATTGACGATAATGGCTGTGGATTCGTCAATTCCGACACCGAGAAGGTTCGGGTGTTCAGCTACCACGCTGATCAAACGATTATGACGCTTTCTGGTGGCAAAATGCTGGTCAAGGACCGCTCGCTTCACCAGACCCAGGCCCCGGGCGAGCACGATATTTCCAGCTTGTATGGTTTCGAATTCGTGCCCTTCTTCTACTTTTCGGACCTCATCTCCGGTGATCATCAGTTCACTCATCACCGCGGCCCCGGCGCTGGTTCCAGCAACGACTGTTCCAGCCCGATAAAGCTCAATAATTTTTCTGTGCACTGGCGTATCAAGAATAGCTTCGGTGATTCTGGTCTGAACTCCGCCGGCGAAATAGATACCGCCAGCCCCATTCAGAAGCAATGTTGATTGTTCATTTTCAGCCTGCTGGCGAGTAAAGCTGTAATAGACAGCGTCTTTGACTCCGAGTCTTTGGAATTCATCTACCAGACTCCTGCCAGTTTCATCAGGAGTGGCGCTGGCCATCGACAAGACAACAATCTTGCCAGAGCCGGTCTTAGTGGCCAGTCCGACAAAACGACGCATCATCGATTCTGACCTGTCTCCGCCACCGATGATGAACAAATGACCTTTGGGCTTAATTTCAGCACTGGCTGAGATTGAGAAGGATAGGAAAATGGCCAAAATGAAAATGAGCAGCCAAAAGAAATTAGCGCCTAGGAATTTATGTTGTTTCATCATTTCGGTCTCCTTAAATCATTTTATTAAATTATCGCCTGATGACAAGAAAATAATTGTTAGCCGGAAAGATTTGATTAATCAGGGTCTCTTGACTAAAAACTTTAATAGCCTCGAACTCCTGAAGTAAGAAAACTTTATTGGTTTCAGAAAAACTATTGACTGGAGTAATGATAAAAGCCCGCTTATTGGAGATAAGCCAGATACTGGATTTTCTCTGCAGAAATGAAGTTGGTGACTCCCCGGAAGAGAAATTCAGTACAGTGGCGGGTTGGCTATATAAGCTTTATTTGATAATATGATAACAGTCATATTTTAAGAGAACTTGAGAAGGCTCAAATTTTAAGTTGGCGAAATGAAAAAGAGGCCAAAGCCAGACAGTCAGCACATCCCCTTAGCCGAGCGGATGCGGCCCCAATCTTTTGACTGCTTCTATGGCCAGGAACATCTGCTCGGGCCGGGGAAAATTCTGACAGAACTTATTGAAACCAAGCATTTGGTGTCCATTATCTTCTGGGGACCGCCGGGCTCGGGAAAAACCACCCTGGCAATGATGCTGGCTGAACATTTTGACCTGCCCTGTGTCTCTTTCAGCGCTGTTCTTTCCGGCATCAAGGAAATAAAAGAAGTGATGGCGCAGGCTGAACAGCAAAAAAAACTTTATGGCAAGCCAATTGTCATTTTTATCGATGAAATCCATCGCTTCAACAAAGCCCAGCAGTCGGCGTTTTTGCCTTATGTCGAAAGGGGAGATATCATTCTGTTCGGCTCAACCACCGAGAACCCGTCGTTTGAGGTTATTGCCCCGCTTCTTTCCAGGACCAAAGTGCTGGTTTTAAAGCCGCTGGATGAATCCGCTCTCAAGAAGATAATTAATGACGCTCTGACTGATGAGGTCAATGGCCTAGGTCAGCTTCATCTGACCATCAGTGATGAAGCCCTGAAATTCCTGCTGGACCAGTCCAACGGCGATGCCCGACGGGTGCTGAATGCTCTGGAAATTGCTGCCAGCCTGACCCGGGGTAAAGAAATTACCGTCAAAGAGGTAGAAGAAGCACTCCAGAAGAGAATCCTGCTTTACGATAAAAGCGGGGAGGAGCATTTTAATTTAATTTCGGCTCTGCACAAAAGTCTGCGCAATTCCGATGTCGATACTTCACTTTACTGGTTAGCCAGGATGCTTTACTCGGGGGAAGATCCACTTTATATCGCCCGGCGACTGGTGCGATTTGCCTCAGAAGACATCGGACTGGCTGACCCGCAGGCTTTAGCCGTGGCTCTTCAAGCCAAAGAAGCCTATGATTTTCTGGGCTCACCGGAAGGCGAGCTGGCTCTGGCTGAAGCCGTTGTCTATCTGGCCTCGGCTCCCAAGAGCAATCGCCTCTATGTGGCTTTTGGCCAGGCAATGAAGGATGTGGAAGAAAGCCCGTATGAGCCGGTGCCTCTGCATATCCGCAACCCGGTGACCCCGCTGATGAAGGAACTGGGCTATGGCCAAGATTATCAGTATGCTCACGACCATCCGCTTTCCACCACTGATATGGAAACTTTTCCAGAAAAGCTGCGAGGCCGGAAATATTATCAGCCGGGCAACCTGGGATTTGAAAAAGAAATAAAGAAGAGAATTGAATGGTGGGAAGCTCTAAAAGAAAAGATCAGAAGAGAAAAAT
>Ga0315282_10013036_pt1 | contig 12604 bp, 10 predicted proteins | sample YL17G07_20_MG_FD_203693 | JGI IMG/M metagenome (GOLD analysis project Ga0315282, IMG submission 203693) | Sediment microbial communities from Yellowstone Lake, YNP, Wyoming, USA - YL17G07_20 | ecosystem: Environmental > Aquatic > Freshwater > Lake > Sediment | place: USA: Wyoming | collected... | reverse complement strand
ACAGCGGGTACTTCACCGACTTTGAAGCGCTCGCCCGGCAGGTGGAGGCGCTCGATTGCGATCCGGCAGTTCACGGGTGTTACGTTACGCTTAATGAGGTGAACCCGGCACTGCTTGCCCGGCGGGCAAACAGGATCAAGATGCATCTCTCTCGTACGGATGCGACAACAGGCGACGTGGATGTCGTGCGCCGGCGCTGGCTGCCCATCGACATCGACCCGGTACGGCCGAGCGGGGTATCGAGCACTGACGCTGAGCACGGACTCGCGTTGGCGAAGGCGACCGAGATCGCTGCGTGGCTTTCCGGTGCCGGGTTCCCGGAACCGGTCCGGGGCGACTCTGGCAACGGGGCGCACCTGTTGTACCGGATTGATCTTCCGAACGATGAAGCGGCGACGAAACTGGTGAAAGCGGTTCTCTCCGTACTGGATAAACGCTTTTCAGACGCTGGGGTCTCGGTCGATCCGGCGAACTACAATGCCGGGCGGATCTGGAAACTGTACGGGGCGATGGTGCGGAAAGGCGACTCCACGAATGAGCGCCCGTACCGGAGGAGCCGGATAATTTCTGTGCCGGAGAACATTGTCATCGTGGCAAGGGAACAGCTCGAAGTGCTGGCGGCGCAACTGACCGGTGAGTCTCCGGCAATGCCGCCGGCTCTGGAAGGCGCTGTCGTGGATCTCCGGTCCTGGCTAGTCTCGCACAGGATTGCAATCCGTTCAGAGAAACTATACGGAAATGACGGGACGATCTTTGTCCTCGACCAGTGCCCGTTCTCGTCAGCACATAAGGACGGGGCATACGCGATCCGGTTCGCAAACGGTTCGGTCCACGCCGGATGCCATCACGCGAGCTGCGGGGCCGGGAAGCAGCGGTGGAAAGAACTGCGGGAGAAGTACGAGAGTCCTGATGAGAAACATGCCCGACAGGAATCCAAGATTCGGGGAGGAAGTAAAGAGAGGACGAAGGGGAAGGCGCAGGAAGAAAACAAACAGGTTCTTCTCGCTGAAACCACCGGTAAAGACACTTCACCTGAATATCCCATGACCGATGCCGGTAACGCGGAACGACTCAAAGCACAGTACGGCGATGTGATCCGGTACTGCGCAACGTATAACTCATGGTATCTCTGGAACGGAAAAGTCTGGGTCCGGGACGACGCGGGCAAGATGCTGATCATCGCTACCAACGTCGCCCGGTCAATTCATCGGGAAGCCGCTGATGCAATGACCCCGGACCGGTCACGGGCACTCTCCCGTTGGGCAATCTATTCCGAAAGTCTTCACGCACGAAAAGCGATGATCGACTCGGCGGCACCGCACATACCGGTCGTTCCTGGCGAATTCGATTCCTACGCGGAACTCTTCAACTGTCGGAACGGCACGCTCAATCTCACCTCGATGAACTTTTACCCGCACCGGAAGGAAGACATGCTGACAAAGCAGGCAGCGGTCGATTATGATCCAACGGCGGAATGCCCGCAATGGATCTCGCATCTCAATCTCCTCTTTGCGGGTGACATGGACTATCTATCCGGGTTCCAGGCAAGTGCGGGTACACGCTACTCGGAAGCAACCCCCAGCAACTTATGTTCATTCTCTACGGAAAAGGAAGGAACGGGAAGTCGAAGACAATCGAAGTTCTGGCCCGGATCTTCGCTAACTACGCGGTCAACATCGCGTCCGATTCCCTGATGGCAAAACGGTTCGAGGACCACCCGTTCGGATCTCGCCCGGCTCTCCGGAGCCCGGTTCGCGACTGCGGCAGAAGGCGCAGAGGGAGCACGGATGGACGAGTCGATCATCAAGCAGATCACCGGAGAGTACGCGATCACGGTCCGGAAATTGTATGAGAACGAGTTTGAGTTCTGCCCGGTCGCGAAGATCTGGCTGACCACTAACCACGAGCCGAACATTGCGGGTACCGATGACGGCATCTGGCGCCGGCTCTGGATGCTGCCGTTTATCGTCCAGATCCCGGAGGATAAGTGCGACCCGGACATCGCGGCAAAACTGTTGTCAGAATCGTCCGGAATCCTGAACTGGTGCCTTGCAGGTCTTTCCCGGTATTACGCGAACGGGAACCGGCTGGAGCAGCCGCGGAAGGTTTTGCAGGCAACGGCGAATCTCCGGACCGTGAGCGATACGGTGGGGTTGTTTTTAGCGACGGAATGTTCGTTTGAAGCTGGAGTGAAAATGTCAAGACTTGCGATCAAAGAGACGTTCGAGAAATGGTGCGAAGAAGAAGGAGTGCGCCGGAGAATTTCCTCAACCAAACTCTGGGTCGCACTTCGGGAGCATGGAGTTGTTGATGGTGGTAAATCCGGATATGACCGGTTCTGGTCCGGAATCCGGATGAAGAATGAGGAAGAGCGGATTGCGGCTGAGAACCAACGATTAGGGCAGGTTTCCCTTTCCGGCATCTGATCAGGAATCGCATGATTACATTTGGACAAAAGGACAAAAAATACCCTGTTTCCGGGAAGTACTTCATGAGAATTGTACAAGAAAAAAGATCCCGGAAATGATGATAATTTTGTCCTTTTGCCCGGATTTATAGAATCGATAATCCGGGCCGGAAGCGAAAACCGCGATGATTGAGTGGAACGGCTTGGGGGTTTTTCGTATCAGGGCTATCCCAGAGAAAAGCTCCCTTTCCCGCCGTGACCCGGAGGGGCCCTGATGCGGGGGGTGATCGTAATTGTTTGGAGCCCGGTTTTTTTTAATTTCCAGTGGGGACCCACGGGCCCGGTACAAATCCGGTTCCAGGTCCGCCAAAACAAAAGAGAGGCCGGGTCCGCACGACGCAGGTTGATGTATCAGAGTGTTGGGCCGAGGAACTGGCGGGCGTAGATGGAGAGCGACTCGACGTACCGCCGCTGCCCCTCGGCGTAGAGCGTGTCGAACGCGAGCGTCGATTTCCCGGAGCCGGAGACGCCCGTGATGACGACGAGCTTGTCCCGGGGGATCGTGACGCTTATATTTTTGAGGTTGTACTGGTGGGCACCCTTGATGATGATATCTTTCAGGGATTCACTTCGGTGCATGAAAGTGATGATGACTGCCAGATTAATTAGCCACGATTCCCTGTTAATTAATTTTCACGCATCGATGCTGCCATGACAATGCTGAATACGACATTCGAAAAAGAAAATGAAATTTTTAAAGCATGGTTTTCAGCCATTTCAAATGTTATCGCTGTTTTTTCTGGGACTATTTCTAAAATTTCTTTTAATGGTAATATCTTATAATAATCCCTTTCGGAAGAGAAGTTTTTCGCGGTTCCTATTTCAATAGCTCCTTCGCCGTACACAGCCTCCTTAGAATGGAGAATTACTTTTCCGTTATCATTGATAAAATCAAAAAATTTCGAAATAATTGATAACTTCTTTAGACCTTCAAGGATCAGTGTTGAATCACTTTTTACCTCTTTAACGGTATGAAATTTTGGTGTGATAATTTTTGACGATGATGTTGAGTAAATATTCAGATCAAAAACCGATCCATTAGGCCCTTCTTCAAAAAATCTCATTTGAGTATTTGAAAAATCCAAGGAAATCTCTTGGATTTTACTCCGTTCGGATCGTTCAGATACTTGTTTTAAGATTTCAAAGTTAATTAAAATCTCAAAATCTTCGTTCTTTTTATAATTGGAATAAGCACCTTTACTCAAAACAACAGTTAGAAAATTATTAAGAGAAAGATCCATCGTTTTTATCGTAATATTATTGGAAAAGTGTAATATCACCTCACTGTTTATTTCACTAACAATCTTGAGTATTTTTGACAAAAGAAAATTATTGATTTTAATAGTAGCAGCAGACATTATTTTATTATCCTCAGTTTTCTTGAGAGATCTTCAAGAAGCTTATTCGCTGAATATGGACTTTCGAGAATAGCAGGATTCTGAAGTTCATACATGTCAGGTCCTTTTTCGCTTTTTTTAAGTATTTTATCGCGATTGATAGCCTCGAAGAGAAAAGTGATCCATTCTTTTTCTCGTTCATCTGGGACAAGATGTGCATATTTCGGTGGAGATGAATGAACCATGATGTTATCAATTTCAGAAAATTTTACAGATTTTTGAGAATTTTGCACCAAAGCTGAAATTAAATTAGCTGTAAAATGGTAAGTTTTCACTCGTCTATCGGTTTGCCGGGTAAAGAGGACTAATATCGGGCACCGTGGTTGAATTGGTAGAACTATACTGGGTTTAAAAATTTGATCTAACTTCTTGTCTAAATGATGTATTGCATGTTTTCGAATTCTTTTCTGATTTGTATCAATAGTCCATATGATAATATTGCTTTTTTTTGCGCAGGAATCAATAGCCTTTTTATGACGGATGTAAAAATCAAAATCCATCACAGCGATTAGTTCAATAGTTATATTCTTGAGATCGATTTTATGTTTTGAAAAGAAAGATTTTATTGATGCCTTCGTAACATTTCGATAGTCAGAAATCTTCTGAAATTCCTGCTCAATTTTTTCGGCAATATCATTATCATTTTTCCGTTGCATCAACTTTTCAAATCCTTTTATATCATGGATTTGAACGATTTCCTTCTTGTCGGTAGCAATGAAATCCGGAGTAACCGTTTTCTTTTTTGAATTCTGTTCAATTTCTAAAGTTGGATCAGGCCGACCAAAATATCCTAGATTAGATAAATGCGCATAACCACTAAATTGATTCATATAAAGTGAATAAGTCCAATTTAGAAGTTGATTGTGTAATTCATCCCATCCGAGAGAATTAGTCATAGTAACCACTCAACCTTGTCGACCAAGTCATTTTTTCAGAGAGGGTCCTAGTAAGTGTCAAGATCCCTAGGGGCGTCGTATGTAGGGGATCAACGACCAATTGAGGGGTTCCATCATCTTCGCAAAAAGTCAGATGAAGTTCTGAACGATCTACGGGGATATAGGTTATACATGAAAAATCCCTTCCCTTTCTTTTCAATCGGGTTCCATAAATCTGAAGGTTTTTTCTACTTATTGTTAATAAATTTTCAAGTTTAACCGAGAATTCATTTATGTCATCTGGGAATTTGAAACTATAATAGAATGGCTGCGTTGGTAAATAATTTGATAAATCAAATGAGCCATCATCCAGTTTGGTATACTCTCTGAATGTTGAATATCGAGAATAATCCTTGAGTTTTTCCTGCGTTTTTTGAACTACATCAGAAACGATTTTCTCCGTTGCCTGTAATTCTCCCCTTTCATGGATTACTTTAGCGTCCTGATCGACGACAATACTTGCCTTGCCGGGATTACTAAATTTTGCATTAAAACTTAACTTGACCGTGTCGGTTATTTTCTTTTGTAGTAATGCACTAAGGACATCGTGAGCATCAATTTTTGATGTTTTAATATTCACCTCAATCGCTCGTGGTCTATACCAACGATCCTGATACCGATCTTGAAATTCAGGTTGAATTTTCGAGCGTTTTAGAAGATAGTAGGGATCATAACTTGTATAGAGTTTTATGATATCATAGTCGGTGCTGTAATCCTCAAATTTTCCAAGATCTTCTGGAGCCATCCATCCGAGAGTAATGTACTTGATTTTCGCAAATATACTCTCAAGTTTCTCTCTTATGGAGAAATTTGAAAGATTAAAATATATGAGTTGGTAGATCGAAGGATCAATTTTTTTGAGTATCAAGTGGAAATTTTTTTCCATACTGGCGATTGATATGTTCCCATTTTCTTGAAAGGTTATTTTTTTGTTCCCAAGGGAAAGTCTCGAACAGATATCACTTAAAATTTGAATTGATTTGAGATCCCTTGAACAGAGTAAAGAATAGTAATAACATTGTTTATCCTTTGGAAAATCTTCATCACTGACAAGATTATACGAATTAGTTCCCATTTAAGACTCACTTTAATCTACGATTCAATCGTTCCTTTTTTTATTTTAAAAATTTATAAAGTCATCTAATGGTTCCGTCAGACAAACTGAAATAGATACTTGAAGGATTAATCCTCATAAACTTTTATAGTAAAGGCAAATATGCTATCCTATGCCAATTGAAAATAAAACAGGAGTCGTTGTTTTTTTAGATGCACTTGGTGTTTCAAATTATGATCAAATCGATCAATTTCTTCATTTTGCCGAAGAGTTGGAAATCTTAAAGTCTGAAGCTGAATATGTCTGGAAGAAGTGGAAAAAGGATTTCGAAAAAGATGGAGTAATATTGCCTGACCCAGAGCTGGCCTTTTTCCAAGATAGCCTTATTATTTGTTTCCCAGAATCGGAGAAAGACGCAAAAAGTACACTCCATAATTTTTTTGCAGCACAAAACTGGGTAATGCAGTTCATTGTACAAGCCATCGGGAGACACATTTATTTCCGAGGCGCAATGGCTCATGGTGAATTTATTTTTAGCGAGTCTGAACGGAGTATCGCGGTCCTTGGCAAACCGGTTATTGATGCATACAAATTCGAAAAATGCAGGAATTGGGTTGGTGTAATACAAACACCAGATTTTCAGAAGAAATATCTCGAAGTGCTTGCAAGGCATGCGAAAAGTCGTAACGAGCCAGTTGAGGAGACGATTCGATCATATAATCGATTTTTCGTAAGATACGACGTTCCATTAAAAGATGAAGGTAAAACAATCCGTTGTTTTGTTGTAAATTGGCCAACATTAGTGAGGACCGGAAAGAAAGATGCTATTTTAATTGCACTGGCATCAGGAATGGAACAGGTTGATTCACATAATTTATTGAAATATGTTCATACGATAAATTTTTTTAAGTTTTGTGAAGACAATAAGTTTTTCTTAGAATAGTTTTCTGTTCCATAGAAATCCTTTATCAAAAAAACACTCCTCCTTGCGCAGACCTGCACCCATTGGGGGCGGGGATTCCCGGTGCTGTTGCCATCTGCGACAAAAATGTTATTTTATTCAACCTGAAAATCCACTATCAACCATCAACGCAACAGAATCCTATATCCAAAATAATATGAACTGAATTAGCAATGTTATCAATAACAAGGATGGAAGAATGGGAAATAATATTACTTTCGAAGTAGACTCCGCATTAAGACTCCATATTTTCGAGATTGGGAAATGATTAATAAAAAGTTCATTATCTATGTTGATATTTTAGGATTTTGGGATCTACCGATTATAATATCGCCATCAGATCCAGATGTTTGGCGACAAAATAATCTTACTGATCCTTTAGGGAGAACGATTGAAGAGATCGAACGTAATGGAATTCAAATAAGGAAAGAATATAGTGCCATTACTGGTTCGGATGACTATCTTATATTTGTTGACGATCTTTGTTCCCTTTGGAAATACCTCCATAAACTTACAAACATTCCTATTCCGTGCAAAGAATACCCTAGGATCCCCCTTGAAATAGCTGTGGGAACTATCGATCTCGATTCTAGGGTGAAAGATCCGATCAACTCTCATCAGGTAATCAAGTTTAAAAAGGATGATATTGTCACTCCTTACAAGCGGGAAATAGAAGCGCAGATCGGCAAAAAACTTACGAGAACATTCCTCCTTTTCATTGAATCGGCCTATGAAGAACTTGAAAACTGGATGAAGGAAAAAGGAACTTCTCATGCTTATATACGGAAATCTGGTAAAACGACAATTGACGCGAGATATTATGAGTTACCACTTGAGGTGGTTGAAGGAGAAGAGAAGATCTCGGATTTTTTCCGTCACCTCAACGTTTCCAGAAGCAATTACACAGGAGCGTTGATCCCCTCAACATACATCAAACCTGCAGAATGGGACCAGATCATCAACCAGCTGGAATCATCCCGGTTTATCATCCTTACTGGTACACCGGGCTATGGAAAAACATACACTGCCATACGGATTCTCTGGGAATGGTTCTTGAAGAACTATACGCCGGTGTGGTTTATTGGGGCACAAAGAGATCAGAGGACAGAAGTTAAAGAGAAGCTCGCGTCGATTGACGCCCATCTCAAATCCGGAAATATCTTATATTTCGAAGATCCCTTCGGGAGAAACGAGTACGAACCAAGAGATGACCTTGGAGAAAAAAGTCTCTCGATCATTAGTAATATCAAAAATATTCCGAATGTTTATGTGATTATTACATCGCGAAAAGATGTTTTTGATGCATTTTTGAAGACATGCCATGAACCAAATCTTTCAAAATACATAATCGAATTAAATATTGTAAAGCCATCTTATGATATTGAAGACAGGAAGAGAATTCTCAAGGAATGGGCAAAAAATTTTCAATGTAAATGGTTGCGTAAGCCCTTCCTGAAAGAATCAATTTTAAAATCCCTGAACGAGAGAAGAATACTCCCAACCCCTCTTTCAATCTATCATTTCGCGGAGGGAACTATTCAAGCCGAGTCATTAAAAGAACTTCAAGCAAAATTGCATTTTTTTTCAGCTGAAAGTGAACGTGTTTTTGCCGAGGAGATAATCGGCCTCTATAAATCCGGAAGGACAGACAGGGTTTATTTGCTCATCATTATGCTTATTTTACAAGAGGCTGAATTTGTGTGTGTTAAGAAAGTTTATGAGACATTGACGGGATATGGTGCTGATGATTTTAATTGCATTATTAAGGAAGAGACTAAATTAATCGAAAACAAATATTATAACACGATACGTTTTTCACATCCTTCCTTTTTGAGCACTCTTCCGTATCTATTTGATGATTTTGGATTAAAAAAAATAATTCATACTGTTCTTTTTGCCTTGGCGGAGAAGGACTCGGCAGTTGAGGATGTTGCCAAGGTTGTGGCGGAGAACTTCGACCGGTTGCCCAAGGATACGAGGAACCTGCTCTTCATACTGGCGGAGAAGGATTCCGCGGCTCTGGCAGTAACCGGGGTTGTGATGGAGAACTTCGACCGGCTGCCTAATGATGTGAGGAACCGGCTGCTCATCATGCTGGCGGAGAAGGATTCGGCGGCTCTGGCAGTAACCGGGTTTGTGGCGGAGAACTTCGACCGGCTGCCCGAAGATGTGAGGAACCTGCTCTTCATGCTGGCGAAGAAGGACTCGGAGGCTTTGAGTGTTGCCTGGGTCGTGGCGGAGAATTTCAACCGGCTACCAAAGGATGTGAGGAACCGGCTGCTCATCATGCTGGCGGAGAAGGATTCGGCGGCTTGGGGTGTTGTCCGGGCCGTGGCGGAGAACTTCGACCGGCTGCCCGAAGATGTGAGGAACCGGCTGCTCATCATGCTGGCGGAGAAGGACTCGGGGGCTTCGGAAGTTGCCTGGATTGTGGCGCATAACATCGACCGACTGCCTAATGATGTGAGGAACCGGCTGCTCATCATGCTGGCGGAGAAGGACTCGGAGGATTTGAATGTTACCTGGGTCGTGGCGCATAACATCGACCGACTGCCCGATGATGTGAGGAATCAGTTAATTAATCGTTTATCAAAATAAAGGAAAATGAACATGTAGAAAACCTCTAAGATGAGGAGTAGAAAGAAATCTCGGTTCTATTAACTTATTGAAGGCTGTAAACACGGGAAGACAAAAGAAAGATTGACAACTGTCACCTTCGATCGCAATGGTCTTACCCTTGTTATCAAGGAAGTTCCCGCCCAAGTCTGCACAAACTGCGGTGAGGATTACGTTGACGAGCATGTCTCCCATGAAATTCTTGGCATCGCAGAACGAATGGCAAAAGGCGATGCGGTCGTAGATATCCGGAAGTACGTAGCCGGATCTGCCGGCAGCTGCTGATACTTTTTTAGATCGGTTTACAATAACGATCCATTCAGCACCGGCCACTCCTCAGTGCCCTCATTACCAGAGATGCGACGACGGCCTCGCACTAAACCGGTCCCGGGTCCACCCAACCACTACAAGCCCAACCCCGCCCCGCACGCTCCGTATAGAACGTGACCGCGAAGCCGCTCTGACTTTAAAAAATCCGGACGGACCCTTTCTCAAAATAAATCACATGCAATTCTGCGGATTGTCGGAACGATCTCGATACAATAATTTATGTGAATAATCGATCTTTGCTAAGTCTATACTGTTTGAAAGCTATGTTGATCTACACTTGTAAGAGAGATATATCGTTTTAGGATACAATCCACTATTTCCATGTTTTCCATCCTTGATATATCCAAGGATCCATCAATTGAAAGTAAACCTTTGACTGTACCTTCTTCCATTTTTAGATACATTATGCGGCTATCCTGCTTCCTTTTAATTAAATCTCGTATTACCCGAAATTCTAATCCACACCATTCTTTTTCGTCATATTCCGGGCAAAAAAATATCACTTTTAATTCGCTTCGGAGGTAAATATCTTGTAAAGTTGTATCAAGATTGGGTCGTGCAAGAAGATGATCGTATAATCTATCGTAAAACACAGTGTCATTACCGAGTTTTTTTATAAGTTCTTCTGCGATGACCTTAATTTTTCCTCGACGTTCTCCAGGGAAAGAAAAAGCTATTTTGAATTTATGTTTATCTAAAGAAATGGTTCCTGTTCGGCTTATAAGATTTTTAATAGATATTTCTTTAGTCATTTCATGATTCCATACGTCATCAAAGATTTTTAAGAAATTTTCGAAAATTGGGCGTTCGTTTGATCGTTCTTTTATAACTTTAATCATTGGAGATTCGTATCCCCTTTGGCCATCCTGGCGGATATTTATGAACATTTCTTTTTTATCAGATATTTGGAGGGAAAAGTCGCCTTGCAAATTGTTGTACTTTTTTATCAAAATTTTTTTTTCTCTGCCCGGGGTTATTTGTAAAAATATGTTTTTTATCTCTGAAATAGCTGAGTTATGCCCATCGATAAGTCTGCCTACTGTGTCTTCTTCTCTAACCTGTCGACTTTTAAAATATTCGGATTCCGGATCCGCAAGTAAAATTTTTACAGTACCATTTTGGTTATTAATTAAGTCTTGAATAATATGTCGACATTCTCTTATCGGTTGGTGTGTAACAAATCCTAAAATGCAAATTTCATTTTGGGCTTGCTCCAAGAGATTATGGATCGCATTTAAATTCCTTTCATCATATCTTTCACAATTTTCTTTTTCCATTATGGATTCCCAGAAAATTAAGTTTTCATCTTTTAGATTAATGGAATTGGTTTCTTCAGTTTTACATTTCAATAGTACACCCTCCAACGCCCATTCAAATTCAACTGGCTTTAATGATTATCTTTATGGTGCAGCGCAGAATGGTCTTCCATTCAACGGCAGAAGTTCTAGTGCGATTATTTTTGGTGAGGATATCAGATCTCCTTCAGAAGCGAGAACCATTGATGAATTTTCGTGAAAAAGAGTGGAAAAATCAATCCGGACCACTCAACAAACTCGGGATGTATAAGGGTAATCAGATTCGTTTGATACACCCCTTTTTTGCATAAAAGATTTGGCTACTTGCCGAGTATAAAATCCTCGACTACACGACGAGCCTCACCGAGTGGCAGAAGATGGAGTGGATGCTTAAAAAAGTAGGCGCTCCATTCTTGGTAGCCGGAGAGTTGCCTGTCAAGAGAAATCTTCATAGCGCGGACAACATCCACCATGACCCCTGCATTGTTTGGCGAATCCTCTACTGACATCTTAAGCTCAATCTCAAATGGGAATCCCCCAAATTGTCTTCCCTTGATATTGATATAGGCAATCTTGTTGTCAGCGAGGAAGGGGATGTAGTCGGCTGGAACTACTTTAATGTCTTTCGTGCCAGCCTCGAAAATAATCGGGTCAGTCTTCGAGATCTTTTTAGAAGTAAGACGTCGGTGGTCCGTAAGATTATCGAAATCCATGTTGCCGCCAATGTCAAGTTGGTACGAATTATCGATTACCTGTCCGCGTTCCCTGATGATAGTGACGAGTGTTCGATGGAGAATTGTTGCCCCTACCTGACTTTGAATGTCATCACCAGCGCACGGAGTTCCTGCATTTTTGAATTTTTCCGCCCATTCGGGATCGGACGCGACGAATTCGGGAATGCCGTTAATGAACGCGATGCCTGCTTTGAGGCATGCCTCAGCGTAAAAACGGGTTGCTTGTTGTGATCCTACCGGTAGAAACGAAATAAGCATGTCTGCATCATTGGTCTTGAGTATTTCAACAACATTCTCTGGAGATTCACGAAGGGGGAAGTAGTTCTGCATGTGATGTGCGATTCCGTCACCAAGAAATCCCGCGTTCACTTCGACGCCCTTGTAGGGTACTTCAGCGAATTTACGAGAGTTCGTAGGTAGCGTATGGATTGCTTCAGAAATATCCTTGCCAATTTTATTACTATTTACGTCAAAAGCGGCGACCACTTCGATGTCTCGAATAAGATATCTGCCGAAACTGTTGTGCATGAGACCTGGCACTGGCGGAGAGGTTTTTTTGACTTGCCGGTAATACTCGAGCCCTTGGATGAAAGAGCTGGCACAGTTGCCTACACCAACGATTGCTACTTTGATTTTCATGACTCTACTCCTTAAAACTCACGCCTGTCAGTGCCCTGACGGGGTTAATTAGCTGTAGAGTGCCACAATTAATGTCCGTTTTGTTGACAGAGTTTTTGTCCGCTTTTGATATATTTTCGGTCTTTGTTGAAATTGATTTTGTTGTGATAGACTGAAGCTGGAGTTATCCATCTCAG
>Ga0315282_10013035_pt1 | contig 12607 bp, 9 predicted proteins | sample YL17G07_20_MG_FD_203693 | JGI IMG/M metagenome (GOLD analysis project Ga0315282, IMG submission 203693) | Sediment microbial communities from Yellowstone Lake, YNP, Wyoming, USA - YL17G07_20 | ecosystem: Environmental > Aquatic > Freshwater > Lake > Sediment | place: USA: Wyoming | collected... | reverse complement strand
TGCTTCGGGTAGCTGGGCATGTCCGCGGGAAAGTCGGTGAAGTTGTTGATGATCTGGTGCGTGTGCGGGTACAGGCCGGAAAGGAACGACGCGCGGCTGGGCGAGCACAGCGACGCGGTGACGAACGCATTGCGGAAGCGCACGCCTTCTCTGGCGAGGCGATCGAGGTTCGGGGTCTTCATGTCCAGGAGCGGCTTGTCGGCGCACCCCAGCGCGTCCCAGCGCTGGTCGTCGGTGAGGATGAAGATGACGTTGGGCCGTTCGGCCGCGGCAACTCCAGTGGCGAAGAGCAGCACGACAACGAGTGCACGCATGGCGGCAAGCCTCCGAGCGGGTTGGCTACGGCGTATCACGGGTTGAGGAACGAGTGTAGCGGAAAAACGCGGGGAGAGTCTTGCTGTTTTGGCAATTCACGATTGCGCGAACCGGCACGGGCAGCCAGCAACGAACAGAGGCTGCCCGTGGCACACGGCGGCCCGGATGATTCTTCCCGTTCGGGCCGTCATTTTCCTTCTCGGTGCTCTCAGCGTCTCGGCGGTGCGAGGCAGTTACTTCGGGTTCTCAACAAAATCGCCACCGCGGCAGTGCTGCAGATACTTCAGCCCGTGGACCTGGCCGGTCATTTCGAGGTCGCCGCGGTAGACGGGGTCGTGCCAGCCTTCGATGTCAATCGCGCCCTTGAACTTGGCCATGCGCAGGATGCTGATGATGTCCGTCCAGTTGGTGTCGCCGAAGCCGGGCGTGCGGTGGTGGCAGAACGTCTTGCCGCTGCGGATGCCGAATTCGCGGACGACGTCCCAGAGGATGGTGGCGTCCTTGCCGTGGAGGTGGAAGACCTTGTGCGCGTACTTGCGGAGCTGCGGCAGCGGGTCAATGAGGCTGCCTATCTGGTGGCACGGTTCCCATTCGAGGCCGACGTTCTTGCTGGGGATGGCGTCGAAGATCATCTCCCAGGCCGTCGGCGCGTGCGCGATGTTCCAGTCGCCGGTCTGCCAGGTGCCGCCCATGTCGCAGTTCTCGAAGGCGAGGCGCACGCCCTTGTCGGCGGCGCGTTTGGCCAGCGGGCCAAAGACCTTGGCGAAGGTCTTCATGGAATCCGGGATGGGCTTGTCCACCACGCGGCCGGCAAAGCCGACGACGAGGTCGCAGTCGAAGAGCTTGGCGGCGTCAATCAGGCGCGCCCAGTCTTTGGCGGTCTGTTTGTCCACGAGCGGGTTGCCGTACACGCCGATGCAGCTCACGATGGCGCCGGTGCCGGCGTCGTCAAGGACGCGGCGCGTGTCTTCGGCGAGTTTCTTGAAGTCCACGTCGCCGACGTGCTGCCACCAGTTGAACTCAAAGCTCTCAAACCCGTGCCGGACGATCTGGGCGAGGTATTCGGGCTTGCCGTTGGGGACCATGGTGCCGATGCGGAGGTCTTCGTGGCCGTTCATGCGCTACGCTCCTTTGATCAGGTTCACCACAGAGGCACAGAGAGGGACAACATGAAAACGGCTCCGTTCGCTCCAGCGCGAGCTCCGTGGTGAAAGGTTGGGAGTACCGTTTACCGCGAAGGAGAGACAATGCAAAACTCAAAATGCAGAATTCAAGAACGAAGACCCCCCTTGATCCTCCTCTTGGTGAGAGGTGGAAGGCGGCGCATGGGCGGGACGCCCATGCTACTTCTTGCCGGTGGCCAGGTCGTAGCTGAGGATGGGGACCTGATAGTAGCCCATGGCGGCGGAGACGACGTTGTTGCGGTAGAGCGGGTCCTGCATCAGCGTCACGCGGCGATCCACGGCGGGGAGCGGCGTCACGTAGATGCGCATTTCGCCGGGGACGCTCACGACGATTTCTTCGCGCCAGTCGCCGAAGATGTCCGCCACGGCCACGATGGAACCTTCGAGCTTCGGTTCGAGCGTGGCGCCTTTGTACTTCGCGATCTTCCTGCCGAGGATCAGCGCGCGCTGCGGCGTGGCATCCCAGTAGACGGCGCGCGGCGCGAGGCTGGTGAGTTCCCAGGTGTCGAGGAGTTTGCCGGTGCAGGTGCGCAGCCAGCGCTTCTCCTTGTCGTCGCGTTCGCCGCTGTAGCATTCGGCGCCGGGGTTGGCGGGGTCAATGTCGGAGACCAGCCCGGTGCTGTGAATGTGGATAGTCGGCTCCTGGTGACCCCACAGGATCGTGCCGGTCTTCGCGTCCACCATGCACATGCTGTTCTTGTCGTGGCGCGGTTCGATGCCGTAGTAGATTTCGAGGCCCGAGCGGTTGGGATCGAGGTCGCCGAGGTACGCGTGGTCGGGGTGGCCAAGGCCGGTGGTCCAGAGCGCGTCGCCGTTGTCGTCGAGGACCGCCGAACCAAGCAGGATTTCGTCGCGGCCGTCGCCATCCAAGTCGCAGGCCTGCGTCCAGTGGGCGCCCTGGCCCTGGTACTTGCGGCCGAGGTCTCTGTTATCGTAGCGCCACAGTTCGCGCAGCTTGCCGTCGTGAAACTCGTATGCGACGGCGGCCATGATGTTGTACGTGCCGCGCAGAACGACAAGGCAGGGCGTCTTGCCGTCGAGGTACGCGACGCAGAGCTGGTTGCGCGAGGCGTAGTTGTAGCCGACGCCTTGGAACAGATCGCGCGAGATCCAATCCGCCCGCGCGCGCTCCTTACCCGTGAGGCCGTCGAGGATGACGAGGTACTCGGGGCCGCTCTGCACGCGGCCGTCCTTGTCGCGCGGGTCGCCCTCGCCGGCTTTGCAGGCGACTTCGGCCTTGCCGTCGCCGTCGAGGTCCGCGACGACGTACGGCGAGTACCAGATGCCGCGTTCGATGCTGAAGCCCATGTCGTACTGCCACAGCGGCTTGCCGTCGTGGCGGTAGGCTTCGAGCTTGTACGTGTCGGGGCTTTTCTGCCAATACTGTTCGTACGGGTCAATGTTGTCGGCGGGCTGCTTGATGACGTAATCGTAGCGGCCGTCGCCGTCGAGGTCGGCGATGCCGACCTTCTGAAACGTGTACTTGCCGCGCAGTGGAATGCTGATGAACCCGGTGGGCTTGCCCACAGCCGCGGCGGTAAGAGAACAGCGCGGAGTCTTATCGCTGGGGATGATGGGATGGACAGTGTAGGCGGGAGCGCCGTCGGCCGGCGCGGAGCCGTCCAGAAAATCGGTGGTCTTCGTGATGGGCTCGGCGTTGAGCTTCGTCTCGCCACGGTAGACATCGAAGGACGTGTTCGGGGGATCGGAATCGAGCAACCGCCAGCTCAACCGCACCTTGCCTTCCGCAACGGCCACGGCCACGAGGCCACGGTCGAGGCGCTCAACGACGCGCTCTTTCGCGTAGCCTTCCACCTTGGGCTTGGGCGGAGGCGGGGGCGGGCGGGGGCCGGCGGGAGCGATGGCCACGTCGTCCACCCAGGCGAGCGTTTCGCGGTCGCCGGTGAAGCGGACGTACACTTCGTCGGCGGGCGCTTCGACCTCGGCGCGGGCTTCGAGCCTGACCCAGGCGTCGCTCGGGCTGCCTCTGGCGGAACCGATGTCCCAGCTCAACACCTTGCCCTGGCTGTACGCCACCATCGCGAACTGCACGTGGCCGGTCTTGACGCGGACCCACGCCGAAATGGTGAAGGCTTCGCCGCCTTTGACCGGAAAGCGCGTGCTGCTGGAAAACGCCCAGTCGCGTTCGCCGTCGTGCGCGAGCTTGGCGCTGCGTGCGCCGCCGTGGAACTGCGCCTCGTCCGCTTTCGCCGAGCCGGACTTCGTGCGCGACCACCAGCCCCAGCCGTCGGGCCTGCCGTCCTTGGCGTCTTCGAAGCCGGCGTTGGCGATGGCGAGTTCGCCGGCGAACAACGGATTCACCACGGAGAACACGGAGAGCACAGAATACGCGAAGGGAAGAAGATGGCGTCGCATAGGGGACCTCCCAGAATGAGTACACCGGGTGGGGATGGCTTCGGGCATCGGCTACTGCGGTGCCATCATTAGAGGCCGTGCATGGCGGGGCGGTTGGCGAGTGTGACGAGCAGGATGAAGAGCACGAAGGGGCCGTTGGCCATGAGGTCCGCGAGAAGAAGGACGAGGATGCGGTGCCCGAAGCGCTCCACTTTCCGCTCCGTCACGTAACGGAACGTCAGGTACGCCGGGCCGAAGGCGCTGGCGAACGCGAGCAGCCAGATGCATACATGCTGGTCCAGCTCGGGCTTGTGGCCGTTCTGCACCCAGCCAAAGAGTGTGTGCAGCGCCGTGATATGCAGGCCGAACAGGAGCGTAACGCACACGGCGTCTCCAATGCCGAAGCGCAGCGGCAGCGGCGGTTCGTGTGGCAAAACGCGGTGCTCGTCGGGCGTCGTCATGGCGCGCGGTCTCCCCCTTGTCCCGCCTACGGCGGGACGTTCCCCCTCTCACCAAGAGGGGGAAAACGGCGAACGGGCAAGCTGCGATTCGCGTCTCCCGCACGGGCGGCCAACAGCAGACGACGGCTGCCCGTGGCCCACGCAACGTGTCAGTGTGAATGGGGGTGGCTTTCATCGTCCGCACGGGACGAGAGAGCTACCTTTCAGCAACCAGGCTCACCATCGTGCCCGCAGCAATTCTGCCGCAGCACAACCCGTCGCCAGAGGTTCCGCGAGAGCTTACGGAGCTTGACGGGCCAAGGCATCGGCTGGCTCATGTTTGTCAGGAAGTCGGAAAGGGATGGACGTTTCATAGCAACTGTCTCCCGTGATCATATTCCCGGACAGCAACGTTTCTACATTCCCGTGAGAACCGAATCAAGCAATTCCTGGTAGCGAATCGCATCTGCTTGTCACGACCGATGTCTGCCCCGTATGTGTGCACTGCGGCAGGGGTCTGGGGTTTTGCGTTTAGGGGTTCAGGGTCTAGGGTTCAGGGTTTAGGGGCGGCGGAATCTTGAGGAACTCCAGGATATCGTCCATCATGGCCGAAAAATACCTGTGCGAGTATTCGACACCGTTGTGCCGAGGAAAGTCAGCGATGTCCTGGGGCAGGTCCTCCTTCTCTGGAAAGCGGAATCCGTCCTTCATGATGGGAACGATATTCCGCTGCGTGGCAATGGCGTGAGCGATTTCCCGGCGGAGCCAGTCGGTCTCGCTGGCGCAGCGGTCGAGGCAGCCGGGAGTGAGGATGACGATGAAATGCGGCGCGCTTTCGATTTCACGCAACAGACGCTCGTCGAAGTGACCCGATCGCATATCGTCAACATCGAGGAACGCCTTGAGGCCCCGCTTCTCCAGTTTCTCGTGGATCAGCCGCGCGGTCTCGGCGCCGCCTTCGCGGCGGTAGCTGATGAACACGGCATAGCGTGGCGGTTCCCGAGCGGCGCCGCGGCCGGTCACAGCCCGGAGGCATTTCTCAAGTTCGTTGAGAAGTTGCTGGCCGTCGGCGTAACGCTCCTCTGGTTTCTTGGCCAGGCACTTGTCCACGACGGCGCTCAAGGCGGGCGAGACATCGGGGCGGACCTTGATGAGCGGATCATGGGGTGTCTGCAGGGTCGCCATGATCGTCTGCATGTCGTTCTCTTTCTTGAAAGGCGGCTGGCCAGCCAGTAGGGCGTAGAGTGTAGCGCCCATGGAGTAGACATCAGCGGGGGGACCGGCGTGGCGAGACCGGAACTGCTCGGGCGGCATGTAGCCGAGCGTTCCCATGCCCGTTTGGGGTGAGGGCGCCGCCGTGCATCCACTCCCGCCGGTGTCGGGAGGCGGCAAGCCCGGGTCCAGCAGCTTCGCCGCAGGGAGATCCAGTTCCTCCGTGCCCCGCCTGAACGGGATGATGATACGCTGCGGTCTGATGTTCCGGTGGAGAGCTCGGTGAGCATGTACGTCGCGCAGGCCTTTCGTCGCGGCAGCACAGATGAGGAGCGCTGCGCGCTCGGAAAGTCCCCTCGCGCCGCTCGCCACAGCGGCTTCCAGGTACTGCTTGGCGGTCCTCCCAGCCACGTACTCCTCGACAAAGAAGACTAGGCCGCACTCCTCTTCGTACCCCATGATGCCCACAAGATGCGGCGAGCGTACGGCGGCTGGGATCTGCGCTTCGCGCATGAAGCGCCGAACAGTGTCCTGCGCAACCAAGCGATCCGACAAGACCCTGACTGCTACTTCCACGTCAAGGCGGGAATGGATGCCCAGGTAAACGGTGCTGAGGTCGCCTTGTCCGAGCTTGCGAAGGAGCCGTATCCCCCGCAACGCGGGGCAGAGGCAACCATTGTGCTCAACGCGCGGTACGCCAAGCAGCAGCGGGTCGCTCAACAGATCGGCCGACGCCGTGCCAATGCCGGTGGCCGGGGTCGCGCTCCCCGCCGCCCCTGCATCGGATGCGATGATTCGAGACTTCTCTTCCGCAGCCACGGCCTTGATATTATGACCGGACGCTGTGAAGCGCAAGACAACTGGCACGCCGGCGAAACCCGAAACCCGAAACCCGATACCCGAAACCCTACACCCTACGGTTCGGCGGCAACGCGCTTCTTGCCGGGGCAGAGGTTCTCCGCAAGCCAGGCGAGGTTCTCGGCGAAGCGCTGCATGGTCTCGATGCCTTCCGTGTCGCCGGTGACTTCGCCGGGTTTGAGGCCGAAGGCGATGTTCCAGTAGGACGAGCCGGGGACGACCATCTCGGCCAGCATGAACCAGAAGAGCAGTTGCGCGTACGTGAAATTCTGGCCGGCGCGGCGCGCGACCACGACGGGGCCGCCGATCTTGCGGCTGAGCGGGCCGCCGCACGCACGGTTGATGAAGCCGGCTCGGTCGAGCAGCGCCATGATGTTCGGCGTGGCGGAGCCGAAGTACACGGGCGAGCCGACAAGGATGATGTCTGCGGCAAGCATCTTCTCGAAGATGGGATGGAAGTCGTCGTTCTTGATCGCGCACTTCCTGTCCTTCTTCTGGAAGCAGGTGGTGCAGGCCGTGCAGGGTCTGATCTCCTTGCCGCTGAGGCGGATCAGTTCGACGGTGACGCCGCGGGCCTTGAGCGTGTCGAGGCAGGTCTTGAGCAGGATTTCGGTGTTGCCTTCTTTGCGCGGGCTGCCGCAAATGGCGATGGCGTGCATGGGTGGCTCCTTGTCTGTGGTGTTGCTGTGAGGTCGCGGGCGATTGTAGGTGGTGGCGGGCGAGTGGCAAGTGACGAGTAACGAGTGACGATATCCGAAGTTCGACGTCCGAAGGAAACTGCAAACGCCGCACGGACCCATTTTCAGGAGCACGACAAAATTCACTAAATCGTTTGCGTCCGCGGCCAGTTCAGGTAGGGTAGCTTACAAGCTCCTAAACAACCGGCCACCGTGGACGGTATGTGGCCGGGCGAAGGACAATAGCGGAGAAGACACATGGCAACGGGCAAAGTGAAGTGGTTCAACGATCAGAAGGGGTTTGGATTTATCACCCCGGACGAAGGCGGCAAGGATTTGTTCTGCCACCATAGCGAGATCCAGGCGGAGGGGTTCAGATCGTTGGCCGAAGGTCAGGCAGTCGAGTACGAACCCATCCAGGACGCCAAAGGCCCCAAGGCAACGAAGGTTCGGCCGATAACCAAGTGAGCTGCCAAGGAATCTTGCTGTACGTGCGGGGCGGCCGGAAGGTCGCCCCTTTCTATTGGCCTTTCCCAACTGGCGCGGCTTCAAAAGAGCGTGTATACAGAGGAGTGACGGGGCATCCACGGAGGCGGAGCACGTATGGCGGACTGCATTTTCTGCAAGATTGGCGCGCGCGAGATACAGGCGATGGTGGTCTATGAGGACGCGGAGATCGTCGGGTTCCGTGACATCAACCCGCAGGCGCCCGTCCACATATTGATCATCCCGAAGAAGCACTGCGCATCGGTGAACGAGTACGGCAACCAGGACGCGCCGCTGCTGGGGCAGATGCTGCTGGCCGCACGACAGATCGCGCTGCACGAGAAGGTCGCGGATCGCGGTTACCGGTTGGTGCTGAATGTCGGTGAAGACGCGGGGCAGGCGGTGAAACACGTGCACATGCATCTCCTTGGCGGGCGGCCGATGGGCTGGCCTCCAGGCTAGGCAGCCGGGTTCCTGTCAGCCGGTTGAGGCCGCGGTTTTCCGCGATTTTTCGGCAACACGGCGGGGTGGGTTGCGTCATAATCTTAGGGTCGAATTTGGTCGCGTGGTGCGGGAGGGATGGTGGGGTATTTTCGCACGATGTGCGTTTTGGGACAGAGGTTGCAGCCGCGCACAGGTGCGTTTTTGGACAACGGAACTACTCGAGCAGCGGTACTCGTTAAGGCGACTGTTTTTGGCGGGAAGAAAGCCTTCGTTTAGCTCGGCCACGGTGTATCAAGGGTAGCGCACGACCACGGGACGCGAGAGGGATGAGTTGACTGCAGACTGGTTGCTGGCGTCAGGCGCTGACCGGAAGGGGGACACATGAAGCGGGTAGCATGCACCTTTCTGTTCCTGGCCGTATTCGTGGCTGCCGGCGCGTATGCGGCGGCCGACAATACCGCGCCGCCAAAGACGAAGCCCGGCGAAGGCGGCGTGAAGGATGATCCGCTGCGCAACGTCAAGCCGGTTCAAAGCTCCCAGGAGAAACTCGGCAACCAGTTGCTGAAGACCTCCGACGGCATGCGCGACGTGCTGGAGGAGGTGCTGCAGAACCTGGTCGAACTGCAGTCGCGCGAGCCGGTGAAGCAGGCGGCGGGCAAGCTCGACGACATCGCTTCCAAGAGGGTCCGCGACGTGGTGGATTCGCTGGTCCGCGCTCGCAAGGAACAGACGGCGGCCAAGGGCGGCCTGCAGGACGCGATGAAGGGCCAGGACGTGGTCATCAAGGAACTGGCCGACCTGCTGAAACTGCTCAAGCGCGAGATGGCGCCGGCCATGTCGCAGCGGCTGCTGGCGCAGGCGATCAAGAAGCAGCAGGAAGCGCTCAACAAAACGAAGGAGACGCGGGTTGCGAAGGAGAACCTGGAAGGCAAGCCGAAGAGCAACCTGACCGAAGAGGACAAGAAGGCGCTGGCCGAAGCCAACGAGAAACAGAAGGAAGCCACCGACGAGCTCGACAAGGCGATGAAAGAGCTGAAGGAACAGGCTCAGGAGCTGAAGAAGAGCGACCCGGCCGCGGCGGACAACATGCAGAAGGCCACGGACAAGCTGGAGTCCGCGGAAGCGCCGAAGAAGTCCAACGAAGCGCAGACGGACATCACGGACAACAAGCTGCGTTCGGCCGAGCAGAAGGAGCAGGACGTGCTCGCGGCGCTGAAGGAAGCCGACAAGCAGCTCAGCCAGAACAACAACGACAAGGCCGCGAAACTGGAAGACAAGCTGGAGAAGCTGAAGGAGGCGAAGGAGAAGCAGGAGCAGGCGCTCAACGAAACGAAGAACCTGGATCCGAAGAACGACAAGGCCGTGGCCGATGCGGCCAAGGACCAGGGAGACGTCTCGAAGGCCCTCGACGAGCTGAAGAAGGACGATCAGCCGCTGGCGAAGGCGGAGGACCAGTCAAAGCAGGCTGAGCAGCAGATCGCCGAGAACAAACCCCAGGAGGCCACCAAGAACCAGGAGCAGGTCCTGCAGGCCATCAACGACGCCATTAAGCGCGCGGAGGAGCAGTTGGCGGGCGCGCAGAACCAGGAACAGAAAGCAGCCGAACTGGCGCAGCAGCTCGACAAGATCGAGGAACTCCGCGAGAAACAGCAGGACCTGAAGAACCAGACCGACAAGACGCCCGCCGATAAGGCGCAAAGTCTGGCGAAGCCCGAGAAGGACTTGGCGCAGCAGGCGCAACAGATGGCTCAGGAAATGGCGCAGAACACTCCGCAGGCCCAGCAGGACCAGAACCAGCAGGACGCTCAGCAGGCCATGCAGCAGGCCGAGAAGGCTATGGAACAGGCCGCGCAGAACCTGGCCGACCAGAAACCGGCGGACGCGTCGAAGCAGGAGCAGAAGGCCATCGAGGCGCTCGACAAGGCGGCGCAAGCCACGATGGCGGAGCTGAACCAGGTTGACCCGAACGCCGCAATGCAGCAGATGGCGGAGCAGATGCAGAACCTCGCCGCCGCCGAACAGCAGATGGCTCAAGAGACGGCGCAGGCCGGCCAACAGGAGATGGGGCAGAAGGCGCCCGAGCAGGGACAGTTGGCGCAGCAAGCCGACGCGCAGGAGCACACGCCGGGCATGCCGGAGGCCGCGCAGCAGGCCATGGGACAGGCCGAGCAGGCCAAGCATCAGGCGGCGCAGGCGATGCAGCAGGGCCAGCAGCCGCAGGCCCAGCAGTCTCAACAGCAGGCCATGCAGGCGCTGGCCCAGGCGCAGCAGGCCATGCAGCAGGCGATGGGCCAGTCCATGGCGCAGTCCAAGAAGCCGGACAACCAGCCCAAGCCGCAGAAGAGCCCGGGCACGGAGCACGAGGCGGGCGTGGGCCAGTTCCAGTACGGCAAGCTCGGCGACGCGCAGCACAGCGCCTGGAACGTGACGCTGCCGCCGAAGGACCGGGTGGAAGTGGAGCAGGCGCTGAAGGGCAAGATGCCGTCGAAGTACGCGCGGCAGATCAAGCTGTACTACCAGAACCTGGCGGGCGCGAAGGCGGACTGACGGTCGCGGATTGGCCGATGGCGTTCAGATGAGAGGCAACGGTTTTCTCTTCATCCCGTGTCTTGTGGTGCTTGCGCTGCCGCTGCGCTGCTTTGCCGGCAACGTGGGCGAGGTCGAGCTGACGCGGGAGGGGAAGGCATCCATCCAGATGGCGCTGCAGTACCTGGCGGTGCGGCAGCGCGCCGACGGGTCGTTCTCGGGGAACATGGGGCAGGCGACGGGCATCGTGGCCGCGGGGCTGCTGGCGTGGATGGCCGCGGGCAACCTGCCCGGGGAAGGGCAGTACGGCAAGCAGGTGGCCAAGGGTATTGACTTCCTGCTGAATTCGTCGCAGCCGTCGGGGCTGCTCTTCAAAGGCCGCGAGGACAGCCACGTGATGTACCACCACGGGCTGGCGACGATGTGCCTGGCCGAAGCGTGGGGGCAGACGCGCGACAAGCGCATCCATGACAAGCTGAAGAACGCAATCGAGCTGATCGTGCGCACGCAGAACGAGAAGGGCGGCTGGCGCTACCAGCCCCGCGTGATGGACGACGACATGTCCGTAACGGTGATGCAGCTTCTGGCGCTGCGCGCGGCCAAGGACGCGGGCATCGCGGTGCCCAAGGAAACGATTGACCGCGCGGTCTCCTACGTGGAAAGCTGCCGGTCGGAGAAGGACAACGAAGGGCTGTCGGGCTTCTCATACCAGCCGCACGGCGGCAAGAAGTGGTCCACGACGGCGGCGGGCGTGATGAGCCTGATGCTGTGCGGGAACTACAAGGCCAAGGACGTGAAGGACGGGCTGGACTACCTGGTGAAGGCGCGCGAGAAGAAGGAAGACAAGGAGTGGTTCGTGTACGGCCACTACTACGGCGCGCAGGCGATGTACCAGGCCGGTTCGCAGGGCGAGAAATTCCGGCAGTACTGGCAGAAGTGGTACCCGGACATCTCGCAGGCCATCATCAAGCAGCAGAAGACCAGCGGCCCGGAACGCGGCGGCTATAAGCTGGACGAAGGCTACGGTTGCTGGAGCACGGGGATGTGCGTGCTGATCCTCGGTATTCCGTACCGCTATCTGCCGATATACCAGCGGTGACGTGATTCTCGATTTTCGATTGCCGATTGCCGGTTGAGCGAGCGGGGCCTCTGGGCAAGGAAACTGCAACGGTTGCGCGGCGAGTCTGCGGGCATGATGGTATCGGCGCCTCACATACTGTCGGTCCCAGCAGCGCTGGTGGTCCTCACTGGTCTCCTCATGCCAGGGCACGCCGCTGGCGCTGCGGACGATCGCGCCCCGAAGAAGCCCCCGCGCCGGCTGCCTGTCGCGGAACTGCAGCGCTGGTACGGCGAGGCGCTGGAGCTGAAGGGCGACGAAGCTCTGGCGCGGAAAGTCCAGGACGCCGAGCAGCTCGTAGACGAGCTCTTCGACACCCCGGACGCCGGCGCGCGCCGGCCGCTCCTGGATCGGGTGCTCGCGCTGGCGCTGCCGCCGGAGGCCCTGCGCGCCGCGGTGCGCTGCGGACACGTGCCGCTGGCTGAAGCGCCCGCGGCGGGGCACGCGCAGGGTCAGGCCGATGTGCCGGGCTTCCCGAAAAAGCAGACTGCCGTTACCGCGCGGATTCCGCGGGGCTACACGCACGAGCGGCTCTGGCCGCTCATCGTTGACCTGCACGGGGCCAACGGCAACGGCGCGGACTACATCAGGCACTGGGACAGCGGCGCCAAGCCGGCGGCGCTGGAGCAGTTCCTGATCGTGGCGCCGACAGCGCAGGCGGGGCACGGCTGGGGGCCGGCGTCGTTCGGCCGCGCGCAGGTCGAGGCCGCGGTGCGCTGGGCGGAACGGCAGTACCGCGTGGACAGCCGGCGCGTGTACCTGTCGGGCTGCAGCATGGGCGGCATCGGCGCGAAGACGAACGCGGTGGCGAGCCCGGAGCGGTTCGCGGCCGTGGTGTCGCGGTCCGGGCCTCCGGCGCAGCCGACCGAGCTGCCGCTGTACCGCAACCTGCACGCCCTGCCGCTGTGGGTGCTCGCCGGCGACCAGGACACGCTCGTCCCGTTGGCGCATCTGCAGCGGGAACAGGCGGGCCTCGCGCAGTTGAAGATCCCC
>Ga0315282_10013034_pt1 | contig 12607 bp, 10 predicted proteins | sample YL17G07_20_MG_FD_203693 | JGI IMG/M metagenome (GOLD analysis project Ga0315282, IMG submission 203693) | Sediment microbial communities from Yellowstone Lake, YNP, Wyoming, USA - YL17G07_20 | ecosystem: Environmental > Aquatic > Freshwater > Lake > Sediment | place: USA: Wyoming | collected... | reverse complement strand
GATATAAGAATAAGCATAGAGCGAAGCAAGCCAGACGTTGTAGGTGTAAGTTGCCTTTTCTCTTCACAGTCACATAATGCCCACAAAGTTGCAGAACTAACGAAAGCATACGACATTAAAGTTCCCGTCGTCATGGGCGGAGCGCATCCATCTGCCCTGCCGCAAAAAGTTCTGGAAGACTCAAATGTTGATTATGTAGTCGTGGGGGAAGGTGAAGCAACAATGTTAGAATTTTTGGATAAATGGTCTAAGGGCGCCCCTTTAAATGACATAGAAGGTTTTGCCTACAAAGAAGACAAAGAAATAAAGCTGAAACCAAGGAAAGAATTCATAAAAGACTTGGACTCCCTGCCTTTTCCTGCGCGTCATCTACTTCCGATGGAAGAGTATTTTAACGCAATGCAATCCCACGTGGTTACACTGATGCGCAGACATTTCACCTCAATGATAACTAGTAGAGGCTGCCCATTTAACTGCGTCTTCTGCTCTATCCACACTATTTGGGGTTATAACTGGAGAGCCAGGAGCCCGGACAACGTACTTCTGGAAATAGAACATCTTGTTAAAACTTTCAAAGTCCGTGAGATACACTTCGAAGATGACAACTTAACATTAGATAGAAAAAGGATAGAAAAGATCTGCGACATGATTATAGAAAGCAAACTGGACATAAAATGGGCTACCCCAAACGGCGTTGCCATCTGGACACTGAACAAAAATCTTTTGAATAAAATGAAAAAATCAGGATGCTACAAACTTTGTTTCGGAATAGAATCAGGAGACGCTAACACTCTTAAATTCATTCGAAAACCAGTCAATTTAACTCGTGCGAAAAAAGTCATTCAATGGGCGAATGAAGCAGGGATATGGACTGACGGCTTCTTTGTCATCGGCTTTCCACACGAACCTTTGAATTCCATTAATAGCACTTTGAAGTTCGCCGTTGAAAGCGATTTGGATTTCGCAAATTTCTTTATCGCCTCCCCATATCCCGGAACAAGTCTTCTAGGCGTTATGGAAAAAGAAGGCATGATCAGCAATGGCTTTAGTTGGGACAATCTTAGAGTAGCAAAAGCAGGCGAGGATACACAATTCTTCACAAGCGAAGAACTGAACTTACTACAAAGAAAACTTCACTCTAGCTTTTTCAGAAAAAGGGCTCTCAACTATCTAAGTCCCAAAAAGCTTGCTCTAAGGCTTAAAAGAATTCGATCAAGAGAAGACTTATTGTTCCTTTTTGGGCTTCTGCAAAGATTCACTCAAACTCAAAAGAATGGATTTAACAAAAGTGATGTCACGCAGAAAACTGGAGGTAACAGTTTTGAAGTTGTCAACTAAGAAGTTCCTCATAACGGGAGGAGCCGGCTTCATTGGCACTGCAATAGCCAGAAAACTATACAACGAGAATTCACAAATAGTGATACTTGATGATTTCTCCACTGGACGATTTGAAAACATAAAGCTTCGATGCGAAGTTGTCAAAGGAAACGTTGCAGACATCGGTTCATTTCATGAAATTCATGACGTAGATTTTGTTTTGCACTTTGCTGCACCATCTTCTGTGGTGCTTTTCAATAGGAATCCAAAAAAGTGTATAACTGAGACAATTATTGGTATTAGAAACATTTTCGAATACTCGAAGAACACTGGAGTAAAGAAGGTTATATTTCCTTCGAGCAGTAGTGTTTACGGCAATACATCCTTGCCGCAGTCTGAAACCACTTCGACTACGCCTACTAATCTTTACGGTATTGCCAAACTGACATGTGAAAACATAGCTAGACTTTATTCTGATGTTGTTCCAAGTGTTGGGTTAAGAATTTTTGCTGGGTATGGCCCTGGAGAGACGCATAAGGGAGAGATTGCCAGTGTCATTACTCTATTTATGGAAAGTATAGCTGCAAACTGCAGACCGATTATTTTTGGAGACGGAACACAAAGCAGAGACTTCGTTTACATTGACAATATAGTGGAGGCTGTCCTTAAGTCCATTGAGTACAGCTTTGCAGGGGTAGTCAATGTTGGCAGCGGCGAATCTCGTACGTTTAACGAGATTGTTAATCTCATTAGCTATTTGCTTGGGAAAAAGGTTCGTCCACAATATGTAGAAAAGCCAAATCAATATTTTGAACATACACTTGCAGATATTACAAAAATGAAGAATGTACTAGAATTTTCTCCCATAGGTCTTGAAGATGGATTGAAAAAGTACCTCGATGTAAAAGAAGAAATTGTGAAGAAATAAACGTGTGTATTGCTTTTTTCCAATCACCTAGTCGTATAGGACCTGTTGTGAGTTTAAGACTTGACAGAAGGACTTAGCTGATTAGGTGACAGTAGTTTTCGATCGTTTATTTTTTGGAAACTCTGGCAATTAATCCTTTAACGAGTCCAAAGGTTTCTGCTGAAAATATTGTGATCTTAACAGCCATTCCAAGGAAGATGGATAAAAACTTCCTAGTTTTCGTGAAAGTTTTAACACCACTAAAAACTAGATACGATAAAACTACTAAAAAAGAAAATAAGAAGCCCCAAAAACCAAACTCAAAAATTAAAAACAGCAGGAAAGCAAGAATGATGTAAGCAAAAATCATGAGCCTATAGATTTTCAACTTAGAAAATAAGCCAGCCCTCACATCCCATTCAGCATAAGAGGAATACTGTTTAAAAAGACCCTTCAAAGTATTTTTAGCAGTCCAAGAAACAACGGCGTCTTTTGCCAAGGCAATTTTAAACCCTTTCTCACGTACCATTAAATCAAAATATGTATCGTCAGCCTTTTCTAGATGCTCAGGCCAATATCCAACAGACTTCCAAACATCCTTTTTAAAGACTACAGAGCGGCATGAGGGAATAAAATCATTAACGTGTAGCTTCTCTATGTTTGGATACTGAAGAATTCCAATACATTTCTGCAGCAAGCTTTCACCGTCTTGAACATAAACTCCACCAACAAAATCTGCGCATTCTTGCACTAATGGTTTGACTAAATTCTCGAGCCAATTCTTATCTAAAACGACGCCAGCATCTGTAATCGCAATTATATCCGAAGTTGCAGCTGAAATCCCTATGTTCCTCCCTTTAGGTCTGTTTGCGCCATCGACCAAAATGAGCTTAAACGAATCTTTTGAGGCGATGAATGGCTTAATAATCTCAATAGTTTTGTCTTTTGAACCTCCATCGACAATAATTACTTCATAAGGTTTTAGGGACTGATTCTCTAGAGAATTTAGCAATTGAAGAATAGAGTTTGCTTCATTCTTGACTGTGATAACGACTGAAACATTTACCATAAATCATTATTACTAATTCTTTAATCTTATAAAGATTAGAAAACAATATAATTGACGAGGCATAGACGCGTGAAGGTAGTCCAAGTTATACCCGAGTTTCCCCCACCGCTAATTGGAGGAGGCGGCTACCACGTATATAACCTCGCAAAAGAACTCGTTAGAAGAGACGTAGATGTCACAGTATTCACATTAAATGTTGGGAATACCTTCCTTCTCAAAAAAACGGAAGTTGAAACACACTTCGGCAAAGTCAAAGTTTTCCGCGTCCCAGCCTCTTACATTCCCAAAACCACGTACCCAATTGCTCCTAAGTTAATCCCGCTTTTACTGAAAGAGAACCCTGACATCATACATGCTCACGGATATCAAGTCTTCACTACAGATGCGGCCTTAACGGTGAGTAAAATAAAGAAAATTCCACTTGTGTTAACGTTACATGGATTTCCAAGAGGCTTTGACAAACTAACTCACAGAGCATACTTCAACCTGATTGGTAAAGAAACTCTAAAAAGGGCTAAAAAAATAATTTCAGTCTCCCGCATGGTGGCTCATGAATTCAGGGTAATAGGAGTTCCAAAGGAGAAAATAGCAATTGTTCCCAACGGGGTTGACCTAGAGGAATACAAGCAATTGCCCACAGGAGACCTTTTCCGAAAGCGCCTTGACATAAAGGAAAACGAAAAAGTTGTGTTGACAGTAGGACGCCTGGAAAAAATAAAAGGCTTCCAATACCTAATAAAGGCACTACCATCTATTATAAAAGAAGTGGGTTCAACCAAACTGGTACTAGCAGGGCCAGACTTCAACTATGGCGCAACGCTGAAAAAACTCACTGAAGAAACAAACGTTCAAGACCATGTGATATTCTACGGACCCATAAACGGAAAAGAAAAATTTGAGGCATTTTCGGCAGCAAACATCGTTGCGGTTCCATCACTTTATGAAGGATTCGGCATGCTTTTACTAGAAGCCATGGCGGCTGGAAAACCACTTGTAGCAACAAACACTGGAGCTGCACCTGAAATAATCCAAAACGGAAAAAACGGAATTCTGGCTGCATCGGGTAATGTTGAAGACCTTGCAGGAAAAATTATCAAGCTGTTAAGTGACGATCAATTAATGTACTTAATTAGCCAAGAGTCAAGAAAAACTGTTGAAGCGTTTAACTGGGAGAAGATATCCGAACAAATACATAAATTATATATTGACTGCTTAAGCTCAGCAAAATAACATGGTTAAGCTGGGCAAAACGTCAATATTTCTTGAAATTTCAAGGCGGCTTCATTTACGCGGTCGCCATTGGATGATATTTGCATTAACGTTTGTTGCTTTTGTGGGCATTCGTGGAGTAGCTGAAATCCAAGCGGGGGAACTGCCGGCTGGATGGGACCCGTTAAATTATTATGCCCCCTGGACAGTCGCATACATGAATCAAGGGATTTTGAATCAGCACTTCATAGGGGCTCCACCCCTTGTTTTTACCTTGATAATCTTAATGACTAGCTTGACTCAGAATGTGTGGCTCGCAATCAAAATTCTCGCGCCCATACTCTATGGTGTGCTTGGGTTGTCGGTTCTTTACTTTACAAGTTCCTACCTATCTTGGGACAAAAGAAAAAGCATGATATGCTCATTGCTACTAATGTCCCAAACGGCTGCCTTGAGACTCTCGTGGGATCTCTTTAAGAATCAGTTGGCGATTTCCCTGTTATTTTTTCAATTGCCTCTGATTTTTTCTGCAAGCAAAAATAGTGGAAGAAAGACAAAGTTAGCAATAATCATATTGTCGTTGCTTATAGTCCTTGCCCATCAATTTGTAGCTGTGGTATACTTTGTTATTTTGCTAAGCATAATTCTGAGAAAGAGAAAGGCAACATCTTTTAAAAAATTCTTGTTATATGCAAATTTGCCCGCTCTAATTATTTTTGTTGGCATTTTTGTAATATACTCTGGAGGGACTAAAGCTTCGCTTTTAGCATATCCAGACATTGGGACGATAGACTTCTTCAAAGTTATACACTATGTGGATGCTCCTACCTTCTCAATTTTCAAAAATTATCTGTCCTTATATGGTTCGTACTCGAACCTACTCACACAATCAATGACGCTATTCATTCTTCTCTATGCGCCACTCTTACCACTTGTCCTCTTTGGTTTCTGGAATGATGAGTCCCTTACACCATTCTTGGCTCTTAACTTGATAGGTGCTTTTCTTCCTTTGGTAAGTCCAAGTTTTGCTCTTTTGGATTTTATGAGATGGATGTGGATGCTCATTTATCCATTCTCAATTTATGCTACTAACGCTCTTTTTAAACTGATTAACTATTCAAAAAATCAGGTAGGATTTTACTCAAAATCTAAAAAAAAGTTTCGCTCGATTTCCCGTGAAAAGATTGCCGCAACTATTTACTTGCTATTGCTGATAATTTTCGCATTCTTCTACGTCGTGGGAGATGCACGATTGATTTATACGCCTATCGAAGGATATGTTCCTACATCTTTGTCGGATAAACCAGTTTCAAATGAAGCTATGCATAATATAGTCTCTGATGTTGAGTGGTTAAATGAGCTCCATCAGAACAAATCTACAGTCGATTTTTTGGACGAATGTGAGAACCTCGATTCAAGTGTGTGGCATCAAGAAGGTAGCTTTACCATAAAAGACTCTATATTGACTTTAAACACAACAAAAGACTCCGGCGTATCTTATTTTTATCATAACTTTGATACAAACTACTTGGGAACAATTGAGCTAAAAATTAAGTTCAACGGGTTTACCTCAAACTGTTACATATTAGATCTACTTTCAATTCGCAAAACTAGTGGCTACGGTGGAGGTGTAATCTACTATTACAATGCTTCAGACTCCAATGTTTTAAACTATTGGGATTCTGAGACAAACACCCCTTATCAACTTATGCAGCTTGATGAAAACTGGCATACAATCAAAATAACATGCAATATCACGGGCAGAACCATTAACATTGATGGATCCGATAGGTTGTTCGTCAATACAGGGTGGTCGTTTGGAGAATTATTGCTAGGAGTAAAAAATAACGGCACTGGTTATGGAGGCTCTTTCAGTGTTGACCATATCTCGATAAAAGGAAATCTGTTAGCATGCTTGATTACCTCTTATAGGGAAATTGGTCCCGTATGGATTTATGTAAATAAAGAAATTGAAATTGTGGCATTTGTCAAAGATTTAGATGGAGCATTAAACTTTGCAATAAGTAAGGCTTATTCTGCAATATACATTCTATTGCCGACCGGTCCGTATGGTAATTTTACTTCAGCTTATCAAATGCCAGCTTACTCGCTATACACATGGGGGAATTAGGCATTAGTAGACTAATCTTGAATAATCGCTTTAGATCAGAAAAATTCAACTTGCTTAGGAACCAGATTAACCAAGCGGTTCTTTACACACCATTATTGACACTTCTTGTCATGTCTTTCTTACTGTCTTTCTTCCCTTATAACTGGCTCAACTTTCTAGTACTGTATGCGTCTATAATATTCGTTTACGTCATCTTCCTTTTCAAAAAGGGTTCGTATGAATCTTGGTTAGTTTTATTCTTAGGGGTAGTTTACCGAATTGTACCACTTTTTAGTTTGCCAATGCTGCTCTCGAATGATATCTTTCAGTATGGGTCCTTCGGCACAAAAATTTTGGAAGGCTTAATTCCTTACAGAAGTTTTGACGCGCCTTATCCGCCTCTGTCATTATATGTAACTGTTCCATTTGTGTTGATAGGAGATCTAAGATTTTTGAAGGCTCTTTTTTCTTTATGTGACATACTTATCGTTTTCATCGTGTATAAGGTCTTTCTTCGAGGTGCAGAAAATGCAAACAAAATTTCTATGTTGCTTTTCTTATTCCCTGTCTCGTTAGTTGAATATTCTGTATCAGGACATAACGATTCACTTACTATGCTTTTGCTAATTGCTTCGATTGCGTTGCTAGATAAAAGTGTAGCAGTTTCATCTGTCTTAATGGCTTTATCGATTCTTTCCAAGATTTTTCCGGTAATCCTCGTTCCCTTCGTATTAAGACAGCTTTATTCTAATAATAAGAAATCTGCCTTGTTTTTCTTAGCAATGCTTATTGCAGTGTTGTTTGCCGTTTCTTTTCCATTTGTTCTCTTATCTAGGGACGGTTACATTTCTATGATTATTGGTATTACTCGCTATTCCGTACCGTATGGAGTTCTTACATCACTACTTAATCTGTTGGTCAATTTCACCCAATCTTCAATCATGTTCTTCCATTTGCTCGCAATTATACTTTTAATCGAGTTTTGCGCTTTGATTTTCATCATTTCCTCGCAGCGCAAGTGGCCTTTAATGAAAACTTGTGGTATTTGCCTCCTGATTTTACCCTTTTTACTTCCACAATTTCATCCATGGTATCTTCTATGGGCATTTCCGTTTATGATAACCTATTATTCCAATAACTTAAAGTTAATAAGAGGTTACATGCTTCTTTTCTTATCTGCTCACATTCTATACTATCTACTCTTCTCTTTCAATCAACTTTAACAATACGCATTCAAACAAGGCAGCCAAGACATTCCAATCATACTTTTTGACACTCTCTACCGCATTCTTGCTTGATTCCATTTGCAACGATTTGCAATCTAAAACTGCTTCGATAGCTTCGCACCAATCTTTAGGATTATTAGGATCAACAAGAAAGCCGTTGTAGCCACTTTGCACAACTTCTTGGATTCCACTCACTCTACTCGCGATTACAGTTTTCCCCATAGCCATCCCCTCAAAAAGCTTTAAAGGACTTGCTGCATGAGAAACCTCATTTTCTGGGAATGGAACGAGAACAACATCTGCTACAGCGATCATTTTTGGTATCTCGTAATGTGGTATCTCATTAATCATAATTGCATTGCCAGGAAACTTTACCTGTTCGATTCCGCCACCCACCATTAAGAACTTTACATCTGGCCTTGTTTGTTCAAAAATATTGCATATTTCGGCAAGAATGTGGATCCCTGCCCAACCGTCAAGGCGACCAAAGTAGATACAAACCTTCTTACCGTGTAAATTCAACTTTGACCTATAATTGGATTCCATTTCTGCATTGAAAATCCGCATGTCAGCCCCATTAGGAATAACGGAAATTTTTTCGTCTTTCATCCCAAGAGCCAACGCGTACCTTCTGATAAAGTTAGTAGGGGCGATAACTACGTTGGAGTTCTTAACAATGAAATCTTGGACAAAAACTATTATCCTACTTGAGAGACTTGTCCCCTTTAGGTTAAGTAAGCGTATTGTGTATTGAGCTATCAAATCGTTAAAATCCACTACGCATGGCTTTCGTAAAATTTTGGCGGCAAAAAATCCCAGCATACCAGTGTGGACACTTGGGTAATTAAGGATAATAATTTCAGGATCGATCTCGACCAATTTCTTAATGGCTTTTGGAATAAATAAAACCATGCTAATTAAATAAGCTAACTCTAGTGATTTTCTCCATAATTTTTTTACCATTTTGGGAATTTCAAGGCGGTGAGCGACGATGCCTTCATGAGTGTAGGTACAAGTCGCATTAGTATTGTAATTTTCTTTTTTCAGCATTCCTTGTAGTTCGTAAAAAGAAGGAATCAAGAGAAAATTAATTTCATGCTTTTTTGCGTTTCGTTTCATTAATTCGTATATCCTGCGGTCGCTGCCCATTCTTGGCGGAAAATATTCAGCGAATACTGCTATACGCAAAATTATCTCCGTCGGGTTATTGTGCTTTTTAAAAGTATGTAGGAAAGGAATTGCTGTATTTCGTTAAAGGTTAGCTTTGATTTTCCTTTTTTTCTATTGGTGAAAGTCACTGGTATGTCTTTTATTCCAAGTTTTCTCAGGTGCGTCTGTCTTATTGTCTCTATTTGTATTTCATAGGTTTGACTGTGCAGATCGTTCAAAATGTTTCTGATGAGGCTCGTTGAATAACATCGAAACCCACTGGTGTAATCACTTATCTTCGCACCTATTATGGTGAAAGCGATGAAATTAGCTATTCTACTAATAAATAGACGTAGAATGCTCCAGTTTCTGGTTTCCCCTCCCTTACAATATCTGCTTCCAATAGCAAGGTCAGCGCCCTCCTTTACCGTCGATACTAATTGGGGAATGTACTTTGGGTTGTGGGAATAGTCTGCGTCCATTGTAACAACGTATTTGGGAGGTTTTTTTAGGGAAAGAAATATTCTGAATCCATCTGTTATTGCTGTTCCAAGGCCCAACTTTCTAGGTCTTACGAAAAGCAAAACGTTTTGATAATTCTTTTGAATTTTTCGCACGACGTTTGACGTGCCATCAAGGCTTGAGTCGTCTATGACTAAAATACACGCGTTTAATTCTAAACTTTCAATTTCGTGGATTAGTTTTTCAATGTTTGCCGCTTCGCAGTATGTTGGAAGAATTATCCCTACATCAGAATTTATTCTTGAGTTCTCTTCGACAATTGTTTTCAAGGATTTCCATCCTTTTGTTGGGACTTGAGCCATTTTGTGCCTTTTCCATTCCAGTTTGCTGTGTTTGTGTTTGTTTTGATTTGGCGAGTTGTCTTGTCTTTAGACGATTATTAAAAAGTTTTTAGTGGTTCAGATTCAGAACAAGAATATAAGCTACAATTCCAATAGACTTTTCTATTCCTAAACACTTTAATACGGCAACAAAAAAGGATAAAGAACTATGAGTGAAGTACCAAGCGAAACAAGTGAAGCACCTTTTGCCCAAACTGATTTTGAACAAATAACTACATTGGTCTCTGGAGAGTTTCAGATAGAAGAAGCCTTGCTAGAACATAACATCCCAACCTACTACTTGAAACAACCGCAAGAAACAAAACAAGCTTTTCTCAGGATATTAAAAAAATTGGAAGCAATGAATTTTATAGCAATTCTGCGGAGGCATGATGGGAGAGTTGTCCTAAAAATTATTGCCAAGCCTTCAACAAAACCAAGTAATATTCTGATTAATTGGTTGCTGTTTTTTGCAACTATTGGAACAACCTTCGCTACAGGATACTTGCTATCCGTAGACTTGATCGATCCTTTAATCGGCGGAGCTACGTTCACAATAGCGATAATGGCTGTGTTTGGCATACATGAGATGGGTCATAAGTTAACTGCAAACAAGGAAGGAATAGAAGCTACACCACCATATTTTATTCCAGGTCCACCACCAATGTTCGGTGGATTCGGAACCTTCGGCGCTGTTATATTTCAAAAGTCGCTTCCATCGAACAAGGATGTGTTATTTGATATTGGATCAAGTGGTCCGATTTTGGGTTTTATTATAGCAACTATAGTTACCGTGGTGGGAATGACAATGGCAATTCCTGCAAAAACCCCTCTTCCCGGAGAGTCTACGATTTTACCAATGCCGTTGCTCTCTGTTCTAATCTACGAATTATTGTTTAATTTTGGAATGATACCTTCCCATTCTCAAGGGCAAAGTTTGTTTATGCATCCTGTTGAACTTGCTGGGTGGGTCGGTATGCTTGTTACGATGCTTAATCTGTTGCCTGCTGCAATGCTTGATGGTGGACATGTTGCCAGATCTTTAGCTGGCGAAAAAACAAGGACTGTTTTGATGGTACTTTCGATTGTGTTGCTGATTATAAGCGGCTTCTGGCTGATGGCAGTCTTGGTTCTTTTTATGGGTATGCAGAGGCATCCTGGTCCATTAGACGATGTTTCCAGCCTGTCAACTGGCAGAAAACTTTTGACAATTCTGTTAGTAGCCATTTTTGTGTTGGTTTTTCCATTTTTCTAGAGCGTAAGTTTTGTATTTGTGTTGAACGCATAGATAACAATGTTTATTAAATATTGCGATATTAGATGTCTGGTAGATAAGTACACCAAAAACAAAACAAAAACTATTTCAGGTGAATTCGCACGAGGGGAGCATTAATCTTAATAGTCTTCTTTCTAATGTTCACATTTGCGTCGCTGCTTATCCCTTCGCCAATGTTTCCTGGAACCTTTTTCTGCGCGCTGATCGGAGGAGCGATAAGCGAATATGCGGAATATTTTAGTGCGGTTTTTAATGGTCTTTTTTATGGTGTCATCTTGTGGATAGTTTTTACTGTTATAAGTAGGAGACTTGAAGTGGAAAAGTAGCTCGAGACGATTTTTCGACGATTTAGGTTTTGTCTTCTGGTTGTGATAGAAAGCCTACAAGCTTAATGGTGCTTCCACACTTGCTACACGTCAACATTAATTCTGCTAATGCATCATTCTTAACTTTTGTTTCAACGATTTGGTAAACCTCTTCGGATTCATCGTCTGGAGATATTATACTTCCACATTTTGGACATGGAAAAGCTCCATCTCCATCAATCTTCGTCAAATCAATTGTGTACATCATGCCTTTCTTAACAGTTTCCTTTTTCATCATTTTAGTCACACCATTCCATTATGGTTTTAGGTTTGTTTTCATGGTAAGCTCAGAATATAATTAACAATTATGAATCACTAATCTATATACAAAATCCATTTTTCATTTCGGCACTTATTTCGCTTTCTATGTTCAGTTGAGAATAGGGTTTCACTCCGTATCGTTCCGCTGTTTATCCAAGCTCTCTTGTGTTTGGATATACTACATTTTCAGCATGACGTAGAGTTTGCATAGTGTCTAAAACTTTTTGGATTAGGCTGCCATATCATATTCAATGCTTCTCGGATCTGCATCAGATTCCACTATTTGAACCTGTATGTAGATGAATTTATTCTAAACTTAATGGAGGGTTCTCTGCATCCCATCGCTTTTTTTCACAAGTCGTAGACTATTCCAGGTATTTTAGGAAACGGTTGCGTTTCTCCTATATGTTTGGCTCCTGCTATCCAGCTAACCAGCCTTTCTATACCGATTCCTCCGCCAGCCGAAGGCTTCAGTTTGCCCTCTTTCGCCAACATCAACAATACTTCATAGTTTTCCTTGCTAACACCATCTCTTTCCATCTTTTTCACAATCTTGCTGTATTCCCACTCCCTTCTTGAACCGGATAACACTTCCCCATATTGAGGTAGTAGTAAATCATAGTTATCCCACTTGCCTTTTTCGAAGTCTTCGAAGTCATAGAACTCTCTAGGAACATTTGTAACCCATACCGGGTTAAGAGTTTCAAGCATTAGCTGCTTTTCCCAGCTTCCTCCATAGTTATCTTCAAGTTCTTTTCTATCATAAACTCTGAACGGTGTTTCTGGAATCTTTAAACTATCGTTCCTTCCAAGATAGATTAGCTCTTCGTTCATATGTCTCTTTAAGTTGCTTATTAATCTGCAGATCATCTTTTC
>Ga0315282_10013033_pt1 | contig 12608 bp, 10 predicted proteins | sample YL17G07_20_MG_FD_203693 | JGI IMG/M metagenome (GOLD analysis project Ga0315282, IMG submission 203693) | Sediment microbial communities from Yellowstone Lake, YNP, Wyoming, USA - YL17G07_20 | ecosystem: Environmental > Aquatic > Freshwater > Lake > Sediment | place: USA: Wyoming | collected... | reverse complement strand
CGTTTCCAACTTCACACCGACTCCTCGCTACGTGGCTACAGAGTATGCCGCGGTCAGGACTTGGAGCGGAGCGCTCGACAGAGTCCGCTCGCCCCGCTTCGCTCGTCGAAGCGGGTCGCAGTCTGACGACCCTCGCTCCTCACCTAACCAGATCAGGAACAGTTTACCTTGGCACTCACCTCCTCAGGACAATGCCTTGATCTAGTCCCCCCAATTATTGCCCGCGGCGATCCCACAATCGGGCCGTTATCGGATAGACTACTCGCATCCTATCTGGAGCACAATCCAATCCTCAGTTACAAACCGGTCGGACGAATGGTTCTCGTGGCTGAGCTGAGATCCTGATCTTCGAGGTAGGCTTGCATTGTGTCGTTATTTCAATGGATATGAAACACCCGGCTTGACAGCATAACACCAGATTGATTTGACTTTCGACGTTTTTAGATATATTTTTTGTAGGTTACCGACAGTGACGTTTTCGTTGCGTAGAAACCCGTTTTTCAGGTGTTAATCCGCTGACAGCCTGGTGCAGAAGGCCCGGAGTATGTTACTGCCCTAGAGGCCTAAGCGGGAAGAAGTATAGACATATTCAGGGCTTTCTTTTTCTCCCGGTCGTCGACAAGAAATTACTCCTCGTGCAAGAGAGAACGTAACAACGTGAAGCGTCTGATCAAGTTTTTAGTGCTCGTCTGGACTCTCGTTGCTTCGCCCCTCCACGCGCAATGGCTGCAAACCAACGGACCCTATGGGGGGATCGTTCTTTCTCTCGCCACGAGCGGCGACAATCTCTTTGCTGGGACTTATGCTGGTGGTGTCTTTCTTTCGAGCAACAACGGGACTAACTGGACTGCTGTGAACGTGGGGCTAGCCAACACTTATGTTTATGCTCTTGCCGTCAGTGAAAGTGATCTCTTTGCTGGGACCAATGGTGGTGTCTTTCTTTCGACCAACAGCGGTGCGAGCTGGACTGCCGTGAACACGGGGCTAACGAACCCGTACGTTAATGCTCTTGCCGTCAGCGGGAGTAATCTCTATGCTGGGACCTATGGTGGTGGCGTCTTTCTTTCCACCAATAGCGGTACGAGTTGGGCTACCGCCAACATGGGACTAACAAACCCTTATGTCTACGCCCTTGCTGTCAGAGGGGCTGATCTCTTCGCTGCGACTCTTGGGGGTGGTGTCTTTCTTTCGACCAACAGCGGTACGAGCTGGACTACTGTGAACACGGGGCTAACGAGCACAATTGTTTATGCTCTCGCCGTCAGCGGGAGTGATCTCTTTGCCGGGACTAATGGTGGTGTCTTTCTCTCGACGAACGGCGGTACGAGTTGGAGCGCTGTGGGTACGGGAATAACGAGCGCTTATGTCTATTCTCTCACCGTCAACGGGGGTAATCTCTTTGCTGGGACTTATGGAGGTGGTGTCTTTCTTTCGACGAACAGGGGTACGAGCTGGACTGCCGTGAACACGGGGCTAACGAGCACAATTGTTTATGCTCTCGCCGTCAGCGGGCCTAATCTCTTTACTGGGACTTATGGAGGTGGTGTCTTTCTTTCGACGAACAGGGGTACGAGCTGGACTGCCGTGAACACAGGGCTAACGAGCACCTATGTTTATGCTTTCGCCGTCAGCGGGCCTAATCTTTTTGCTGGGACCGCGGGCAGTGGTGTCTTTCTTTCGACCAACAGCGGTACGAGCTGGACTGCCGTGAACACGGGGCTAACGAACGTTTATGTCTATGCTCTTGCCGTCAGCGGGAGTAATCTCTTTGCTGGGACTTATGGGGGCGGTGTCCTTCTTTCAACTAACCGCAGTACGAACTGGACTGCCGTGAACACGGGGCTAACGAACCCATATGTTAATGCTCTCGCAGTCGGTGGGAGCAATCTTTTTGCTGGGACCTATGGTGGTGGTGTCTTTCTTTCGACCAACAGCGGTACGAACTGGACTGCTGTGAACACGGGGCTAACGAGCACTTATGTTTATGCTCTGGCCGTCAACGGGAGTTATCTCTTTGCCGGGACTGATGGTGGTGGCGTCTTTCTTTCGACCAACAGCGGTACGAGCTGGACTGCTGTGAATACGGGGCTAACGAGCACTTATGTTTATGCTCTGGCCGTCAGTGGAAGTGATCTCTTTGCTGGGACGAATGGCGGCGTCTTTATTTCGACCAACGGCGGTATGAGCTGGACTGCCGTGAACACGGGCCTAACGAGCACCATTGTTGCTGCTCTTGCCGTCAGCGATAGTAATCTCTTTGCTGGGACGAATGGTGGTGTCTTTCTTTCGACGAACAGTGGTACGGGCTGGAGAGCCGTGAACACGGGGCTGACGAACTCTTATGTTTATGCTCTGGGGGTCAGCGGGAGTAATCTCTTTGCCGGGACCGTTGGCGCCGGTGTTTGGCGCAGACCTCTCTCAGAAATGATTACTCCTGTGGAACAGGTCCGGAGTCCTCTGCCACAGCACTTTTCATTGGAACAGAATTACCCGAACCCGTTCAACCCATCGACCAAAATAGAATTCGCTCTCCCACGGAATGAGATTGTAACACTAAAGCTCTTCAACCTCCTGGGACAGGAGATCCGTACGCTCGTGGACCAGAGACTCCCCGCAGGACGATACGAGGTTGAGTGGAACGCCAGCGGCTACTCCAGTGGCATTTACCTTTACAGATTGGTGGCCGGTTCGTATGTGGACACGAAGAAGATGCTGCTTATTCGCTGAGTCTGAGGGTACATAATCCACAGGGAAGCCAGGCCCTAGCCTATTAGGTCTGGCTTTTGTTTTTGTTTCCAGTGTCAGGACGGAGATCTTGCATTTCGGGACAAGTGTTAATATATTGGGCGTACACATGAATTCTCACGAAGTCTGCTAATCCCAAGAATCATGGCCGGGCCTGTAGCTCAGTGGAAGAGCATCTGCCTTTTAAGCAGAGGGTCGGTGGTTCGATCCCACCCAGGCTCACAAGACAGTTTAACATTCAAAAGTAAGGAGTTAAAGAGTATATATTTGGCATTTTGCACTTTGAATTTTTAATTTTCAATTGAGTTTGCGGAAGTGGTGGAACTGGCAGACACACCATCTTGAGGGGGTGGCGCCCGGAAGGGCATGCGGGTTCAAGTCCCGCCTTCCGCACTACCAACCAGGATTGTTAGGATTTCAGTCGATTAACTTGATAACTGCAGCGGCAGCCAAAGAGGCATCAAAGAGTTAACAATTCCCATTTCAGATAATCGTCAAAAAAAGCTTGACATTCTGTATTTGAGGTTATATATTAGCCAATGGTTTGACCCCTATGAGATCCCCACTAGGTCTAACAGCTCTCCTTCTCATCACACTCTGGGCAAGCTTAGCACTCGCCGGAGCAATCCTCAATAGGTTTGTGGTGTCACGAAGCACCAGCGGTGATGTTGTTGTCGAGTGGACTACGGGTAGTGAGAGCGATCTGAAGTACTTTGAGGTGCAGAGGATGGCTGGGGTCCAGGGTGAGTACACGCCACTCACGAAAGTTGAGCCAAAGGGCTCAAATTCATCCTATCAGTTCGTTGACAAATCTGCTTACAAGACCTCTGACGCGATCTATAAGTACCGTCTTGCAATAGTCAACAACGATGGTTCCGCGGGATACTCGCAAGAACTTACCGTGAGCAGTCTCTCTGGGGTAAAACGGACGTGGGGCAGCATCAAGGCCATGTTCCGGTGACGGAAGGATCTGAGACTTAGCTCCCAATTCCGAATTCTTCGAGGATGTGGATGTGAGAAGCGATGCATGTAACATGTATCGCTTTTTTTTTGTACATTCCTTGGGAGATGAAAGATAGCATGATAGACGGCACTCGATTGATTCTCGCGTCAAGCTCACCACGCCGAGCTGCGCTGCTTCGCCAACTGAGACTGGAATTTGAGATCATTCCAAGTTCCGTCGATGAGAATGTGAACGGTTACAAATCTCCAATCAGACTCGTAACCAGTATCGCACGCGAGAAGGCTAATGAAGTCGCTGCGAGAGTCTCGGAAGGAACCATCGTAGCTGCTGACACAGTCGTCGTGCTCGATGGCAGACAGCTTGGGAAACCGCGCGATGCGGCGGAAGCAAGGGAGATGTTGTGCCTGCTGAGTGGCAAGGAACACTGCGTCTACACTGGATTCGCGTTGCTCCATATGCCTTCGCGAGAGTCAATGTCAGACTACGAAGTGACAAGAGTGAAATTCCGGGACCTTTCAGCAGAGGAGATAGACTCCTACGTGAAGTCCGGTACGTGCTTTGACAAAGCTGGTGCCTACGGGATCCAGGATGATTTTGGTGCTGTGTTTGTCGAGAGGATTGACGGCTGTTATTATAATGTTGTTGGCTTTCCTTTGACGAAATTCTATCTTGCATGGCAAGAATTTCAGAAGAGAATCAACGGATGAAAGGGAAGATCAGAGTTCTCATAGCCAAAGCTGGCCTCGATGGCCACGATCGAGGGGCAAAAGTTGTCGCGGCTGCATTGCGCGATGCCGGGATGGAAGTCATCTATACCGGACTCCGGAAGACGCCGGAGATGATCGTCGAAGCGGCACTACAGGAAGATGTCGATGCAATTGGCGTGAGCATTCTTAGTGGCGCGCACATGACGATCTTTCCAGGGATTCTCCACCTCATGAAGGAGAAAAACCTGAATGATGTTCTTCTCTTCGGCGGGGGGATCATTCCCGATAAGGATATTGTCAAGCTGAAAGAAATGGGAGTCGGAGAGCTTTTTACTCCAGGCACTTCAACGACAGAGATCATCCGGTACGTGAAGCAGCGGGCTCGCCCGATCAAGTCGGTCGAGCGGGCTGAGCAGCACCGGAAATGACACGCGCATAGACAATCGGCATCCGATGGATACCACGTCGCTTCTCATCATCCTCGTTCTCCTCATTCTCGTCATAGCTGTGCTCCTATACTTCCTGCAGCAGCGAAGGCGCAGCGGAATCGATGAGTCTACGAGCATGCTGAATATGCTTCAAACACAGGTGCTCGAGCTTCAGAAGCAAATGCTCCAAACGTTGGCCTCCAATACACAGTCGTTGAATGACCAGCTCGAAAAAATGCGCAACAATGTTGGGATGACGTTGACTGAAACGAATAAGGTCCTTGGAGACAACATACGAACGATCAATGAACAGCTCGGAAGGGTAAACGCAAGTGTCACGGGTGGACTGACGGAAACCAAGAACACGGTAATCGATATTGCGAAGAAGCTGGGTGAACTTGAAGAGAGCAACAAGAAGATCTACGAAGTGGGGAAGGACATCTCATCATTGCAGTCAATTCTGCAGGCACCGAAACTTCGCGGTGTGCTCGGCGAGCTGTTTCTCGGAGATCTTCTCAGCCAGATATTCCCGCCGCAGTATTATTCGCTCCAGTACCAATTCAAGAACAGCAGCATCGTCGATGCTGTCATTCATTTCCCCACCCAAAATCTCTTGTGCATCGACTCAAAGTTTCCTCTGGAGAGTTTTCGCCGCTACTTAGCTGCACAAGGGGAAGATGCCAAGAAATCTGCGCGGAAACAGTTCGTCAGTGACGTGAAAAAGCACGTCGATACGATCGCTGCAAAATACATCCTTGCGGATGAGGGGACGTTTGATTTCGCCCTGATGTACATTCCCGCGGAGAATGTCTACTACGAAACGATCATCAAGGATGAAGACTTCGGCGATGATAAGAGCATCTCCACGTATGCGCTCAGCAAGCGGGTCATCCCGGTATCGCCTAATTCTTTTTACGCCTACCTTCAAGCAATCCTGCTCGGGTTGAAGGGAATGGAAGTGGAGAAGAGCGCCAAAGAGATCATTGAGAATCTCTCGCGCTTACGCGGAGATTTTGAGAAGTTCTACGAGAACTTCGAGCTAGTCGGAAAGCATCTGAACAACGCACGGCTGAACTTCGAAAGTGCGGAGAAGCGGCTGGAAAAGTTTGGAGAGAAACTGGGCCAAGTAGAGCAATCAAACGAACCTTTACAGCTACCCCAGTAGCGATTCCCCCTTCTTATGCCTCTTCAGCGAGCCAGATCTTCGGCTCAACTGTGATTAATTCCTCTTCGGGTTCCTCTTCTGCTTTCTTGACTTCTTGAGTGATGATTTGGATGTTCTCTGGTGAGAACTGGAACAGATCGTCAGCTGAGAAGATCTTCCGGAAATCCTGAGGTGTGAAAAACACCTCGAACTTCTTCGTGTACTCGTCCAGACGTCTTAGGTAGTAGGCAACGTTCTCATCGGGTGCATTCGGGATCCATTCTTCGATAAGCTTACAACTCTCGAATGCCTTGATGTTTGGGTCTGTGCCAGTGAAATAGTAGGAGATTTTGTCCCCGGGCCTGAAGGGCCTTCTTGAGCGCAACGCCAATTCGTAGCTCGCTGATCGGTTTCGTTTCCCGGCTTCTACTTCATGCACGTAATCTTCAAGAGGATCTCTGAGAGTCTCGGTCTTCGCAAAACCCCGGACCTCCAGCTTATGTTCCAGAAGATCCTTTCGGAGATTGACGTAGAGTTCATGAAGCCCTTCGAGGTTGCTGTTCAGAAGACAATCGATGCAGTGATGGATGTAGTCACGGGCAAAGCGCTCCAAGCTCCTTGACACCAGAGATGAGCCCTTGATTTCCACTTTGTCATCATACCCTGAGAGAGCATAGTTCTTCTTCTTGTAACTCAGAATCTTCTTGTATCGCCCGCCCAGCACCAGATTAATTCCCTTCGGCATTGTGCTCGAGACCTCACCGACGAACTCCACTTCGGCCTTCTCACCTCTGACGCCCGAAGGGGGAACGAAATAAACGCCATCGGTATCTGCCTCAACGACCTGGCCGCCACGAGTTGTAATCTCATTGATGATGATTCGGAGAACCTCCCGACCCTTTTCTGTGACACGATCTGCCTGCTCGTAGTCATTGAACAGTCCTCGACTAAAGCCAAGATACCCGTAGAACGAATTGATGAGGATCTTGAGACTCGACTGCATCGCATCCAGCTTTGTTCGCTCTCCCTCGTCTTTTGCCTTCACCATCCTCCGTTTGGCATCGAGACGTAGCTTCGTCAGTTCCTTCAGTACCGCCACGAAAACCTGAAGGGGATCACTCTTCGGACAAATCCCTTCACTGATAATGATTGAGGGGTAAAGAGATTCAACATCAACATGAAGCACTGGCCAGAGAACTCCCGTATAAAATAGGTCCGTATATCCGCCTGTGGTTTGCACCCCGCGCATTGCTTTGGGCACAGAGTTCTTCTGGCGGAGATACTCACGGAGCAGCATGGCCTCAATCTTTGCCGCAGTGCCAAGTCGAGCAGTCGTCCCGTAGCTCAGCGGCCCCATCTGGGCGAGGTGGAATGCCGTCGGCGAGAGATGTTGACTAAGCATCCGAGTCTCCCTCACATCGTCTAGCGCGTATCTGATCAGGAGTTCGGGTTCATTGTCCCAATACCATGAGATCTTGTCCCCAGTTATATAAACGCGATCAGGGGAGGCAAACCCGAAATATTTAGCAGCGTACTTCAACCCGTAGCTTTCCATGTCTCGTTTTCCGATATCATACGACTGGAGGAGTAGCCACGTATCAATGATGTGGCGTCCGTTGACCTCGTATGTGTTGAATTCGGTTTCGCGTCCACCAAATGGGGAGGAGCCGCGCGGCAGAGTCCCGTCTCGACCTATGGCTAATTCCACGCCGTTCAACGCACAGCGCTGAAGAACGTATGGTAGATCAAAGTTAAAGATATTATGCCCCTCGAGAACGTCGGGGTCCTTCTCTTTAATTATGTCGATGAGCTCGATGAGCATCTCGCGTTCGGACTTCTTCCTTCCATCAATGGCGTATTCCCAGCCACCGGAATCTGCAAGCGCGATGACGATGATCCGATCCTCTAACCTCTCAGCTCTGCTAAACCGAAGACGCGAATACGTCTCAATATCGAGCTGAAGACGATAGAGATCCTCGAACTTCATCCCTTTGAAGAGCGTGCGTCCAGTCTGCATCAAGTACTGGGTGGTGGGATCCGGACGAAGGAGAAGGAAGTCGGCCTCGGGGTAACTTTGAACTTTCTGGTCGCTCGACTGATTGTGCCTCTGGAGTGCGAAGCTCACCGCCTCCCACATGTCAGACCGACGGGTGAAGGCGCAGAGGAACTTGAAGTGGTTGTTCCCAGCGAGCTCCTTCACCCAGTGCTTCTTCGCAAAGCCTTCGAGGTACCTTTTCTCGGAGAGAAAAAAGAAAGGGTAGAAGTCGACGTCTTCGGTCACGGTCGCCCTATCACGACGAAAGTACACGCGCATCTGACTCTCGCCGTTCTGATGAACTGCGATCAGGTTCGGTTCAGGATTATGTCCGTAGAGGAGCGGATTCATCGGTAGCTATTTCTTCTTGCCGAGCTCCATAAACGGTCTGAGGAGGTCAATCGGAACGGGAAAGATCGTTGTTGAGTTTTTCTCCGTTGCAATCTCTCGTAGCGTTTGCAGGTATCTGAGCGTCAAAGCACTCGGTTGTTCTGCAAGAATCTTCGCTGCATCTGACAATCTTTGTGATGCTTGGAACTCACCCTCCGCCGCGATGACCTTGGAACGACGCTCGCGTTCTGCCTCCGCCTGCTTTGCCATCGCACGCTGCATTTCCTGAGGCAAGTCAATGTGTTTCACTTCTACGTTTGAGACTTTGATCCCCCATGGCTCAGCCTGATGGTCGATGATTGTCTGGAGGTTCCGATTGATTTTGTCTCTCGCGGCGAGAAGCTCATCCAGCTCCGACTGACCGAGGATGCTGCGCAATGTGGTCTGCGAAAGCTGAGACGTAGCGAACAGGAAATTCTCGACCTCGACAATCGCCTTCTCGGGATCCAGCACGCGGAAATAGACGACGGCGTTCACTTTGATAGAGACGTTGTCCTTCGTGATAACGTCCTGCGGCGGAACATCCATCACCACGGTACGCAAGCTCACCTTCACCATTCGATCGACTATCGGAATGAGGAAGATAATACCTGGGCCTTTAGCGCCAATGAGGCGTCCGAGCCTGAAGATCACTCCGCGCTCATACTCTCTCAGAATCCTGATCGCGTTGGCGAGGATGATGATAACGAAGATGATCGCGATGAACAAAAAGACCATTGCAGATTCCATTTGTCACACTCCTTCTCTTGGGATTAGTTTTCCAGCTTTGTCACTTTGAGTTTCAGGTTTACCACCTTCAACACCTTGATACGCTTCCCGTTTTGAATTTTCCCGCCCTCAGCTTCGGCATTCCAGATCTCCCCATGGATTCTAACCTGTCCAGTTGGATTTAGTGTATCAATTGCTACACCGATTTCTCCAACAAGAGCTTCTCTTCCAGTGGTTGGCTTTCTCCGTTGTGCCCGGATGCCCATGCCTATTGCGAAGAGGAAGAACCCCGCGGTGAAGATTATAGTGGGGAGAATCACAGCCCACGATAAGCGCACAAACTCGAACGACGGCTCGGTATCGATTAACATCATTGAACCCAGGATGAGTGAAAGGATGCCCCCGGCAGCAAGCATGCCGTGGCTCTGAACTTTTAACTCCGCAACAAACAGAATGATTGAGAAGATGATTAATGCGAGTCCAGCGTAGTTCACTGGCAGTGTGTGAAGTGAATAGAAAGCAAGCACGATGCTGATGACTCCGACTATGCCCGGAAGAATGGCCCCGGGGTTGTAAAGCTCAAACAGGAGTCCGTAAAATCCAAGCATCAAGAGAATATATGCGATATTAGGATCGCTGAGGATGTCAAGGATCTTGTGTCTCCAACCCATCGGAATCGTTCGGATCTCTGCGTCCTTCACGTCGAGTGTCTTCTTCCCCGATGGGGTCTCAACTTGCTTTCCGTTAATCTGAGCAAGCAGGTCATCGACGTTCTTCGCGACGATGTCAACCACTTTTTCCTTCAGCGCTTCTGTCTCCGTCAAAGAAACACTCTTGCGGACAGCTTCTTCTGCCCACTGGACATTTCGTGAGCGCTTCTCGGCAATCGTCCTGATGAATGCTGCAGCGTCGTTTGTCACCTTACCCATCATGACGCTGTCTTGGGTCTGACCTTCACCCATAGTGACGGGATGTGCTGCGCCGATGTTCGTTCCAGGAGCCATTGCAGCAATATGAGCGGCCAAAGTAACGAAGACTCCGGCTGAAGCAGCTTGCGAACCGCTAGGGGAGACGTAAACGATGACTGGAACTTGCGCTGTTAAGAGGTCAGTGACTATAACACGGGTGGACTTTAACAAGCCACCGGGTGTATTTAGATCGATAATGAGGCACTGGGCGTGGTCTTCGACTGTGCGCTCAATGGCTGAATGGATAAAATCTGAGGCGGCGGGGTTTATTGTTCCGTCAATGTGAATAACTTCGACGACGGGGTTCTGCGCAAGGGCACTGGAGAACGGGTAGAGAAAAGCGAAGGAGAGAACAAGATCCAATCTTCTCATGACGTGTCCATTTTATCGTTTTCCTGAGGATAATAATAGCCAAAAGTCCTCTGAAAGGCAAACTGGCGGGAATGCTGGCAAGGCCGAGGAAAGAACCCAGCAAAGGATCAGCATCCTATGCTTTTTGGAGACAGACTCACATGAGGAGTCAGGAAGCGGAAAGGGTGGCCCGCCACAAACATGGTCGTCAGACTTCGACCCGCTTCGACGAGCGAAGCGAGGCGAGCGGACTCTGTCGAGCGGCAAGGATTCTCAGCAAAGTACAGCTACCATCGGTTTGGAACCCGATGACTCCACAGCAGGATTAGCGTTTTCTCGTTGCGGAAAGGGTGGGATTCGAACCCACGTACCGCTTTTGGCGGTAACTCGCTCTCCAGGCGAGCCGATTCAGCCGCTCTCGCACCTTTCCGCTTGAACCCATGACAATCAAATGAATTTCTGCTCGATAAGGCCTTCCCAGTTAGAGAGAAGTCGCTCTGCATCGCCCCAGTTTTGTAGCTCACTACCTCCCAAGCCTCCCCGGCGTTCATATAGGAAATACGCGAGTTTTGCAATTGTATCACGCCGGACTTCTGAGTCCAGAGGTCCTGTGAAACGTAGCTGCATCTTTCCTCGCGTCCCATAGGTGGCCGTGAGAAGGCGAACCCCATCTTGCGTTGTCTCTTCGACAGACAAGCTCTGGGGCGAAGGCACCGAGGAGCTGAGGAAGCCCACTCGAGCGTCGCTAGGTGAGCACACATAAACATCTAAGTGCACATCTTCACCCTGGCGACGAAGCTTGACACCAATGAAGTAGAGTCTCGTTGTCGAGTCTCCTTTCGCTCGTGTGTCGCCTTCGACAGTTATCGGGCGAAACCGATTTCTCTCCGAGAGGGACGAGAGAAACGACGTCCAATCGCTCTTCTTAATACGCTTCACCATGACTATTTCCTTTCTTTCGTCGAGCGTGTGCTAGTCCATTCACTGAGTGGCGAACGTTTATTCACATGGGAAACTGCTCGATTCCTCCTTGTCGAAGCCTACGCAGTCGCAAACTCCCTTATCCCAGGCCAAGCTTCTGTAGGATCGGTCGAACGCACAATGTGCATACCCGCGCCCGCGAACTTTCGGAACGCATCATTAGCCTGGTCCGTGTAATCGACAACACCCGGTACTACGACGGGTGAGGTGCAGTCTTCCAGCAAGTAGACCTTGCCAACTAAGCTCTTATCTTGTCTCAGAACATCCTCCAGAAGATCAGCGATGGTCCAAGCCACACAATGGCTCTTTGCTTCACCAGCGATGATCACTGCATCGAACTCGATGAGCTTCTTGAAGAACTTGTCACTCTTCTGAACAAACAACTTGCCATCGGGGCCTGCCGCCACTTCCGGACCAAGCACTGAATAGTGTTCGGTCAGCGGAGCATTGCCCTTGACATGAATATCAGGCTGGCTTAGTCGTGCGATGGTATGAAAGAAGATTGCTTCCTCAACCGCTGAAACCAGCGCGTGCCCAATCCCACCAAGCATCGCGTGGTACGGCCAGATTGTCAATTCGTATTTGCCGCTCTCCTTCAACCGATGTGCGTAGTGCAGCAGATGCTCCTGTCCGTATTCTGGAGTGATCTGCAGGCTCTCCGCAACAGCAGGATTGAACTTCCACACACCCTTTAGGAGATCCTCTTCTTTCATGAGAGTGTAAGGAGATGGGTGTTCACCTTTCTCATTCACCAGGAAGATTCCGTGAAAGATCTGGATCGCCTGATGAGTGTCCATCGTTGGGACAATTTGAGTAATGGTGCGGAGATTTCTGTAGATGAACTCGCACAGTCGGCGGCTGTCGTCGACTGCCCCAGTCCCGGACCTGCCGCCGACGTACAATTCGAATCCGGGGATGCAAAATGTATTTTGAACATCAACTGCCACTAAACAGACACGATGGCGATCTTCAGAAGCGGGTCTGATATTGTGCTTCGATGACCATTCGGAAGCAACTCGAGCAAGTTCTTGGTAATCAACCTTCCAGACCTGGCCGACCTTGTCTGGATTGTAGTGCTGCGGCAATGGGAGCAGATTCATCGCTGCCTGATCCTCGGAAGCAGGTCAATGATTCGGCATCTCATGATTCGAGGTAATCCCGACGTGTTCATGTTCCATATTGCGGAG